>SDBS01008099.1_pt1 | contig 10179 bp, 17 predicted proteins | sample 2277091 | NCBI WGS metagenome assembly SDBS01 (sample SAMN10404972, study PRJNA504765) | marine sediment metagenome | isolation source: marine sediment core GS10_PC15, 163 cmbsf | place: Arctic Ocean: Southern Knipovich Ridge | collected 2010 | reverse complement strand
CTCTACCACTTCCCTTGCTTTGGTTAGGATTTGGTCAGCCTTACCTTTGTAGTATTCCTTTGCTTCATCAGACAGTATATCCCACCTTACAGGTTCTAACTGTAACTCATACTTGCCATCAACCAGGGCAACCTTAGCACTATTAAATATTCTGGTTATTTCCTTCAGCAACACTTCATCTTCCTTTGGTGCGTTCTTATAATATCCTAATCTCATGACTTCCTCCTGCTGCTGGCTCGTTTACTTTCGCCTGGTGTACGATGGTTTTCTTGGCTTGCAATCAGGACACCAGCAAGTCTTACTTATCTTCTACGTTATTAGCTTTCATTACTGCTTGAGATACGATTGTGCTAAATTTTTCCTTGTGTTCATCTGATAAGTTAGCTATCAATTCTGCCATTGTGTCGCCTGTTACATCATAGCTATCCGCCATCTTAGCAGCGACTACGGTATGCCCCCACGCTTTAGGGTATTTATCTTCGAGGAACTCCAGCGCACCCTCTAACGTGGTTGTGTTAAACTCCTTCTTCTTATCTGCCTTTTTAACAGGGGGCTTCTTTGTTGCAGGTTTATGCTCTGTCGCTGACTCAGCATCATCATCCTCTGGGCATATACCCACAATGGCAGCCAGCCCATATCTTCTGGCATAAGTTATTGCCGAGCCAATCCCCTGCGGGTCATTCTTTGTCGGTTTCACGGCGAGTTCACCACCAATCCATTGACCGCTTGTATGAAGTAGCGTAGTGTTTAGGATTAACCCCTCACCCTCCCCAACGGAGCAAGTCTGGACTACCGATAACCCGTTGTCTGTTAGGGGCTTGCGACAAGCATCCCACACTGATGCAAGGGTGGCATACTTTGCCTTAAAGAATGGGTTTTCCCCATCCATCTTAGCCCCCTCAAGTTTACACTGAGCCTTAGTTAATGCTCCCGCTAGTTCATTTATCTCATCTGATTTCTGCATTACATCCTCCTAAAATGGTATATCTTCTGGTTCAAGTTCGCCTTGTACTGGGGTTTCTACCTCGTCTGCTTGGGGGGCATCATCACGCTTACCGAGGAATAATACCCGACTAGCTATTAGCTCAGTTTTATAGTGTGTTTGCCCATCGTCGCTATCCCACTTCTTTGTTTGCTGCCTCCCCTCAACATACACCTGTCGACCTTTAGACAGGTATTGGTTACAGCTTTCAGCCAACTTCTTCCACACCACCACATTAAACCATTCCGTTGTTTCCGTTTCCCCAAACTTGTCATTGACAGCCACAGCGAAATTAGCAACAGCCGTAGCATTTGGCGTGTACCTCATCTCAGGGTCAGTACCACAATTCCCTATGATTTGAACCTTGTTAAGACTAGCCACTATTTCTCCTCCCTTGTTGTAATATATAACTTATTTAGATGTCCTCTTAATCTTTTAGGGACTTCAACCATTCTATCAACGCATTCCGATGCTGACTCGCTCACCCCCTCCTTACAGTAAGCACATTGGCACTTCTCGTTTAATCTTATCTCGTCCATAGCGTCCTCCCTTAAATCGTCAGCGTTCATCTTCCATCCCCTTAATAAGATTTAATACCACGTCATCTCCGCCGATTTGCTCCCTTAACAATATATTTTCAGACTCTAATAGGGTAACTTGCTTTTGCAACCTTGCTATTTCTGCCTCAAATCTGCCCATTTGATTATGTTGCATTTCTTGAACAAGCTCTAATGTCTCAGGGTATCGGTTATCATCTTTAGCAAAGCCCCTTTTATGATGAATTATTTCCCACCTATGAAGACATCTTCCTAATGCCTTCGCTACCACTAGGCGATGCTCAAAAACATACCGCCCCCTTCCCGCCATCGGATAGAAGAAGTCACCAGGGTAAAGCCTAACCTTAATATAGCCAGCCCTCGTCTTTGTCTTCCCACCCTTCCAGTTATATGATCCCCCTTTAAGCCTATTTCTACGAATCCCAGCCTCTGATATTTTTCTACGAACCCCCTCGTCTTTTAAGGCGCAAGGATGACATCTCCGATTAACTGGCCGCCCTTTTCTCAACTGAACCCATCGTTCCTTGCCGCATACCTCACAAGCCTGCCAGATAAGAAGATTTGAATACTCCCTTGGCCCTATTTCACGCCCCCTTCTATTTTCTCCTATCCCTGGCATTAGCTTTCCTCATCGGTGCTGCTTGCCAAGTGCTCTATAAGGTTCAATACAACCATGTAAGCAGAGACCATAGCATCCATTTTCAGTTGATGTTCCCTGTCTCCGAATAAAGATACAGAAAAAGCATTAACCTTCACACCCTCTACCTGCTTCTTTAGTTCTTCTCTCCCAAGCTTATAACCATACGTCTCCCTTGCCCAATTATCATTGTCAGATACCGACTGAGCATACCCCGCCTTAAAGGATATTTCTGCTTGTTTTGCTAGTACATCTTCACCACCCCGAGAACACTTAATAAACTCCTCATAACTCATCACCGTATCTTCAGCTTTCATTTTACTTACTCCTTATAAGTTTCTGGATTGCTAGGCATAAAGCTAAGGCGGGTTCCCTTCCTGCTTCCATGTTATTTATCCAGCGATTAAAGAGTTCACGCCACCCATCCCCCCATTTGTAGCCAGGGTAAAGCAGTTTTATAGCGTCATCCACAAGCCACCTAAATATAGCATCCAAAGACTCAGGGAAGTAGGGTACTTCACTTACTGTTACACCATCAGGGTCACTCCACACCCCATTAGAAAGAGTAAACCCTCTCCAAATTAAGAGTTCGTGGTTAAGCCTTACCTTATCACCCATTATTCTACCTCCTGCTGTTCACTATCAATTAGTTTTTCTATTGCTAGGCATAGGGCTAATGCGAGTGATTCCTTGTCATGCCCGTACTTCATAGCAGGAGAATTGGGATAATTAACCCAGCACATATAGATACCATCTATCACATCCATACGGAACCCGAGTTTAAACTTGAGAGGCTTTGAATCATCATAACCGCCATCAGTCACAAGCCACTTGAAGCAGGCATCTAGGGAGTTGGTGAAGTCGGGCATAAACTCATCCCACTCACCATCGGGGTAAATATATTTAACTCTAGTTCCATAGTAAAATTCGCCATCATCAACATCAATTCTAAACCCCGCCCAGTCTGCCAGCTTTTTATTTAGCGAATTAGCTTTTTGAATATTCCCCATAATAACCTCCATATACCTGGTTGTTCTTTACTGCAAATCTGATGGATACGCTGTCTGGATAATGGGACTCCACTCCTGTTAAAGACAGTCCCAATATCCCGATAACTATACCCTCGTTTACGCCACTTTCTTATTGACTTATTGCGTTCTCTCTTTTCTTTCATTTCGGCATCTCCTGTCTTAACCCAAACACATTACCGAACCATGACATATTATGCACTCTCATAAGCGGTTTGATTAATGGTATCAGGCTATCCTTCAAGAACACCGGAATACCAGCCCGATCGGCCGCATCCACAATCTCTCTCACCCACTCTATCTTAGGTGGCTTGTATGGCTTTGTCTGAGCTCCGATGATTACCCAATCCAAACCAAACCTTTCTAACTGACCAGGCGTAGTCAATATCCTGCTCTGCATCGGCTCAATACTGAGATACTTAACCTTCGCTGATATAAAAGGCATATAGTTCCAAGCCAAGTTGAAAGCAGCCTGATTTGCCGTGGTTATCCCTACCCAGCAGTTATCCGGGAAGGGGCTGAACTTGATAAGGTTCTGCGGTTGTTTGGTGAGTAGATAGAAGCGGTGCCAAGCTCCACCTGTTCTAATTTTAGTTAATACCCTCCTTGTCCACTCTTCGGGAACTCCAATGCCAAACAGGTCAGACATATCACAGCAGAATATTCCCATGTGCTTATTAGGTTCATAGTTTTTAATTGGCACATCATACATTCTATCTTCCCAGAAGCGTGGATAGAAGGGATTATACAGACTGTCTGGTAAATCGTTGAATACTGGAGCAATACATTCATTGGCCAAATACCTTTCCTTTAGTCTGGTATTAGCCAGCTTCCTAGCGTAGCAGTAAGAGCACCCATTGAGACAGCCGGTGATAGGATTCCAGGAGTAGCCCTGTGAGCCATCAGGATTCTTTACCCACTCAATCTTTGTTTTGTTCATTTTCTTTGTTTTGCTTGCTGGCTGGGCTTCGACCTATTTAATCGTGGTAAAACGAACCAGCAAGCTTTCTTAACCCCCATTACTTAAGCCTACCACATCCAGCAGAAAATGTCAAGCCCCAATTTCCCATAGTTTTTATTGACATAATCACACCATACCACATTCTAGCTCCGATGTCAAGACAAAAAAATAGAGGAGCCCCTTCGGACTCCCCAGCGTAACATATTCTATTGATTTATTTTTTCAGTAGTTCTCTTATTATCGCTATGACAACATCCCTTTGTTCCTTTGTTAGCTGTTCAATTAACCAAGATAGTTCCCATTCAGTGGTCATGCTAGTGCCTGTATTATCTGTAGAACCGTTAGGGCTAGTAAAAGTAATCCACCACCAGAGTATCCAGCGATAGCCTTCTTGCTCGTCTTAGTCTTCTCATTAACTATTGCGATGTCAGTGGCGTTCCTTGATGTGCGGTCATTAAGTTTTGACAGATGGTTTTCCTGCTTCTCTGTTAGTGCCCAGATGTTTCGAGTTCTCTCGTCCAACCTGATAAGTAAATCGTCACGTTCTGTCGGTTTCATCGCACTATCTCCCATATCATTAGTCCAGTAGCAACTACAAAGATGCCTATGGCAAACTCCAATACATCGTGATAAGAGTGGTCGTGCTTTCTCCAATCATTTAGGGCTTCATAAATTAAAAAAGTTAAAGCTAGTGTTAATCCCAAGACAGGACTGGTAAAAGAAATCCAAGCCGTTATCCCACCTGCTATATAATGAAAGAAGTTGCGATATTTCATTCCCTAATCCCCTCTGCGTATATCCCCAAAAGCCCTGTAGTCAACGTGGTGGCGTTTAACCCTTTACCTTGAGGGTTTCTACCTCGGCCTTTAGTTTAAGTATCTCAGATTCATAGTCCATTACTGGTTCAGGGGGTTTTATATAACCTCCAGCTAGAAGCTCGGCCTCCATATCATTCCAGTTCTGACCGTGTAACAGGTCAAACTCTTCCTTAGTGATAAGATTGTATTTATAGTATTGCTCTTCTAGTTTATCATGAGACTTGATATATTCAGCTTTAATTTCTACTTCTGTTGTCATATTGTTACCTCACTTAATATAGGCTATAATGTCTATTGTAACGGGGTCTGTTGCGATTTCATATTTCCACTCAATCTTCCCGGCACTATCAGTGGCTACCCAAACAGCTTCGTGTACTGTGGTGCCAAAGGGTCTAATCAGGGCAACACCAGCGGCATTTACATCCATAGTTCCACTGAAAAACTCATCGGTGTCCCCATTCTTTCTGACTGCAAAAGCACCGCCAGCATCTCCAGTAATTTTAAGTAGCACTAGGGTTACCTGGCTACCAACTGTTCCACTCAAGTCAAGGTCAGTCCAAGCTGACGCACCAGGTGAGTTGCCATTAAATACCTCAGTTTCTGATACGGTTAAGGTAGCACCAGCAGTTCCCCAAGTGGGGTCATTGGCATCCATTGTTAAAACTTGTCCCGAAGAACCCTTTGCCAACCTAGCCCATACAGTAGCGTTTCTATAGATTATATCGCCTCTAGTAGTTAGTAATGTTATGGCTTGATATGCGGAATGGTCGGCATCGCCTAACCCATCAAGGGCAGCCCCATGATCCAATTTATTCCCTTGTGCCCCTGAAGTTTGATGGGTGTGATTTCCAATATTATTACCGTGTTGGACAAACGCATCCCCTCCGGCGTGAGTTGATACATCTACCCCATCCACATTGCCGGAAGTAACTAGGCTATCAACAGTTAAAGCATCCTCAATGGTTACTGCCCCATCCAATCCCTTGAGATAGCGGAGGTTGTCTCGCCAATGCGTATTGCCGATTGCTGCGGTGACAACTTCACCCGTAACCCATGTTCTCGGTGCTGTCCAAGCCATTAGCGTAACTCCTTAATATGTACTTTGTTCTCTCTGGCTAAATCGTTTATCGTCTCGGGATGCTTCCAGCTTCTATTGAAAAGAGGTCTCGGTTCTAATAAGGTCTCTATCTGTATCTTATTCTTAGGCATAACGACCTTGTATAACTTGCCACCATTTCCCCCATTTCCGCATAAGGTGCAATAAAACTTCTTGTCACTAAATAGGAACTCGGCATTGTTACAGTGGGGGCAGTTTACCAGCCATCGGGAATGGTTTATCTCCGCCCGCAAGGTCTTATTGGACACCTCGATATTAAGTACGAAGTGTCTGTCTCTTAACCTTTTGCGGGCTTCCGGTCTGTTTATTTCTCTAAAATACGATTCTGCTGTTTGTATCACTATCCCCCCTTAGTAGCCGAGTTTTGTTCCCGTGCCTAATTCCGAAAATCCAAGACTCCAGAAATCCTCATTGCTTGCATCCACTAAATACCACCTACACAAATGTCTCTTCCCCCCTTCTGTTACTTCGTGCTCCATCTTATTGATAAAGAAATCGGCATCTAACCCCAAGTCAGTGTTCTTAGCAGTTATCCTGTCTGATATTTCCCTTGCTAAAATCTGAGTTAGATTGGTAGCATCCTTATTGACTATCGTAATAACAACTTCGGCCTGCGGGTCTTTGAATCTCGCAATCCCATAGTCGCAGAAATCTTGAGCCTTGTCGGCATCGGTTAGATACTTCCCGTCTAATGCCAAAGTTCTCTTCTGATAATTTGTTTGGGATGTGCTGTCTTCTGACTTTCTGCTTACTTTAGTCAAATCATCATAGTAAGTACCTCGAGCCTTGAGTAATGTAATAAAAACCTTGACAGTAGCATTGTTGGTAACTACTAATTTTATGGATTGGGCAAACTTCGTTGTAGTAATAGCAATATCACCCGTCTTGTCGTCTCCGCCACCACCTGCCTGAGTGTTGGCCGTATAATCAGTGGTAGATGCTGGAGTAACCCAAGCGTCCACAAAGACGGGAACACCATCAACTGAAGCATCGCCCCACCAAGTTTTTGCTTGACCAATATCAATACTGGGTGCTGTTGTTTCCTCTAGCTTCCATAATTGAGCTTCGGATTCTAAATTCCACGGTGTTACCGTTGCCCTGACTTCATTGTAGATATTCCTGGCACTGTAATCATAGGAAATATCAACCATCGTATCATCAAAAGTTGCTTGGCTTGTTTGATGCGTGGCTGAGTATCTATGGTGTCTATCCTCATAAGCTAACTTGCCCTCGCCATTGATAAGAATAAAGCTTAATTCGCTATCCTCTATATCACTGAGGGCAAATCTAGCTTTAACTTTATTCCAATAAGCGTAGGGAACGGTATCCCGCCCAGCATCTATACTTCTTAACGATGCACTCCACGCAGAGGCATCCAAGATATTAGTCACTAAAGTTCCCGTTACAGTATCTTTGTATAAAACAGTATCGAGTTCGTGCCGTGCCAGAAAGTCTAACCCGTCTATTGCTGAGATGTAACAATCCTGTGAAGCAGGGTCGGGGTGTGGTGTGATAGTTTCTATATAGCCATAAAATAGATTATACGCAGCAGGTGAAGTTGTCGTTACCTTGATAACCCTTTTGGGTAATAGGTTGGTGAATATGCCCGTATTTAATGTCGGGCTGTATTTGCCATCCGAGTTGTTGACCCTAATTTCAAGAGTGCCTGGGTTTGCTTTGCCTAATTCCTCGTCCTTGCCCCTAGAATAGCTTATGGATTTTACATCAGCAGTTATATCCTCATCGGCATCAGCGAATGAACCGTTATTATTCCAGTCAACTTCTATAACATAGGTAGCATTTCCCGATACTTCTTCATAAGTATATTTGTAGGTGTCGTCAAAGGTCACTTCCTCCACCCAAGCCCCTGCTCCTGACTTAAATGACATATTTTCGCTGGCCTTAACGTCAGTATTTTGATAGCGATGAGTAACCCTATCACTACTAGCGCTAGAACTGCCGTCGAGGTTGCAAATAAGTCGTACTTCCTCATTGATTACAACGGGGCTGTCCCAGGTGATTTCCTCCCAGGTCGCGCTCGTCTGTAAAGCAGTTGCCGCCTTTAGGGTTTTAGAAACAATTAAACTGTTGTCGCTGACCTTGCGTATCTCATAAACGACGTCACCCGAGGGCGTACCAACTTTGAAAATGAGAAAAGCCAGCTTGGAGATTTCCCTGTCTGATATTGTAATACGTGAACCTATGCGGTCGCTAGTCGTGCCATATTGCCAAGCATCAGCGTTATTATTTAATTGCTCTTCAACTGCCACAATTTCTTTTCCTCTTTGGTTTCTTGAGTCCTATTACGCCCTCACTTCACCATACAAAAGTCTTCATCTCTGCTCCAGTCAACTTCAATCCTGTAAGTCGCACTAGCCACGGGCTGCTCCGAAACTGAATCTCTGGTCTCTTTTGATTACCCTGTATATCCTGTCGGCTAGTTTATTGATTGACTCTTCCTTCTCCATGAATACGGGTTCATTAAAGTTGATTGTTAGGCCGCCCATTTGATTTAATGGTACGACTGCTTCTGGCCCATTCTCGCCAACCATTGCTAAAGTCGGAGAGGTTACAATACCGCCATGAGCAAGTCCTGGTATACCTATAACTCCACCTAGTGCCCTCCTCTGTTCCGCCTCAAAGGGTGTTAAGTCTCTCCCTAATGTACTGTAATACAGGAACGCACCAACCACCGCATCCTTAAAACTTCCAGTTAATGCCTGGACTTCTCTGTTTAGTTTCTTTGTTTCTTCGGCAGCCATTGCCGTTTCCTCAGTTACCCTAGCTGTTGATTCTGCCAACTCATCGGTTGCTTCGACTACTGCTGTAGTGGATTCAAACTGTTCTTTTTGGTTTTTTACTAATAAGATTATACCAGTGGTTATTAAGCCTATAGCCGCTACTGCTGCGATAGCCGCAGGGATTAGGAGACCCGTAGCTGCCAGAGCTGCTAAGGTTGCTGTTACCTGTGCCCACAAAGCTGTTACATGAGCCCATATTGCGGGGATGATAGCCGACCATTTAACAGCAGCTAGTATTTTATATGCTGCCGTAAGTTGGGGCAGCACAATTAGAAGCGGGCCGAGAACCACCAATAGCCCCCCAATGGCTACTGCCGTAAGAGTAATTGCCTTAGCTAATCCTGGGTGTTCATCTGACCAAGCACTGAATTTCTTAATAGCTTCAGTGACATTATCTATTAAAGGTTTTAGTGCATCAACAAGAAACGAGCCGACTTCTATCATAACCCCATTAACACTACCCTTCAAATTGGTTAGGGCATTGTTGAATAGTGCTGCCTTCAGGGCTGCTTCTTTGTCAAATACTGTCCCAAGGTCGTGGGCTCCCTGTCTCATCTCTCTTAGGCCCTCAGCCCCATCCTCTAGCATGGGGAGTAGCGATGTCCCCGCCCTACCAAAGAGGTCAGCAGCTAGGGCAGCCCTCGCCGATTCATCCGATAAATCGGCCAATGCCTCTAATACGGCAATGAACTGCTCTTCGGGACTTAATACCCTTAGTTGTTCATAACTTAATCCAAGCTGGTCAAAGGCCCGAACGTATGTTTCAAGCCCAAAGCCAGCATCCAAAATAGCCCCCGACAATGTTCTAGATGCCTTCTCAACCCCTGCCAATGAAGTTCCTGATAATTGAGCAGCATGTCTTAGCTCAGACAATGCTTCAGTTGAAAAGCCTGTCCTGAGTGCCATCTTATGAACTTCGTCACCCATTGAGGCAAATTGCTTAACACTCAGGGCAGCAGTAGTAAGTATAGCAGCCCCCACAGCCGTCATCGCTACGCCTATAGCCCTGTGGTGTTTCTTAATGTTATTGGCGAAACCACCCATCCTCTTGTCGGCAGCATCGAGCCCTGTCTTTAATGCCTTAGTGTCAGTTTCTACCTTTACTAAAAGTTTTGCTGTTGGGTCACCCATTATTCTCCTGCTAGTGTTTTAGCCAATGCCTCGCTGACTTCTGCCATGTTAGACAAGTCAATCAATTCACCAATCTTTTCTAATGTCATATCGGGGTATTCCTGCTTTAATAAAATATAAACGAGCCTCCGCAAAGCAGAAGCCCGT
>SDBS01008098.1_pt1 | contig 10180 bp, 7 predicted proteins | sample 2277091 | NCBI WGS metagenome assembly SDBS01 (sample SAMN10404972, study PRJNA504765) | marine sediment metagenome | isolation source: marine sediment core GS10_PC15, 163 cmbsf | place: Arctic Ocean: Southern Knipovich Ridge | collected 2010 | reverse complement strand
AGTGTTATACTTCCTATAAGGCTGATTATAGGAAGTATAAGGAAGGTTCAAATGAACGACCTTCAGACCATCGAAAAAGGTGAGATTCTCCCTCGAAAATCAATAGATGAGCTCGTTGCGGCATGGAATGAGTACCTAGTTCTTGAGCACTCTCAAACAACAAGCGATGCTTATCTCAAAGGTTTTAGACTGTTCAATAGTTGGTTGGCTATTGAAGGAATGACCTATGCTCAGGTACGACCTTCAGACGTTCGGCGATGGCGACAACACATGAAAGAGAGTTATGCTGCGCAGACTGTCAACCTATGGCTTTCAGCTGTTCGTCGGTTCTATGCTTTTTTGATCGAAGAGTTCAATGCGCCTATCCTGAATCCGGCGCGCGAAGTTAGGGGCGTGAAAAGGGGGAAAGGTGGACCACATAAGCGAGATGAGCTCACCTCTTCTGAAGTTTGCTCGGTGTTAGCTCTCTGTGACGACTCCGATCTTGGTAGACGTGATCAAGCAATACTCTCACTCATGGCATACTGTGCTCTAAGAACAGTGGAAATTCAGCGTGTTGACCTGGCTGACCTTCAGACCAAGGATAACCGCACGATTCTCTGGATTCGAGGAAAAGGACGTGAGGAAGCAGATGACTTTGTAGTACTCCCTTCCCCCTCTGAGGAGGCTCTGCGTAACTGGCTCAGAGTTCGTAAGAAAAAAGCAGGACCACTTTTCTGGAGCCTGAGCCATCAAAACTCTGGAGAGCGATTATCAACTCGAGCAATTCGGGGAATAGTCAAAGACCGTTTTTCGGATGCTGGTGTAGTGGGAAACCGAAAGACTACTCACAGCCTACGGCACAGCGCAATTACAAACGCCATCCGTCATGGTGCACAGCCATTGCAGGTTCAAGCCATGGCAAGACATCGGAGCTTTGATACTACATTAGGTTATTATCATGAAGTCGGACGAATTGCGTCTCCAGCAGAAGACATGATCGACTATTCCAACTAGTTTTTTCCAACAAGGAGAAGTCTAATCTCCAAGCGTAATCCACACGGCTCATTGCGAAAAACGCCCAAATGGGTGTGGAACCATACATAACCTAGACTAATTACGCGGATATATGACCTCACGGCTCCAAACCGTGAAATGCATCAGTTCCTGTTTTTCCCCTATGAATTATTGAATCGGCATTATGCATGGAACTAAGGACTACACGGTTCTGTGATATTTCAAAACGGTCGGATTGAATTTTCTGACGAAGCGATTGAATACAGACGGTCCAAGTAGGTTAATGAAAATTGGAACCATCTCGAAATGATTTCATATGTTAATTACCCTCATTCAAGCATCAATCCCCCGTGTCGGATTATGCCATTGTACAAGGTCGCGCTCTGTTTCGGGATCCGCTCCAGGGTCTCGAAATCCACGTAAACGAGCCCAAAGCGCTTGCTGAAGCCATAGGACCACTCGAAATTATCCAGGAATGACCAGACGAAATATCCTTTTAGGGGCACGCCTTTTTCAATGGCTCGCCCACACGCTCGTACATGGCCCTTGAGATAATCGATTCGCTTGGTGTCGTTCACCTGCTGGTTCTCATCCAACGTATCGTTATAAGCAGCGCCGTTTTCCGTGACGAGTAGCTCCGGAAAAGAATAATCTACATGCATACGCTCTAGAATGTCGGCTAGCCCATCGGCATGGACCTCCCATCCCATTTCGGTAAACTCATCGTTAGGGAATACCTCTCGGGGTTCGTTCTCCTCCTCCGGTATCGACTCGCTACGTGCAATGCTCCGAAAATAGTAGTTGACACCCATGAAATCGATCGGCGCTGCAATTACCTCCATATCATTTTGTTGGACATACTCTTCACCGTGACCATAATGCTCCCGAATATCCTCCGGATAACCGCGACCAGCGAGAGGATCGAGATACCAACGGTTAACAATTCCATCTTCTATTCTGGCCTGGTCGGCATCCTCTTTGCTAGGTGATGCAGGGACAAATGGGCTCATATTAAGAACAACACCCACGTGGGCTTCACCCACATTTTCCCGGATAGGCTGAACAGACCATCCATGTGCCAATAGGAGATGATGTGCGGCTGAAAGCATCTCATCGATATTTCGGTGACCTGGAGCATGCCGACCCTCAAGATATCCGATGTAGGCGCTCACATACGGTTCATTTAATGTCATCCAATTCTTCACTCGATCGCCAAGCTGGCGTGTTACTTCATCTGTATACGCCACGAAGGCCTCTGCGGTGGATCTCGCTGGCCATCCTCCCTCCTCCTGAAGACGCTGAGGTAGATCCCAATGATAGAGCGTGATGTAGGGCGTAATCCCAGCATCCAGCAATCCGTCTACGAGCCTGCTATAGAAATCCAATCCCGGCTGGTTGATTTGACCACTTCCCTCAGGAAAGATCCGCGGCCAAGAGAGCGAGAATCGGTATGCCTGCACATCCAGAGATTTCATCAGGGCGATGTCCTCTGGCCATCGATGATAATGATCGCACGCGACATCACCGTTCTCGTTATTCTGGATTTTTCCCGGCGTGTGACTGAAACGATCCCAGATGGACTCGCCTTTCCCCTCAGTATTCCAAGCGCCTTCAATCTGATACGAGGCCGTTGCGACGCCCCAGGTAAAATCCTTCGGAAAGCTAATTGAACTCATCTATTCCTCCAAACACACTGTAACCGGGCACTCACCACCGTAGATGCAATTCACGCAAAGTTCAAGATGAGGAAATTGGAATCGCCGGATATGAACACAGTCTTATCCACACAATCCTATCTTCAGCTATTTAGATTTGTCGGTAAACGAGAATTCATCCATGATCTTCTCGTGCTCATCGTCCAAGCAGGGCGTCGATCTCCTTCATTGCAGAGGCGCTTAGGGGGCCATACTCCATCGCCTTACAATTTTCTTCAGTCTGAGCGACGGTCCTGAACCCTGGAATAGGGATCGTCCGCTCACTGCGTGCCCACAGCCAGGCCAGTGCTCCCTGAGCAACTGTTCGTCCCTCGCTGGTTAAGATCTCACGAACCGCATCCCTTCGCGTGAGCCATTCTGGATTAGGTCTTCCATCTTTGAAATAGCTCATCCATTCCGGGCTTTTCTTGCCGCGCACATCATTTACCGCAAGATTGGTATTGGCATCATATTTCCCAGTTAACAATCCCATGGCGAGTGGTCCGCGATTGATGCTCGCAAGGTTAAGCACGTCGCATACGGAAATCATCGATCCGGCATCGTCCAGTACGTTCATCTGATGCTGGATGGCTACACAATGAGACCCTTCGGCGAATACGCGGGCGCGATCCGTGAAGTCTGTGCTCCATCCGTAATAACGGATCTTGCCCTCGGAAACCAGATCCTCCAGGACATCACGAACCTCCGCCCCTTTTTCTGCGTCATAATCATTCCAATGAAATTGATAGAGATCGATGTATTCGATCTCTAATCGACGCAGGGAGGCCTCACATGCCTTCCGGATGTAATCCGGGCTAGCGCTCGGTCCCTTTACCTGCTTGGTATCTTCGTGAAAGGTATTTCCAAATTTGGTGGCTATGACGACTTGATCTCGTCGTCCTGTGAACGCACGCGCCAGTACCCGCTCGCTGTGGCCAGCGCCGTACACATCGGCGGTATCAAAAAAATTAACCCCAAGATCCATCGCGCACTGGATCGCTCGCAGGGATTCATCATCATTCACCTCACCCCACCCAAGCGGGGTCTCCCCATCCCAAAACGGACCTCCAATTGCCCAGCAGCCCAAACCCATCGCGCTCACTGCCATTCCAGATCTTCCAAGATTTCGTTCTTTCATGGTTTCAACAATTCTCCAATCTGCTACAAGCGGTGATCAGCTGATCCTACCAAAGCACGCGCAATAGCGAAGTAGATGGACACGTCTCTCATAGAACTTCCACACCTCTTGATGCGGAAGAGACAGTAAATTCAGCATCCCTACCAGTTTTCTCCAAATAGACTTTGTGAATGATTTCTGAGAAGGCCTGGGTGGAATCATCACGGACCAGGGCTACCACACAGCCCCCAAAACCGGCACCTGTCATTCGGGCTCCAAAGCAGACGTCGAGTTGTTGAGCATTCGCCGCGATAGTGTCCAGCGCTGCATTTGAGACCTCGAAATCGTCTTTCAGGCTAAGATGGCTAGCGTTCATTAATCGTCCCATTCCGACGGCATCATTTTGACGCATCGCTTTGGCGGCTTTTAATGTTCGTGCGTTCTCGGTGATTACATGTCTGGCGCGCCGCCTGGTGATTCCGTCGAGCTGATCAGCACGAAGATCATAGTCACTTAGGCTCAGGTCACGTAGGGCAGGTACGTCAAAGAAATTCGCGGCAACCTCACACTGCTCCCGGCGTTCGTTATAGGCTGAGTCACGCAAACCCCTTCGGGTTAAGGTGTCTATGATTACCACGGCAGTTTTAGAAGGAAGCGGGACGACTTGTATTTCCAGCGAACGGCAGTCAATCAGTAGCGCGTGTCCCTCGATCCCACAGGCCGAGATCATCTGATCCATAATCCCACAGTTAACACCAACCCATTGCTTCTCCGCTTTTTGGGCAAGCCTAGCCATCCGGGAGGCTTCCCATGGGAGATCCGACACTGTTGTGAATGCGCGGGCAGATGCTAATTCCAAGGCTGCTGATGATGAAAGTCCGGCGCCTATCGGCAAGTCCCCAACTAGCACGCCATCCCAGCCTCTCAATAGCATGCCTGATTCTTGTAAAACCCATGCGACCCCTTTTACATATTCGATCCAACCTGCTGTTAAATTTCGCAGATCATCCAGCGCAAAGCTGGCCGTCTCTTGGTAGTCTATGGAGTGAACGGTAACACGCTGATCCTTACGTGGTTTGATTCCTAGCCAAAGCGCCTGATGGATTGCCATGGGTAATACGAAGCCATCGTTATAATCAGTGTGCTCACCGATCAAATTAACCCGCCCTGGAGCGCGCACGAAGAAACTAGGGGAGGCACCATAGAGTCGTTCGAATTCCATGTGGACTCGGTCTTGTAGACTCATCGCAAATCACAAATCAGAATCAGGAAAATCAAAATAAGATAGTGCGCGAGGCGGATAAATCCTCGAGTAGTCAAGCGGGGCCTTCAGACGCCAGTCCATAGTGCACATCAGAAAGCCCACGCAGTTTGGACGAAGCACTTTCTGCTGTAAGATCGCGTTGTGGCTCAGCCAACATCTCATAGCCGACCATGAACTTCTTCACACTGGCCGAGCGTAAAAGTGGTGGATAGAAATGAGCATGAAGTTGCCAATGCTCCTGGTTATGCTCTCGATACGGTGCACCATGCCACCCCATCGAGTAGGGGAAGGAGATCTCGAAGAGATTGTCGTACTTACTAAGCAATCGCTTCAGAATATCTGCCAGTGCCGCGCGTTCATCTTGTGATAAATGTGCAAGCTGCATGACATGCCTGCGAGGTATCAATAAGGTCTCATATGGCCAGATCGCCCAGAATGGTACGACGACAAACCAGTGAGTATTCACGACGACTACCCTGGTTTTCTCTCGCTCTTCGGTTTCCAGATAGTCGCAAAGTAAGGGAGAATGGTGACGGGTGAAATACTGTAACTGGTTTGCATCTTCTTTCGCCGGCTCGTTCGGCAGGCTATTCAAAGCCCAGATCTGACCATGGGGATGTGGATTGGAGCAACCCATCAAGGAACCTTTATTCTCGAACACCTGTACCCAAGCGTATTTCCGACCGAGCTCCTCTGTCTGCTCAGCCCAGACATCAATCACTCGACGGATCTCTTCGAGCCTCATCTCTGGCAATGTCAGGTCGTGTCGATGTGAAAAGCAGACAACACGGCAAGTTCCAAGAATGAATTCAGAGCTGAGAAGCTGATTCTCTGCAGGATATGAAGCCATCTCGTTTGGTAAAAGAGCAGAAAAGTCATTTGTGAATATATGCGTTCCGATATAGTCTGGGTTCGTCAACCCACCGGCTCGAAGGTTACCAGGGCAGAGGTAACAATCCGGATCGTAACGGGGTTGCTTGTCATGTTCCAGCTTTTCAACTTGTCCTTGCCAGGGTCGCTTCATCCGATGCGGAGATACTAGCACCCACTCGTCTATCAGCGGGTTGTATCTGCGATGTGGAAGTTCCTGAAGAAGATCTACCACTTACAGAAACTCCGGCAGCATTTCACCATGCGCATCAATCAATTCGTCAACGAGGGTGACAATCTGCTCAAGGTCTAACTCTGCCGCGGTATGTGGGTCGAGCATGGCCGCGTGATATATATGCTCGCGCTTTCCAGTCAGTGCTGCTTCGACTGTTAGCGCCTGAACGTTGATGTTCGTCTGCATCAAGGCGGCGAGCTGAGGGGGCAGCGAGCCGATTGGTTGCGGATGCACTCCTTGCCCATCAATCTTGCATGGAACCTCTACACAGCAACCATGGGGCAGGTTGTCGATGAGACCAAAATTCGGGATATTTCCATGGATCACGCGCGGCTTATTGGTTTCTCTACCTAGGATGATATCTGCCGCGTATTCATAGCTGCGTTCGATTTTGAACTCCTCCGTGGGGTCTTCAAATCTCTCGCGCAGCTCTTCCCATTCTGTGATTTGTTCTTCACAGCGGCGAATGTATTCGTCGAGCGGAATGTTATATCGATCAAGCACGTCAGGCCTATCTCGCTTGATAAACCAGGGAACATACTCGGCAAAATGCTCACTGGATTCGGTCACAAAGTAGCCGAGTTGCCGGAATACCTCATAGCGAACCCTGTCATCAGCCGGCACGCGATCTTCCTCGATGACTCGATGGACAAGCGGATAAAGATCTTCGCCTTCTCGTTCGAGCCTTAGAAAGAATGCCATGTGGTTAATGCCTGCACACAGACTATCGATGTCTTCCATCGGAATGCTGATATCTCTGGAAAGGGTTTCTAGCGTTCCTTGCACGCTGTGACACAAGCCTATGGAATTGATACTGGTGCCTCTGCTCAATGCCCAGCAATTCATTGCCAGGGGATTCACATAATTCAAGAACCATGCATCTGGACAGAGTGATTCCATATCTCTACAAATATCCATGAGCACTGGGATCGTACGCAAAGCACGCATGATGCCCCCAATACCCACAGTATCCGCAATCGTTTGTCGAAGACCATAGCGTTTGGGGATTTCAAAATCGATAATCGTGCTTGGCTCATAACCCCCTACCTGGATCATACAGATCACATAGTCGGCGCCATTAAGCGCTTCCTTACGATCTGTAACGCTCTCGATCTTGGCCTCATTCGAAGATATTTGTGAGATTCTCCGGGCAACGATCTCCGAAGTCTTTAGGCGTTCTGTATCGATATCCTGCAGCCGGATCGTTGATTGATGTAGCTCAGGACAGCTGAGGATGTCACCTATCAGCTTCTTTGCAAAAACGGTGCTGCCTGCGCCGATTAAGGTGATCGTAGGCATTATGAAATTCGTGTTGAGTGAATATGATCAATCATATTCTCAGATATGCTTAAACCTGCTCTCGAGCACCTCATGATTTGCTCCGCTCGAATTTTTTCCCCGTGGCCAACTCGACACACTTGTAGGCGCCATCGTAAATACCGATGCTCTTATTCTTAACGATGCAATCACAATACATCTCAAGCAAGTCGTTTTCAAAAGTAAGCAGGTCAATAGCCTGGAGTAAGTAAGGGATTGTGCGAACCTCGATTGTTCCATCGCCGAGCTCCGCCCCACGAATCGCCCCCCACATTTCATGTCCGCCAACCCGCTCGTTAAAGATCTTTGGTACTGGGTAAAATGCAAGCTCGCTAGGTTTCGTGATCATGACATCCACGACGCGCATTAAATAGTTGGTGGAGTAGACCCCATGAAATATGTTGTCATGTAGAAATACATGCAAGCCGTAGGCTTGTCCACTGCGGATTTCATCCGAAAAGGATTTCGTGTCGTCCCAGGTAAAGTGTGTCTGGATGAGGTCCTTATGATCATTCAGCTCAGCTTCCAACCAAACCCAATTTTCGCTATGATCCCCCAGATTGACGAATAGGGTCAGCTTCTCATCCCTAATCAAAGGGATGCAGTGTTCGATCACAGACTTGAATAGTTCCTTTTGTGCGCCTGCACCACCCATTGTGATCAAAAATCGTCTCGGTTCGTTATTGCGCATGCGTTGAATGCGAGCTTGGCAATCGATTTCGATATTTTCAACCAACTCGTGATCGATGTGATGCCCAGTGTAGAACAAAGCCTTCGGAGGCACCGGGTTCATGACCTTGTTCTTTTCATCGAATCCTTGCATGGTTCTGAAACCAAAATACCCCGAAGGGGATTGCACACCGTGCTTGGCACCTTCTGTCAACTGAAATGCCATGGGCCAATTATCGAACATCATGTCCACGACATTCGTCATTCCCCCTGCGACAGCCCCCATGCAATTCCACATGTGAGACGTAAGCATGGGAATATCGGAAGGGAGCGCTTCATGCAGGCACTTAAGCAACGCGCTCATCTTGTAGTCCCTAACATTGGCCTTTAGGAATCTCCAAGGCCATCCCAGAACCCAAGAATTAAGCATTTGCTGGAGCACAGGGAGGGTGGGCTCTCCGGTTGTGATTGACTCCCAAACGTATTTATTAAAGAATTTATTCCGCTGGGATAGGCGAGAGTACTTGCTGTACAAGCCGTTGCACCAATTGATGACATCACTCGTAATTCCAGGAATTCCCAACAAATCTAACCAATAAGGGTTAAAGCCCATCGCTCGGGCGCATGAGACACCGGCCATGGCAATTCTGTAATGGCCAAAGCCCATTCTTACCGTGCTTACAACGACGGCATTCTCTCGTTTAAGCTCTTCTCCTTGATCATGCCGGACGATATCTTTCAGGCCAAAGATCGGTCCGAGGTACTCATTGTCTACAAGGCTGAGCTTGTACTCCTCCTCTGGATCGTAATTGAACTTACGAATAAGACGGTTCTCCCACCTAAGGGCTTTTTTTGAATCAGATTTCTTCAAGGCGTTTCCATAGAGGATGAATTGGCCATTCTCCATTCTCATTTCCTAACTCCTTAGATGCAGTGATGATCTCGATTTGACGGCACCCAAATATGACAAGCATTCATCGAGATCACTTTTTCGGAATTTCAAAAGGCCTCAGATGGGTCGGTGAAGCTATGGGCCTGGATGTACCTGTCGCGTTGACGGTCTACATAAGTCGAAGGTAAACTCAGCACTGCGTTCGATCGCGAGAGCCTTACGTCATGTAGGTGTCGTGCGTCGACTGGCCTACAAGCCTCAGGCCAATGCTCGGGATAATAACAAACACCCAGTTTCACTTCGTAGTACCTAGTGTAAGCCCTTCAATAAAGTACCTCTGTAAGAAAAGGAAAACCAATAATGTAGGCACTGTGCCGATCAGTGCTCCGGCAACGATGACTGGCCAATCAGTTACGTACTGTCCCTGGAGGGTTGCCAGCCCGGCTGCAATTGGTTTAAGGCTATCGCTTCGGAGAAGAACAATCGCCCAGAGATAATCATTGAAGATCCAGGTGAATTCCAGGATCGCAATGGCTGCAATTGCTGGCAAAGTAAGTGGGAGCATAATCTGAGCCCAAATACGCAACTCACTGCAGCCGTCCATTCTCGCAGCTTCGATGATCTCTCCCGGGACCGTTCGCATGTAATTGCGCAGCATGAACGTACAAAAGCCTAACTGAAATGCGGTGTGGATGCCAATCAAACCCCAATAGGTGTCGTAAAGCCCTAATCGATCGGTCAAACGAAAGACGGGGAGCATCAACACTTGGAATGGCAGTAGCATACCGGCCACAAAGGTATAGAACAGGAGACGGTTACCTTTGAATTTAAACCTTGCCAGCGCGTAGGCTCCAAGGGAAGAAAGCAGCAAAGTCAAGAACAATGAGGGTAGCGTGATGATGAAACTGTTGGGTAGGTAGCGTTTTAAACCTCCACGCTCCCATGCAGTAATGAAGTTTTCAAACGTAATTTTTTCAGGGAGTGATATGAAGCCATTGACAAGAATGTCATCGAAGGTTCTAACAGATGTGATCAATGCTGTAAGAATGGGTACAAACCACAAGAATGTTGAAAGGATGAGCACAATATAGACGATCACGCGCCAAGGGGATTTGAAGTATCCTGA
>SDBS01008097.1_pt1 | contig 10180 bp, 9 predicted proteins | sample 2277091 | NCBI WGS metagenome assembly SDBS01 (sample SAMN10404972, study PRJNA504765) | marine sediment metagenome | isolation source: marine sediment core GS10_PC15, 163 cmbsf | place: Arctic Ocean: Southern Knipovich Ridge | collected 2010 | reverse complement strand
AAAAGATCTCGCCAAATTTCTTTTGAGATGAAAGTTCTGTTTTTATATCCATAGTCATCTGCTATTATAAATATTTTTGATCCAGTGTTCTGGAGAACACTAATTAACTCTTTAACATAATCTGAGAAAAAAGATATTACGGTTTCTACAAGTTTAACATTTTTTTTTAGACATTTTGAAAAATAAGTAAAACCCATTGATTGCCAGGTTTTTTCAAATAATCCAGGTAGAGAGAGTACATATTCTAATTGATGATTTATTTTACCGAGGAAAGTTTTTAAATCCTTTAATTTTTTTTTTGATGGAAGTTTTAAATGCTCCCAGTTTTCTAATATTTTTTCGTTTCTAAAAACACCCTCCCATGTATACCAATCTCCTTTATATATGCGCCCCCATCCGTCTACTCTCCTTTGGTCACCCAAATTATATCCTCCTTTTCCTCGTCGGAAATCCCAAAGTGAAATTGCATCAAAACCTATTTGATCAATGATAGAATAATTCTTATCACATAAGACAAGATTCTTCTTATTCAAATTGAGATTAAAATGTTCGGTATATTTATTTATAAATGCTAAATCTGGATATCCGGTGCAATATAAAGGAATATGATCCGAAATTTCTTTAGATAGTACTTTAAAAAAATTACTTTTTTGTAGAAACATAAAACAACTAAAACTAATTATATTAATTAATTAAAAAACTAAATATTTAATTATAAATTATTAAATTAATTAAAATCGCACTTTATCTGATAAATATGGATTATTGGACAGCTGTAGATGAATTGTATAATATAACGTTATCTCTCTCATTTTTTTTGCTGATGTTTTTAATGTTTTACATTGGCCGAAAGGGATATAAATCGGGAAATCGTTCTGGAGGAGTTTCAACTATCATCTGTGGGATTTGTTTTTTAATATTTGGATATTTCAATGCGATCATAAGATTTTTCGTTTATCCTTATAACGGATTTATGGTTTGGTGGATAGGAATTATCCTAGTTGTTAATGGAGTATTTTTTAAGTTAGTCAGAAAAGAAACAAAAAAAATTAGGATGGAAAGCGATAACCCAGGCTTTTCTAGTGAAAAAAAATCTATGATCAGAAGATATATTGAAAGAATGACAGGTGAAAATCCTTATAAAGCATCAATTTCATATAAAATGGAGTTGGCAAGAAAGAGTTTTCATTTTTTGGGCTTATTACTTGCTGTAACATTTTTTGGATTTTTCATTTTATACCCGACAGCTTTGATCGTCAGTGACAGTGTAATTCAGCTAATTAATGATATAAAACCCGCTTATGAATTATTATGGGGTGATATAGCTTTATTTCCATTTGTGAAGGGTATTAATCCTCCCCAAAACTATCTCCATGATGGTATTAATATCTCAATTATTTACATAACCTTGATGGGATTAATTGGGGCATTGATATTAGCTATTATATCAGATTTAATAAGAATCATATGGAGTCCCGAATATTCTTTATTTAATTTCTTATCAAGAGCGATACTAAGAAATAAGGAAAAAAATGCTGCTGGACCACATATTTATCTTATTACTGGAATGATTTTTTCATATATGCTTTATATGGTAGGTTTAGTCCATATATTAGCTTTTTTTACAGGGGCACTTATTGCTTGTCTTTCTGATGCTGCAGCTGCTTTAATTGGAAGAAAATATGGAAAACATAAGGTCATAGTTAGAAGTAAAGACACTAAATCAATGGAGGGCTTTCTTGCGGGTATGATAGTAGCATATATAATAGGAATAATTCTAATTGGGCCAATATATGCAATAATTGGAGTTGTAATTTTCTTTATAACAGATTATTACCCAATAAATACAGCTGATAATGTATTAAATCCTATTTTAATTCCCATTGGAATCCAAATCTTTATCCTTTTATTAGGGCTCCCAGTAGGTTGGTGGTCTTAATTCACAATAAATAATAGCAAAACCATGCGTGAACTAATAGATAATTTAAAAAAAATCAAACTGGCTATATTTGACTTAGATGGAGTAATTTATCGTGGAGATACTTTAATTTCTAGTGCTGATAAAATCATACAAGAGCTTAAGGAATGTTCAATTAAAGTATTATACAATTCCAATAATTCTACAGCAACAAGAAAAACATACGTAGAGAGACTAAAAAAATTTAAAATTTCATGTCATATTTCCGATTTTTATACGAGTGCTTCAATTACAGCTACCGAAATTACAAAAATAAAGAAGAACGCTAACATTTTTACAATTGGAGAGAAAGGTTTAAGAGAAGAATTAAAATCCTTTGGACATAGAATCATAACTAAGCCATTAAATTTTAAAGATATTGATTTTGTTATTGTAGGACTTGATCGAAATTTTAATTATAATGATTTAGCGATTGCTCAAAAATGTGTCTTAGAAGGAAATGCACAATTTTATGCAACAAATACAGATTCTACTTTACCTGTTGCTAGGGGGCTTAAACCTGGAGCTGGAGTAATGGTGAATGCTTTAATAACTTGCACGGGTAAAGAACCAGTCAGAGTTTTTGGCAAACCAGAGCCTTATGGTATTGAAATAATTTTAAAGGACACTGAAATTCCAGCTAAGAACGCATGTATTTTCGGAGATCGGTTGAATACAGATATTTTAGCAGGTAATCGTGCCGATATTACAACAATAGCAGTATTAACTGGAGTCACTACGAGAGAGATGATTGAGGAATTAAAAATTGATGCTCAGAATTCACAAGGTCATGATAAAAATCTTTTCCCTGATATAGTTATTAATGATCTAAGCGAGATTTTCAAAAAGTAGCCAGATGTATAATTTTCTCAATCTAAATTAATTAAATGCGTTTAGCTCGTCTTAACATCAATCGTGTTATTTGATTGAATATATCATCTATATTTCGACCATTTTTTGCAGAACATTCAAGGTAGCCATATAAATTATTATTTTTAGCAAGGTCAAATGCTTCTGCTCTAGAAACTGCTCTTTTAAATTCTAGATCCATCTTGCTTCCTACCAATAGGACGGGAATTTTATGCTTATTTCCTCTATACCCTTGTTTAAATATTTCTAACCAGGAGTCAAAATTCTTTATACTGGAATACCTCGTGATATCGTATAAAAAAATCCCTCCGGAGGCCCCTAAAGCATAGCTAGGTAACAGAAATCTAAATCTCTCCTCGCCCGCAAAATCCCAGATTTGTAAACTAACGCTCTTTCCATTAATATTAACTCTTTTAACGTGGAAATCAACCCCAATAGTTATTTGAGAATTTTTTGAAAAGGTACCAGTGAGATATCGATTTATTAATGTTGTTTTCCCTACGCCTCCATCTCCAAAAAGTACAATTTTAAACATATTGTCTTGAAATTTCATGATTTTCCGATTTTGGTTAGATTTTTGAAATATAGACCAGACTTGGGCTAAAAATTTAGCTCATTATACAATTTAAGTTAATATTTCTTTTTTATTTAATTAATTTTATTAGTAAAAGCTTTTTTATTCTATAATTATTATAAACTCTGTTTTTAAAAATAATTGGATTCAGTAAATTAGCAATTATTAATCGTTTCAACCAGAAAAAGAGGTATTAAGGGCAATTCGATTGATTCAATTATCTTTTTTCTTAAGAAAATCTGAATAAATTTTTAGGAAATTATAGTTTGATAATCTTGTATTAATAATTGAGTTATATTGAATGAACTCATTTGCAGAATGAGCAAAACCACCTATTCCTAATCCTCCTGATATAAAATTCAACTTTAAAATTTTATTAATCTTACTTAGTGGTGCCGCTGCTGGGCTTATTGGCCATATTTCGACGGGGAATTCATTAAAGCTTTTAATTAGGCTTTTCACTAAAATTGAATCTTTATTGACTCTCGAACTCTCGTATCCAAAATTATTAATTAATTTAATCTGACATTTTGATTTTTTGGCAAAATTATCCACTATCTCTTTGATTTCTTTATAAATTTCATCGACAGATACATCATGAGCAAACCTAATGTCAATATTACATAATGCTTGATTGGAAACCATATTTTTTGTTCCTTCCTCTAAAAATCCAGATTTTAATGTTGAAATATTGAATGTAGGTTTAAATAGATAATCAACAAAAGCTTTTTTTGGATTTTCCTCTTGGATTTCGATTATTCCTGCTTTTTTCTTAATTTTTTCAAGATCAATTTCTTCTAACAACTCTTCAAGAATGTTATTTTCTTCTTTTGATAATCTATAAGGGTTTCTTAAACAATCAACATACAATTTATTATTAGAATAAATAATATTAAGAAGCGAAATTAAATCTGTAGCAGCATTAGGGATTAAACCACTAAATGCAGAATGCGATTCTTTATTATTTGTATAAATATTTAAAGTAATTGAAAGAATTCCCTTGTATCCCAATTTTAATACAGAAGTACCATCTAGATCTTGTTTGACAGAGGGATAATAAATATCGCTACAACTTTTAAAAGGATCTTTACTGTGTTTAATAAAATTTATTAAGCTTGGCGAGCCCTTTTCTTCTTCTCCATCAAACAACAACAATAAGGAAATTGGTAACTCCTCTCTTTTCTTTAATTCTTTCACTACATTTAAAAAACACATTAGAGGAGTTTTCGAATTATAAGCACCCCTAGCAATTATACATTCACCTAATATATCTAAAGGAGTTGGAAGAGTCTTGATTTCAGCTCCAAAAGGGTTACTTATCCAATTATTTTCTTTATTAATAGGTTGAGTATCGTACATCATATAAATAAGCAAAGTTTGCTTGATATTTCCTTTTATCTTGGCTAGAATTAGAGGATTTATTTTACCAGGATATTCTTCAATATCTTCAGAAAAACCTTTAATATAAGAGATGATGAATTGTTTAGCCTCAAATATCCCTTCTTTATTTAGTGTGTTGCTCGGAATTTTTAAAAATGGTCGTAGTTCTTTTTCAATAAATACTTTATTTGTATCTTTTAATATCTTCTCTAAGTAACTCTTTGAATTCACATTCTCCATATATAATACAATAGTTAAATAGTTTTAATTAATTGTCCTTAGTAACGAAAACTGAATTGTTTAAATTATTGTATGAATAATTCTAATTCACAAAAATTTGAAGAACTTATTCAAGTACTGGAAGAAATAAAGGATAAAGGAAATTTATCAGGAACTATATTTGCGGATAGAGATGGAAGACTTATTTTTGAAAATATAGGGAATGAATTTAATGGAATTCAATTTTCCTCTATGTGTGCTTCTGTATTAGAGAGCGCAACAGGACTCGGTCAAACAATAGGGAACAGAAAAATTAAAAAAATAATAACTGAATTAGAAGAAAAGACTATAATAATTGTTGAGTGTAATAATAAAACTTTTTTAACATTGGTAGTTAATTACGATTCTAAAGTTAATTTAATTTTAAGTCATTTACAAGATTACATTCAAAAGTTAATTAGTTTGTCCTAATTTAAACATGTATTCTCGCTTCATATTTTTTACAAGAAGACTCACCTGAAGAAATAATCGAGATAATTATATGATTTCTTGAAAAATCCCATTAGTTTTTAAAAATTAGGAGATTAATAAGATTTTCTTTTACAAATAAGACATCCAATCTGTATCAATTCGATTCAAGGCGTTTTCTACTTCTTTTTTAACTTCCCAATTGTCGTCTCCTAAGGCTTCAATAAGTGGTTTAATAGCATCTTTATTTCCTATCTCACCTAACGCTTTCACAGCCGAAATCCGGATTTTATCATCCGTTTCTTTTAAGAGTTGCGTAAAAGGTTCAATTGAATCGATACCCTTGAGTTTTCCAAGAGCCATAGCCGCCCAACTTTTAATGTGCACATCATCATCATTTAAGCATGAGATAAGTGAGTTGATGGATTCTTTACTTCCAGTTCTTATCAATAATCTAACCGCAGCTCTTCTAGTTTTCCAGTTTGAACTGTTTAATGAATCCTTTGCTAAATTGATTATTTCTTCACCTTTATTAAAATTTATTAAAGCATCAATTGCGGCGTTTCTTACACTACTGTTTTCATCTGACATTAAGCTATAGACCTGATTGATAGTATTATAATCTCCAATTTCTCCTAAAATTTTTGTGCTATATAATCTGATTTGCCAAGACCTATCTGATAAAGAATTTACTATCTTACCATTTACATTTTTACCTAAAATTTGTAATAGTGCTTTATAGGCCGATCTCCTAATGCTAGCGACTTTACTATCAAAAGTTTTTATCATGAAGTCAATTGAATTTTTATCTTTCAACATCCCTAATAATCTTAAAGCTTCCTTTCTAGCATTGAGATTTCTTCCTTTAACAACATTATAAAGTAATTCATAGGACTTTTGTTTATTAAAAATTTTGTATAGTGCATTTTTGGCAAGGTTTCTTATTTTTATATCATTATCTTTTAGAATTTCCAGTAACGGCTTGCTCGCCAATTTACTTCCTATTTTTCCTAATACACGGATAGCTTCTTTCCTTACTTCACTATGATGATCATTTAGAGCCTCTAATATAGCTTTAAGATTTTTTAATTCAATTATTTTTTCTAAGGCTTTTATAGCGTTTTTCCTGATTAAAGGATTTTCATCCTTCAAAAAGCTTATCAAATCATTTTCACTCTCTTTGTTTCCGATTTTTCCAAGAATTATGGGTATCTCTCTTTTGATGTTAGGGTCCTCTGTATCGATGTAATTATTAATAATTTGTAAATTTCCTTTTTTTCCAATTTTTACTATTGCGTTAATCAAATAATCATATATTTCACTATTTCTCAAATGTAATAATTCGATTAATGGACTTAATGCTTCACTCTCACCAGCTTTTCCTAAAAGAGTTATAGCTAATTCTTTTGCTTCAATATTAGGATCACCTAAAGCTTCAATAAAGAAAGAAATTGAACTATTTAAATCAATTTTTCCTACAACTTCAATGAGACTCTTCCTAACATTTCCATCACTGCAATTTTTATATTGTTCTTTTAAAAATTTAATTCCCTCTTTTTTATAACAACTAGCCAATAGATCTATTAGTTTAATGCGTAATTGAGGATGCCTATCATTTAAAAAAACATTTTTTACTTCTTGAAAACGTGAATTCCCCTTATCTTCAAATTGAATTAAAAGATTTGCAGCTTTGGCTTTATTTCCCCAACTTTTTGAATTGGTAAGTATTGAACAAAGTGAATCAATTACTTTTTCTTGATCCATTGTCTTTATCTTTTCAAATAGATCTTCACTATTTTTACTCAATCAAAAAAACCTTAATATGTTTTATTTTATTAAAATTAAATAAAAAACAATTATTAAAAATAATAACAATAGAATTATTTATTTTTATTTTATCAGAGAATCGTACTAATTTTTAACTTATATTTTTTTTTGCACAATTTTTAAAATAAATGTTATAAGTTTATTGATTATTTTTTTGTACTACTTAAAACTATTCTTAAAATAGTAAACTAAACAATAAAATTAAGGTTTTTTGACTAATAATGAAATTTATATAAGTTTTATCCTTGCTTCATCGTAACTTACAATAAGGGATGAAAATGTGTAATTTATTTTTTCTCTTTTGACTTTCTATGAGATAGATATTTAAAAAAATCTTTATCCCTCTTTTTCATCTCCTCGGGATACGTATATACATGTCTAATATAGTTAAGTTTTCTCGCAAAAAAAAAGCCAACTACAATTAAAATAATAAAATAAAGAAATACGAGCCAAATAAATGGTAGATCCCATTCATAAAATATAGATGCAACATTTATAGGAATTTTATAACTCAAATCGAAATTATAAGCAATATTTTGTTCCGAACCACTTACATTATATCTAATTTCAGCTGTACCTATACAAGACACTATATCATTTTTCCAAACAGATATCGTAAATTCTCTACTCCAAACTTGAGTTGCGGGGTTAACAATTTCATTTCCAACACTATTATAACTATTATTTATATTGATTGAATATTCTATTTCTGTAATTCCATAGACTTGTATATTCCCGCTTGAAATTGTTTTAATTAATAAAGATCCTCTACATCGATCTCCTTGCCAATGGCTAATCCTTACTTTAACATTAATACCTACATTCCCTTCAGAATAATCTGTAACATAATTTCTATCAATTTTATAATCCCCAATGCTCAATACACGCTTAAGATTAATGATAGTAGGAATAAATACGATTAAAGCTATCATTAATATTGTTATTGCCAAAAATGAGTATTTTTCTGTTTTTTTAAGCTTACTAAGCATAATTCATCGTCTCTTATCAGGATTTTAACTTAAAAAATCGATTTAAATATATAAAGATTATTCTAAAAAAGACTATTTTTTTTTGATATTCTTTAATAATCTTAATATATCATACTGATTTCGTTTGTTTAATTTTAATTTTAATTTTAATTTTAATTTCTTAATTATTTTTATAGCAATTTTAATAGAACTAAGTATAGCAGATACTCTAACTTTTTTTTATTATAGAATAAATGGGAAAAAGAGTAAAATAAAGAGAAAACTTTATCGAAAGCATAATATAATATCTCCAACGTTCCTAAACTCTAAAAAAGTAAAGCGAAAAGGTGAGATTTTATCCTTCTTGAAAGCATTAAATTAAGGCTGCTAATTTCTTGCAGTTCTCGGCAATCAGTATCAGATCTTTTAATTTAACTTTATCCCCACAATCATTTGATTTCTCCATTAACGATTTTCCTTCTTTTACAATTTTTTCTTTTATTAACCAAGCCTCATGAGCTAAGCCTATATTTTTTTTCAAATATGCATTCATAACATCGTTAAAATATTTATGAATTTCGTGGAAATATCCTTTTACACTTTCACTTTCACTAAGACGTAAATCCCTTAGAATTTTACCAATTGCTTGAATTTTCTCGCAAAACATACGATAATCCATAGCTTCTAAAGGAGTAAAATCATTATCTTCAGTAACATATACACTTGTTCTAAGATAAGTTCTAATGTGGATAACTAATATGAAATAAAACTTTCTTAATTGGCCGAAAGTATATTCTAAATCTTCAATAGCATCTTTTTTTAAATCGTCAAACATGTCAGCTATAAGATATAATAAGCGGTGAATTAACTTTTTTGTAGGAATTTTCTTATAACCAAAATTCTGGATAACAATTCTTTGCTTTTCTTCTTCAGTTATTTCTGTGTTGGGAAGTCCATTAACAAAAAGCCTTATTTCACTCCTTATCTTCTTAGGAATTTCTTTATCTGAGATCACAACTAGATTTGTTTGCCCGGATAAACTATTTGTGATTATTTCTCTCACAACATGAGGACTTGAGTGAAGTATTAGCTCATCTTTTAAATCACCCTTGTCCTGTTTCAATTTTGGCGAAATGAGTAAGGTTCCATCAGTTCGAATATCTATGGAAATAGATGATTCTTTGTCCAAATTAAATTTTGTTATCCATTTTTTTGGCAAGTTAACGTAAAATGATTCACTTAATTTCTGCAACTTCCTAAAAATTCTATCCATAAATATTATAATATATTTTATTTATTATAACTTTGTTTAATTATTTATACAAAATATATAAATATGGATTAAATTATCTTATAATTAAGGATTTAGCTTATTTGGAAGTGATAAATATGGCACTAAGTAAAACTGATATAATTTATACCATGAAAGAACGTCTATTTGAAGAGGGCTTAACTGAACTCGAAAGTCCCTGGAAGTCTTCATTTGGATATTATTCTTTAAATCCAGAAAAATTTGTTTTTGGATTAAAAGACTTTAACAATTAAATTTTGTTTTTTTTTCTTTTTTAATCAACTTTTTGAATTATAGAGAGAATTTCGACCTAACTAGTCAATAGTATATATTATAATCTTTTCTTCATTCTATTTATAATCAATTAATTTGTATTATTATTAATGTCTATGATGGATTAATATATATATCAAGGATTAATACGTTTGTTCCCTAAAAATCGCTCTTAGTTTTGTTAGGACTACTCTTTATTCTCTGTAATTCCGGCGTGATATTTTGATACCCTCTTTCTTCCTGTTCTCAAGCCTTTTACATGAGTTAGGGCTTATTGGATTCGTATTAAGGTTTAATTTCTTTGGATTAATTTACCTCTCAGTTCCACTTAATTCAGTTATTTCATTGCTATC
>SDBS01008096.1_pt1 | contig 10182 bp, 10 predicted proteins | sample 2277091 | NCBI WGS metagenome assembly SDBS01 (sample SAMN10404972, study PRJNA504765) | marine sediment metagenome | isolation source: marine sediment core GS10_PC15, 163 cmbsf | place: Arctic Ocean: Southern Knipovich Ridge | collected 2010 | reverse complement strand
TTTTTAAGAGTCTGTTTTTATTGGAGTTTAAGATAAAGAAAATTGTGTTTACAGTTTCTCATACTTTTCATTTTCTGATGTATTTATTAAAGTTATAGAGACATGTTATTCTCATTGTGAAATTTCGTTAGATTTATTTCAGGTTTTACCAATTAAGATTAGCGAGGAAGAAAAAAGTAGGCTCTTAGATTTTAAAAAAAAATATGATATTACTTTTTCTGCACACTTTCCTTTATGGAGTATAGAGCTTGCGTCTCCCAATAAACACATTAGGGAAGGAAGTATAAAAAGTCTAATAGATTCTTATAATATATTCAAATTTATGGAAGCTGATATTGATATATTCATATTACATCCTACAGGAGCATTTACGGCAGATTTTTTAGAAATGGATATACCAAAAAACATGAAACAATTTATTATTAACATCTTCACGGGATATGCAATTGACAGTATAACAAAAATAATAAAAGAAACAAAAATCGATAAGTCTAAAATTGCTATCGAAAATATTGAATTTCCATTCGAAGGTACATTGGACATAATAGAAAAGTTAAAAGGACCAAAACTTTGTATCGATACAGCACATTTTCTTGGTGGATATTCTGGAGATGTAGACCTTATAGAAATCACAAAACAAAATCTCGATCTAACAAGTGAAATTCATTTGCAGGATTTCAATGAGGGAGGAGATGCTGATCATGGAGCATTAGGAACTGGTAAAAATTTCCCGATTGAGTTTTTGAAAATTATCAATGAATATGATTTTAAAGGACCTGTCGTTTTTGAATTACCTTTTGAAAAAGCATATGAATCTGTACAATTTATTAAACAAAAATCGCCGGAAATAGAGCTACCTGAGATTAAACCTTAATTTTTTAAAATAAAATCTCCTAGATATTGAAACTATAAAATTTTTGACTTTTTAGTTTTTCTTTTAAAAATACAGAGAGCAATTAAAACGCAGAGAGCTAACACTATTAAACCTAGGATAAGATTGACAATTAATAATAGAGCTATGAAAAATACCACTGGTAAAATCAACAAACCTAAGATGGGATAAAGACCCAAAATCAATTTATTCTTGATGCGACCTAATTCAGCCTCACTCCGCAAGAGGTCAATCTCATTTCTTAAAAGAAAACTTGGAGTAAGGACGATAAACGAGTAAACTACAAAAAAGATTGGATATATTATTACAAGAAGTATTAGTATCACTGGAGAAAAAGCTCCTGAAAAAATAGAACCAATAATACCGTCAGCAAAAAAATCATATATACCTCCCAAAATAAGAATTTCCAGATATGAATACTTGCGTTTTGTCTCTACCTTCCATAGCAATGTAATCATAGCAACATACCAGGGCATAGTAATTAATAAATCAATGAGAAGATTTGGATGAGCTGCTAAGCCTTCATAACCCGCTATTTTTTCTACAACCCAAAATACGGTTTCAATGTATATTGCACATAAACTTCCTATTAGTATAAATTTAGCTTTTGGGGAGATATCCCATTTATCTGTTAATTCCTTAAATTTATTTCGAAATAGCCAAAAAAGTAATGTTGAGCAACCAGATATTATTATCGCAATTGCAGTTAAAAACTCCTGATAGCCACTCTGAAATAACCAAAGATTCAAAATAAATAGGAGCCAAATAATAAAGAATACTATAAAAAATATCAATTTCTTTGATTTATGAGTAGAAATCTCACTATTTGACATATTTTTATTGATATCCGTTGTATTTCAAATATATTAAAATAATACATTCTATTCTTTTTGAAATAAATGGAAAAACTTAATTATTCTCTTTAATGAATTCCTAATGATATGACCTTAGATTATAGAATTTTGATGCAAATCATGTTTAGCATTATTTATTTGATTTATATAAGCTTTATTGTAATTATAATGTCTAAAAACTTGAAAAAAGTCATTGCAGATGAGGAGAAAACCGCAAAATATATTCTTTTAGCCTTCATATCATTATTAATTGGAGATATGGGACATTTGGGAGCCAGATTATTCAATATTTTCTCAGAAAATGCTTCTTCAACTTATGGAATTTTTGGAATTGGAGTACTTCTTGAAATGATAGGATTGATTTTCTTGTTTATTTTTTACACTAATGCTTGGCGGATTCATTTTAATAAACCAAAATCTCTATTATTTAAAAGCTTGATTGGTATTGGAGTAATTGGGTTAATTATCTTTGCTTTTCCTCAAAATCAATGGAATACAGAACCGATCTCTTATGAGTGGTTAATATTTCGAAATATTCCATGGTTATTGCAGGGTGTAATACTTGATATTTTAATTATAAGAGATGGTAAGGTTGCAAATGATCCTTTAATGATTCGAATTGGAATATTAATACTAGTATCATACTTTTTCTATATGCCTGTAATCCTATTTGCATCAATAGAACCAATGTTGGGGCTTCTGATGATACCCGGTACCATTATTTATATGTTATGGCAATACTCTTCATATAAACGATTCTTTAAAGGAAGTTTATAATTACTGGAGACCCTCGCAGTCATAGAAGATTGAATAGCTCCATCCAATTTGAAAAGTCCATAACATAGTTATAACCACAGACCTTGTTTAAACTATGTTTTTCTATTATACTCTTTAAAAGTTTTGCTCCCTCATGTGTAGCATCAGCAGGGCCGTATGGATTAAATATTAAACTACCTTTTCTTGGAATTAAATAGTCACAAACGAAAAGAATGTCTTCAAATATATAAAAAGTAAATCCTGGCGTGTGACCATTAATATAGAATGATTCTATTCCGTTAATATTAAAGTTATATTCGAATTTATTATCAAATGAATGCTTTTTAGCAATATTATGCATTGAATCTTTCACGTGAATCCATACAAATGCTGTAAAATGTTCCCTATAAAGATTCGAAGCACCCAAAAAGTGATGATGAGTAAATAATATTTTATCCATTAGTTCCAAATCTGCTCTAAATGTAGATGGACAGTCTATCCAAATTTTCTTGCCATCTATATTGATACTGTAAGCAGCATGCTCAAGTCCTAGACTTGGAAATGAATTAAGTTGTACAACTTTATTATTTACTTTAGAACTAATTACTTCATAACTCTGAGAACATTCTTCAGCTGTAATAAAATTTTCACTTGTCGCTCCGCAAAATGGACAATGATCTGGATGATATCCAATCATATTAAAACCACATACTTTACACACATACTGTTCAATTTCGACGATGGACAAACAATACACCACTAATTTAGAAATACAATATACTAAATCCTTTTAATTCAATAATATCAATTTTCATTTAATATTTAATTTTGTTTTCATTTTACATTATTAGTTAAATCTTTATTAATAATCCCCCTCGATTCTGTAACATGATTTTCTATTCTAATATAACAATCTCACGAGTTGTAGATAATTAACGAGCAAAAAAGCGAAGATTCATTAAATACCGATGAAAAAAAAATACTTTTAAGGAAAAAATAAAGAAAGGGTTATACTTCACTGGAGGTACTTTTCATATAAACGATTCTTTAAAGGAAATATATAATCATTTACACTCTTCACACTCATAATAAATATCAATACGTTGTCCTATAGGTTTCACGCCCAAATTTGAAATTATAGCTTTCCATAATTCTGTGACATTTTCAGCCTTGTAATCATCAATTTTTCCACATTTAGCACATACCAAATTTATATGGATCTCCATATCAGGATCATATCTAATGCTACCCTCATTAAATCCTAGTTCTTGTATTAAACCAAGTTTTTTTAATAAATGCATTGTCTTATAAATTGTTCCTAAACTAATTGTAGGATAATCAACTTTCATAGCTTGGTAAATTTGATCAGCACTTGGGTGATCGTCTCTTGAAATAATGTATTTACATATTGCTAAACGCTGAGTAGTAACTTTATATCCATTTTTTCGAAAGAGAGCAAATAATTCTTGATCATCCATTAATAATCTATGTTATTTTTATAATTTTGTAAAGAATAAATTTAGCAGCTTTAGTTATATAAAGTTAATCAATATTAATATCTCTTACTACATAGTAATTATTCTTTGTTGAGAATGATTATTCGTACTCAATTAGATTCAATAAAACCTTAAGCAAGAATGAATAAAATGGTATAAAAAAAAAAGTAGAAAATTTAACCACCTTAGGGAGTATTAAGCTACTATGCGAGATCGAAACGATCTAAGTTCATAACCTTATTCCACACCGCTATAAAGTCGTGCAGGAACTTCTCCTGAGAATCATCACAACCGTAAACCTCCGCAAATGCCCTGAGTTGGGAGTTCGAACCGAAGATGAGGTCAACACGGGTGGCCGTCCAATTGAGTTCACCAGTTGCGATATCATGCCCCTCAAATAAATTTTTATCTTCCGTGGTTGCATTCCAAGTTGTGCTCATGTCGAGCAGATTCACAAAGAAGTCATTCGTAAGCGCCTCAGGTTGTTTGGTGAAGACACCATGCTGCGTTCCTCGGAAGTTAGTCTTCAGGACACGCAACCCGCCTATGAGTACTGTCAATTCAGGTGCGGTTAGAGTTAACAATTGCGCTTTGTCAACCAACAATTCCTCAGCTGATACGCTATAGAGAGTCTTCTGGTAGTTGCGGAAACCATCCGCCTTGGGTTCGAGAAAGGCGATAGATATTTCATCTGTTTGTTCTTGTGAGGCATCCATGCGTCCCGGTGTGAAAGGAACGTTCACCTCGTGACTGGCATTTTTTGCAGCTTGCTCGACACCTGCGCAACCAGCCAGAACGATCAAGTCAGCAAGCGATATCTTCTTACCGTTGGACTGCGTGTCATTGAATTCAGCCTGGATGCTTTCCAGGGACTTGAGTACCTTCGCTAGCTGGGCAGGTTGATTAACCTCCCAATCCTTCTGTGGTGCTAGACGAATGCGAGCCCCGTTCGCCCCACCCCGCTTGTCTGAGCCACGGAATGTGGACGCCGACGCCCAGGCAGTCGAAACAAGTTCCGAGACAGACAGACCTGAAGCTAGGATCTTGCCCTTGAGTGAGACAATGTCCTTTTCATCAGCTAGCTTGTGATCAACCGCTGGGATGGGGTCCTGCCAGATGAGCTCTTCGTCAGGAACCTCCGGCCCTAGATAGCGAGTGCGCGGACCCATGTCTCGGTGGGTCAACTTGAACCACGCCCGGGCGAATGCGTTCGCAAATTCATCCGGATTCTCCATAAAACGCCGTGAAATCTTTTCATAGTCGGGATCGAATCGAAGAGAGAGGTCGGTGGTCAGCATAGATGGCGCATGATATTTTGATGGAATGTGGGCATCCGGTACGGTACCGACACCCGCGCCACCCTTCGGTATCCACTGATGCGCGCCAGCAGGACTCTTCGTCAGTTCCCATTCAAAACCGAACAGGTTCCAGAAGAAGATGGTACTCCATTTCGTGGGGGTGGTGGTCCAGACGACTTCCAGACCACTAGAGATCGTATCGACACCTTTGCCTGTGCCAAAGCTGCTCTTCCAACCTAATCCCATATCCTCGATATCAGCCGCTTCAGGCTCGGGTCCCACATGTTCTGCAGGACCGGCACCATGGCACTTTCCGAACGTATGGCCGCCCGCGATGAGTGCCACCGTCTCCTCGTCATTCATCGCCATGCGCCCGAAGGACTTCCGGATATCGCGAGCTGCAGCTACCGGATCTGGATTACCGTTTGGACCCTCCGGGTTGACATAAATCAGACCCATTTGCACGGCTGCGAGAGGATTTTCGAGCTCTCGGTCATCGGTCATGCGCTTGTCATCCAACCATTCCTCTTCGGAGCCCCAGTAGATGTCCTTTTCTGGTTCCCAGATGTCCTCGCGCCCACCACAGAAACCGAAGGTCTTGAAACCCATCGATTCCAAGGCGACATTACCGGCGAGGATCATCAGGTCGGCCCATGAAATTTTCTGACCATACTTCTTTTTGATCGGCCAGAGTAGCCGACGTGCCTTGTCGAGGTTGACATTGTCGGGCCAACTATTGAGAGGCGCGAAGCGCTGGTTTCCGCTACCACCGCCGCCGCGCCCATCACCAACGCGGTAGGTACCGGCACTGTGCCACGCCATACGGATGAACAAAGGTCCGTAATGACCGAAGTCCGCTGGCCACCAGCTTTGTGACGTTGTCATAAGTTCACTGAGGTCCTTCTTCACAGCCTTCAAGTCGAGACTATTGAACTCTTTGGCGTAATTGAAATCCAAGCCCATTGGATTAGACTTGGAGGAATGTTGGTGTAGAATATCAAGATTCAACTGATTCGGCCACCAGTCTCGGATATTTTGAATCTTACCCGTTATTTCTTTTTTACTTTCTTCATTCATAATTTTCACCTCTTTTAATATGAGAATTTCTAAATATTGATCGATTTTAAATTGGAAAGTTATTTAAATTTATAAAGAATCTAAATCAGATTATCAGAAAGATTCCTAAATAATAACTATTATTATTTAGTTATAGTTTTTAAAAAAGATTCTGTTTTTATCTTATAAGTAAAAAAAATAATTTATCTTTGAAGAACAAAATTTTTTGCTTTTTAGTTCTAAACTTTTTTTTTATTTGAAGGACTTTATTATAATTATGAAAGAACAATCCGAATTAGAACTAGATAATAAGAAACCCCGTAAAAAAATTGTAAAAGCTTTATATTTTATTGGGGGAACTATTTCATTGATTTTAGGAATAATCGGAATAGTATTACCTATTTTACCGACAACTCCTTTTCTTCTGCTAGCAGCTGCATGTTATGCAAAAAGCTCAAAAAAATTTTATGATTGGCTTTTAAATAACAAGATTTTAGGAGCCTATATACGAAATTATATCGAAGGTAAGGGAATGCCTATTAAAGTTAAAATCTTTACAATATCTCTACTATGGATAACGATATTAATCTCAGCATTCTTGTTTATTCAAATTTTATGGGTTCGTATTGTTTTAATTATTATTGCTATAGCTGTAACGATTCACATCATCCTAATTCGACCAAAAAATAAGGAACAAAAAATTAAGCAATAATTACTCCTTTTTCCTCACGATAACAATAATCGAACATATGACAATTAACGTTCCTATAAGATGATAAATTGTAAATATTTCTCCTAAAATTAAATAGGCCAAAAAAGCTACTAATATAGGCATGGGAGAAACAATAATGGTAGCTTTACTAACATCGATTTTTTGTATCGCCCGATACCAATAAAGGACATCGAAAGCGTAAAAAAATCCAATCGCGACGAAGAAAAATATGTTAATAGGATCAAAAAGGAGGTTGATATTAGAGAGCGGAAAAAATATAAAATATGTAGAGAACAAGATTGCTCCTGAAATAACATTTCTTATAAAAACCAGCTGGGTGGCAGTTATTTCGTCTTTATCCAAAATTGGTCTGGTAATAGAATGTGCAATCATCCATATAGCAGTGGTTATCATCATCAGTCCTACTCCGATATTAAATTCAAGTAGGTTAAAACTTCCTTGGGTTATCGCAAATGTAAGACCAAAGAGTAAAACAAATGAAAATGTTATCTGAGTTTTTTTTACCTTTTCATGATTTATCAAAAAACCGAAAATAAGGGCGAAAATTATGGATGTTTGTTGAGCTAATGCTCCATTTATTGCCCCTGCGAGCTCGTACGCCGCAAAGAATAGAATTTGCGCAATAGCAAAATTGATACCTAAATATAGCAACATCCTTTTATGGGATTTCCATCCATTTAATAAGAGAGTGCATTCTTCGGATTTTGAGATGTCACTTCGAATTTGCAGATTTAATTTACGTCTTTCTAATAATACTAAGGGTAGCATAAACAAAGCTATAAATATACATGTCATTGCTGCAAACAAATAAACATCCAAAACTTTTGGTCGAGCAATCGCCACAATTGGTTGAAATGAAATTAGGAATAAGGCAATTAAAGCAAAAATTATTCCTTTAACATATTTTTCATCTGGCAATTTGATTAATCATCTCATTTCTCTTACAATCATAAATATCGAAAACATCACTATACACGTACCTATTAAATGATACACTGTAAAGTTTTCTCCAAGTAGCATGGTTGCAAAAATCGCGGTGATTATTGGAGTAGGCGAGACTAAAACTGACGCTTTTGAAATATCTAAATATGTAAGCGTTTTATACCAGCAGAAAAGCCCACAACCGTACACAAATCCCATCAAAACGAAAAAGTAGATATTGGTTAAATCGTAAAATAAAGAGATATTTTCCAATGGAAAAAAGAGAAAGTATGTAGATAATAAAATGATTCCTGAGATCCCATTACGCATACACATCATTTGTATAGCTGTAGATTCTTTTCGGTCCAAAATTGGCTTTGATATTGTATGCGCGAAGACCCAAATACATGCTAATACAAGTAAAACTAAAACTCCTGGATTAAATTCTAATAAATTAAAATTCCCTTGTGAGACAGCTACAAATAATCCGAAAAATAAAAGAATCGAGAAAATTAATTGCTTTTTAGTGATTTTTTCATGTAAAATTAAAAATCCAAATAATAAGGCAAAAAATAGGGCAGTTTTTTGAGCTAAGGACCCATTAATTGCTCCTGCGAGCTGATATCCAGTAAAGAATAAAATCATTCCAAAACCAAATGCGCCCCCTACAAAAATCAAGAGAGGAATATTTCTCTTATATCCATGTAAAAGCGAATCATGTTCTTCAATAGTTATTTTTTCATTTTCAAAATCAAGTTTGATTTTCCTTCTCTCAATTAAAGCTAATGGGAAAAAGATTAGAGCTTCTACTGAAGTGGTCATGGCTGCGAACAAATAGGCATCAATAATCATTGGCCTTGAGTTAGCAACTATAGGTTGAAGTCCTATTAAGAATGCTCCTAATAGTCCAAAAATAATCCCTCTCTCTAAGTTTTTGTTTTCCACGATATTATTGTAAAAGAGAATTAAAATTTAAATGATTTCAATCTCTTTATCCTCTTCTTTCTTTTGATTTACAATTACTATAATTGACATAATTACTAAGATTGTACCCATTAAGTGAAAAATCGTAAACACTTCCCCAAGGAGTATCATTGCAAAAAATGCCGTAACTATTAAATTCGATGAAAGGATTACCGTGGCTTTATTAATTTCTATATTTTCCAAGACACGGTACCAAAGGTATAAGCCACATCCATAGCTTGCCCCCATTAAAATTCCCCAAAATAAAGTTTCTGGATTCATTAGGATATTTACGTTGGCTAATGGATAGAATATAAAGTAAGTGGAAAAAAGAAAGATTGAAGAAAAAATATTTCTAATGAAAACCATTTGAATGGATGTTATTTCCCTTCTATCTAACAATGGTTTTGCGATAGAATGGGTAAACATCCATACACAGGAGACTACTAGTAAAACTAAAACACCTACACTTAATTCAAGTAAATCAAAAGAACCTTGCGTTACAGCTAAAAATAATCCAAAAAATAAAACAAATGAAAAGATTACTTGCTTTGTAGAGACTTTTTCACTTAATATTAGCCATCCAAAAAATAATGAAAAAAATACAGTAGTTTTTACAACCAATGCACCATTAATAGCTCCTGCTAATTGATAACCGAGAAAAAATAAGATCATACATCCCCCGAAAACTACACCTGTAAAAGCCAAAAGCGGGATATTTTTTTTGTAGCCATTTAGTAATAAATCCTTTTCGTCAAAGTCAATTTTTTTTTTTTTGAAATCATATTTTATCTTTTTTCTTTCCGCCATCATTAGAGGAAAGAAAATAATAGCTTCCACGATAACTGTTAAAGCAGCAAATAAGTAGGCGTCAATAACCATAGGCCTAGAGTTTGCAATTATAGGATTAAAACCACCTAGAAAAGTTCCAAATGATGCAAAAAGGAGTCCTTTCTTTAAATTCTTTTTTTCCACGATATATTTAAAAACATAGAAAGAAATAAAAAGTATTTGAAAGGAGATTTGAAGGTTTTAAACAAAAATGAATTATTTTAAAGCATTCAATGATTCCTTAATTGATTTTTCAAACAGTTCACATACTTTATCTGTTTCTTCATCATTAATAATAAGTGGAGGTTTGATCTTTAGGATGTTATGTATGAAGTATCCTGCGGTTGACATTATTTGCATAGCTTCTCCAAAAAAAATTCCA
>SDBS01008095.1_pt1 | contig 10182 bp, 10 predicted proteins | sample 2277091 | NCBI WGS metagenome assembly SDBS01 (sample SAMN10404972, study PRJNA504765) | marine sediment metagenome | isolation source: marine sediment core GS10_PC15, 163 cmbsf | place: Arctic Ocean: Southern Knipovich Ridge | collected 2010 | reverse complement strand
GTTTTCGCTTATCGGCGGCGGCCGGGCAATTCGTGCCGGCGGCCATATGTATGGCGCCATTGGTGTTGCTGGCGCACTGGGTAAAAAGACGCCGGGCGACGTTGATGATGGCTGTGCCAAGGCCGGTATCAAGGCCATCCTTGATGACCTTGAATTGGCAGATTAGTAAACTCAAATGTGGAAATCGTAAGCGTGCCGAGTGTTATGGGCGAGCGAGCCAGGCTCACAGTTTACTACCGACGCTAGGTCGCCATCTGTTTGAGCGCTGCTAACAATTGGCGCAGTGCCTGACCACGATGGCTGAGTCGATTTTTGTCTTCTGGTGTCAGTTCCGCCGAAGCGCAGTTGTGTTCTGGCACATAGAAGACGGGATCGTAACCAAAGCCGCCCGTGCCTGTGGGTTCAAACAATATACGACCCTCCCACGTGCCCTGGCAGATCAGCGGAGTGGGGTCATTTTCGTGACGCATGTATACCATCAGGCACTGGAAGCGAGCCGCCCGTTTGTTTTCTGGAACGTCTTTTAGCTCTTGCAGTAACTTTTGCAGATTTTCTTCGTTTGACGCATCGACACCGGCCAAGCGCGCGGAATAGATGCCGGGTGCACCCTTCAGTGCATCGACTTCGATACCGGAGTCGTCGGCAATTGCAGGCAGACCTGTGTAATGTGCAGCGTTACGTGCCTTAAGGATGGCGTTTTCGACGAAAGTCAGGCCGGTTTCTTCGGCTTCCGGCACATCAAAATTATTTTGTGGCAGAACCTCGATATTCTGATCGGCCAGCAGCTGACCGATTTCACGTACCTTGCCCAGGTTATTGCTGGCGAGAACAATGCGTTGGCTCATCACAAACCCAGGCTTTGTTTCTGTTTTTCGATCAGGTCAGCGATGCCCTGTTTGGCCAGCGCCGTCATTGCCAGCAACTCCTGTTCGGTAAACGTGGCGGTTTCGGCCGTGCCCTGTATCTCGATAAACTTGCCGTTATCATCCATGACAAAGTTCATATCAGTTTCGGCATTGGAGTCCTCGTCGTAATCCAGGTCCAGTACCGCTGCGCCCTGGTAGATACCGCAGGAGACCGATGCCACCAGATGATTCAGCGGATCTGTCTTCAGTAAATTGTTTTTCTGCAAATAATTCAGCGCATCAACGAGGGCCACGCAGCCACCGGTGATCGATGCGGTACGGGTACCGCCGTCGGCCTGAATGACATCGCAATCAATAGTAATGCTGATCTCACCCAGTTTCTCCAGGTCGACTGCCGCGCGCAGAGAGCGGCCGATCAGGCGTTGTATCTCCATGGTGCGACCACCCTGTTTGCCCCTGGCGGCCTCGCGGTGCATACGAGAACCGGTGGAGCGCGGCAACATGCCATATTCTGCTGTGATCCAGCCCTGGCCTTTACCCTTTAACCAGGACGGTACACGCGTTTCCACGCTGGCATTACATAGCACCCTGGTGTCACCAAATTCCACCAGCACGGAGCCTTCGGCATGACGGGTATAATTTCGCGTCAATTTGATTTCACGCAATTGATCAGACGTACGTCCACTGGGGCGCATGGGGATTCCTTTTGTAAGTTGAGCTTGGTGATTCAAAACGCGGATGTTAACGCTTTGGCAGATAATCATCGAGGAAGGCTTGAAGATTCTTGATTTCTTCTTCCAGCGATGTCTCCGGCTCTTTCTTGCGGGACGGTTTCGCCGGTTTTTCGTCAGCTGCCGCTGGTGCACCTGGGGCCTTCTTTTTAGCGGCGATGGCCCACAATGCGGCGTGGTTAATTTCTGCCGTGGTGTTCACCTGTAGTGGTGGTTTGTCTGTGAGTCCATCCTCCCAGCGCAAACAGGTTGCACTGATATTGTCTGACGAACCTTCCATTTTGCTTTCCGCTGCCAGCAGCATGTCGACCACCGCGTCTTCCAGATCTTTATTATTCAAATATTGTTGAATTTCGTCGGCAGACAATGATTCCCAAAGTCCGTCAGTACAGAGAAAAAGCGTATCGCCCGGCATCAACGCGGTCTCCTCTCCGAGTGTGACCAAGGGGTCGCGTGGACCACCAATACATCGGAGCAGGCGATTCTTTTCCGGGTGATCCAGCATTTCCTTTTCGGTTAACACGCCTTCTTGCCTGAGTCGCTCAATTATGGTGTGATCATTTGTGCGTCGCATAACGCCGTTGTTACGAAACAGATACAGCCGGCTGTCACCGATGTGAGCCCAGTAGGCATAGCCGTCCTGCACCAGGCATAACACACAGGTGGTGCGAGGTTGGATCGGGGGCGTCTGCGCCTTGCCCATGGCGTTGATGGCGCGATGGGCATGTAAAATAGCCAGCGCCAGAAACGCCGATGGCTGTGTGATCATGGATTGTTTGATTGATTGGTAGGCATGAATAACTGCTTGTACCAGCAGCTCGGCGGCTAACTCGCCGCCGGAATGTCCACCGAGTCCATCGGCCAGTACCAGCAACACTGAATTGCCACGCTCGGCGAATCCAATACGGTCCTCGTTCATATCGCGTGATCCGCGCACACTGTAATCGGCGATCTGGTATTTCATGGCACCCTAGTTCTTGCCCCCTTCACCGTGCCAGAAACGTCGCCACAGCGAGGGTCGCTCATTTTCAATCCACTCCTTGTTCATGAAATCCAGCAGGTCATAGACACTCTGGGGTCGTTGTGCAGGCTCCATTTGCAGACACCAGTCTACTGCTTCCAGCAGTTGGCGTGAGTAATTGTGCGCAAATGATTTGATCGCTGGTTTCAGAGTGTCCTTCTTCTCACGGTCGAGGGATATGGGCGGTGGTTTCCCGCTCATGCAGGCCCACATGCTGGCGCCGATGGCATACATGTCAGTCCAGGGGCCAACGTGACCACTCTTGTGCTGCTCGGTGGGTGCGTAACCCATGGTCAGCGTGTGCGGACCGTGTATTCGGTGGGTCATGGCTTCACGCACGGCGCCAAAGTCCAGTAACAGGGGCTTGCCGCCGGGGCGGATATGGATATTGGCAGGTTTTATGTCGAGATGCAGCAGGCTGTTCTCATGCAATTCCCGCAATCCTTCCAGCAAATGGGGAAACACGGTAACAATAAATTTTTCACTCAGGTGCCCGGAGTAGCGTTTGATGTACCAGCGCAGATCATGGCCCTTGTGATAATCCATCACCATGTAAACCGTATTATTGGCACGGAATACATCACGCACCTTTACGATGTTGGGATGACTCACCTTGGCCAGCGCTGCGGCCTCGTTAAAAAACCGCTTGATACCGGCGGCAGCGGGATCGGTATTTTGTGATTCCTGGGAGATAAATTCGATACTGGCGTCATCCAGTCGTCGCACCTGATCGAGCGGTAGAAACTCCTTGATTACGACCTTGCGATTTCGTTCTGTGTCAATGGCCAGATAGACAAGACTAAACCCACCCCCACCAATACTTTTTTCGATAAGGTAGGTGTGCAACCTGTGCCCCTTGGGCAGTGCATGGACCAGACTTGATAAGCTCATAGAATCCGGAATTGTTGATTAAAGTAGTGACTTGCCTGGCGGCCCCTGCCACCCCGTATGACGAGTTATTTTCCATGTTCGCCATCTTGATAATAGACCAGCGATTGCAGAAGGTCGCCGTTAGGCCTCTTGCCGCAAACGTTATACCATGGGCAACCGCGAAACTACTGATTCTTGTATCGATATGATTCATAGCATGACAGCATTTGGCCGCGACCAGTCGCTGTCGGCCGGTGGCAGCCTCACCTGGGAGCTGCGCACGGTGAACCACCGCTATCTTGATATTAGTTTGCGTCTGCCGGAAGATCTGCGACAAATCGAAATCGAAGTGCGCAAGCGCGTCGCCAAGGCGCTGGGTCGTGGCAAGCTTGATGGCGTATTAAAGTTCCAGCGTGATGCCAGTGCTACCGACATCGACGTTAATAGTACCGTGGTCGAGCGATTAATTGCCGCGGCGGCCACTATACAAAAGCAGGCGAATGGCATAGCACCCATGAGCATTACCGACATCCTGCAGTGGCCGGGTGTGATGACATCACCCGAGCTGGATGTGTCGTGTTTGGCGGCAGATGCCCTGGCCGGGTTTGAGCGCGCATTGACGGAACTGATAGAAACCCGCTCCCGCGAAGGCGCGGGTCTGGCCGCCCATATCGAACAACGTTTGGCGGCCGCGGATAAAATTGTTGCGGAAGTGAAATCGTTGATGCCGGAAGTGACCCGCGCCTATCGTGATCGAATCCGCGAGCGCCTGAGCGAGATTCAGCAAGAACTGGATCCTGCCCGGCTAGAGCAGGAGATGGTGATATTCACCAACAAGAGCGATCTCGCCGAGGAAGTCGACCGACTGGCAGCCCATATCGGTGAGGTACGCCGCATCGTCGCCAAAGGTGGTGCTGTTGGGCGCCGTCTCGATTTTCTCATGCAGGAATTCAACCGCGAGGCCAATACCATTGGCTCCAAAGCAACCGATATTCGTATTACCAACGCATCCATCGAACTGAAAGTGCTTACCGAACAGATGAGAGAACAAGTACAGAATATCGAGTGATTGATAAATGATTTTGCCCGAATATAGCACTGCGCTTCTTGTTCCGAGCCCGTTTACGCGCCGGCATGCCGCGCTTCTAATGGGTACCCCACCGTATTTCCGGGTGCCTGTGTTGCTGAGTGAAATCTCGATTTTTCAGATAAAGAAAGAAATATGACGGAAGCGCACCAAGGTACGTTGTATATTTTTTCCGCGCCTTCGGGTGCCGGAAAATCCAGCTTGGCAAAGGCACTGGTAGAATCAGGCAACGATACGGTGTTGTCGGTGTCCCATACCACCCGCGAGCCACGCCCCGGCGAAGAAGACGGCGTGCATTACCACTTTATTGATAAGGTTGGCTTCGAGGCCAAGATCGCGGCCGGCGATTTTATCGAATACGCCAAGGTGTTCGATAATTTCTACGGCACCTCGCGCGGTGCAGTCGAAACCCCGTTAAATAAAGGCATAAACGTAATTCTCGATATCGACTGGCAGGGCGCTCGTGCCATCCGTGAGCAAATCAAGAATAGCGTCAGCATTTTTATTTTGCCGCCGACGCGAGCGGAGCTGGAATATCGCCTCCGGGGTCGGGGCCAGGATTCGGACGAAAACATTGCCCGGCGTATGCGCGATGCAGTGTCGGAAATGAGCCACTACGATGAATTTGACTTTGTCGTGGTCAATGATGATTTTGCCGCCGCACAGGACGATTTGCGGGCTATTGTTTCCGGCAGGCCGGAGCAAGTACGGCCCATGAATGCGGATATCGACGATTTACTGCGCGAATCAGTGGAAAAATCGGTTCAGGATCAGTAGTATACCGGGCCAAATTCGTGGCCCGGGGCAAATCCCGGGCCATTTATTCAGTCAAAGTAAGGAGACGAAGTATAATGGCGCGTGTGACAGTTGAAGACTGCCTTGATAACGTTGAGAATCGATTTCAGTTGGTGCTGGTGGCAGCACGCCGTGCGCGGCAGTTGCTGGCTGGCGCCGAGCCCTGCGTTGAGCGGGAGAACGATAAACCCACGGTGCTCGCGCTGCGAGAGATTGCTGCTGGGTTCGTAACCAGTGCCATTCTGGAACAAAGCGAACAACAGGTAGAGGCAGGTCTGCATGTCGATGAAGACTTATTCAGTGAAATCGGCGCCACCAGCGGCGAAGCCGCGGAAGCCAAAGGGGCCGGCCAGCAAGAGCAAGCGCCAGAGCCAGAAAAACCCAAAGAAAGCGGCGAAGAAAAATAATTCCCGCGAGCGTCCCGAGTCGGAATCGGGCAGGTTGTTAATTGGCGACCTGTGCGAGTTGCTCGAAACCTACCTGCCAGATACCGAAGTCGCCGATATATATCGCGCCTATCTTTTTGGCGCCGCAGCCCACGAGGGCCAAACCCGGAAAAGCGGTGAACCCTATATCTATCACCCGATAGAAGTGGCCAATATTCTTGCCGGCATGCATCTCGACAGTCGCTCCATTATTGCCGCCATCCTGCACGACACCATCGAAGACACCGAAACAGCCAAGGCCCAGATCGCCAGCGAATTTGGTGAGAATGTGGCAGAACTGGTCGATGGTGTCAGTAAAATCAGCCAGATAGAATTCCAGGACAAGGAAGAGGAGCAGGCCGAGAACTTCCGCAAGATGATGCTGGCGATGTCGCGCGATATTCGCGTCATCATTATCAAGATGGCCGATCGACTACACAACATGCGCACCATCGATGCCTTGCCTTTGCACAAGCGTCGCGTTATCGCCCGCGAGACCCTGGATATTTATGCGCCGATTGCCAATCGACTTGGTGTGCGTCAGTGGGCCACCGAGCTCGAAGACTTGTCTTTCAGTGTGTTGCATCCCATGCGGTATCGCGTGCTGGCCAAAGCCATGGGCAAGCGCCATGGCAACCGCAAGGCGATTGTCGAACGCATCAACGAAGCCATTGTCAAGCAATTGAAACAGGAAGGAGTGGACGGCGAAGTCAGCGGTCGCGAGAAGAATGTTTATAGCGTGTATCGAAAGATGTGGGAGAAAGGGGTGTCCTTCGAGAACGTCCACGACCTCTACGGCTTTCGAATCATCGTCGATCGCGTTGACACCTGTTACCGTGTACTCGGGATTATTCACAATCTCTATAAACCCATTCCGGGTCGCTTCAAGGACTACATTGCCATCCCCAAAACCAACGGGTATCAATCGTTACATACCGTCGTGTTTGGTCCATACAGCGTTTCTATTGAAGTGCAGATTCGCGCACGGGATATGCACCATGTTGCCGAAGTTGGTGTGGCCGCGCACTGGTTATACAAGAGCGGGGAAGACTCCAGTGACCGCGCCCATGAAACCGCGCTGCAGTGGCTCAAGAATCTGCTGGAAATTCAGCAAAAGGCCGGCAACCCACGGGAATTTCTGGAGCATCTCAAGGTTGATCTATTTCCCGACGAGGTTTACGTATTTACCCCCGGTGGTGAGATCAAAAAATTACCACGTGGTGCGACCGCTATAGATTTTGCCTACGACGTGCATACTGACGTCGGTAACCATGCGGTGGGTGCGCGCGTGAATCATCGCCTGGTGCCATTGCGCAGTGAATTGCGCAATGGTGATCACGTTGAGATTCTGACCTCGGATTGGAGCCGACCCAATCCTACCTGGCTCGACCACGTATTAACTGGTAAGGCGCGCGCCAACATTCGCAGTTTTCTCAAGAACCAGCAGCACCATGAGGCCGTGGCCTTTGGTGAGCGTCTGCTGGACCGTGCACTGCAGAGTTCTGGCGCCGATATGGAATCACTGAGCGAACAGCAGAAACAAGCCCTTCTCGATGTTCTGAAGCTCGGCAGCTGGGATAGCCTGTTGTCCGAAATTGGTCTGGGTAACCGTCAGGCGCCAATAGTTGCTCGACAGTTGTTGCCCGAAGGCGGAGATGATCCACAAGAAAGCAAAGATGGAGCGCCGGCGGTTGCCATTACCGGTACCGAGGGTGTGGTGGTGAATTTTGCGCGATGTTGTCGGCCCATACCGGGGGACCCCGTGCTGGGTTTTTTGACGGCCGGACGCGGTATTGTGGTGCATATTCAGGATTGCCCCAACCTCGCCGAGTACCGCAAGCAACCCGAACGCTGGATCGATATTAACTGGGATTCGAATCCTGAGGGAGTCTATCCGGTTAACCTGCGTATTGAATCAACGAACCAGCGCGGCGTGCTGGCCAACGTGGCGGCAACCATCTCGCAGCATGAAGCCAATATCGACACTGTTTCCTTTGACGACCGTGATGGCAGCTTTACAGTCATGCACTTTACCATCGAGGTGCGTAACCGCACCCACCTCGCGCAAATCATACGATCGATTCGGAGAAAGGAAGCCATTGTGAGGGTGAATCGCACCAAGGGCTAAGCCACAGCATAGTGAGGTATTTAATGGATAAATGTGAGGAGATGACACAACATGGCAAAAGAAATAATAAAAACGGACAAGGCACCGAAGGCCATTGGTACCTACTCTCAGGCAGTCAAAACCGGTAACACTGTTTATCTTTCCGGACAGATTCCGCTGCAACCGGAGACCATGGAATTGGTGGATGGCGACATGCGCGCCCGGATTTCCCGTGTGTTTGACAATCTCAGTGCGGTGGCCGAGGCGGCTGGTGGTAAGCTCCAGGATATCGCCAAGCTCAATGTGTATCTGACCGATCTGTCACATTTTCCACTGGTCAACGAAGTGATGGCACAGTATTTTCAGGAACCCTATCCGGCACGTGCCGCTGTAGGCGTGGCGGCACTGCCCAAGGGGGCCGATGTGGAAATGGACGCCATCATGGAGCTTGATAAATAATTTTTGTCGCAAAGACGCGAAGGCGCAAGGAAATTACTGGGCTGGGTCCATGCCTACACAAAGCGTGTAGAGCTAAAATCGAAGACAGTAATATTTCCAAAGCACGCAAGCAACTTCGAAACCTTTGCGCCTTCGCGTCTTTGCGTCAAACAATAATATGGATATTGAATCCCAACCAATCACGGCGCTAAAAGGCGTCGGGCCAAAACTGGCGCTCAAACTGCAACGACTGGGATTAGTTACCGTGCAGGATGCACTGTTTCATCTTCCCATACGCTACCAGGATCGCACCCGCGTGATGCGGCTGGGGAGTTTGCAACCGGGGCAGTCCGCAATGGTAAGAGGAAACGTCGAAGTCACCGATGTGGCTTTCCGCGGCAGGCGCAACCTGATTTGTCGTATCAGCGATGGTACCGGTTTTCTCACCCTGCGCTTTTTTCATTTTTCAATGGCGCAAAAAGATAATTTGCGACGCGGGCGAATCCTGTCATGTTATGGTGAAGTGCGTGCCGGTCGTGACGGGCTGGAAATGATTCATCCGGAGTATCAGTTTGTTGATGATACCGATAACGCTGTTGAGTCACACCTGACCCCGGTATATCCCACCACCGAAGGCCTGCACCAGTTGAGCATACGCAAGCTGGTGTTACAGGCAGTGGATCGATTCTTACCTCACATTGAGGAATGCTTGCCAGAGCCCCTGTTAAGAGAATTCGGTTATCCCAATCTGCAGCAAGCTCTTGCTTGCGTCCATCGACCCGACCCGGAGGAAAATATTGGTCTGCTGGAGGCCGGTCGCCACCCCGCGCAACAAAGGCTGGCGTTTGAAGAGCTGCTGGCCTATCAACTGAGTTTGCAAAAACTGCGACAACGACAACGGCGACGTGCGGCACCGGTGATGAACAGCGACGTTGAGCTGCAAGCCGCGTTGTTGCGTTCATTACCGTTTGCATTAACTGCAGCCCAGCAACAGGTCATGAAGGAAATTTCACAGGATCTGCAACAGGCGCATCCCATGCAGCGCCTGGTACAGGGCGATGTGGGTTCAGGTAAAACCATTGTCGCCGTATTGGCGGCGTTGCAGGCAGTGGAGGCCGGTTACCAGGTCGCCATTATGGCGCCAACGGAATTGCTGGCGGAACAACACCTCAACAACTTTGGCCAATGGCTGGCGCCGTTACACATTGCCGTATTGGGATTGACAGGCAAGCTGAAGAATAGTGTCCGTAGAAAAGTACTTCATTCCATGAAAAGCGGTAGCACGAAAGTTATTGTAGGTACGCACGCATTGTTTCAGGAAGGCGTGGAATTTGATCGTCTTGGGCTGATTGTGGTTGATGAGCAACATCGCTTTGGTGTGCATCAGCGGCTGGCGCTAAGACAAAAAGGTACAAATAAGGGCAGCGTACCGCATCAGCTCATCATGACCGCCACACCAATACCGAGAACACTGGCGCAAACAATTTATGCTGACCTGGATGTCTCCACTATCGATGAGCTGCCACCGGGTCGTATACCAGTCGAAACCGTTGTCGTGCCGGATACGCGACGAGCGGAGGTCGTGCAGCGCGTAAAGGCGGCGTGTGGTGATGGCAGGCAAGCCTACTGGGTGTGTCCGTTGATTGAAGAGAGCGAGTTATTGCAGCTGCAGACGGCAACGCAGACAGAAGCAATGCTGAAAGAGGCCTTACCCGGTATACGGGTGGCGCTGGTGCATGGGCGTATGAAGTCGGTGGAAAAGCAACAGACGATGATGCAATTTAAAAATGGTGACATCGATTTACTGGTGGCAACCACGGTGATAGAAGTTGGCGTTGATGT
>SDBS01008094.1_pt1 | contig 10184 bp, 10 predicted proteins | sample 2277091 | NCBI WGS metagenome assembly SDBS01 (sample SAMN10404972, study PRJNA504765) | marine sediment metagenome | isolation source: marine sediment core GS10_PC15, 163 cmbsf | place: Arctic Ocean: Southern Knipovich Ridge | collected 2010 | reverse complement strand
ACCTCGCCCATATTGTACGAAGACAAGTTGATCCTGGTTTTGGACGGCGATGGCGGTTCCTCACGTTTGCTGGCGGTCCATCGAGACACCGGTGAGACGGCCTGGGAACAGCCGAGATCGTTGTTCAAGGCCGGTTGGTCAACGCCCATGATCTGGCGTCATGGCCAGGCCGAAGAGCTTGTCGTGTTGGGTTCCAGACGGCTGACGTCCTACGATCCGTCCACCGGCGAGGAGATATGGTGGGCCGGTGGTTTTCCGCCGGAAACGGTCAGCATCCCTGTAGCCAGTGAAGGGCTCCTGTTTGCAAGCGCCGCGGCCCTGGGTGGACGCGGAGATGATAAGTGGGATGCGGCTGGAACCTGGAAGTTCACAATCGAGCACTTCGACCGCAATCACGACAATCAAATACAGCGCGACGAAATGACGAAAGGCTTTGCTTTTATACAGCGACCGGAGTTGCCCAAAGACAATCCCGGTTATGGATTGCCGGTCAGAAACATGGACACTCTGCTGAAAATCTTCGACCATGACAAGGACCGGATCATCAGTGAAGCCGAATGGATGCAAACCATGTCAGGCTTCGCCGCCCATAGCCATCCCAACCTTCTGGCAATTCGTCCCGGAGCGACAAAGGATGCCCGTAAATCGCATGTGGCCTGGGAAATTCGGCGCGGCATTCCAGAGACGCCCTCGCTGCTCTATTGTCGAGGAAAACTCTACCTCTTGCGGGCCGGCGGTTGGTTAACCTGCCTGGAGGCGGCAACCGGAAAAGAACTCTTCCGCGAACGAATCGGGGCTGCGGGGCAATACACCGCTTCACCCATTGTCGCGGGCGACAAGATTATCGCTGCCTCCGTGCGAGGCGTCGTCACGGTCATCCAGGTTGATGACAAACTGAACGTTCTGGCGAGGAACAATTTCGGAGAAAAGATTTTTGCCACTCCGGCGATTGCCGAAAACAAAATATATTTGCGCACAACAGGTCTTTTGTACGCCTTGGGCGAGTGAAGCGCATCTCGGATGAGCCGAGGGTAATTTGATCAGATGACAACAAAACCACCCTGTGTCGGTTCTCAGTTCCAAATCATACTATCTCCCAGGTGAGCACAGACCATTCCGACGACCTTGCCAGCGAGTTGGAGCCATGCTTTCTTGGAGCAACGTTGCTCAGGCCGCTCTTCGAACGTATGATTGCAGTAACCCACCCAGGAATTCGTAACACCGTATATCACTCGTATGCACCGAGTAACTATCAACATCCTGTGCCTTGTCACCCATCTGGTGACCGAGCTGTTCCGGGATGCAATTCCCAATACCCTGATGTGGCCTGTGTAGGTTGAAAAACTCCTTTAGGACAGGCAGGTTTTCCTGTCCATGCGGCTTGTTATTCTCCAATCAAAATCTTCTTTTCATTCTGACCCTGGGAGATGAGAAAATCGACCAATGCCTGGTTCTGCATAAATTCCGGACACAGTTCGTGGCCCTTGCCCTCTATGACAAGCACCTCTGCCCGCCCACCTAATATCTTATAACGCCGGACAAGCTCACCGCTGTTGTCTTCCAGCGGAACGGCCTTGTCTACGTCACCCTGTACGTGAAAGATCGGGATGTCAGCCTCAGCAAGACTCCAAAGTCTATCGACGGGATTGTGCTCGTGAAAGCACACGCCAAACTGGCTCTGGTTCATACCGTAAGCACTGTAAATCCTGGCTGCCCCAAGATAGCCTTGGAGATTGCACACAGGGTAAATGCCGCCAATACATTCGACGCGCTCCGGATTCTCGGCTGCCCAGTTATACGCCATCAATCCGCCGCGACTCTGACAGAGCAGACAGGCCTTGTCGGCAAGTGCGAATTCCCTCACCACCAGCTCATATAACCTGCTGTACAGTCGTCTGCCCTCTGGGTTGCCGTAGGACTCGCCCACGTCAACGCCGCATACATAAAAGCCGTTCGCCAGCAGTTGACGACATATCCAGCCGTGGTCATCGCGGGGAATTTCCTTACTGGGCTGCGGATGATGGACGAATGTGGGTGCAATCCACATCCACGGCCTTGAACCATCGGATTTTTCTTTCGTCGGCAGGATAACGAACCCTTTGCCGCTATCGACTGGAAAGTCAAGTCGCATGGCGCCGAACTGCTGTGATTTAACGCACGTATCCTGGAAGGACGGCTCTACCCCTCCTGTTATAGACGCACAACCGACTGCGGATACCAAAACAAAACAAGCCATACATAAGAAACCAAACTTCATAACACAAGACCTCCAAACGCCAAAACCATAAATGCCTTTCTTCCAGACCGAACCCGGCCGTCAGTTCATTATTCACCAATCATTTCTTTCGATTCAGCATAGGCAATCGAGTTGGCCATCCTACACTCTATCAAAATGGACATCGTAAATCTACCTATTCATGGCCAATCGTATTACCACGTTGCCAAACACCTTTATGGCACTTGTCCAATATCAAGACAGTTCATACAGCTTAGCTCTCTTTTTGAACCGCCATGGGGTATCCAGATGGGCAAAAATAGTAGCAGCGCGAACGACTTTCCTGGGGATTGCTACGCCATGTATTCTGCAACAGGCGTGTATCTTGCTTATAAAAGGTCTGCTTCGCATAAAGCTTCGCAGGCCATTCTCCATAACTCGCTGACAGCGAGCGACGCAGAATGGAGCCAGTGGGATTCGAACCCACGACCTCTTGCATGCCATGCAAGCGCTCTCCCAGCTGAGCTATGGCCCCAGACGATTTTTTTGTTATTTTCTATTTACTATTTTTATCTTTCGTTTACATTCTAAATAATTATCGGTTAGTAATCAATAGTCATCAATAAAGAATATTAAGAAAAAAAGAGTTTTGATTCAAAGACAAAGAATATTCATAACGGGACGGGTGCAGGGGGTTGGCTTTCGGCCGGCTGTATATAGAATAGCACGGGGGCTGGGGCTGTCCGGTGTCGTCTATAACGACACAAAAGGCGTTACCATCGAATTGCAGGGCAAAAAAGAAAAAACAACTGAATTTTTAGTCCGATTGCAGTCTGACGCTGATAAACCACCATTAGCAGAGATAAAATCCCTTGATGTGGTTGAGATACCTGTAATCGAGGCCGAAGGTAAATTCACCATCAGAACCAGCGATTCGCAAGGTTCGCCGCTGTCACAAGTGACCGCTGATATCGCCACCTGTCGAGATTGCCTTGGAGAGGTGGCTGATAAAGAGGATTTTCGGTACGGCTATCCATTTATAAACTGCACGAATTGCGGGCCGAGATATTCAATAGTCAAAAACATTCCTTACGACAGGCCTAATACCACGATGTCGGTTTTCAAGATGTGCGATAGATGCGCTGCTCAATACACAGAGATAACAGACCGCCGTTTTCACGCCCAGCCCGTTGCCTGTGGTGAATGCGGGCCGAAAATCCGGCTGACAGACAACAAAGGAAAAACAATAGAAACGCAAACCGAAAAGGTAATCGCTGAAACCGCACACTTACTTTCGGCCGGAAAAATTGTAGCAATAAAGGGTATCGGTGGTTTTCATTTAGCGGTCGATGCGCTTAACAACAAGGCGGTGGAAAAATTGCGGGAACGCAAGAAGCGAGACCATAAGCCATTTGCTATGATGGCGGATTTAATTGAAAAGATAAAAAAATATGCAATTGTAAGCAAATCAGCAGAGCAGCTCTTAAAAAGTACGCAAAGCCCGATAGTTTTATTGCCAAAAAAAAGAAACTGTCCCATAGCCCCATCGGTTGCCGAAGGTGTCAGCACTTACGGCTTTATGCTCTGCTATGCACCGCTGCATTATCTTTTGTTCGAGCAGTTAAACGACTGTGGGATGGATGTTTTAGTGATGACCAGCGGTAATATTTCCGATGAGCCGTTGATTCGCAAAAACGAACCGGCTTTAGAACGACTGACAGATGTTGCGGATGCCTTCTTGATGCACGATAGAAAAATCTACCGGCAGGTTGACGACTCAATTGTTCATCTTGTAGCTGAACAGGCGGTTCTTTTAAGAAGGGCCAGAGGATATGTGCCGAGCCCAATCTTTACGGAAGAAAATTGTCGGCAGGACATATTCGCGGCGGGAGCAGATTTGAAAAATACTTTCTGTTTTGCAAAACAAAACCAGTTTATCTGCAGCGAACATATAGGCGACCTCGAGGATGCGGAGGTTTATCACCACTACATCAATTCAATCGAGCATCTGCGAAAATTATTCGAAGTCGAGCCTAAAGTTGTTGCCTGTGACCTTCACCCCGGCTATTTATCCACGCAGTATGCTCTGTCGTCGGTGGGTTCGAAGGTAATCAACATTCAGCATCACTGGGCCCATATTGCGTCGGTTTTGGCTGAGCACGGCCATAGCGGGCCGGTCATAGGGCTTGCGGCAGATGGCACCGGCTATGGAACAGATGGAGCCGTCTGGGGATGCGAGTGTTTGATTGCATCGTTGGAGAAATTTGAGCGGTTCGGCCATCTGGCTTATTATCAACTGGCAGGAGCAGACAAGGCAAGCAAAGAGGCTGTGAGGCCTGCTCTGTCATTATTACAAAAGGCATACGGCGGCAAATTTAATTTACAGAAATTTGAGTGGCTGCTAAAACGTATCGAACCTGACATTAACAGACTACAGATTATATCAGAGCAGCTTGAGAAAGGTGTTAATTGTGTAGAAACTTCCAGTTTGGGCAGAGTTTTCGATGCGGTCGCCGCTATGCTCAGGCTGGGCAGCTACAATCACTTCGATGCGCAACTGCCGATGGCGCTGGAGGCGGTAATTGAGAACGAGATTGAAGAGCAATATAATTTTGAACTGACAAACAGAACCGGAGAAACGTTGCAGCTTGATTTGGACAAGATGGTAAAAGAGCTAATCGCTGATATCCAAAAAGGATTAACCAACAGTGTTATCTCGGCAAAATTTCACAATTGCCTTGCCGCCGGTCTGCTCGAAATGGCAAAAGCAGCGCGAGAAAGCACAAAATTAAATACGGTTGCACTAAGCGGCGGAGTGTTTTGTAATCGATATTTGATTATTCGTTGCATTAAACTCTTGAAGGAAACCGGTTTTTCCGTATTATTTAACCGGGACGTCCCATCGAACGATGGCGGAATATCGCTGGGCCAGGCGGCTATTGCAGCACAGCAGGTTTGAAACACCACCATACAAGTTTGACAGTGCCATCAGAACAATGGATTATGTCCCCCCTCCAGCATCCCCAATATAGCCCGCTTTAGCTCAGGAACATCACGCTGGGTGATATCCCAGACTCTTTCCACATCGATGCCGAGGTAATCGTGAACGAGCACGTTACGAAATGCAGCGATGCGATGCCACTCAATGTCAGGGTGTGCCGCCTTCAAATCGTCTGAGATACGCTGGCTCGATTCAGCCATCGTCTGAAGGTTTCTCAGCACGGCGTCCTGAAAAGTATGAGATTTCAGGAAACAGTCTCGCCCCTGAGAGACATTTTCCTCGATACGCCGGATACTTTCCAGGATGTGGCGTAAGTAAACAGTATCGTCTCTCATAACGGCTTAACCTCAGCAAGCACATAGTCGCGAATATAGGGACTTAGTGCCTTCTCAGTAACAACCTCTACACTACGTCCCAGAATTTTTTCAAGGTCCAATATGAGACCGGCAGGAAACCAGGAGCTTGTGGCTGGGCCTGCGTCAACGAGAAAATCAATATCGCTGTCCGGGCCGGCTTCGCCGCGTACAACAGAACCGAAAATACGAATGTTGTACGCACCATGCTTTGCAGCAATGGCACAAATATCATCGCGTTTTTCGTGGAGAAATTGCTCAATGTTCATAGATAACTCTCATATACTTACATTACCCATTCGCCGCTTAAAAACGGCTATCCACTGAGTATGAAGAATAGACTTTGGATATTTCCTTGTCAAACATTTTTTACAGAACCTCGTGAAAGACAAATGGGCGGAACTCAAGCTGCTGAGGATAACTTATTAACCATTTTCCAAGCAAAAGGTTGACCTGAAAGCCTCAACTAATACAATGGTTGAAAACACCTCCAAACAAGTTTGAAGGTGCCACCCTGATAAGATGGGAGGTACGAACGACAAGTTACGGGAGTAGAGACAATTATGTGTTTGGCAATACCGGCAAGAATAGTTGAGTTAGAGGGGGACAAGGCGGTTGTCGATGCGATGGGCAACCGCTGGAGAGCTAAAACTACGCTCCTGCCGGAAGCTAAATTAGGAGATTTGATTCTGATTCACGCCGGCTTTGCCATCTCGCTCGTCGATGAAGAAGAGGCAAAAAAGACCTGGCAGCTTATTGCAGAAATTAACGAATTTCAGAATACGCCCAATAAGGTTTCAGGATAGAAAAACATGAAGCAAAACACGGATGGATAACCCAAATAACGAGATCCGAAAAGGATGTTCGAGAGAATTCATAAAGCGCAAAGTCTTATCGACGCCGCCTGCAAGCAGTTAGGACGGCAAATCAATATAATGGAGGTCTGCGGTACCCATACGGTCTCTATTTTCCGCAACGGGATAAGGTCAACTTTGCCTAAAAGATTGAAACTTCTATCCGGGCCCGGCTGTCCGGTCTGTGTTACCGACCAGGGCTATATCGATATTGTTCTGCAATTAGCGGACCGCGACGATTGTTTAATCGCCACATACGGTGATATGATTCGAGTTCCCGGCAAAAACAGCTCGCTTGAAAGAAAGCAGGCAAAAACAAACGTCAAAGTCGTTCTAAGCAGCGAAGATGCACTACAATTAGCTAAAGACAATCCTGAAAAAACCGTTGTATTCGTTGCGGTAGGATTTGAGACCACTGCGCCGGCCACTGCTGTGGTGGTAAAAGAGGCGGCTGAACAGGGGATCGATAATTTTTGTATTTTGAGTGGACACAAACTGGTTACCCCTGCGATGCGGGCATTACTGAGCGGAAAAAACGATAAAATAGACGCTTTTCTTTGTCCCGGACATGTCAGTGTGATAATCGGCTATGGAGCATTTTCTGAGATTGTGGAAGATTTTAATCGGCCGTGCGTGGTGGCCGGCTTTGAGCCGCTGCAAATAATCGAAGGACTCGGCGAAATCTGTCGGCAGCTCGCAGCCGGCAAAGCTGAACTGAAATCAATATACAATGCGGTGGTTACCGAGAATGGTAACATCGCTGCGCAAAAAATCATCGACGATTGCTTCGAACCAGCAGACGGCTACTGGCGAGGACTGGGAAAGATAGAAAAAAGTACGCTTAAGCTAAAAGATAAATACAGTCGATTCGACGCCCTTACCCGATTTAACATAAGCGAAACACCGAGTGAAGACAAAACAGGATGTCGATGCGGCGAGGTGTTGTGTGGATTGATAGAGCCGCCGGAATGTGGACTGTTCGGTCAAAACTGTACGCCACAAGAACCGATTGGCCCTTGTATGGTAAGCTCCGAAGGGGCGTGCGCGGCGTGGTTTAAGTATGGCCGGGAAAGAACACGCAACTGATGAAAGAAACTAAAAACGACAGAATCTTACTTGCGCACGGCGGCGGGGGACAACTAACGGATGACCTAATCCGCCACCATATTCTGCCAAGCCTCAATAATGATGTTCTCGCTGAATTAGGCGATTCGGCAAAGCTGAATGTTGCATCGAACTCGCTGTGCTTTACCACGGACAGCTACGTTGTAAAGCCATTGTTCTTTCATGGCGGAGATATCGGGAAATTAGCTGTTTGCGGAACAGTAAATGACTTAGCTGTTGCCGGTTCGAGGCCCGTTGCTCTGTCGTTGTCGTTGATAATCGAAGATGGTTTTGAATTTAAATTACTCGACAAGATTTTAGCCGGCATAGGTGAAACCGCCCGTAAAAACGATGTCAATATTGTTACCGGCGACACCAAGACGGTTGAGGCCGGTGCGGCTGACAAGATTTTCATAAACACATCAGGAATCGGGATAAAATTAGCCGGCGTGGACTTGGGTTTCGAGAAGATTGCCCTCGGGGATAAAATTATTATCAACGGTACAATCGGCGACCATGGGATGACTATTATTTCACAGCGGGAGGACATCAAATTCCAATCGCAATTGCAAAGTGATTGTGCGGGCCTGGCGGGTTTAACCTGTGAGCTGTTAGAGAATACGAACGGTATAAAATTTATGCGGGACCCGACCCGTGGGGGATTAGCTGCGACACTTAATGAAATCTCAAGAAGCAGCGGACTTAGTATCGAAATTCGCCAAATCGATATCCCGGTCAAGCCATCGGTGCAGGCAGCAGCCGATATGCTTGGTTTTGACGTGCTGGCAATCGCAAATGAAGGTAAATTCATTGCGATTGTCTCGCCTGAATCAGCGGATGATTGTCTGAGGATTTGCAAAAATCATCCGTTAGGCAAAGAAGCAAAGATAATTGGTGAGGTTTGCCAAAGCCGCGATGTCCCTGTAGTGGAAATGATAACCCAAATCGGCGGAAAAAGAATTGTGCAGATGCCATACGGGCGAGAACTACCGAGGATATGCTGATGCACGAAATGATGGTGGCTGAAAGCCTGTTGACATCAATATCAGACGAAGCTGCAAAACATAATGCAAAGCCCATCAGCGCCAAAATTAGCTGTGGAATGCTTAATCCTATCAATGACGAAACACTCTGTTTTGCTTTCGAGGCAATCACTAAAAACACACCTTGCGAAGGTGTGAAATTGGAAATAGAGCACAAACCAATACAGGGGCAATGTAAGAATTGTAGTCAAGAGTTCGATGTTGAGCTTTCGTGTCCGAAATGCCCGAAGTGCAGCAGTGACGATTTTGAATTGATGGCCGATGCGCCTTTGATACTGGAAGAGATAGAACTCCAAACGGATTAATACTATGAAAAAAATTAACGTTGGTAAGAAAATTCTCAGCGAAAACGAAAAGTATGCTTTCGAAAACATCTTGTTTTTAACCGAACAAAAGAAATTATGCCTGAATATGATATCATCCCCCGGCTCGGGCAAAACAACAATTCTCGCCAGGACGATAAGCGACTTAAAAGACAAAATTAAAATCGGTGTTATTGAAGGTGATATTCAGACCGACATAGACGCTGAGAGAATCAGAGCAACCGAAGCGCCCGCTGTTCAGATAAACACCGAAGGCGCCTGCCATTTATCAGCGATTCAGATAAGCCAGGCACTAAAACAATTGCCCGTCAAAGATTTGGATTTGATTTTTATCGAGAACGTTGGCAATCTGGTTTGCCCATCGGCTTTCGCTCTGGGTGAGGCCGGCAAAATAGTTGTGCTTTCTGTTCCAGAAGGTGATGACAAGCCAGCGAAATATCCTGCTATTTTTGCAAAGTCTAAGGTGCTGCTTATAAACAAAATTGACTTGTTAGCAGGCGGGCAAGTGGATTTCGATATTGAAAAAGCGAAAGCCGATACCCGCAAACTAAATAAGGGAATTAAAGTCTTTCCAATATCAGCCAGGACCGGCGAAGGTATGGCCGACTGGTATGACTGGCTGGTAAAGTCGGTCGAAAATAATAGCGTGTAGTACTAACGTGTACGCTACGGACTGTCTGCAATTGTTTTTGGTTGGTAGAGACCGTGTTTGCGGATATAGTCGGCAACACAGGGCGTGAGCATATCGGTTATGTCGCGGTCGGCAGCTAATCTATCTCGTATTTCCGTGCTACTTATATCAATCAGAGGGGTTTGGATAACATTTTGCTGGAGCTTTTCGATGCGTTTAGGGCCCCATAGAGGCTCATATTTGGCAAAATTGGGGGGTTCGCAGCCAGCCCTGTACATAGTGGTTATAATACAGGCATCAATCAACTCGACAATTTGGTACCAATACGTCAAATCATCGACGCTATCGGCGCCAACAAGCCAATGGATTAAAGTTTCGCTGCCGTACTCGTCCTGAAACTGTCTTACCGTCTCAAGGGTATAACTCGGTGCCGGTTTTTTCAATTCGCAATCACTGACCTCGAAAATCTTTTGCTCGGCAATTGCAAGACTTATCATTTTAAGTCGATGATTGTCATTTGCTTTTGGAAGAAAACCTTTGAGTGGGGAGCGCTTTGCAGGAATGAAAATGATTTTCTCTGCGCCAATATGTTCGGCTGCATCTGCAGCAACAGCAGTATGTCCGAGATGAACGGGATCGAACGTGCCGCCAAACAAAGCT
>SDBS01008093.1_pt1 | contig 10184 bp, 18 predicted proteins | sample 2277091 | NCBI WGS metagenome assembly SDBS01 (sample SAMN10404972, study PRJNA504765) | marine sediment metagenome | isolation source: marine sediment core GS10_PC15, 163 cmbsf | place: Arctic Ocean: Southern Knipovich Ridge | collected 2010 | reverse complement strand
TCTGCGCCGGGCCGTGGAGGACGTTCGCATTGATGCAGGCCTATTCTGGGAAGATATGTGCTTCAGTAACGGCCCTATGATTTCTCCCCGGCTATTCCGAGAATGGATGACACCCCGCTATAAACGCATTACCGACTTTGTCAAGCAGGCCGGCACTGAGGTATTCATTGTTGACTGCGACGGGGATATAACTCAACTGGTGGAGCACTGGCTGGCCGGGGGCGTCAATTGCATGTTCCCGCTGGAAATCGCGGCCGGCACAGACCCATATGCCATGCGCCGTGAGTTTGGCCGGGAGGTGCTGCTGCTGGGTGGGGTGAATAAGCGGGCGCTAGCCCAGGACAAGGCAGCTATTCGCCGGGAGGTGGACAGAATAGTGGACCTGGTGGCTGACGGCGGCTATATTCCCCACGTGGATCATCGCGTGCCGCCGGATGTCAGCTATGAGAACTACCTGTACTACTTGAAGACCAAGCGCCAGGCTCTGGGCATACCTGACCCGTGGGCCGATGGGCCCCCTGACCCAAATGAGCTTGAACTATACGAGGAGGTCTGGTAGGGCTGACAAGGGGGTTAACTCCTTAGCTCTGCCGGCGACGCTTTTTTTATTCACTGTAAAAACTGTAGAAGTGGCCTCATACTCCTGCCGGTGGGCACTACCCACCAGTGATCACTCCGGCTGGTTGCGCACAACCGACCTCCACTCTCTGTCCTGATAGCCCATACTTCTGAATGGCTACTAATATTGTGGACAGGTTTATATCCTTAATCACCGCAATAATTTGCCGCTGGGGACCCAGAACCGGCTTAAGATTGCTGATATTATCAGCAATGGCCGACAGATTTATCTCTAGCCAGGCAGGACGCATCAGAGCCTGCGCCCCCCTCACTGAACGTCAATATCCCCTACGGCCGGACTTCATATCAGTTATGGGTCTTATCGGAACTACTGCCAGCCATTGTAGGTCAGACCGGCGCGAATGTCGACATGCGTCTAGCCCGCTGCTGACTAGCTTCGCCCCAGCGATCCTGCCATCGGTCGAAATCTTTCTGCTACGGTCATGGGCCATTGCTGGCCCGGTTTTTCTCCTAAGCCGCTGGGAATGTGGATAGGATATACGCCGTACTTCTCGCGGGCCTCCTTCATAGCCAACAAATTCTGGGGCTTGGTGTCCACTGCCAGCGAATGGCTAGCTCAGTAGATGAATCCACCGCCTAGCGCGGCCCAGCGCAAACCATATAGCGTGTCGGTGGCCACCTGCTCCGGTCTGCCCGGCGGTGGTTGTAGTAGGCAAGACAGATCAGCTTTAGCCTGCAACTGCGTAGCATCAATAATCCGCAGGCGGTCGCTTACCAGCTCTGCTTCGCGGGCTCGGCCGATAATATGGTTGAAAATTTCCCGAAATTTCTCGGCCCCCAGGCGACTGCCGTTCGACAAGCTCACGGCGATGATTCTAGCACACTGCCCTCTTGACAGCAAGGCGCCCCCCCTGCTATAATATCAAAGTGGCTTTCGCAACAGTCTCTCTATAGCAGAGCTCCCAGTCAATAGGAGGACTCATATGGATATAGCCGGCCAGATGAAGAGCGTCCGCACGCCCGAAAAGATTGGCAGACTGGTCCTCATGCCGTCATACAGAAAAGGCGAATTCGACAGCCACTTAGTCGATGTCCCATTTCTCTTCTACGACGATGGCCGCTACTACATGATTTTCGTTGGTTGAGACTCCGTAGGCTACCGAACCGGGCTGGCAAGCTCAATCGACCTGGTGAACTGGCACAAGGAGGGCATCATTCTGGACAGAGGCCCGAGGGGATCTTTAACGGAGTTCAATGCGACGATAACCTGCATATTGCGTGACAACGAACTCTACGGTCCGGGAACCCTCAAAAAGGTCAACAGCAGATTCCTGGGAGTCTACCACGCCTACCCGAGACCAGGGTACGAGCAGGGGCCTGGGGTCCTTGGTTTATGCTTCTCACCAGACTTCCGGACGTGGGAGTTGGGCGACCCGATTCTCGAGCCCGACCCCGCTTATGAATGGGAATCCGCCGGCCTATACAAGGGATGGATAGTGGAAGCAGCCGGCACATATTATCTCTTTTACAACGCAAAGAACAAGCGCAGTACCGAGCAGATAGGCGTGGCGCTGTCGGCAGACCTTGTTCACTGGCGGCGATGGGATCAGAATCCGGTTGTGCGGACAGGTGCGCCCGGCTCGTTCGACGACAGGTTTGCCTCTGACCCCTGCGTGCTGCGGCACAACGACACATGGATCATGTTCTATTACGGCAACTGTAGCGACGGGCACGCGCGGGATAGTGTAGCATTTTCTGAGGATTTGCCAGAGTGGCAGAAGTCGGGCGAAGCGCTGGTGGACGTGGGTACCGAGGGCAGTATTGATTCCAAGTACGCCCATAAGCCTGGGATAATCGCCAAGGACGGCAGCCTTTATCATTTCTATTGTGCGGTAGCGCCTGCGGCTAATAGAAGAATAGGAGAGATCGAATACAGCGAAGTTCGTGGAATTAGTTTTGCCAGATCCTGAACCGAGTAGAGCAAGACGTTGCACCTGAGTGCCATCCCGCTAAGCTTCATGTGGCAGCAGGTGAGCTCTAGCAGCCTGTTGCTAAGATAGGCAGCCGAAAGCCCTACTGGCCCGTGGCCGAGGATGAGCAGCCGATTACCTATGCGCCACGCCGAGGTCGTCCAAGTATGATAAGACTTCCTTGAGAGTGATCAGTACGACGGCTTCATTTGCGGGAATCTCCGGAGGCACCACCTGCTGCCCCTGATGCCCCGTGAACACAGTGGCGGCGATTTGCGGGGATCCGTCCTCGGCGTAAGCCTTGACATCGGTAACCAGGTCATACTCCGCGAAGCCGCCCCAGAACGAGTTGTACCCAGGCAGCGGGACCATCGGCCGCAGGACGCGGTCACCCTCTTGCAGGTAGCGGCACCTAGGCCCCAGAACCACAACTTCACCGATGGCCTCATGCCCCAGCAGGAGCGGACAGTTGTCTGCGGTTACGCTACTGAATACGCAGTCGCGTAGATGTGTGTCGGTCGCATTGCAGATGGCGAAGCTCTCGACCCGGACCAGGGCCTCGTACGGTCCCGGCTGGGGCGGGTCGCCGACCTCGCGCCAACTCAACTCCCCCGGGCGTTCGACGACGACGGCCTTCATTGCGGCGCCCACCTCAAGATAGTGCCAGCGTGAATCGGCATAGATGTGCTCTTCCCCTTGTGCGAGATTTTTCCTATGGGCCCTTGCTTGCTATACAATCTCTTAACCGATGCGTTAATCTCTTCACTACTAGCAGTCATAACAGTTCATCTATATTCTCTTTTACCTTGATTATAGCGTCGGCGATATTGTCCATATCCTCCTTCTCACCCAGTAATACCCCAGTGCCCAGAAAACCCATGCCTTCTTCATTAAAAGCCTTCTCAGCCTCCGGACAATATACCTTACTATAATCTCGGTGTAGCGAACAAAAATATGGTGACCGATAAGCAGGATGTAGCGCGGTTGGTGAAGTGCCTATCGGAGGAACACCCTCTGCTTGCAAAGCCTCCTTCAAGGTTTGCTTGGGAATATCCTTAAAATAAGTGGAATCATATTTGAAGAAATAAGAATAATAGTTTTGCTCCAGACTCTGGTTCAAGGGCTGGATGCCTTCTATTTCCAAAAGTCTTTTCTTCAAATACTCGGCATTCTCTACCCGCTTTTGCCGCTGCTGCTCCAAGCTCCCCAGTTGAATTAGAAGGATGGCTACTTGAAATTGTGTCATCCTATAGTTCCAACCTACAGCAGTTCTCTGCCTTCACGTGATCCGCTCTGTCTGTTTCCCCGCCAGTCCACAGATGCCAAATACGTATTCGCCCAGGTTCTCATCATTAGTTATTACCATCCCTCCCTCGCCTGCTGTCATTAGCTTTGATATCTGAAAGCTGAAACTGCCAAAATGGCCAATGCTTACTACTACTTTGCCTTTATATTTTGACCCATGCGCCTGAGCACAATCCTCAATCACCACCAGGTCATGTTTCTGGGCAATCGCCATTATTGTATCCATGTCACACAGATACCCGCCTATATGGACCGGTATTATTGCCCTGGTTCGCGGGGTAATAGCCTCTTCTATCCTGTCAGGGTCCATACAGTATGTATCCGGGCTGACATCAACAAATACCGGATCAGCCCCCACTACCACGGGTGCCAAATTGGTAGCCACCCAGCTGCTTGGTGGGGTGATTACCTCATCGCCAGGGCCTAACCCTGCATTTCTTTAGGGAACCTCTATGGCGGTAGAACCATTGGTTACGGGCATCGCATAGTCAACATTGTGATATTCAGCGAAACTTGCCAGAAACTGCTTCATTCGCCCCGTCAGATTAGGATACGTCGGACCCCAGTCGCCACTCTTTACCACCTCTGTAACCGCATTTATTTCCTCTTCAGTAACAATTGGCCAGCCGTGAAAAGTCCGCCTCCGCAAAGGTTGTCCACCGTTAATTGCTAATTTAGCCATTTTTTACCCTCCTGAGTGTGTTACTTAGTTTGTCGTATGTTGTAAGAGACTGTTGCAAAAGTCGTCCCTCATTGTAGCAAGGGGGGGCTTGATGTCAAGGGTAGTGTGCTAGAATCGACGACAGTAGTTGAACCATTATTCTGTAGCAATGCTGATGGGGCTTATGCAAGGTGAACATAGCAGCCAAAACAGTTTCTTTGGTATGATCTACGAGGACTTAATTCCCGCAGATCATCTGTTGCGCAAGCTGGCAACAGCAGCAGATGCTCCCCGCCTAACACAGTGTTTCTATTAGTTCTGATAGCGGCTCCACACCTTGCATCAAAGACAGAGACTAATGGTGAACAGCTACCGGAGGATGCCCGCCCCTACCATCACGATAGCCACGGGACGGCACAAACCGATAGCCCCGTCGGAAGTCTACTTTCTTGCCGCGGTCCCGACCACGCCGGTGGCCATATTCGACATGAACTTGCCACCCACCACGGTAGCCGCGGTCGTACCCTTTCCGGACAGCCCCAGGCCGCCTCGCCTGATGCTGATACGCCCAGGGCGGGGTATACCGCCGATGGGGTTCACAGCGCTGACAGCGGTCTTGCCCTCGGTCATCAGCATCGTCCAGAGCTTTGTACATCAGATAGCCCACCACTGCGCCCGCGAGAATCTTGGGCAGGTCCCCCCCAGCCCGGGCTACCTTTGCCGGACCCACCGTTAGCGCTAAGACTGCCATCAGACAAACAGCTACGCTCCTATAGGCCGTCGCACTTATCATGGTTCTCTCACCGCCTTTCGCAAAGATTGACCTGCTGGTGTCCATAGTAGTACTGGTACATAAGATGGAGCCGCTATCAATTAGTAGACGCTTGGACAAGCCGAAAAGCTCATTATTGATAGCCCACTTCTCCACAGCGACAACGGGGACTGCAATTCGCGCACCTTTACTCTACTGTTTACTTTCAAAATTCATGCTGCTTTATCAGCGTCCTTGGCAGGGGCGGTGCGTTGATGGGCGGATGCTCAATATGCTCGGCAAATAATCTTCCCGATGGCCGAAGCTCAAACGACTACTGTGTATACGCTTGTTGCCAGGCGGCAGCGGTAAGTAGCTCACGGCTCGAGCGTACTTTGGTATCTCCACGACTCCCTTGCCTGGCACCAGCTTCTGCTCGCGGCTTATTTGTGTACTTCGGCCCCACCCCTCCCTCTTCCTGCCCAGCAGATTGGGCCGCGCCGGAGGTTCTTTGCAGACTTCGAGGAGGGTCGGGCCGTAACCACAGAGCAGAGAGTAGCAAAGTGTTATAAGAACGGCATAGAACAAGCACTGGGGCGGCAAGTTCCTTAAGTATGGACTCGGTATTCAGGGCGGAGCAGTCCCAACGTATAGGGCGCCCGGAGCCGGCTTGTATGGCCTGGGGGAAGGGTATGCTACTGGTCCTTTCCCGAGGTGCAGGATGGTCCCAAGTACGTCTCTAACTTACGATAGCCTCGGACTAGCCAGTGTCCGATAACTTGCTGAAATACCCACCGCCAACTGATAACTGTCAGCTTACCCAATCCTTCCTGGACAAAAGGGGTCCGTAAAATCGTATAATATTAGAGAATGCGAATACACGAATACTATTATTGGTGGCAGTTCCTATCGTTGCCGCTGAGCCAGGCAAGCCAAGACCAATGGGTCATGCATCAGAGAATAGAGCGATCAAGCGAATTTCAGCATGTCGCAAGGGCGGTAGCATAGATCTGCTGGATAGCACGATCATCATTGAAACTGACGCGAAATAGAGGTCTGATCGGTAATAAAGATGGCATCGCCACGGAGATGACTCCCAGGCCAGAAAGTGAGGTGGGAGCTATCGACACTCCCCAGACTACTGCAGATTACGAGCAGCTTGCCCAGATTTTCAAGGCGCTGGGGCACCCAACTAGGCTGGGCATTCTCGCTAAAACGTCCGGCGGAGAGTTCTGCATAACCGATCTCCACGAGCATCTGGATCGCAGCCAGGCTAACGTCTCTCAGCACTTAGCGGTCCTCCGCGACCGGGGACTGGCTGTGCCCAAGCGCCAGGGCAACAAGGTCTGCTACCGCTTGGCTGATGAGCGGCTTGACCAGATAATCGAGTTGGCTGCAGATATCGCCGACGCCATTAGGTAATCCGGTTGCTCCGGTGAGAACAAGTTGAAGGAGAGGCAGGGCCAGCCGGTATAGAGGGCACGGCCGACCGGTGAGCTACTATGGCAGTGGCAAAGGAGCAGCTACGTTCGCAGATCGTAAATACAGTTGGCGAAGTTGACTCCGTCCTCGATGTTGGCTGTGGAAATTGCGACTTAGTCCGCTTCCTGGCCTAACATATGGCCAAAGAGGCAATCGGTATTGATATCAATACCGACCCTGTTCAGGAACAGACCGAGTCTGAGCGGAGTGGCGAATTGAGGACTGTACGTTGCGAACGAATAGATGCTCAATACATGGAGGCATTCTCGGATAGCCGTTTTGATGCAGTGGTCAGTGTTCATGCTCTCCACGAGATTGCTAATCCGGATGCTGCACTGTGCGAAATGAGAAGAGTGCTGAAAGAGAGTGGCCTTTTGTTAATTGCTGATTTCGCCAAAGGCGAAACACGTTGGAATGAGGATTACTTTACACCAGCCCAACTGCGGACAATGCTAAATGAGGTCGGGTTCCGCGGTGTGCAAGTGGAAAAAGTACCCGGCGAGCACTTTATGTTTGCTTTAACCGCTAAGTAACGCCAAATTATACCACGGCAAATTCACTACTCTTGAAAGTAGTGGAGCGTAGGGTATCTTCTGTAGGTCTTAAAGTGAAAATCCGCTTCGCGTTGCAGGGGTCAACAGCGGAGCACGGATAAGAAGTGGGCTAATGAATAAGACTGACCCTTCCAATCCACAAACGCCATTGTTGCTAAAAGAGATCGCCAAATTAGAAGTGCAACTGGCCTCTTTGAAAGCCATTCTACCTGCTCATTCGTTGTCTCCAGCGATGTTTCAGAAGTTGGATGACCTCGAATACAAGATTAAGCAGAAAAAAGCAGCTCTTCAGCAAGAGGAGCCACAGCCAGATTCCCATTGATAGACCTGTCGACAGTCCACTAGGAGAACTGACCGTATGGGTACTTTCAGCGGCTTTACCATTGTATCATGTGGTACCCTAAGCCCCGAGTTGAACTATTTGTCACAGACCGGCTTCCTTGATGCCGACAAAATCCTTTACACCATTCCCGGGCTGCACGAGAATAAAAACGAGCTGCAGCATCACCTCGCTCGTCAGCTCGCCAGAGCCCGGCGATACTCCAGGAGAGTAATTGTTGTATACGGTGAGAAATGCTACATTGACATGTCCACCGAACCTCCGCAATTAGTGGACGATTTAATAGTGGCGCAAGGTGGCTGCATCTCGCGAGTAAGAGCGGCAAACTGCATAGATATGCTGGCCAGCACCGACCAGCGCGAAAAGATAAGTAACGGTGAAAAAGTCTATTGGCTCACCGCTGGCTGGCTAAAGTACTGGAAGCGGATTTTTAAGGATTGGGCTATCGGGAAGGCTAATGAGACCTTTCCTCAGAATGATAAAGCCATCCTGCTGGATGCTGTAGGAATCTATGATGAGTATGTAACGAATTCTCCCCACAAGCTTCTTGAATTCTCCGAGCGACCCGGAAGTATTCCACCACCACGCCGAATTGGCAGCTATTCAAAAAGAGATAAGAGGGGCAAACTTTTGTCTGCAAAGCAAAGAGATTCAAACGCTCATACACGAGGGCAGCGTAGTCCAAGGCCATATATTCGGCTTCACCAAGAGGCGCAAACATAATAATGCCTAAACGAAGAGCCATAATAGACTATGACAAGTGTGTGCCCGACAAGTGCGATCCCAACGGTAGTGTTTGCGCCGCTGCTGGCGCGTGCACACATAGCATCATGGAGCAAGAAGAACCTTATGAACCACCGATGATTTTTCATGCAGACATGTGCCAGGGTTGTGGTGATTGCAGTCAAGTTTGTCCTTTAGATGCCATAACAATCGCGTAGGTTTGACTCATAATTAGCCCAGCGGACGATAACGTACCAGTGGCGAGCAGGATTGGCAGTGGAGCAAGAAGATGATGCCCGATATCTTCGCAGGTGAAGATAGTTGTAGTGGGAGTTGAGCGAGAACTATGGATAGGACTGAAGTGCTGAAGCTGGGAAGGGCGACTAATAAGAGCTTGCTTGACGTAGGCGCAGGTCCGCTGGCGGTCATTGCAGCCCGCGACTTTAATTGTCGGGTTACGACAATTGACATTTCGGCCAGGGCTCTAGGTGGGGATTTTCCTGTTTGGTCCAAGGGCCAACAAAAACGATTATATTCGACGTCGGTGGTGAGAGCTCCGTGCTGCTGGGGAATATGGCAAAGCTGGCAATTGACCCGAAGGTGGTAGATGTAGTCGTCCTATCTCACGTCCATCACGACCACATCGGCGGGCTATCCGACTTTTTGCAGCGGAACAACAAAGTTACGGTCTATATGCCAAGGTCATTACCTCAGAGTGTCAAAGAGACGGTCACCAATGCAGGAGCCAAGTTAGTTGAAGTACATAAGTCACTTAGAATCTGCCCTAATGTTTACTCTACCGGTCAACTGGGCACTTGGATAAAAGAGCAGTCGCTGGTGATAAAGACAATCCGCGGTCCAGTAGTTATTACGGGTTGTGCCCACCCGGGCGTCGTGAATATAGTCAAGAAGGCCAAACAGATGGTGGGAAGGGATGTCTATCTAATAGTGGGAGGATTTCACTTGTGTTGGACCAATGGCTGGCGGATAAAAGGCATTATCCGAGGACTGCAAGCCCAGAAAGTCAAAAAACCCGCGCCGTGTCACTGTTCCGGTGACTTGGCCCGGGACCTGTTCAAGCAAGCATACCAAGAGAACTTTATCCTGGCAGGTGCTGGTAAAAGGGAAGTCAGGAGGGGCCGCACTTCGACAGGCCCCTCCGGTAATTTTGCTTATGCCCAGGCGGGGCTGTCTCTGCCATAAGCCCAGGAGCTGTCATACCTGTTCAATTCGGGGCAGAATCGTCCTCAGAACTCTTCTAATCTCGGGTTTTTTCTGGCCAAATGATGCGCAGCAGGAGGCATTGGTGCAGGAAACAGAGAACGCTAAACGTAGCAACAAAGGATATGGGAAATATGCTATCAAGATTGAAAATCTGGCAGACACAAAGAGTTTGTGCAACCGCTGCGATGCGTCACCAATGACACGCAGCGGAAAAGAGGAGGAATTGTTATGAAACGACAACTTAGTGCTGCAACCGCCATCCTGATGTTGGTAGCGATCAGCCTGGTGGTGACCATGGCCGCTTCTGCCACGACCGTGGAGAACGGCGACTTCGAGAGTGCCCGCGAGGGCCAGCCCGTGGGGTGAGAGATGGTAGGGCCGGGCGTGGCGGTTAAGCCATTCGCCAGCGTGGGGTGGAGCCTCGCCGAGATGATGTTCAACTCTGGTGAGTACAGCGCTCTGCGCGTTTACCTGGGCATCCAGGGCGGCACTGGCACCGTCTGGTTTGACAATGTGCGTCTAGATGAATCTCAATTCTCACGCCTGACGATTGTCAATCCGAGCTTCGAAGAGGGGGAGGCGAACATCCTAACTG
>SDBS01008092.1_pt1 | contig 10185 bp, 8 predicted proteins | sample 2277091 | NCBI WGS metagenome assembly SDBS01 (sample SAMN10404972, study PRJNA504765) | marine sediment metagenome | isolation source: marine sediment core GS10_PC15, 163 cmbsf | place: Arctic Ocean: Southern Knipovich Ridge | collected 2010 | reverse complement strand
TCCCGGATCTTATCAATTTCTTGTGTGTATTGGTCAAGCGAAAGCCTGCTCACTGAAGCATGATCGACGACCCCCCATTTCGTGCGTCCAGATCGAATGATTTTCTCTCTTGGAGTGGAATGATTAGTGGGCGATACACTAATCGTCTGCATCACGACTCCACCCCATCCACATCTGAAAGCTTCGATCGTCTTCTCGCTGTTAGCGGTTAGTAAGCCGGGGGCCAGCAAGAAAGGGTTCTCAAAATCCATGCCCAGAAAATTATTTCTGAGAATTGACATTTATGAGCGCCTCCGTCATCTACCCTCTAATATCATGTTGCTCTGTCTTGCGATTGCTCATACAGCTTCATAAGCTCTCCCCGGTAAGCTGGAGGAAGGCTCTTGCCGACGAGGTCTAAGATGGACGACATTCCTTGATTCTGCAGATACGAGTCCAGTCCTTTTGTGAGCCTATTGATAATCTGGTAACCGTCCAACATCACCGCTGTGCAAACTTGAACAGCAAATGCCCCGAGAGCGAAATACTCCAATGCATCTTGCCATTTGGATACTCCTCCACAACCAAATACGGGGATGATGGTAGTTCGAAGAATATCCGCCGTACAGCGCAAAGAGACAGGTCGAAGGCCTGGTCCACCATATCCTCCTGCGATTCCTATCCCATCGACAGATGGAAGCGGCGCGAAATTGTCAAGGTCAATGCCTCCAAGACCGGAGAGGCTGTTGGTCGCACAAAATGCGCTAGCCCCTGATTCGATGGAGGCTTCAATCAAAGGAGTGAGATCGGTGACGTTAGGTGTGAGCTTGACGATTACTGGTAAATCAGTCGAGTCTCGAACCCAACGAACCGCCAAACCTAGCGTTTCAGGATCCTGCCCCAGTTTGCTGCCTCTCTCATCTCCCTCTGCGAAATTAGGGCAGCTGGTATTCATTTCGAAAGCATCTACCCGATGGGGTTCAAGGAAGCGAACAACTTCCTGCCAGCTCTCTGGTGTGTTTTCTCCCATGATGCTGGCAATGATCGGTCGACCCGGGAAGGAATTACGGATCTTGTCAATTTCATCCCCCCATTGTTCGACGGTAAGATTACTGATTAGCTCGATATCCAGCATCCCCCATTTTGCTTTTCCTGATTTAATGACATGCAATCTTGGGCTAGGAACTCGTGTTGGCACCAAGCCGATGGTTTTAAGAACGGCGCCTCCCCAGCCGGCTTTGAACGCTTCGATCACCATCTCACCATTCGCCGTAGGAGGGCCCGAGGCCAATACGAAGGGGTTTTGAAATTGGATACCCAAGAGTTCGATTTCGGGCTTTGACATAGCAGCCACCTTAGAGATCGATGAACATCTGATTCGGATTATTCCATATTTTCGTTCAATAAATCTTCTTGACTTTGCTTTTCCATGAAATAGGCTCGCAAACTGGCCTCGGCCTCTTGAAGATGGGTTCTCATTGTATCTGCAGCTGCTTCCTCGTTACCAGATTTGAGGTGCTCCAGGATTGTTTCGTGATCAGATACTCCTGTAGCCAGGTCATCATAAAGGGATGTCTGTACAGCAATATACATCTTTGCTTGAGCGGCAACTTCTTTCAGGAAGCTTTCAAGCCGGGAGTGCCCCGCCATCTTCCATATCTGCTGGTGAAAACGAAGATCCAAATCCAGTACCAGCGCCTGATCACCCTCTTTGGCAGCTTGAAGCATCGCATTCAATATCTCTTGGAGGGCAGAAATATCTTCTGAATTCCCCTGCCTTGTTGCCAAGCGGATTGCTTCTTCCTCTAAGATTGTCCGCAAAGAATAAATCTCCCATAAATCTCTTTCAGAAAGTTCGGCGACAAATGATCCGCGCCCCGGATAGCTTATCACCAAACCCTCACTCTCCAGCACCCTCAACGCCTCTCGAAGTGGACCTCGACTTACTCCTAGCTGCTGTGAAGCCTCTTGCTCGATCAGGTGGGTGCCGGGCGGGAGGTCTCCTTTGGCAATCGATTCCCTCAACAGCGCAGCTACATCGACCACCAAGTTCTTACGTTGAAGCTCTTTGATATTTTGAATACTCATCGTTGTATACCCTTTACGCTACCTATAAATCCTATGCCGACTGCTATCAATCATTGCCGGGAAGAGCGGGTTTTTATCAACGATCCCATGAATTGCATGCCCGTCCCTGCGCGAAGAGAGATTAGAGGGGGCAATTGACCATGGGCTGCATCCTCTCTTCCCGACCAAATGGCAACCGAGATTCATCAGTAATGATCATAACTTAAAACTTCCTATTATGTCTACATGCGTATTGTAGATTGTTGACAATTAATAAAAAGTCTTTAGAATGGACCTTAGAGTGAACAACGCTTCTTTATGCCTACCTCTCTCTTTGGAAGGTCCCGTAACACGGCGGCATACCCGGTCCAAATTGCGTGACGGAAATCATTTTCCATTGTGCGGACGTTTATTGAGTTTGAGGACATACCCGAAGTAAATACCATCAAGAAGTGTGACCACAAGAACGATATATACGGAGATAAGTGTTCGCTATGGGACTTAAAATAACCAATGTTAGTGCGCGCGAGATCATTGATTGCAGGGGTTTCCCAACGGTTGAAGTTGATATTTGGATCGACGGATCCATGGCGGGGCGGGCTGACGTTCCCGCTGGGCGGTCAACAGGCAAGCGCGAAGCAGTTGAGTTGAGAGATGGTGGGGTGCGCTGGGGGGGCCAGGGCACACAACAAGCCGTAAGAAATGTGATCGATATTATCGGGCCTGAGCTTATCGGCCTGGATCCACGCGACCAGCGTGCTATAGATACGCTACTTTGTGAACTCGACGGTACCGAGAATAAATCAAATCTGGGCGCCAACGCCATCGTCGGCGTCTCTTTGGCTGTGGCTAAGGCTACGGCGAACGCTCTAGAGCTCCCATTTTATAAGTACATTAATTCGACCGCACATGTCATCCCGGTCCCCTTCGTGAATCTCATCAACGGGGGGAAGCTGACCTCGAATGATCTCGAAATTCAGGAGTTTCTGGTTATACCAGTAGGTGCCAAGGATTTACTAGAAGGGTTGCAGATTTGTTATGAAATCAACTTTCAACTGCGGGATCTGATCGTTGATCGATATGGAAAGATCGCCGTGAATGTCGGCGACGAAGGAGGGTTTGCCCCGCCAATGACGGGCATTCATGAGCCCATGGAATTTTTGTCGAAAGCCGTGAAGGCATCCGGTCATGAGGACAAGATCATGTACGGGATGGATGCCGCCGCAAGTCATTGGTATGACTGGGACAGTGGTGTTTATGTCATGGAGGGCGAAGAACTGTCACGAGATGACGTGATTGATATGTACGTACAGCTATGCACGAGCTATCCCGTGATTTCGATTGAGGATCCGCTTATGGAGGATGATTTTGAAGGGTATGCGATCCTGACACGAAAACTGGATGGGGTTCAAATCGTCGGGGATGATCTCTTTACTACAAACATTGAACACATAAAGAAAGGCGTCGAAAGCGGAGCCGCCAATGCGATCTTGTGGAAATTCAATCAGGTGGGAACATTAACGGAAGCACTCGATGCAGCCGAGTTCGCTCACCGCTCGGGGTATGGTGTTCAAGTTTCCGAACGATCTGGCGAGACAGAAGATACTTCTATTGCGGATTTATCAGTTGCTCTCAATGCTGGTCAAATAAAGACTGGAACGACTCGCAGTGAACGGACCGCAAAATACAACCAATTGCTGCGCATCGCAGAAGAGCTGGGGCCGAAAGCGCATTATCCGGGTCCAAATTTCCGGCGACCAGTCTAGAAAGGCAAGAAGTCTCCTCGTGAAGGAAGGCTATATCAAAAATCGATCGAGCTTATTGGCTCGTGGTGATAAGGATTTGCGCAGTGCAGCCTTAGATATCATCGATCACGCACTCTTTGCTGCCGATCCATACTCCGCAGCCAAACACTTCTTGCGGCTTGACGGAGATGTGCTCTCGATTGAAGATTTGACTTTCGACCTGAATGAATTCGAAAGGATATTTATTATTGGTGCCGGTAAGGCATCAAGAGGGATCGCCCAGGCTCTCGAAGAAACACTTGGAGACAGGATCTCGGATGGTCTATTCGTCCTCAAGAAAGGGGACGAGGTCAAACTGAAACATTCACAGGTGATTTATGCTTCTCATCCAATTCCCGACGAAAATAGTTACACAGGAGCTGTGGCATTACGGGAATTAGCCGAGGGTTGCACTGAGCGGGATCTGGTGATCGCAGGTATTACTGGCGGCAGCTCTGCGCTTTTATCGATGCCGGTTCAGGACGTTTCAATAGAAGAAATCAAGAATGTGAACCGGGTTCTCCTTCATAGTGGCGCCGACATTTTTCAGATTAACTCTGTGCGGAAACACCTATCACGAATCAAAGGTGGATGGCTTGCCGATGCAATCTTTCCTGCAACGCTTATCAACTTAACCGTATCTGATGTGGTGGGAGATGCGCTGGACTACATCACGGGCCCCACCGTTCCCGATACATCAAAATTTAATGACGCGCGAACCGTCATGGATGAATTTGGTCTATGGGATAAATTTCCACCGTCGGCAGCGGAATATTTGCGCCAGGGCGATGAAAGCAAAGAAACCCCAAAAATATTTGATGGGCTGCCACTTCATTCGTTTGTTATTGTCTCGGGAGACGCAGCATGTGTTGGGGCACGCGAGCGCGCCGCGGAGCTCGGGTTTACTTCGGTCCTCCTCGCTTCGATGTTAGAGGGAGAAGCGAAAGAGGCTGGAGCCTTTTTTGCGGCGATCGCCAGGGAGATCCGCCAATTTGGTCGACCATTTGCGTCGCCCTGTGCAATTATCGGGGGCGGAGAAAACGTTGTCTCTATCGGCTCGAACAAACTGGGCCAAGGCGGACCAAATCAAGAGTTTGCACTATCAGCAAGCATAAAGATGTCTGGCTTGAGTAATGTTCTTGTCGCATCCATTGATACGGATGGCTCCGATGGACCGACTGGCACTGCCGGAGCACTCGTGGATGGCGGCTCCGCCTCTCTCGCAAAGAGTAAGGGTTTATCGCCGGAGGACGCTCTGCGAAATCACGATGCCTCCAATATTTTTCTCGAAACCGGAGATGCGATTATCACGGGTCCGACTGGCACAAACGTAAATGACCTCAAGGTATTGCTTGTGGGCTGAGACGATGCGCGGGAAGTCGCTAATGCGCCTTCCTTCAGAGTTAATTGTAAAAAGATTCTGATCGTTCAAACCACGTAGACTTATGGAGTCGACAAGTGCGCACAGACCGTCTGCGTGGAAGACAGCGAAACGCCTATCATGGAACTATTGGACAAGCATGGCGTGGAAGTCGTCCCGGTTCCTTTCTATGAGGTTTCGCCCTTCGAGGGCAGGCTGCACTGCGCGACAGCAGATGTGTACCGGGAAGGAATCCTGGAGGATTATTTCCCGAAGCAGATTGAAGGATTTTATGCTGGAACATAGTACCGCCCGATTTAGAACGATAATTGGTTTACATTTGTAGATTCCGGTTGATGAAGCTACGGAGCCGTGTGCCAGGAGCCAGGATCTATGATCACCATCTCTGGTAACGAGGGGTAAATTCAGAGGAATAGCTGTCGAAAGTAAACGCGGTAAAGATCGGTGCGGCAAGGCAGTATTACCGTAAGTTTAGTGTCCATCGGCGGGATAACGAAATATTCTATTTATTAGTGGATACCACTACCTCACGGTGATTAAAGATGCGCCATATCCCTTCCTGTGGAGTGGGGACATCAACGATTTCCAATTATTTTTTCGGGATCCCATTGGAATCAAGGCCGATCCAAATCGACCTGAATTCGAATATGAATTGAGTCATTCCAACAATTGGTCAGATCCATGATGATTCAGAATTCGCTATGGTTGTTCGAATCATTTGAGGTGAGGTTTAGGTTTGACAATTACATATTAATTTATATATTATATATAAGCGTCGTATAACAATAGAATTGCAGTTCCTGTAGGGGCGTATTTCTCCAACAAGTTTCTTCGTAGGTAGAGTGAAATGGCAGAGAGATTAACACCAATTGTCAACGACCGCAAATCATTAGCAGAGTTGGCGTATGAGGCAACCCGAGAAAGAATCCTCTCCGGTGCCTTCAAACCAGGAGATTGGCTGCGGCAAGAGGAATTATCTCAACAGCTTTCCGTCAGTCATACGCCTGTGCGAGAGGCGCTGGATCGGTTAGTGGCAGATGGGCTGGCTGAACGGGTGCCGCACAGAGGTGTTCGAGTCTCCACAATTGACGAGAATGATATTGCAGAAGTTTATTGTCTTCGCCTTCTTTTAGAGCCTGTTATTGTACGTTTGACCGCCAATAATATTTCGAGCGAAGAACTAAGACAACTTGAGACTATCGTAGACCAAGCGAAAAGCCTAACTGCGTTGGACGATATGCCTTCACGCAGGCAGCTGAACAGAGAGTTCCACTGCATGATCTGCAAAACCTGTGGAAGTGTAACGCTAACGCGGCTACATGAAATCGTCTGGAACAAGTTCCCTGATTGGATGTTCTATGAGGGGCTTTACCGTCACCCAAAATCATTGAAGCCACGGCTTAAGCGGGAGATTGAGGAGCATCGGGAATTGGTGGATGCGATCTCTAAACATAACATCGATTTAGCAGTGCAGATATCCATACGTCATATCAGAGGTATGAAAGAGGATTTGTTGGAGGTTTTCGAAATTTCTAGCCACATCCTCGAGCAGAAACAACAGCAGATGGGGCTATTACGGATCTCTATGGATATGTAACTGGGCTGTTATATATTAAAGCATCATTGCACTGAGTGTGAAGGAGGTGATGGAACGAGGAAAGAAGATTCTCATGTCCTCTGAACGCGTTTGTACACAGGTTGATACGCAGGGCGTATCAACCTAAGAAGGAGAAAAAGGAAATGAAGAAGTACCCAAAGATCGTGTTGGCCGGGTTGATTCTCCTGGCACTAATTTTATCGGCTTGCGGGCCATCGGCGACTGAGGCACCGCCTGCAGCTCCTGTCGAGGAGACAAAGAAGGTTGCGGCGGTGTTCCCGGGGGTCATTACGGACCAGTCGTGGAATCAGTTCGGTTACGAGGGTCTCGTGAAAGCAGAGGAGGAGTGTGGGGTCGAGATTGCCTACAGTGAAGACGTCTTCCAAGATGAGCAGCTTGAGGTTTTTCGCAACTACGCTGCCGAGGGCTATGACATCATCATCGCCCATGGAGGCGAATACGCTGACTCGCTTGATACCGTGGCGAAAGAGTTTCCAGATCTATATTTCGGTTTGACGTCTGGGGAAGCAACCACCCCTAACATGAGTGCCACGATCCTCAGCTACCGCCAGATGGCCTATCTGGCAGGAGTCTTGTCCTGTAAGATGACCGAAACAAATCACGTTGCTTACGTCTTGGGCGAGATTCTTCCAACAGGAGACCATGGCGTAGAGGGTTTCGAACTCGGTGTGGCGAGCTGCGGGAAAGATACAGAGGCCACTTCCGTGGCAACTGGAAGCTGGGCGGATGTTGCCAAGGCGCGTGAGGCGGGTTTAGCGTTGATTGACGATGGCGCGGACGTCCTGTATCACCTGTTAGACACCGCGGATGCAGGTCTTATCTCCGCCGCGGAGGATCGGGGAGTGTGGGCGATCGGCCTTTACCGAGATTCGAGCTCGCTTGGACCCAACGCCGTCATCGGCAGTACTTTGGGATCGCCTGGCGCGATGATCTACGAATTGGCCTGTGAACATGTGGATCCTGGCAAGACCGTTCCTATCTACGTAAACACCCCCGGCGGGGTCGGGGTCAGCATGCACTATACAGATCTAACCCCTGAAAATATCCAACAAGAGGTCGAAGAAGTATTTGAGATGCTGAAGTCTGGAGAGCTCGATATCGGCCTCGAAGTACCACCACCATGAGTGTAACGTCCTCTAGATAGTAATATTCGCCCCACTCGGAAATTATTCTGAGTGGGGCGGGGTTTGGACTGAGAGCGTAACTAACAGTCCGATGCAAAGGTTTCAGCAGTCAACGATTGTACCCTCAACAATTTCCGGCGCGATCACAAGAGTGAGTTGTATGGCAAGATTAAGGATGTTCTGCTTTTAAATGAGATCTTGCTTGGTCATAGCGTATGTACATAGAAGGAGGGGTCATTGAAGGTGCGTGAAGCAACTGAACTGCCCGGCCTTGGAAGACTTGTCATTTCGGGCGTGAGGCCCATCATTGCAATTATCCTTGCCTTAATAGTCTCCGGTGTACTGATCTGGGTCGCAGGTTCAAACCCGTTCCAAGCCTATGTCGCTCTGCTTGACGGTTCATTCGGAAGTGTGGCGGCTTTAGCCGCCACAGGCGTACGTGCCGCGCCTCTGATCCTCTCTGGGCTCGCCGTTGGCGTAGCGTTCAAAGCAGGTTTGTGGAACATCGGGGGTGAGGGGCAAATCTATCTAGGAGCAGCTGCGGCAACCGCCGTAGGCATCACCCCTCTTCCTGTACCTGCCTGGCTTCACCTGATCTTCGCCGTAATGGCGGGTTTTATCGGCGGTGCGTTTTGGATGCTGCTACCTGCATTCCTCCGCGCCTATCGGGGCGTAAACGAGGTGGGTACTACCCTTATGCTCAACTATGTAGCCATTTATTTCATCAGTTGGCTTCTTCACGATCCCAGCCCAATGGCCGAGAAGGGCGCTTTCTACCCCATGTCTCCGCTCGTTTTGCCCAGTGCACGCCTGCCCATCCTAATCAAGGGTACAAGCCTGCATGCAGGATTCATTTTGGCTGTAATCCTTTGCGTAGTCATACAATTTGTGTTGCAAAGGACCTCCTTTGGTTTTCGAACCAGGATGGTCGGGGGAAGCACCAAGGCGGCGCGCTTCGCAGGCATCAAAGTTAAAAAGCATATTTTCTTTGTGCTGTTATTGAGTGGTGGAATTGCTGGTCTGGCTGGGGCTGGAGAAGTCCTAGGATTGAAACTTAGGCTATTCGATCATTTCGTGAGCAACGTCGGATACGAGGGGCTTGCTCTCGCGATTTTGGCGAATGGCAGTCCATTGGGGATCATCCTCGCGGGTGTATTCTTCGGAAGCCTAAAGGCGGGTGCAAACAAAATGCAGATTGTGACCGGTATCGAAGCCTCAATGGCGCTGGTGATCCAAGCACTGACGGTGGTATTTATTATTGCGATTGGATTCAGTGATCGTCTACGCCGATCCCGGCAAGACCAGGAGAAATCGCAAGCACAGGAGATTGTAGTAAATGGATCTGAGCTCCATCAATGACTGGCTTCAGGCAAGCATTCGCTTAGCCGCGCCCCTCATGCTGACCAGCGTAGGGGCTGTTTATACAGAGCGGACGGGTATCGTCAATATAGGCATGGAAGGCATGATGCTGGCCGGTGCGCTTGCGGCAGTCGCCGCAAGCATCCTTACGGGGAGCCTTGTCGTAGCCTCGATCTGTGCAATGGTGGTTGGTGGTCTCCTGGCGCTCTTGCATGCTTTCCTCACTGTGACCCGGCGTGCGAGCCAGCTTATCTCTGGCCTAACGATCAATATCCTCGTTATTGGATTGACAAACATCGCGTATGCTCGATTGTTTCAAACAGAAAGGGTGCGCGCTACCACCTATCCTGTATTGATCCCAGCTGAATTACACGATGTGCCTATCTTAGGCCCCTTGATTTTTGCCCAGCCCGTGATTGTCTGGATCGCTTTCATTTTGCCGGTGGTGTTTGCCTGGATTCTATACCGTACGAGTTGGGGCCTCAACATCCGAGCCACGGGAGAGCATCCTCGTGCGGTCGCCAGTACCGGATTGTCGGTGATTCTCCTCAAGTATGTGGGCGTCCTCCTCAGCGGTGTGTTCGCCGGGCTAGGAGGGAGTGCCCTCGCTCTCGCCGAGCTTGGGTATTTTGCACCCAACATGACGGCGGGGCGGGCATTCATTGTCCTTGCCGCAGTCATCGTAGGTAGGTGGAATCCGATACTGGTCGCGGCTGTCTGCGTGCTATTTGGTGCAGCAGACGCCCTGCAGCTGAGGTTCCAAACATTAGGATCCGTAATTCCGTATCAATTCTTTGTGATGGCACCATACTTACTAACGGTTGCCGCACTTGCTGGATTCGTGGGCAGATCGGCTGCGCCGAAGACCATAGG
>SDBS01008091.1_pt1 | contig 10185 bp, 5 predicted proteins | sample 2277091 | NCBI WGS metagenome assembly SDBS01 (sample SAMN10404972, study PRJNA504765) | marine sediment metagenome | isolation source: marine sediment core GS10_PC15, 163 cmbsf | place: Arctic Ocean: Southern Knipovich Ridge | collected 2010 | reverse complement strand
TCCACCAGGGCAGCCGAAGCCATATACCGGCCCATATCACGCTTCGTGTGCAGGCTCAGATAACGCTCATAGTAAATCTTCGCCCTGCCCAGAACGACCGCCTTGCCCGCCCGCGGGGCCTTCGCAAGAAGCGTCTTGTGATACCACTGTCCCAGTTGCATGCAGGCAGCCTCGGTCAGGTCCGCCGGCTTCTTTGCCGCCAGAGGAACACACTGCCGCAGCTTCTGGTCCATGCCCGTGGCCAGAAGCGAGGCGGCCTTGGCCGGGTCGTCCAGTTCCATCACGTAGATGAGAATCAGCTTTTCGCGGATCTTGGTGTCTTTGGGATCGGCGGCCAGCTTCTTCATCAGCTTCTCGCGCTCGGCTTCGGCCGCGAGTGCTCCGACGAGGTCCCGCATGCTGTCACGGATTTCGCTGAGCTTGTAGGCGGCATAGATAGCCACCGGCACACCCTTCCGATAGACCTCCACGGCCTCCTTGGCGTTACCCGCGGCGGCTTTGGCCTCTGCTGTCTCGATGAGCACATCGAGATACGCCTTGGCCACTTCCTTGCGATTTGCACCCCGAGACATCTGATACTGCTTTTCTGCGACGTTGAGCTTCGCTTCCTGCCACTTGGCCTGCTGCTCGGGCTGAGCCTTGATGAGGATTCCGATTGCTTCCAGGGCGTGTGGCGCGCCGGCCGCGTCCTTGCCGCCGAACTGGACCACCTTTTCGTATATGAAGACCTGCGTCTTGGGGGTATCGGTCAAGGCCTTGGCCGCGTCCAGCAGCCTCTTGGCAAAGGCGGCGTCGTCAGCCGTGCTCTTGCTCGCCAGGACCTTCTTAGCCTCATCGCCGAAGAGCATCTCGTAATCGCTCTTGGCGTCGGCGAAGACGATTCCCGCAAGAAGTGCAAGAACGCATCCCGCGGCTGCCACAGACCTTGTCATTCTCATGATGTCACTCCCCATAAGAGATACCATGGTCACCCATCGACTGCAATCGGTCAACGAATTCAGCGCCCGGCGGCACGCGGCGCAACCACCACCCGGAAACCGTCTCTGCTGGGCCAGTTGGGGCCCAAATAGGGGCCGCGACACGCCGAGCGGGCCATCCTGGAATCGAACCACCATGTCCCGCCTCGCGCAATACGCCTATTGCCCGAAGTCGGGCCCTGCGGGTCAACGGGTTTGGATTTTGCGTAATATTCGTTGTCGAGGATATCCAGGCACAATTCCGTTATGTTCCCGTGCATATCATAGAGGCCGAACGCGTTGGGCTTTTTCTGGGCGACGGGATGTGCCTTTCCGTTGCTATTGCCGTTGTACCAGGCGTAATCGCCCAACTGCTTGTCATCGTCGCCGAAGTAGTAGCGGGTCTTGCTTCCGGCGCGGCAGGCGTACTCCCACTCGGCCTCAGTCGGCAGGCGCACGCTGCGGCTTGTCTTTTCGCCGAGCCACTTACAGAACACCTGCGCCTCGGTCCAAGTGAGGGAGGCCACGGGATGTGCCGGCGTCTGCTCATAGCTGGGCGTGCGCCAGGAAAGGCCCTTAATCGCCTTCCACCCGCCGTCTCTCCAACGGGTCGCCTTGCCCGCCTTCTCGGCATTTGTTACGAAGTTGGTGGCGGCGACGAACGTCGTGAACTGGGCTATCGTTACCTCCGTTACGCCCATGTATAAAGGCTTGCTGATCGTCACCTTGTGCTGCGGGCCTTCCTCGGCCCTCCGTCCCTTTTCCGTTTTCGGGCTGCCCATCATGAACGACCCGGCCGGGATCCGAACGAGCTTCATCGTCACACCCTTGCCGAGGTAGAGAGTCAGGAATTTGCCCCTCGGCGATTTGGGCGCAGCGCGCAAGCCCAGTTTCTTCAGTTCCTTGTTTACTTCCGCTAAGGCAGCCGAAGCCTTATACCGCACCATATCACGCTTCGTGTGCAGGCTTAGGTAGCGATCGTAGTATGTTTTCGCCCTGGCAAGGGCCGTGGGTTTACCCGCCGCCGAGGCCTTCGCAGCCAACTGCTTGTACCAATCCCCCAATTCCAGGCAGTCTTTCTCGGTCAGGTCCGCCGGCTTCTTTGCCGCCAGAGGAACATTGTCCCGCACCTTCTGGTCCACGCCCGTGGCCAGGAGCGAGGCAGCCTTGGCCGGTTCGTCAAGCTCCACAAGACAGAACAGGATGAGCTCCGTGCGGACCTTCAGATCGCCCGGGTTGGCGGCAATCGCGGCCGCCAGCTTCTTGAACCGGCTTTCCCTCTTTGCGGCCGCCATAGCCCGCAGGTTTATCTGCTTTATCCTGGCGGCGATGGCAGGAGCGCGGGGCGATCCGAGGTATCCGGCCACGCCGTAGGCCCGGCGATATAGTTCGTAGGCCACCTTCGGCTTGTCGGCGGCATCGGCCTGGTCCGCAAGGGTCAGCATCGCCTCCAGGTACGCACCGCCCGCCTCCTTCTTGGCCGAGCCGCGGCTGCGCATGTAGCTGAACTCCAGTATCTTCAGCTCCCTCAATCGCCACTCGTCCTGCCTATCGGGCACGAGATGCTCGAGAAGCTTGATTGCCTCACGGACCGTGGGGTAGCCCTTCGGATCGGCCATGGCGAAATCGCAGGCCTTTTCATAGAGCAAGGCCTGAAGCTTCGCATCATCCCCCATCGCCTTGGCGGCCTTCAGGACCTTTGCCGCGAAGGCCGTATCGTCCATGGTACCCTTTGTGGCCGAGACCTTCTTGGCCTCTTTGCCGAAGAGCATCTCGTAGTCGCTCTTGGCGTCGGCAAGGACGATTCCTGCAAGAAACGTAACAACGCAGGTGGCAGTTGCCAGAGACCTTATCATTCTCATCTTATCACTCCGCATCAGAAACACTCCGCTGGGCCATCGGCTGCACCATGGTTGACGAATTCATCGCCCGGCGGCGGGCGTGCCAACCACCACGCGGAAACCGTGGTTGGGGGAGCAAAGGCCGGGCGCGAATCCGACGCGGTTTGCAGAGCGGCAGGACCCCAGGCCGTCGTGCCACGACCCGCCGCGCAGGACACGGTTGCTGCCCGATGCCGGACCTTGCGGGTCAACGGCTGTCGCATTCGCGTAAGAATCCGCATACCAGTCCGCGCACATCTCCCAGACGTTGCCGTGCATGTCGTAGAGCCCCCAGGCGTTCGGCTTTTTCTGGCCTGCCGGATGCGTCTTGTGGCCGCTGTTAACCTTGTACCAGGCGTAATCGGGCAACTGCTTGTCATCGTCGCCGAAGTAGAAGCGGGTCTTGGTTCCCGCGCGGCAGGCATACTCCCACTCGGCTTCGGTGGGCAGACGCGAGTTTTGGCCGGTACGCTTGCCCAGCCAGCGGCAGAAGGCCACCGCGTCGTTCCAACTGACGCAGACCACGGGATGCGCCGGGGTCTGATCAAAGCTGCACTTGCGCCAAGACACGCCCCGAACCTTCTTCCGCGTGCCTTTCCTGAGAACCCCCACCCAGCCTTTCTTCTCAGCCTGTGTCTTGTAGCCGGTGGCACCGACAAACGCGCCGAACTGGGCCACCGTTACTTCGGTAATCCCCATATAGAACGGCTTCCTGATCGTGACCTTGTGCAGCGGGCCTTCGTGGGCCCTGCGACCCTCTTGGGACTTCGGGCTCCCCATCATGAACTCACCGGCCGGAATCAGAACCAGCTTCATCGTCACACCCTTGGGGAGATTCAGTGTGAGGAGCTTGCTCGTCGGCGATTTGGGCGTAGGGGTCACGCTCGGCGATTTGGGCGAAGGGGCTGCGCCGCTCAGTCTTTCCAGTTCCTCGTTTACTTCCACCAGGGCAGCCGAAGCCTTATACCGGCCCATATCACGTTTTGTGTGCAGGCTCAGATAACGCTCGTAGTACATCTTCGCTCTGGCAAGGGCCGTCGGTTTACCTTTCGCCGACATCTTCCCCACCAGCTCCTTGTACCAGTCCCCAACCCCCAGGCAATCCGCTTCGGACAAATCCGGTAGTTTCTTCGCCGCCAGCGGAACACACTTCCGCAGCTTCTCATCCAGGTCGCCCGTCAAGAGCGACAGAGCCTTGCCTGGGTTGTCGTCATGGACAACATAGAGAAGAATCAGCTCTTCTCGGGTCTTTACGTCGTTTGGATTCGCAGCCAGCTTCTTGATCAGTTCCTCGTGCTCGGCTTGGGCCTTGGCTGCTGCGGTGACGGTGCGCATGCGGTCACGAATTTCGCTGAGCTTGTACTTGGCAAATATTGCCGCCGGGATGCCCTTCTGGTAGAGCTTCACGGCATCCTCCACCTTGCCGGCGGCGGCTTTGGCCTCCGCTACCTCGATGAGCACATCGAGATACGCCTTCGCCGCCTCCTTCTGCCCCGGACCACGATACTTCTGAAACTGCTTCTCCGTAATGCTGAGTTTTGCCTCCTGCCATTTGCCTTTCTGGTCGGGCTGACCCTTGATGAGCAATTTGATCGCTTCCAGGGCCTGTTGCGCCGCCCCCACGTCCTTGCTGCCGAACTCGACCACCTTTTCGTATATGAAGACCTGCGTCTTGGGGGCATCTGCTATGTTCTTGGCGGCAGTGAGGAGTTTCTTGGCAAAGGCGGCGTCGTCAGCCGTGCTCTTGGTCGCCAGGACCTTCTTAGCCTCATCTCCGAAGAGCATCTCGTAGTCGCTCTTGGCGTCGGCAAGGAGACGGCCGGCGAACAGCCCGAGAATGAAAGCTGCGAGACTGATGAGTCTGCGTTCGCGGGTCATCGGATTACCCCTTCCCCCGGCCTACGCCACCTGGGCCGGAAGGAGCATTATAGCCGCGGTCAAGAGGCTGTCAACAATACTGGACGCAAAGAAGAAGCAGGGATAAACGTCGTTCGACCCAGAGGCTCTCGACGGGGGGATTAACGGGGATAGTTCATTTACCGCGGACTTGTCCCCAGGGGAGGACGCAGAGATCGCTGAGGGGCGCAAGAGTTCCCCATCTAATTCTTTGAACCCGGCACCTTCTGCCCCCGTACTCCGGCCAAGCCCAGGGACTGCGTTCCCTGGGCTGGCTTAGCAGGTCGTAGGTCATGGGTCGTAGGGGTGATTCCCGACTCGTGCGCGTTTGACACGGGGTCGTCTCCGCCGTTTGGATTTGGGGTCAGGCATCAAAATACAAAATAAGGCCAGCGATCCCTAAGGGACAAGTTGCCGATTGTCAATCCCAAAGGGACAAGTTGGCGATTTTCGATTGAACGACAACCGTGTGCTCGGTGTGCTCGCTGCGTCGCCATCCCGATGTACATCGGGATGGAGCGTCGGCGACTGCGGCAGGTGGTAAGCCGCCCGCAGGGCAGGCAAGCGGCGAAATAATTGCAATTTTGTGGCAGAAGTACTTCTAAAATTCACACTCTATACAGATGGCAAGGACTGTCCATTCGATTTTCAATTTCCCATTTCCAATCCCCAAGGGACAAGTTTTCGAATGCCAATTGAACCCGCCTTCGTGTAATACGTGAGATTCGTGGACAAGATTCTGATGCCAATAACAGCCCGTCCTTCGCCCCGGCGCGCCTGGGCTTCGGAGGGGTACCACCCGTCGTTCTCCCGGAGGGATCCCTGCGGGAGAACGAATCCGCCTGCGGCGGGCCAAACAAACAATCCGCCTCCCCCAAGGCTACGGCGGACAAGTCCCCAACTTGTCGCTGGGCTTGCCCTGACTACTGGCTCCGGGCTACTGGCTACGAACCGGGCGGGGTTGCAGGATAGATGCGCCCAGGTCAACGGTCTTCCGGCTGGAAAGAGCCGGGCTAGTTGTATGGTCTTTTGCTACAGGGCTTTAGGGCCGGACGCGGGATCAGGCAGGCCGGCAAAACGTTGGCCGAAGTGAACCTCCGCATCTATCTATCATCTATGAGATATCCCGTCTTCACCGTGACAAGCCGCCGGACAAGTCCTTCGACAAGCTCAGGATAAATCGCCGGACAGGTTGCGGCGATGAACCTCACTTCTTTGGCTGCTCATTCGGGCCTTTTGCCTTCTCTCGGATGGCGCCCGGTTTGCTGTAGTCCGGCGTGCGCGGCTGCTGTTCCGCCTTCGGGACCTTCTGGTTCGGGTCCTTGTAGAGGTGCACGTTGTCGTAGTAGTACGTGGCGGGCGGCCAGTACGGATAGATGTCGATCCGCAGCCACTGGACGTTTTTCGGCAGGCCGCCGCGGGGAGGAAACACCTCGACCATGTGCGCCCAATCCTTGCCGCCGCCGCTGAGGTTGATGTACCAGCGATAGCACTCGCGCCGGAAGGTGTCCGGATTCTTCTTGGCCTCCTGGTCGATCAGGTACTTGCGCCTCTTCTCGGGCAGGTTGCTGAACTGCCGGGCTGTCATGCCCAGGCGGGCCAGCGAGCTTTCCGGCAGCCCGTCGGCAACGCTGGCCGCCTCGCGAAAGCCCTTCACGAAGATCTTGCCGCCGGGGCCCTTGAAGTCCGCCGCCAGCCAATACTGCCAGCCGGTGGTGGCCTTTATCCACTCGCTGCGATAATGCACGCCCTCCAGGCCGGCAATCGAGCCGAAGCTGGTGTCGCGCCCGATCTTCGGCGGGTTCTTGGGGTCGGCCTGCCCGAAACGCAGTTTCCGCCGATACTCGATATACGGTGCTCGCTGGAGGTCGGTGCGAATCCTGAGGATTGTCCCTCGGCCCTTTGGCCCCGGCTCGAGGAAGGTTGCCGCGTTGTCGGCCGGTTCCCAACCCTTGGCCCCGGCGTTGAAGCTGCCGTTTATGTTGATGGGCCTACCGAGGTTCTTCGGCACGGGCGTGTCGCCGTATTGGGGCGGCACCCACTCGTCCTTGCCGGTGAATGCCTCGACGATGTACCTGGCGACCAGGCCGTGCCTGCGCTCGGTGTTGTCGGAGAAAGTCTTGGTCCAGCCGCCGTTCTTGGCGCCCTTGCGGAGGTCCACACAACGGACGACGGCCTTGAGGCTCTGGCCCTTTTCAGTGACCGTCCCGCAGAAAGCGACGTTCGCCGCGAGCTGCTTCGTGAGCTTGACCACCTTTTCACGGTCGGTGTCGATGCCGAGCGGCGGCGAAGCCTCCTGCATGGTGATGCGATCGACCACGTCGTACTGCCGGTGGCGCCGCATTCTCAGGCGCATCCTGTCGGCCACGCTTGCGCCGGCCTTCGGATCATTCGACAGGAGGTCAAACACGGCGATATAGGCCAGCTTCGCGGGCGGCTTGTCGGCGGTGGGGCTGGGCGCAGCCGAAGCCGGCTCGCCGGATATCCCAAGCGTCAGCAGGGACAGAATCAGGGCTGTCAGGATACAAATCTTCATCTCATTTTGGTTTCGGTTTTGGTTTCGGTGCCGGGGCAGTGGTTCTGATGGCGCCCGGCTTGCTGTAATCCGGCGTGCGCGGCTGGGCTTCCGGCAGCGGCGCCTTTTGCCGCGGGTCCTTGTAGAGCTGCACGTTGTCGAAGTAGAAGTTTCCCGGCGGCCAGTACGCGTAGATGTCTATTCGCAGAAACTTCACGTTCTTCGGCAGGCCGCCGGCCGGCGGAAAGGGGGCCGCGTAGTGCTTCCAGGTGTTTTCCTCGTTGGGGCAGGCGAGGTACCATCGCCAGACCTCTCGCCGGTATCGCTCGGGATGCTTGCGGGCGTCCTCGGCGATCATGGCCTTTCGGCGTGCGGCGGGCAGGTTGCTGAAGTCGCGTGCGGAGATCTTGAGCTTCACCAGGGATTCTTCGGGCAGGGCGTCGGCCTGGTCGGACCAGTCGGCAAAGCCCTTGACGAAGATCTTGGGGAAGAATATGCCTGCGGTCTTGCCCTTCATGTCGGCGATGAGCCAATACCTCTGGCCCGCGGTGGCCTTCCGCGATTTGCTGCGGTAGTAAACGCCCTCCAGCCCGGCAAGCGAGGCGTAGCTGGTATCGCGTCCGATCTTGGGCGGGTTGGACGTGTCGGTCAGGCCGAAGCGGAGTTTCCGGCGATACTCGATATACGGGTCGCGCTTCAGGTCCGTGCGAATCCGCAGCACCTTGCCGCGCCCGCTCGGGCCTGCTTCGATGAAGGTAGCCGCGCCATCCGGCGGCTCCCAGCCGCCCTTGGACTCAAAGTTGCCGGACGCATTCAGCGGCTTGGGGAATTCCTTTGGCTCGGCCTCGTCGCCGTATTCGGGCGGCTTCCACTCAGCCTTGCCGCGGACAGCCTCAATTATCGCCATGGCGACAACACCGCGGGCGCGCTCGGAATTGTCACTGAAGGTCTTCTTCCACGATACCGGCTTCTTGGGGTTGCGCAGGTCGAGCAGGGATATTTCCGCGCTGATGCTCTGGCCCTGCTTTGTCACCGAGCCGTATACGCACATGTTCACACCGAGCTTGGTGTTCATCAGCTCGGCGACTTTTTTCTGGTCGGCGGCGGCCGGCAACGGGCCGGTTGTCTCCGCCGTCGTGAGCTTGTCGATTACCTCGTATTCCTTGTGACGGCGGATTCGCAGGCGGACGCTGTCAGCCAGTTGTGCACCGTACTTGCCCTGGCCACATGTAAAATCAATCACGGCCAGGTAAATCTTTGGCGTCTTCGCCGCCCGCGCCGAAGCAGCGGTACCTGCAAGGACTATTGCGCCCAGAATTGCCGCAAAGGATCGTTTCATAACCGTTCTCCCTTGGATTCGCCGCAAGATCATTATAACGGTTCAAACGCCGCCGCGGCCAGCAAGTTGCAGGCATTGCGGCCGACTTGCTACTTGAAAGGGCGTGCCGGGCGGTTACGATTACGGGCGGGGCCGGCACAAAGGGCAACGCCATGGCATTTGAAGAGCCGCCCAAACCGCGCTGCAAGATAGAGGAAGCCGCCGAAGGGCTCGTCATTACGATCCCCGCCAGGAAGCGCTGGTTCATGATTCTCTTCGTGGGTTTTTGGCTTTGCGGGTGGGCGGTCGGCGAGGTGTTCGAGGGGGGCGTGCTGATACAAGGCCTCTTCGGTGGCGACGCCCCTTGGCATGAGGCCAACGGCGCCTTTAGCATCGGTCTGCTCGTCTTCATGCTCGCCTGGCTGGGCGGCTGGACGGTAGGGGGGCTGTTTGCGATATATGCATGGCTCTGGAATGTTGCCGGGCGCCAGGTGGTCACAGTCGGTGTGGACGGGATTCGCATTGAGAACGCAGTCCCCATGTGGCGCAGGGGCAAGGAGTATCGACTGGCCGATGTGAGGTCGCTGCGGGTCGCGCCTGAGCAGCTAACCATGTGGACCTTCAGGGAGGGCATGCGGTTCTGGGGCATCGGCGGCGGGCTGCTCGCGTTCGATTACGGGGCCAAGACCGTGCGGTTCGGCGCGGGGCTCGACGAGGCCGAGGCGAAGATGATTTTGGCGGCTATCGCGCGGCGGTGTCCGCAGGTATGCCGGAACGCTGTCGCACAAGCCTGAACGGCGGGCGAGAAGAACACTGCATTCACCTTGACCGGGGACCGTCTGCATTGTACAATCATAAATGACCGGCGTGCGAATGCCGCCATCACAGGCATCCGGCGCCCTGGAATATAAATTGCGACTGGCGGTACCCGTAGCAAGGGGCTGCGGCTCTACCGGCCCGTGCCAGCCGCCCAGACCAAGGGAGATCCCACATGATCAAGCAACGTCTTTTCACGCCCGGTCCCACGGATGTGCCTCCTGAAGTTCTGATCGAGATGGCAAAGCCGATGTTCCATCACCGGACGGATCGTTTCAAGGAGATGTTCGGCCGGGTAAATGACGGGCTGAAAAAGCTTCTCATGACCGAAAGCGACGTGCTGACCATTGCGGGCAGCGGCACGGCGGGCATGGAGGCCGCCATCGCATGTGCCGCAGGGCGAGACAAGAAGGTGCTGGTCTCCGACGGCGGCAAGTTCGGCGAGCGGTGGGTGAAGGTGGCGAGGGTCTACGGCCTCGACGTGGACGAGGTGAAGCTGGAATGGGGCACGGCGCTCGAGCCGGAACTCGTAAAGGAAAAGCTCGCAACGGGCCAATACGGTGCGGTTGTCACCGTTTACAGCGAGACATCCACGGCCACCGCATGCGACCTGGAGGCCATCGGCAAGGTGGTGGCCCAGACGGACGCAATCCTGATAGCCGACTGCATCACCGCGGCGGGTGCACTGCCCCTGCGGACCGACCAGTGGCAGATCGACATTGTGAGCGCGGGCAGCCAGAAGGCGTTTATGCTTCCGCCGGGATTGGCGTTCCTGGCCGTCAGCGATAAGGCGTGGGGCAAGAT
>SDBS01008089.1_pt1 | contig 10186 bp, 8 predicted proteins | sample 2277091 | NCBI WGS metagenome assembly SDBS01 (sample SAMN10404972, study PRJNA504765) | marine sediment metagenome | isolation source: marine sediment core GS10_PC15, 163 cmbsf | place: Arctic Ocean: Southern Knipovich Ridge | collected 2010 | reverse complement strand
CCCTCCGTGGACCTCGACCGCCGGGGCATAGCTGTCATAGGCCGGGCTGAAGAGTATGACCTCGTCACCCGTGTGCACCACGGCGGCGATGGCGGTGTAGAGGGCCTGGGTGGCGCCCGATGTGACGTTGATCTCTTTCTCGGGATGGTAGCGTGCGCCGTAGAGTGTTTCGGCCTTGCGGCAGATCTGCTCGCGCAGAGGCTGCACCCCCGTCATGGGCGCGTACTGATTGTATCCCTTTTTCATATAATGGGTGACACGGTCGATCAGCTCCGGGGAGACCGGGAAATCCGGGAAACCCTGAGAGAGGTTGAGCGCCCCGTGCTCATGCGCGAGTTTGCTCATGACAGCGAAGATGGTGGTCCCGACATGGGGCAATTTGGGTTTGAGGTTCTTGCTGTTTTTTGACATGGATATCGGTATTCTTACCGCATGCCAACCCCGATGTCAATTCCATCTGGCCACTCGCACCCTTTAACGCTATAATACCGCCATGCCCAGTGAGTTCGACGCCGTCATCGACCGCGCCGGCACGTACGCCTTCAAATGGGAATTCCGGAGACACTGCAAAGCACGGGACATCATCCCCCTCTGGGTGGCGGACATGGATTTCGCAGCCCCCGAGGGTGTGCGCCGGGCCGTCCAGGAGAGGGCCGCACACGGGGTCTACGGCTACACCCTGCTCCCGGAATCCTATTATCAGGCCGTCATCTCCTGGATGCGGCAAAGGTTCGGCTGGGAAGTCCGCAAGAAATGGATCGTGTTCACTCCCGGGGTGGTCCCGGCCCTGAACTTCGCGGTGCAGGCCTTCACCGAGGCCGGAGACCGGGTCATCGTACAGCCCCCCGTCTATTATCCGTTCTTCCTGGCCGTGGAGAACAATGGGCGGGAACTGCTCCACAGCCCCCTTAGGATCGAAGACGGACGCTGCGGCATGGACCTGGATCACCTCCGCTCTGTTATCGACGGCCGCACCCGGCTGCTGATCCTCTGCAGCCCGCACAACCCCACGGGGCGTGTCTGGACCGAGGAAGAACTGAAGGGACTGGCGGAGCTCTGCGCAAAGCACAATCTCATCATTGTCTCGGACGAGATCCACGCCGACCTGGTGAGTCCCGACCACACGCACAAGCCCCTGGCGGCCCTGCTCCCGGAAATGGCGGACCGTATCGTCACCTGCACTTCGCCCAACAAGACCTTTAACATCGCGGGGCTGCAGATGGCCAACACCATCATCCCTGATAAAGAGCTGAGGAAGCGCTTCCAGCAGGCCGTGCACAGCGCGGGTATCGAGCTGGCCAATGCCTTCGGGGTGGTGGCCCTGGAGGCGGCCTACACGACCGAGGGCGAGGCGTGGCTGGCGCGGCTCCTGGATTACCTGTGGGGTAACTTTTCCCTGCTGCGGGAATTCGCAGAAGAGCGGTTCCCGGACCTCCGGGTCTTTCCCCTGGAAGGGACCTACCTGGCCTGGCTGGACTGCCGGGCCCTGCATCCGGACGACAAGAAGCTCAAGGACATCCTGCTGCGGCACGGGGTGTGGCTGGACGAGGGGTCTAAGTTCGGACCCGGCGGCGAGGGCTTCCTGCGCCTGAACATCGCCTGCCCGCGCACCCTCCTCGAGAAAGCCCTGGAGCGCATGGCGGCCGCCTTCTCCAGCGCCATGAAATAAAAGGAGAACACGATGTCACTCAGCCCTAATCCTCGAATCTTGAAGCTTTTGACCCTCATGTCCTTGGCTTTGCTGGCCTGGACTCTGGCCGCCCTCCCGCTTCATACGGAATCTCCGGCCCCGAATGCCAAAAAAGCCCTGGTCGTCTGGGGCGGATGGGAAGGCCATGAACCCAAGCAGTGCGTGGACATCTTTGCACCCTGGCTGGAACGGCAGGGCTTCGAGGTGGACATCTCGAACAGCTTGGATTCCTACCTGGACACGGAAAAACTCAAACAGATGGATCTCATCGTCCAGGTCTTCACCATGGCCCAGATCACCCCCGAACAGGAACAAGGCCTCCTGGAGGCGGTCAAGAGCGGTGTGGGATTGGCCGGATGGCACGGCGGGCTGGCCGATTCCTTCCGCAACAACACCGAGTATCAGTTCATGGTGGGCGGGCAGTGGGTGGCCCATCCCGGCGGGATCATCGATTACGAGGTCAACATTACGGACCACGAAGATCCCATCACCCGGGGCCTCACCGATTTCAAGATGCATTCCGAGCAGTACTACCTGCACGTGGATCCCCTGAACCAGGTGCTGGCCACCATGACCTTTTCCGGCCGACATGCCCCCTGGATCGACGGCGTGGTCATGCCCGTGGTGTGGAAGAAGATGTACGGCAAGGGCCGGGTTTTCTACACCTCCCTGGGCCATGTGGCCAAGGACTTCGACGTGCCCCAGGCCCGGGAGATCGTGCAGCGCGGCATGCTCTGGGCTGCCCATGCGCTGGAGGACAGGTGATCGAGCCGCCGCGCAAACAGGGGACGGCCGTTCAGGCCGAATTCACGCACTTCTCGTTCAGGCTCCGCAGCCTGTGGGCGATGACCGAGGCGACCTTCATCATCACCTTGTACCCGATGTGGTTGTTCTTCTTGAACAGATCTCGGAGTACGCTGCCGCTCACGACGAGGACCTCCGAAGCATCCATCGCATAAGACGCGGCGGTGAAGGCATGAGGCTCCGTTACCGCGGACCACCCGAACACCTCTCCGGGGCCGACAGAATCGACAACCATCTCCTTCCCGCCGGCGCCGCGCATCCGGATCTCGATACTGCCGTCCTTAACCAAATAGAGGTTTCTGGCAATGGATTTTTCCTGGAAGATGCGCCGTCCCTTCTCATAGGTCTCGTGTTTCGCGATCTCTGCGATGTTTTCCAGTTCGTTGTCGTTCAGCTCTGAAAATATGCCGAATAACTTCAAATCGTCGATCTATACCATGGATATTGTCCCTCCCACATAAGATTTCTCGATACCCGACTGTGCCGATGGGTGCTCTAAATATATGGTCCATGCCGCCCTTTGTCAATCTATAAAAGCCTGACATCCCAGCCGCGATAATTACAGCATTTCCAAATTTATATAGTACCTATCGTATTTATCGTAATTAGAGTATAATAATCCACCGGATGAACAATCTGGACCTGAAAGACGGATCCCGGGTGGCCATCATCGGCGGAGGCCCGGCCGGCTCCTTCTTCGCCTTTTTCCTCCAGAAATTCGCCCAGCACAGAGGGATCCCTCTGGATGTGACCATCTTTGACGCCAAGGATTTCCTGCTCAAGGGACCCAAAGGGTGCAACCTCTGTGCCGGAGTGGTCTCCGAGACTCTGGAGCAGCGGCTGCACAGCGAAGGCATCCACCTGCCCGAAGAGAGGATCGTCCACCGGGTGGACGGCTACTGCATGCATCTTGACCACCGCCGGCTCTTCCTGACCGGCGAAGGCGAAAAGACGAACAGCATCGCCACCGTGTTCCGAGGCAACGGGCCGCGCTATTCCACGTTTTCCGGGACCGTGAGTTTCGACGATTTCCTGCTGACCCTGGCGCAGGACTACGGTGCCTCCGTTGTCCTCCAACCGGTCCGCGATTTTGAACTTTCAGAGGATCCGCGCGGCCCGGTCCGCATTTCTTACGGACCGGAAGATCAAAAACATACACAGGATTTCGACCTGGTCGTCGGGGCGTTCGGGGTTAATTCGCAGCTGGCCGCCAAGATCCAGGGCCTGGGCTTCGGGTATGCGCCCCCGGCTACTCTCCGGATCTACCAGGCGGAAGTCATGCTCGACCAGGAGAGGATCGTGCGGGAATTCGGGAATCTCATCCATGTTTACATGCCCCGCTCAAAGCTCATCCGCTATGTCACCTTGATCCCCAAGGGAGAATTCCTCAGCCTGACCTTCGTAGGCAGGAAGGACATCACACCCGAGGGACTCCCGGAGTTTATGCAATTCATGTGCACGCAGAATATCACCCCGGATCAGACGCCACAGTGCGCGTGCTTCCCGCGCATCGTCACTTCGGCCGCACGAATGCCATACACGCACAGGATGGTCATGATCGGGGATGCCAGCTGCACCCGTTACTACAAGAACGGTATCGAATCCGCCTTCCAGACGGCAGAGCTGGCGGCGCACGCAGCCGTGTATCACGGAATAGACGCACGATCGTTCAGCGCTCACTACTACAGGCCGGCCCACCAGGCCATCATACAGGACAACCGATACGGACGCCTCCTGTTCTTTCTCAACGACGCGCTCTCCGCCCTGCCCGCCATGCAGAGGGCACACATCGACCTGGCAGGCGAAGAAAATGGTTCAAAACCGGCCCGGACACTGCGCTCCATCCTCTGGAACATGTTCACCGGAAACCAGCCCTACAAGGCGATATTCAAAAAGGCCCTGAACCCGAGGTTCCAGGCCGCGCTGCTGGCGCAGGGGATAAAAAACCTTTTTTTCCACAGGCCTCGCTCAGGCTAGTTGAGGGACGCCCATGCCTCCCCCGAGCGGGCTGTGGGGGCCTTTGTACGGGTGGGCCGGGATCTGGGTATTCTCTCAGCCTGAGCCAAAAAAGACTTTCAACTCCCTGTCAAAAGCCCTATACTGGGGCTGCAGAAATTCATCCCTGGGGGAGGACGCGTGAAGAATACAACGACGACAACACGACGGGAATTCATCAAGACCTCGGCGGCAGGCGCGGCCGGAGCACTGCTGGCCCCGGCGATCTCCTCCCGGGCCCTGGGAGCGAACGAAAGGATGCGGGTGGCGGTCATGGGGGTCAACAGCCGTGGGAACGCCCTGGCCACGGAGTTCGCCCGGAATGCCTTTTGCGAGGTCGGATTCATCTGTGACGTCGACTCCCGCGCCACGGCTAAGACCATCGCCGCGGTACAGGAGGTTTCCGGTATCAGGCCCAAGGGTGTGAAGGACTTCCGGCGGGCCCTGGACAGCCCAGACATCGACGTCCTGGTGATCGCTGCCCCGGACCACTGGCATGCGCCCGCCTCGATCCTGGCGCTCAAGGCCGGGAAGCACGTCTTCGTCGAAAAGCCCTGCGGCTACAACCCGCATGAGGGTGAGCTCCTAGTGGCGGCGCAGAAGAAATATGGCAAGGTCGTGCAGATGGGCAACCAGCAGCGCTCGTCTCCCCATACCCAGGAGGCCCTGCACAAGGTCCGGGAAGGCCTCATCGGGCGCCTCTACATGGGCAAGGCCTTCTATGCCAACACGCGCGGCCCCATCGGGCGGGGCAAGCCGGCCCCGGTCCCCGACTGGCTGGATTGGGAGCTGTGGCAGGGTCCTGCCCCCCGCACGGGATACAGGGACAACCTGGTGCACTACAACTGGCACTGGTTCTGGCGCTGGGGCACGGGGGAGTCGTGCAATAACGCCACCCACGAGGTCGACGTCTGCCGCTGGTTCCTGGATGCCGGCTTCCCCACCAAGGTCACGTCCACCGGCGGCCGTTTCCATTACGACGACGACTGGGAGTTCTACGACACCCAGTACATCGGGTGGGAATTCGAGGGACGGAAGGCTATGTTCTGGGAAGGCCGCAGCTGCAACGGCCGGCCCGTAGAGGGGCGGGGACGCGGCTCTGTCCTGTACGGGGAAAATGGGACGCTCATCGTGGACCGGAACGGCTATGAATTCTACGACAACGAGAATCACCTGCTCGAGAAGAAGACCGCCGGTGAGGTCAATGCTACGCTGGACACCACCGGTGCGGGCGGTTCCCTGAACAGCTTCCATATCGCCAACTTCCTGGATGCCATACGCAAGGGCACAAAACAGAACTCCCCCATTGACGAGGGGCACAAGAGTGTCCTGCTCTGCCACCTGGGGAATATCGCCCAGAAGGTGGGGCGGTCTCTCAAGACCGATCCCGGAAACGGCCGGATCCTGGGGGATGAGGAAGCGATGTCAATGTGGGACCGCGAATACCAGCCCGGTTGGGAGCCCACGGTCTAGAGGGAACCGCGGCTCAGTCTCCCAGAGTGGCGACCATGACGGCCTTGGCGGTGTGGATACGGTTTTCCGCCTCGTCGAACACGATGGAGGCTTCGGACTCGAAGACGTCCTCCGTCACCTCCATGCTCTCCAACCCGAATTTCTCATAGATCTCCCGGCCGATCCTGGTCTCCCGGTTGTGGAACGCCGGGAGGCAGTGCATGAACTTGACGTCGGGATTTCCGGTGGCGGCCAGAACCTCGGCGTTCACCTGATAGGGCCTTAGCAGTTCGATCCGCTCTTGCCACACCGCGTCCGGCTCGCCCATGGAGACCCAGACATCCGTGTAGATGAAATCACAGCCCTTGACGCCTTGTCCCAAGTCCTCGGTCAGGGTGATCCCGGCTCCGGTTTCCTCGGCGATCTTCCGCGCCTCGGCCACCAGGTCCTCTGAAGGCTGTACGGCCCTGGGGGCCACGGCGCGAAAATCCATGCCCATCTTGGCGGCCCCCACCACCAGGGAGTTGCCCATGTTGCTGCGGGCGTCTCCCAGGTAGGCGAAGGCGATCTCCCGCAGCGGTTTGTCAGAGTGCTCCTGCATGGTCTGGAAATCCGCCAGCACCTGGGTGGGGTGGAACTCGTCTGTCAGCCCGTTCCACACCGGAACTCCGGCAAAGGCCGCAAGCTCTTCCACGATCTCCTGGCCGAAGCCCCGGTACTCGATCCCGTCGTACATGCGGCCTAACACGCGGGCGGTGTCCTTCATGGTCTCCTTGTGACCGATCTGTGATCCGGACGGACCCAGGTAGGTCACGGACGCGCCTTGGTCATGGGCGGCTACCTCAAAGGCGCAGCGGGTCCGGGTCGAGGACTTCTCGAAAATCAGAACAATGTTCTTTCCCCTGAGCCGGGGCTGCTCGGTGCTGTTGTATTTGGCCTTTTTCAGGTCCGCGGAGAGGTCCAGCAGGAAGTGGATCTCTTGAGGAGTGAAATCCAGGAGCTTGAGAAAGTGTCGGTTGCGAAGGGTGAAGGGCATCGTTCCTCCCGTTCGTTCAAATTTTTTTTGCAGCGCCGGCCGCATCACAGAGGAGCGGCCGCAGTCCATGTTAGAATTTTTCGGCCGCTTCGTCAATCGCACTAACTATCGGCCTACGCCTCATCCCTCGACATCATGAAGCACCAGGAGAGAGTGAAAACGAGGGGCTCCCCTCAGATGATAAGCGGCACGAACCGGCTCAGGAGCAGCGCGAACAAGAACCAGTTCGGCATGGGAGTTACCAGGGCCTAGAGCGGCAGCTCCGTCCCGATCCTAAGCTCCAGCGCCCGGTGATAGATGCGGATGGCGGTGGCCATATCGTCCAGGGCCAGTCCCAGGTTCAAGCTGATGATGCGCTCCCACTCGTTTTCCCGCGCTGGCTTTTTCCCGGGGTCACTCGTGGTCTTGGATGGCCTTAACGTCGTCGATCACGTACATGCCGCGCCCGTTGGTGGCGATGACCAGGGTGTTGTCACGCGGGTGGACGATGAGGTCCCACACGAAACAGGTGGGGAGCCCGTTGGCCAGCACGTGCCAGGTCATCCCCCCGTCCGTCGTGACATACACGCCCAGGTCGGTCCCCACATACAGGATGTCCTTTTTCTTGGGATCCTCACGGATCACATTCACCGGTCCCCCGGGGATGTTGCCGGAGATGTCGACCCAGGTCTTCCCGTAATCGGTAGATTTGTAGACATAGTCGTTGGCGTCGTCGTCCCGGCGCCCGTTGAGCGTGAGATAGATAGTGGCCTTGTCATATTGGGAGGCCACGATGCGGGACACCTGCTTGTTGAAGGGCAGCCCCTGGGTGATCTCTGTCCAGGTGCCGCCGCCGTTGCGTGAGAGGTGTACGCGCCCGTCGTCGGTGCCCACGTAGATCAAGCCGAACTTGAAGGGCGACTCAGAGATGGTCGTTATGGTGGCGAAGGGGATGGCGAAGGGAAGTTTGCCCTGCTGTTCCGCGTTGTAGTCGCTGAGGTCGGGGCTGATGCGCTCCCAGTCCTCGCCCTGGTTCATGGACCGGTACAGGTACTGCATGCCGTGGTAGACCACATCCGGATTGTGGGGCGACAGTATGGTGGCCGCCATCCACTGACCCCGCAGCGGCGGCTCGCCCTCGGGGATCTGGGGCAGGATGTTCTTGCTCTGCCACCTCCCGTCCCTATATTCGGACCGCATGAGCCGGCCGTAGAAGCTGGAAGAGTAGATGACATTAGAGTTGCGGGGATCGACCGCAATATGGGTCCCTTCGCCCCCCGGTGCCGCTTCCCAACGGGTGACGGGGCGAGGCGACCTGCGGCTGCGCGGCCGGCCGTGAGCGACGTTTCCCTTGTAGGTGCCATGATCCTGGACCGAGCCGTACACGTTGAAGGGCTTCTCCAAGTCATAGGCTACGTTGTAGAACTGGACCACCGGATGGATGCTGTGAAAATCCCTCCAGGTGGCGCCGCCATCATAGGATATGTTGACTCCGCCGTCGTTGACGTTGATGAGGTAGTTCGAATCCTCGGGATCGATCCAGAGCCCGTGATGGTCGCCGTGCAGCCCCGGATAGGACAGGGTCTTCCAGGTCTTGCCGCCGTCCTGGGACTGGGAAAGTCGCAGGCCCATGATGTAGATCGTGTCGGGATCCGAGGGATCGACACAGATCTGGCCGAACACCCAGCCGTAGGTCCCGCCGAATCCCTCCATGTAGCGGTCGTCGGGGCTGACCTTGACCCAGGTCTCTGCCTTGTCGTCGGAGCGGTAGACCTCGGCGCCCTTGATGGCGCGCCCGGTCTTGAGCCGGCCGTAGGCGTCCCGTTCTCCCTCGTTGGGCATGCGGCCGGGGTTGTGGTTGTCCACGAATGCGTAGATCACATTAGGCCGGCTGGCGCACAGGCTGAGTCCGATGCGGCCGGTTTTGTCTAGGTTGGGCAGGCCGTGGGTCTTCTGCTGCCAGGTCCTGCCGCCGTCCGTGGTCTTGAAGATCCCGTCACCGGGCCCGGGCTGTGGGTCGGACCAGCGGCGGCGGATCCGGTTCCACATGGAAGCATACAGCGTGTCGGGATCCGATGGATCCATGACCAAGTCAATGGCCCCGATCTTCTCGTTGATGTACAGCACCTTGTCCCAGGTCCTGCCGCCGTCCGCGGTCTTGAACACGCCCCGTTCGGGGTTATAGGTCCACTCGTGTCCGGAAGAGACGACATACACGATATCCGGGTTCTGCGGATGGATGACGATGCGGCCGATGGTGTAGGTGCCGGTCAGCCCCATGTGCTTCCAGGTCCTGCCGGCGTCCGTGGACTTGTAAACGCCCACGCCCGCCCCTGAGGCGCGGAAGATGTTGGCCTCGCCGGTCCCCACCCAGATGATGTTCGGGTCCGAGGGGGCGATGGCCAGGTCGCCGATGGATTGGGTGGGCGCATCATCCATGATGGGCTCCCAGGTTACGCCTGAGTTTTTGGTCATCCAGACCCCGCCGGTCGCGGCGCCCACGTAGATGGTGTGCTTGCTACCCTTGGGAACGGCAATGTCGGTGCAGCGGCCCGAGATGATATCGGGACCGATCAGGCGCCACTCGAGGCTGCCGAAGGGAGAGGCCTCTTTCATGGCGACGTGCTGTTGGTACCATTTCAAGCGCTGGGTCGGGTCGCTGTTCTCGAACTTCTTCTGTGCCCCGGCCGTGACCGCCGGGAGCAGCACCAAGACCCCGGACAGCAGGCCCAGTATCAGAGTTGTTTTCAATAAAGATGTGTGCCGGAATAAAGCCATGAAATTACCTCCTCGAAGTCGGATTATGAAGCAGATGAAAAGCTATAGTAATCAAATGCCGGTTGAATTGTATTCACCCCTGTGGGGATAGTCAAGCGCCGGGTGGGAAGGATCAGGCATCCAGGGCCGCCAGGCGGTTAGGGTGGGTGGAAATTATATGGGGGTGGACTGCAAGTAACTAATGACTCCCATGCTGAATGGGTGGGTGGAAATTATATGGGGGTGGACTGGATGGCCTTGAAAAAGGGAGGCAGCTGTATTATGGTTAATCCCGCTTCACACAAACACCAATAAGAGGGAGAAGAGAATGCACAGACGCATCCCATGGTTTTTTATGGCCCTGATCTTTATGGCCGGACTCTTCGGCTGCAGTTCAGGATATGATGGGCCGCCGGCCGACCTGGTGGTAAAAAACGCCAAGATCGTGACCATCGACAAGGACAACCCCCGGG
>SDBS01008088.1_pt1 | contig 10187 bp, 11 predicted proteins | sample 2277091 | NCBI WGS metagenome assembly SDBS01 (sample SAMN10404972, study PRJNA504765) | marine sediment metagenome | isolation source: marine sediment core GS10_PC15, 163 cmbsf | place: Arctic Ocean: Southern Knipovich Ridge | collected 2010 | reverse complement strand
GTCTTATCCTTTTGCTGGCTTTATTTCTTTGTGATACTCCATGCTTCCCATCTTTTTGATTAAACCAATTACAAGGCGTCTAGTGTAGTAAACATAGGAACGGTCGATTCTTTCCGACGCCGAGGATATTCGAGATAAAGTACCCTCAAGGCATTCAACTAGTTCAACCGCTTCGGAAAACGTTCTCTTTCACCTGCCTCAAAGTCATCGCTTCATTCCTTAACCCTTCATAGTATAGGGTGCTCTCAAGGAGTTCCAATGTTGAGGCAATGATAAGTAGCTTTGTTCCCCGTGGAACCTCTCCTCCCAGAAATAGCTTACTAAGATTTTCTAGAGCCTTGTATCGACCCAGTTCCACACTGTATCGAGCTATCTTTTCTTCAAACTCCGATATCCTGGTATTTGCTGAATTGGCTTTAGCTATTATTTGGTCCATCTTTTCATTGGATTCTTTCTCAAACTTGTTGACGTGTGTTTCTGCTATATTGAGGCTTTTTTCTATTGTTTGGATAACGTTGGCTCGTATGCCCTTTTCTGGATCTTGGAGTTCCTTTAACGTTGTAATTGTTATTGTTTTTAGTTTATTATCGAACCCGGTAAGGATGTTTTCGATGTCGTTGTGGAGGGTGTTTTTTCTGTTATTTAGAACAGTGATATCTTGTTGGAGGTCATCGATTATTTTCGTTAATATTATTGATTGGGATTCGAGGTCTTTGTTTTTCTTTTTCTTCTCATCCCTAATTGCTTTTAGAGTTCCAAGAGTTTCAACTGTCGATTGTAACTCCTCAAAAGAAATATCGGCTTGATCAACAAGCATTTTTAACGTTACGATATCGTTTTGGTATACTTTCTGTTTAATTAACTCCATTACCGCGTTGATGGGTTCTTGTAGCAATTCCTGTTGTTTTGTTAAAACCTGGATGTGGGCCTCGCGCGCGCGCGCAAGTCACTGATGTATCGAAGACAAGTAAATATCACGCCTGAATCAGGAATGATACTTGTAAAAAAACTGGTTCTTGGAGTCTGGATTCTTGGATGCCAAACACTAAGATCATGAAAAACTCGATTCTCGAAAGGTACTGGTTCCATTGACAAGCCTTATGATCAAGCAAGTCAATGATAATTCGCCAAAAGAGGCTTAACTAAATGACTGAAATACTCTCGGAAACCGAAACAATTCGGATTGAGACAAGTTCACGCGGTAAGAGACTACGTACTCCTATCATTGTGGACGTTCCGAGAGCAACGAGACCAGGCGAAAAAGCACTAAACAAGTACATAATAGACGCTTTTTCAACAAAAATGCCATCACTAATACCATACACCTTCGAAAACCAAACAACACTCAACATCGCCAAATACCTTCTAAGACACAAAACAGGAAGCCACCAAACACTATACCAATACATCTATGGAGCCTACCGTTTCACAACAACAATCAGTGAAACACCAGACGAACTAATCCACAGATGCAGAAACACGGAAGGCTACCAAGACCAACGACAAACAGAAAACGTCATCAAACAAATTGATGACTTTGTTGGTGATCTTCAAGCAGAAAACCTTGCACCGGGAACAATCGGCAACTATGTGAAAGGAGTCAAAGCGCTATTCCTGAAAAACGGGTTAAAACTAGACCTACCATTCAAGAGTAGCAAGAAGGTCAAGTACCGAGACCGTGCGCATACACCTGAAGAGTTACAGAGAATTGTCGAAATAGCGGATATCAGGGAAAAAACAATCATCAGCATACTAGCATTAACTGGAATGAGAATCGGTACTCTTGTCAAACTAAGATACGACCACGTGATGAAAGACCTTGAATCGGGATTAACTCCGATTCACCTTCACATTGAGTCTGATATTGTCAAGGGAAAATACGCTGATTATGACACATTCCTAAGCCGTGAAGCTGTTGAATACCTGAAAACCTACCTCGATACAAGACGACTTGGTACAAGGAAAATCCCACCAGAGACACTTACACCGGATTCACCTTTGATCAAAAACGCTAGAAACCACATCCCCACACCAGTAACAGAGTCACAAATACACAGAATCGTAAACACACTCTACAAGAAAGCAGGGATCATCAGGCAAAGCACAAAACGAAGGTATAAGGTAAGACCACACAGCCTAAGAAAATACTTCAAAACACAGATGACAAAAACCGGCATAAACGCTGATTACATAGAATTCATGATGGGACACGTCACAGATACGTACAACGACATGGAAAGTTTAGGGGTAGATTATCTCCGAGATATTTATAGAAACTCAGGGATGAGCATACGACCACAAACTAAAGTTGACAAACTTGAAATGTTGAAAGTATTTGCCGAGACTATGGGTTTGAACCCTAATGAAGTATTGAGTCGTGAAGCGATGGTAAAACCGCACCGTACAATCATTGATCCAACTCAGAGACAAGAATCTGATTTCAGAATTCTATCAAAAACTATACGAAAAACATTGATAGATGAACTGAAAAACAGCAGATATCTGAGCATGGACAGTGGTAGCCCGGGAGAGATTCGAACTCCCGTCTGAGGCTCCAAAGGCCCCCATCCTTGTCCACTAGACGACCGGGCTGCGCTAGCAGAAATAAACACCAGCGGTTATAAATCTTATAACGAGACCCGACCATTTCAGCAACCTTCAAATCCGACCCAGCCAAGTCACAGGGGATAGCCAATGACGCTTACCGGGAAACAGAAAGCAAAGCTCAAGGGACAGGCACACCGCATCAAGCCAGTCATCCAGGTGGGCAGGGCAGGAGTAGAGGAGCCACAGCTCAACAGCATAAGGCGGGCCCTCCACGAGCACGAGCTCATCAAGATAAAGTTCCTCGATTACAAGGACCACAAAAAAGAGATCTCGGAAAACATCGCTAGGGAGACAGGCAGCGAGATCGTGGACATCATCGGCAACGTCCTCATCCTCTACTGGGAGAACATGGACAGGGGCCGACGCAAGATCAGGATATAGATATTTTATGCCCTAGAAGGGTTTTTATCATAAGATTTACGATATACCGCCCATGGGAAGGCGAAAACTGGATGAGATCGATGTCTCCATCCTGAGGAACCTGCAGAAGGACGCCAGGACAAAGTACTCATACATCGCGGAGCAGTGCGGCGTCAGCGTGGACACCATCATCAAACGCTTCAAAAAACTCAAGGACAAGGGGATAATCACCAACACCACCCTCCTGCTGGACCCACGAAAGTTCGGAGAGGACGTCATCGCCAACTTCAGCATAGACGTGGAGCCCTCCAGTGTAGATGAGGTGCTGGAGTTCCTCAAAAAACAAACCGGCCTCCGCTTCGCCACCCACGCCATGGGGGAGTACGATATTTTCTCCATAGCCACCCGCAGGAACATGAACGAGATGAACAGCCTCAAGGAGACCATCCAGAGCCACAACATGGTGAGGGAGGTCAAGACGAGCATCTGGGTAGACCAGTTCCTCCTCTGCCCCCAGAACTTTGAGCTGGAGCCACTGATAGAGGGATGAACATGAGCGAGCTAGACACAAAGATCATAAATTACCTGACGGAGAACGCGCGCCTCAGCTTCAGGAGGATAGCCCACCAAACCGACAGGTCAACGGACACAATCATCAACCACTACAACCAGATGCGGGACGAAGGCGAGATCAGGGGAAGCACCGTTGTTGTTGATATCGCCAAGATAGGTTACGAGGGCATCGCGGCTTTCCAGATAGACGCGTCAATATCGGACGATATCAACCCGGGGGGCATCCTTCAGACACTTATCGAGATGCCAAACATCATCGTGGCCACAAAGACAGTGGGGGAGCACGACCTTCTGGCTCTGGCGGTAATCCATAACGTGAAGCACTACCAGAAGATCAGCAAGGACATCGCAGAGATCAAGGGAGTAAAAAACTTGACCTCATGCATATGGGCTGGCAACGAGAAAATACTACCAAAGTATTTCATAATATAGGTTCTACTCAAGGATCGTGAGGCCTGGGTAGATAGGGAACGCCCCCACCAGTTCGGCTATATCCTCCTTGATCAAAGCCTGCCGTGCCCTGTCTTTATAGTCCTTTATCACAATCGCGATGCACTGGGCTATCACCTTCATCTCTGACTCCTCCATGCCCCTACTCGTCACGGCGGGCGTACCCAGCCTGATACCCGATGGATTAAACGGGCTCGACTCGTCGTAGGGCACGCTGTTCTTGTTCACCGTGATCCCCGCCCTGTCAAGCGCGTTCTGAACCTGCTTGCCCTTGCCCGTCAGCCCAGAGGGTCTGAGATCTATGAGCATTAGGTGGTTGTCGGTTCCATCTGTCACCAGTTTGATGCCGAGACACATCAATTCCTCTGCCAAGGCCCTTGCGTTCTTGACGATCTGACGGGCGTAGCTTTTGAACTCCGGCTGCATGGCCTCCTTGAAAGCGACCGCCTTACCCGCGATTATATGGTTATGAGGGCCGCCTTGGAGACCAGGGAACACAGCCGAGTCGATGAGCTGCGCCAGATTCTTTTTGGAGCCGCGATGATACTTGTCGTGGAGCCTGTCCTCTGTTTTACTGAGAATGATTGCCCCCCTTGGGCCCCTGAGGCTCTTATGTGTCGTGGTGGTGGTGACGTCCGTGTCGCTGCACGGGCTTGGATGCACACCGCCGACGATTAGGCCAGCGATATGGCTGATATCTGCAAAGCTATACGCGTCCATGTCCTTGCAGATCTCGCAGAACTCTTTGAACGGCAGCTCCCGCGGGTACGCTGTGAGACTGCTGATGATCATTTTGGGCTTTTCCCGCTCAGCTATCCTCCTGATGGCGTCCATGTCCAGCAACTCGGTCTCCCTGTCCACGAAGTAAGGAACGTTGCGGTAATGCTTACCACTGAAGTTAACGGGGCTTCCGTGAGTTAGGTGCCCCCCGCTCCCAAGATCCATACCCATGAACTTGTCACCAAGCTCCAGCAGCGCGAAGAATACGGCATGGTTGGCTGGGCTCCCGCTGTACGGCTGCACGTTGGCATGCTCCGCACCGAACAGCTCCTTGGCCCTATCAATGGCCAGCTGCTCCATTACATCCACGTGCTCTTGGCCTCCGTAGTACCGTTTCCTTGGGTAGCCCTCGCTGTACTTGTTGGTGAAAACGCTGCTCATGGCCTGCATCACGGACCTGGAGACGAAGTTCTCGGACGGGATCAGCTCGACACCGTTCTCGATCCTTGTCACTTCGTTCACTATGGTCTCGTATATCTCTGGGTCCGTTTCATGTAGCCTGTTCATCAACATTGTATCTCGCCTAAACCTCGTTGGCATCGCAGGTTACACACTTAAAGAATGCTACAAACGATGAGGTATCATCGACTATAAGCAAACAGAACCCGGTAACCGCTCTTCCTAGACAGGACAGTGTGATCCCCAAACGCTTCATCCATGGCCCTTGCCAGCATCTTGCCCCCTTTCTTGGACTGAATCACCAGTTGAAGTGCCCCTCCGTCGACGAGCCTCTCTTTTGCCCCCTCCACCAATGGGAACACCACTTTTCTCATGCCAGCCGAGATGGGCGGGTTTGAGACTATGATATCAAACATGGCATCACCCAGTGGCTCATAGAGGAAGCCCTCGTGGACCATGGTATTGGCCACCTGATTTCTCTTGGCGTTCAGTCGGGTCAGCTCAACCGCCCTCTGGTTGATATCAGTCATTACGACATCCAGACCCGGCTTTTCCCTCGCCGCTACAATACCGAGGATACCGATGCCGCAGCCCATATCAAGAAACCTGCCACTTTCAGGCAGTACCATGCTCTCCGCGAGGAGACGGGTACCGTTGTCAACCCTCTTGGAACTGAAAACGCCCCGCGAGGTGATGAAACTGTAATGCCTGCCCCTCAGGGTCGTCCTGATGAGCCCTCGAATGTCCTCAGAGGTTGGCTTGCTTGAAAAGTAATGGGAATTGCTCATCGACCTGAAGATATAATGGGGCGGTATAAGGGTTCTACCAGTGCTTTGGATAAATACCCATGGGCATCAGCACTCGCGCGCTCGTGGCCGCTATGCCGTGACTCTCGGCCTGTATCTTGCCGCTGCTCAAGTCAGCCCTCGCTAAAGCGACGGCCTCCCCCTTCTGTGTGTAGATGCCGACTAGATCACCGGCGCTGATCCCGGTCTCGTACTTGAGTATCCCTGGGATGGCCAACTGGGCGCCGTTACAAATTGCCCCGACCGCCGAGTCCCTGATCCAGATCTTGGGAAGGAGATTCATTCCGTCCTCAAAGGGCCTGATTATCTCTCTAAGCCTGGAGTCATCGCCGTCATTCTTCATGTCCACTCCCTCGCTGAGGTCGAACAGAGTGTACAGGTCGTCCTCTGTGAATGGGCCGCTTCTCGTCCGCCTGAGTTCTTGCATATGGGCACCACACCCAATGACCTCTCCGACATCGAAGCACAGCTTCCTGATGTATGTGCCGCTCTGGCAGTCCACATTGAACAGCCAGTTCCTCCCCTCTCCCTCATGGAAATCGATATTGTAGATATTGCGGGTCCTGAGCCGCCTTGATACGCTGCTCCTCACAGGCGGCCTCTGGTATATCTCATCCACGAACAGGGCCAAGGTCTCCCTGACCTCGCTCTCTGAGACATCCTCGTGTGTCCGCATGACACAGATATACTGCTTGCCCGAGTCCAATAGGGCCTGAACAGCCTTTGTGCCGTGCATAAGCATCGTGGGAAGTATTCCCGTGACCTTTGGGTCAAGGGTTCCTCCGTGACCGACCTTGTCCAGCTCCAGAAGCTTCTTGATCCATGCGGCGACCTCGTGGCTCGTCGGTCCAGCAGTCTTGTCGATAACAACCATGCCGAAGCGAAGCAACTCATTCAGTGATCGCTCCTCTGGTGGGCACCCGTACTCAGGGTTTGTCTCCTCTTCTGCCTTTACTCTAATCTCCCTGGAGATCTCCCAGGCTGGAACCTTCGACATGAAATACCTTCACTGCAGCGGTTCTTTTAAGGGGTACGCTAAGACTCCTTGTCCTCGCGCATCTCTTCCTGAATATGCTCGGCATCGACCTTGTAGTTCTCCTCGTTGTCCGGCACAACCCTCATGGACTCCTCCATAAGTTCAGAGTCCTCCATCAAGGTCCTAGTCTCACCGATAACGGAGTCAAGGTCATCGGACATCTCCCTGAGCTTACCCTGAAGCCCATCCAGATCCGTGCTTATCTCTTGCCTGAACTCACCATCAAGCTCAAAGGCCATGGATGATGCCACTCCCATTTTGTCCCATGATGCTTCAAGTTCACTCTTCAACTGCGTTAGTTTTAACACTAATTGCTCTATTTCACCGCTCATATCTAAGCCAAGTAGACAGGGGTCAATAAAGGAATCTAAAAACCGTTTTTAATCGGTAAAACCTAAAACAGATTCCAGACCTTTAGAGGTATCCGGTGGTCAAGTGGAGATATCAAGGAAATCGGCTAGAAGACTCATGATCGAGAAACAGGGAATCACCCAGTCCCCCGAATCCAAGGGAAAGAAAGCGGTTGTGGATACAATCAGACGCCTTGGATGCCTCCAGATTGATACTATCAGCGTCATCGAGAGGGCACACTATCTGACACTATGGAGTCGCCTCGGGGCATACGACAAGAACCACTTGGATGAATCAGCGTACAAGGATAGGAAACTATTCGAATACTGGGCCCACGCGGCATGCTTTGTCCCATATGATGATTACAGGTTCTACCTCCACGCCATGAAGGTGAGGGAGGAAGAGATGAAGGCAAGGTTCGTGAAGAGGACGGGAAAAGGCGTGGAGGTCCTTGAACAGGTGCTTGCAAGGATAAAGGACGAGGGCCCACTTTGCTCAAAGGATTTTAAGGGCCCCAAGAGGAACGGCGGCTGGTGGAACAGAAAAACCGAGAAAGTCGCAATGGATGCCATGTATGGCGCGGGAATCCTCATGGTCAGCGACAGGGTAAGCTTCCAGAGGTACTATGATCTATCTGAAAACGTACTGCCCTCGTGGGTGGACGAGGAGCACCCGAGTGATGACGAGCGTATCGAGTTCTTCATCAGGAAGACCCTGCAATGCCTCGGGGCAATCAAACCAATAGACGTGAGAAAATACTACCACCACCACTCAGTGAAGCTCGGCCAGACGACTAAACAGCTAGAGGAGCGGCTCAAAGGGCTCAACGGCGTCAGTGGAATTAGGGTAGAGGGAGACAAGAACACGCATTACGTCATGGATGAAGACATCGAGAGGCTGGAAATCATCGACGGGGATTTCAGTTTCGATGATGTCAGGCTCCTCATCTACTTTGATAACATTATGTGGAACAGGGAGCGTGTACAACACCTTTTCGAGTTCGAGTCAAAGCTTGAAATATACCTGCCCCAGGACCAAAGAGTCTACGGCTACTACCACCTACCCGTCCTTTACGAGGATCAACTGGTCGCCCGGATCGAGCCCAAGATGGACAGGAAAGAAAAAAAACTCATCATAAGAGGCTACTGGGCCGAGCCAGGGTTCAATGAAACAGAGGGTTACAGGGAAAAACTAGAAAGAAACTTGGAAGACTTTGCAGTCTTCCATGGGGCCGAAGAGATAGAGTGGCTAGGCTAGGTGGGCGGGCTTTGCCATTGTCGTGGTCTTGAGCGGCTTCTCGCCCTTCAGACCAGCGACGCACGCGTATGCCGCCTCTGCGGCCTCGTCCTCGCCTTCGATGATGAATATCTTACAGCCCTCGGCTCCATCAATACCGCCACCCGCGACAGGGATGGCCTCGACACCGAAGAGCTGCTTGAACGCATCGATCTCTGTGAAAACCATGCCCTGAATTAGCATCATACCACACGGCCAGCCCATGGCCTTGTCGATGGTGTTAACACCCATCAGTGGAACGACCTCTGCCAGGTTCACCGGGACAAACTTCTCCAGACCAGCGGGCAGGATAACCTGCGCCCCGTTCCTCACAAGGTAACCGTAGGCGGTTCCCACGGTCCCCCCTCCTGGGCCATGGACAAGCACGCCTGCAGCCCCGTATGGGTCGATGGCGTTGACGCCCTTGATGAACACATCGTCAGGCCCCATCTTTGCAAGGAATGGGACAAGATCCGGCGTGCTACACTCCTTGAGCTCGCCCTTCTCGAAAGCATAGTGTGGATATCGTCCGTCGGCCTTGGTGATGCCTAGGCCCTCATGTGTCACGACGCCTGCTGTGAACATGCCCTTGTCTAGCTCTTTTCCCATAAGCTCCTCCGCGATGTAGGCGGTTGTTGTGCTTGTAGCAATGATGAGTATGCCATTCTTGTACGCGTTCTGAACTTCCTCCATGCACGCGATGGCCTGCGCGATAAGTCTCTTCCCTTCTGAGGGGGTCAGGGTCAATTGTACCTTCATAATGAAACCTCAAATACAAGGGATATGGGAACAAACATCTCTAAAAAAGGTAACCTTGATCAATTCTATAAGACCCTAAGACCTGCCGGAATTACGGGTATTACGTCGCGACTCGAAATAAATCAAATTAAACGAATCATGAAAAATAACCCCTTATGGAAAAATGGGGATTAACGTGAACGCGAAACTAGCATGGCTAGACCACGATGCCCTCGCTGAGGGCCTCCGCGAATATCTCGCCGAACTTTGTTAGACTGATGACCTTCATCTTACTGCCCTTCTCGGCGTCCACCAATCCCTTCATCTCAAGCCGGGACACGATCCTGCTGAAACGGTTCCTCAGTGTGCTGTTGGCGGCCTTGTGGCCGAACCACCTGATAATATCGCTGATGCTGCTTGCCTCGCCGCCGTTCTCCCTCAGCAATACTAGTAGCTTCTTTTCCCGTTCCCACTCCTTCTCCTCGTGCTTGCTGCTGGGCTCCAGTCTATAACCCGGTAGCTGCAGCTCAGTCGGATCCTTGCTCTCCTGCATCCTGCTCCGCTTGAACCATTCCTCAAAGGCGGGTTCACCTGGCTTACCCGCAACGTACCAAGCCGACTCCTTGGCCGGGACGCTGTAGACCCTGGCGTTCCTGAACATGAGGGCCGTCGTGAGGGCGATGCCCATGGTCAGGTTTGTCGTGCTCGTGATATCGATGAGAACGTCCTCGCCGCTGTCCCTTGCGCTGTGCAGTATCCGGTAGATAGTCCTGAATGCGCTCCTCTGCTCAAGGGGTTGGTACGCGATCATT
>SDBS01008087.1_pt1 | contig 10187 bp, 13 predicted proteins | sample 2277091 | NCBI WGS metagenome assembly SDBS01 (sample SAMN10404972, study PRJNA504765) | marine sediment metagenome | isolation source: marine sediment core GS10_PC15, 163 cmbsf | place: Arctic Ocean: Southern Knipovich Ridge | collected 2010 | reverse complement strand
GGAAGATCAAGTTGCCGCCAAATACGTCGGAGTAACCCATTAGACTGTGTCCCTAGTAACTTGCCTATCGACGATGCGTTTAATGTCTTGACCTTCAAGAATCGCAACGTCCTTCTCGTAAATCTTTTCCCACGTGGGAATGCGCTCGTCGTTCTTTAAAAATGGAGTTGCCTGCAGGAGCGCACCATGAAGCAGGGCGTTCGGGGCAAAGTCCGTCGTCCAGTTCGTCTGATTGGTTGCATCCAGAAGTGCAGGCAACTCCCAGTAGTTGATCTCGAACGGATAGGCAAAGTCTGCCGACGGTGCGATCAGCCAGTTGTAGTAATCATAGTCTGCATAAAATTTAGGTTGTGCAGTTAGATCTTCATCCGGCCAATACCGTCGGCAGTACTCGTACGAGCGAGCGAACAGGGGGGTGCGCACTTGCGTCGTTCCTACGCCAAAGTTTATCGAGATCGTGTCGCGCCAGCGGTCAGGTTTTGGAATAACTGATTGTCCAACACCCATGGTGTCCGTGACATTCCGTACGAAGCCAAGGATCTTCAGTCGGTTCGCCAGCTCTCGCTCTGCAAGATTAATCAGAGACGGGAGTTGCTCGAACACTGTCGGATCCACACTCGTACCCCGCTCCAAATATTTCCGGAGATCTTCTAAGAGCGAGTTGAATGTCATCGAAACAGCCATGGGGTACTCCTTACCTCGAACTTACGTTCGGATCTACGACCGGGTTGTCATCATCCGGCAGCGTATCTTCTGCGGGTGTCGGATCAGGGTTCAGGGGATTGCCACCTCTGTCCACTGGTTCGAACTCTGGCTCAGGCTCGGCTTCAGGCTCGGGTTCCACGGTAACGGCTGGTACTTCGTCGTCCACAGTTTCTTCCTCTTCTTCGCCAAGCAGTTCTGCCTTCGCTGCCTGAAGACGTGCGTGCGCGTCTTCCGACCTTGCACGCATGACGTCCCACTCACTGGGGGAAGGTGCCCTACCTTTTGCAGCCATCTCTTCGATAACTCCAGTGAACTCCTTGAGATCGTCAAGCGCATCGTCGCCCTGTGAAATTAGAGCGCCGAGTATACCGAGTAGCTCGGAGGCTTGGCCCAGTTGTACGCTGCTGCCACCACCCAATGCAGGGTTGGACAACACCGTACGCAGACCGTTGATTGCGAGTAATGCAAGTGAAAGTGGATCCATCAGTTTGTCGCTCCTTTAATGTTGCGAATTAATTCATTCATCAGGGGAGCCAAATCTGTAATCCAACCGTCAAGTTCCCTCGCCGCGCTGAGTAAGCGCTGTTCGCTTGTTTCTCCCGCGTCGAATTCAGCTCTTATAATTAGATACGCGGTGTAGGCGTCCAACAAACTGTCGGCCACCGGCTTCGCTCGTTCCTCTGCCTGAATGATGCGTAGTTTGGCACCGCGAGGGATGGCTGGATCTTCAACAAGATCAGCAGCCGTCTCCTGAAAGATGACAAACGTGCCGTAAGCAGCAAAAGCTCGCTGCTCGGATGTTTCCGCTGCTGCAATAGGGTTCGCGGACTGACATCCTGCAAGAGCAAAAAGCCAGAGCATTAACCATGCGTAGCGATAGTCGAGTTTCCTCATCCTAAATACCTCCATCACCCGATCCCGTGACTTTGTTCACCAAGCGTCGGGTTGAGAGCGCCTGATAGTCTTTTAAGAATGCGACTGCGGCACCACCGACGAGCGAAACCCATGTCGCTGTGGTCAGCTGTGCAAATGTGAGATCGGGATTGCTGGTAAACAATGTGACAACGCTGGATCCAAAAAGAATCAACGCTGCGATCAATGCACCTACGATTGTATTAAGGTTCATACGAAGTACTCCTCTATTTCCAAATGGCCCCAGTCCATGAACGACTGGTCGGTCGTTAATCCGTCCATGTCCCAGTCGCCACCCCAGCGTAGTTTAATACCCAGCTCAACTGCTGCGGAAAGAAATACTCCGGCGACAACTGCGAACAAGTGGGTGTCATCCCACGGAATCTTGACCGCGCCAACGTAAGGCGCGAAGTCAAAAGCCTTGCTGTGAGGTTCACCCTCCAGCAGAAAATTGTGTTCAGAGAAAGGCCACTCCTTCGTGCTCGCGCCTTTCCTGAAAAGCATGTTCTGTACATCTTCACCTGACCAGCCACGCACAATGGAGATATCGACTGGCGACCTGCTGAGCCCCAGCTCCATGACCTCGATCAGCGGTGGCGCACACGTATCGCGGTTCGCTCGTGATGTTTTTCCATAGGTATACATCAGCTGGTGTTGTCCACTTGCAGTGCAGCCTTCGCTTCTTCCAGTGCGTCCAGTTGTATTTCTAAGTCAGCCAAATACTCTGCGTCATCCACAGTCCAGTCCGTAGCTTGACGTTGACGGAACTTCAACGCCGCGATATCTTTCCTCGTGGCGTTGATGTCCCGCTGTAAAAGAGCAACGAATGCAATGCCTATCGGAGCGACCTCAGCTGCAACGGTCTGCTTGATCGACTCCTGCATCTCTTCCGCCAACGCATTCACAAGAATGGGCTGAATGATGAACCAGAAGATAGGCACGAGACCTGCATAGGTCACGATCTGGTTGATACCCAGACGGATCCCGCGTTCTTTGGTCTCTTGCTTCATTGCCATTTCCTTACCTCTTATCCTTCAGCGCTTGGTCCGCTTTCGCTTTCGGTTGCGGCCTTTGCTTCTTCCCCGCTTGGCTCTTGGTCCCCTTGGGGTGGGGTTTCCACGGGAGCTATAGGGGGCTTTGGCGCACCTCCTCCAATATTTTGCGGCTGTACTGGTGCAAGCGTTACTTCGCCCCCTGCCAGTGCCTGCAACATCCCTTCAAGGATATTCAAGGCACCCGACTTTGCGATGCTCATGGGCACCGGGAGGTCATCTATCTGCAACAACTTCACACCAGCTTGTGCCGCCATTTGGATCTGTATCGGTGATACTTCTTGCTTTGCCATTTTCTCTTTCCTCTTTGATTGAGGCTTTCGCCCACATAAATTTTAAGTGTTGTCGCTCATGACCCGTCTTCAGTATTAAGTACAAGGCTAGCAGTTCCGCTCGTGTTACTTGGATTTGCAATCTCTCGCACTTCCCAAGTTCCTACAAAAGCCTTAAACGCTCCCGGCGTATCGTCAAAGCCCCACCTTAGGTTACTGCTGATCTGTAGAAAAACATTCAATCCGGCATCATCTGTCAGTGTGTCGCCCGATGATTGAATCACGCGGATTTCGTACAAATCGCCAATCGTCGCATCTGGCAAACCCGAAGAAACATAGTCACCGAGGTCGGTCTGGTTAGGACTGAATCTATTAACACTCCCATTCCGCCGCACATCAAACGCAGCGACACTATTGGCTCCATTCGACATGAAGGCAATAACGCTAAAATTCTGCGCTCGCGGCGACGCTATAATAGCCGCTACACCTGTGGCTCCCATCATAATTGTCATGAGAGACCATTCCCCCAAATTTGCCAGAGAGTATTCAGTCGCTTACGAATTGTAACAATGCCCCCGGATGCTAGTGTGCGATTGCCAGTGGCTCCGCCTGCGGTTGAACCGTCGAACCAATTTAGTGTCACACCAGCACCTTCATCGATGGACATTGCCTCGGTGTCGATATTAGCAACCATGATCGTTGCACCAATCGGTATGTCCGAATCATCGTCGAGTGTGATTGTGATTGCCCCACCAGCCGTTTTCTCCCACAAACGTCCAATGAAATCATCGGTTACTGTTTGGTTAGTGGTAATCGTACGACCGGGAATGACGTTAAAACCGACCGGGAAAGGATTGGCAACTGAATCGATAACAACTCCACCGGTCAGTGCACCGGCAGCAGTACGATCTTGTGCACCTATTCCCGCGATACCATTACCGTATAAAGTGGTATCACCCCCCTGCGACGCAACTATTGCATTGTCTGAGCCGCTATTCAGTCGGAGAATGAAATCCGTGGCTGCGAGAAGATCAATACGGAAAACGTCCAGTGAATTGCTGTAGAACAGTTTTGCATCTGCACCCGCGCCGAACAACATACCGGCTTCGTCTGCCGTTAGGGCAAGATCACCACCAGCAAAAATCAGCTGGCTGCTGCCTTCAATATCATTGGCAACTGCAGCACCGACCGCAATTTGGTTATCTGTGATCGACCCACCGATGCCAGCAAGAAGGTTGGTATCTACTCCAGCCTCAGTAATGTAGTGAAGCGAGTCGTCTGCCGAATCAACGAATAGCTGACCGAAGCCGGGATCATCTGCCTCTTGCGCCGCTTGCTCTGCCAAGAACAGTGTTCCGTTTTGAATACGGACACCTTCGTTGGCAGTTGCCAAACGACCGAGTCCACTTGAACCGGCATAAAGAGTGACTCCTCCAGTCGTTTGGTCACCATCACAATGAATGCGAATTCTATTGCCGGGACCTACTCCAACGTTGATGATGACGTGGCGACCAGTGATGTGATTCCTGAGAATCATGTCGGTGAAGAATTCACTGCCGATACTGAACTGCGTCGTACCGTCTTGATGCTGCCACTCGATGCTTCTGTCTTCGGCCTCCAAGTTGCCGACGCTGCGCATGGCAACGATACCTAAACCAAGTGCGATAAATGCGACGTTGGCGGAAGGATCAACTAACTGTTCTACTGCTGGGACAGCCGTCAGTATAGTATTAGCACCAGCGCTATCGGTGAAGTTTAGCGATTGATCTGTACCTGCCCAGATTTGACCCTCAGCGGTTATGTCAGAATTAGCAACCGCTATCTCCTCAAGATAGAGGGTCATGGAATTCCTGATTGAAAAGATATCGTTATTGAAGTCCATGAACACACGTTCGAAAGTATCGTGACCTCCGAATCTAATGCGGCCTATATCAGCACCGAAAGCATCCATCTCGATGAATGTATCATCCGGGTCATCAATGAAAGCCAGAAGCCGAACGCCAGCGGTCGAGTCAACCTGCAACCTGAAAGAACTCTCAGCATTAGGATCGAAATCCCGCCAGATGTCGTGGAAGGTTGTATTGCCATTGACGCTATGAAGTCTAAGGCCGGAGCAGCCCTCTTGCATTCTCGTAACTTCAATCGCTCCATCAAAGCCAGTAGCATTGCGAGCATCAATAAGCAACGACGTCTGACTTTGATCCCACTTGAAGAAAGGGTCTGCACCGAACGCGCCATTATCATTGAACTGAATCTCTTCATCCGCTCCGGCAGGATTGGTGGCAGCTCCCGGAGGAACAGAATACGCTCCCGTCTCATTAAGGAAGTTAGTAACCGCACCTGCATCGTCCAACGTAACTCCGTTGACGCTTACGGCTAGGATCGCTCCGTTGAGATTAACAATGGGGTTGGCCGAGTCGGTGTTATCTACGGTGATGTTGACGCCGGAGTTAACGGAATCTACCCGCCCGGTTAGAGCCTCAGCTGAAATCTTGCGGCTGACTTCGACGCCAGCCTCAAAGGTTTGCACCTCGAAGAACGAGTTCGGGAGATCGAGGGGCAACGTTGCTGGTGCCAGATCTGAAATTTTTATATTAGGCATCTAGGTCTACCTCATCGAAATTCACTGTCGCTTCTTCAAGCACACGTAGTCTCCCGTCTTCGCTCTCACGCGGACTTTCACCAAGAGCTTCTCGCACACCAAATAAAGAAATCGGATTCGGGTTCGGTCCACCTGTTGTAAGAGGTTCGTCAGGTCGATAGAACGGCAACGTAATCCGGTCAGCCTGACGCGGAGCCAGACGATACGGATCGTAATCATCGAGATCATCGATGCAGACCTTAATCCCCGGACTGTTTGGGTCCGAGTGCAGATCTTCCAGAAAAAACTTACGCGAACATCTGGCGCAAATGCCGATGCCGTAATTCGATTTCCCAGTTGGATCTAAAAAAACTGGCATGACTACCTCGTGTACGGTGAAATGTTAGGACGCAGGTACGCTTCCGACTCGTCGGTTTCGCCATCCCATGCGTCTTTCAAATACTTTTCTGCGTCGCTATCGATGAACGGCAGCTCTGCAACGTTCACCTCTTTAATCTCACGACTCAGCTGTCGAGCAAGCTCACAAATAATTGCAAGGTACCAACGATCAGGCACCTCCAGCTCATCTGTCAGCGTACCCACATCCTGCAACTGTCGCTGAATAAATCCTGTGATCTGATCGAATGTAAATTCTGCACCGGGGCTCGGCCACAACTCGATCTCCGGTCGCGTGCGTTGCCTGTCGTACCAGAACTGCGTCGGTCGTCCAGTGCTCACCTTGTCAGGAAGATTTGCGTAGTCATTCCGATTCAGTTTGTACATTGGAATTTCGTTGGGCTTGTTCTGATAGACCAGCTCGATCACGTCGAGCACCGTGGTACCGGTCGCACGCAGACGCCAGTACTGGTAATTCGTTTCACGACTTGGTGCCTGCACGTCTTCCCAGATCCACTCGTCCTGCACAACTGCCTGTCCGGTGCGTGTGATGTATGGCACTGCGGTGACGAAGTTATCGTTTGACGCCTCGATCACGTAGTCCCACGTTCCTGAAACGTTGGGCATGATGCCGAAGGTATTGATCGCAGTCGCACCGTCCGACCCCAGATCCATGGTGATCGTGCCCAGTGCTGCAACCTGCGTGCATGCCGTACTTAGATCCCCGTCAAATGCGTTGTCAGCGAGACCTTCCGATGCGGTTGCGTCGCCCGTGTTCCTGTTCTGGTTGCGCAGGTTGATCGTGTACGTGGCTTCAGTACCGAGAGGGCATGGTACTGTCTGCACGCGTTCGTAGATCGGCAAGAGGATCGGCACAACATTCCAGAGTTTGATGCCCCTGTTGCTGAGCGTCATGGTGTACAACCACAGCAGTTCGAGCGCTATCTGCAGGTGCTCACCTGTGATCTGCTGCTCAACCATCTTGCAACGCCGGAAGGCGTGGTCGATAAGTTGCTGGTTCAAAAAAGTTGTTGAACCTATTGTTCCTGATGTCGGCATCTATCTCGCTCCGCGTGCACTACTTCCCCGTCCACCACGTGGACGTTGCTGATGTCCGCGTGGGCGAGGAGCTTTGATGTGTTTGTCCATTACATCCTCAGCCACTCGCCTCGCTATTTTTTTACGCTACCACCTCTGGCTTTAGCCACGTGTGTAGCGAGGCCACCCGTCATGTAAGCGCCGCTTGTTCCGCTGCTTTTTCCTCTGCTTTTTCCTGCAGGTTTTCCTTCGGGTTTTCCTCCGGCATGCTGCAGAATCGCTCGCATCTTGGAGAGCACTTTCACGTTGGACGCAGAACTCTTACCTATGGAAGCATTGAGCGTTTTCATATGTTGCACTTCGTAATCGCTCTGGGTGCCTTTAAGCTCGGATATCTTGGTTAGGAGGCTACTTGCCATCGCAGCTTGCAGCTGTGCTGTGTCGGCACTCCCCTTCTTCTTCACCCTGCCGCCTTTCTTCAGTCCCGGCAGCATACGCTTCGTACCTCCGGCCTCGATCTCGGCTTGGTTACGACCGCGACGTGCAGGCTGTACTCCGGTGTCCATGGTGGGCTGCTTGACCGCACCACCGTGCTTGAAGCCCATCTTTCCACCGTGCCTGATGAGCTTGTCGTGCACGGAGCCGCCCGTTGCAGAGCGAGTCGTTCCGACTGCACGTCGAGACGCGCTTTTATGCAGACCCACGCGACCACCTTTCGCACGAGGCGTCGTGATCGTCACGTCATCGACCGTGATTTCTCGCGCATCACCCATGCCGCCCATCTGGCCTAACCCAACGGAGCCGCCCATGTTTTTCTTTACCACGCCACCTCTGGCGAAGCCCAACTTCGCGCCTTCAGCGTATTGCTTGTCTTGAATTCCCATCGTCTTCTCCTATGGATCTGGAAACGGTTTATCTTCACCGGCAGCTACGTAGTTGTAACCTTGATTTCCGGTGTTCACTGTGTCTGGTGGAGCTGGTGGCCTGCCTGCTGCTGCTCTTGCGGCATCGGCTATCGCCTGACCTTTGTCACTCTGAACTGGCAGATCATATCTCCGTTCCTTGAATACTTCTTTGTCCGTGCACATGTTGAGGTCCGGGTTATTACAGTTCGGACAAATCGCATTGTCGTTGTCATTGTTCCGCGTGTTCGCAGCCCACTGGCACACCGCGCAGCACCACCACCATTTGACTCCATCTTGATCTGCCATGTCGTTTCCTAAACCGGAGTATTCACTGTCGTGCCTGCGCCATCAACCCAGACGTCGCCATCAGCCGCGCCAACAGCCCAGACAGGAACATCCTGTGTGGAGTTGTAAGCCTGTGCGCCCTGAACCTTTGCTCCTGTCGTATTAACAGAATCAGTGATGTCATTCAGCTCGGTATCTGTAAAGGTTTGGAACTGGATGAAACCAGCCATGACGATCTCATCATCATCGCCAATGAGATTGCCTGTGTCTTGGATGCGTTTAGCGCCACCGTTGCCGCGCACCATCGCTTGATCATCAATGTTGCCTGATGCACGAACATTCTGTCCGTCAGTCCTGAAAAGTTCACGCCAGTTAGTTCCATCGTAGCAATGCAGACCCAGAGTGTCGTCTGCCTCAGTAACCATATCCACGTCGCCACTTAGATCTAGGGCAGTTGCGTCATAGGTTAGAGTTACCGCATCATCGAATGTCAGGACGATGACTGTGCCGATGGGTTTTGCACTGACCGCATCAATGGTCGTAGTGCCAGTGACGTCAAATGAGTTTCCGTCTGAGCCAAGAACCAGAGTAGCTGCGCTGGCAATGTCAGCACCCTTGTCCCACTCGACGGTTCCAGCAGGACGAATGTTACCTGCGAACTCAACCAAAGTTCCGCCAGTCGGTATCTCAATGACTGCTACGTGCGCGTCGTTGTAGATCGTTACATCGTTTACTGACCCCTGCCCTTGAATTTGCAGCCCTGTCACAGCATTGGCAGTAATGCCATCTTCGCCAGCTTCCAACCCTCCTGCATTGAGAAACAGTAGGGTCGCGTCGAAATCAACGTGTGGTCGGTAGTCAGCATCAACAACAAAAGCGACAATACTGGGAGTCAGTTGCAATCCTGAATCACCGAAGTTGTATGAATCGAATTGCAACCGAGACCCGCTGCCACCGGCTGTGTCACCTGTAAAGGAGAACCAAGCTCTATCTACACCACTGGTTTGTCGAGGGATGTAGAAGGTGAGTGCGCCTAATGTCTCTGATCTAAAACCTGAGCCATCTGCAACAGCGAAGCCTGCACCAGCAGCGACGACTGAACTATTTGGAGCAGGGAGCAACGTCAGTACGCGAGCGGTGACTGTCGCACCCGGATTACTTGTGATGAGAAGCGTCCCATCGTGCTGACCGGCTTGTCCGGGTATGAGTCCCCAACCGAGAGGATTCAACACGCTATCAGAATCAATGATGAGAATGCCAACATCATTGACTGTGTTGGTGACGACCTGAACCATCATCTGCTCAGGGTTGTCGCCATAGGTGAAGTTGACATCACCCTCAATCGTGCCATCACCCGTCCACACACCGATCTGATTATCGACCGGAGTGCCGACCTTAAAGACATCACCGTTAGCACCCGTTCCTTGATACAGAAGTAGGATAGTGCACTTCGCGTTGCTGTCGAAGATGGTCCCGCTGGCTGCTATCGTTCCAGCTATCGACCACCAACCGGTGTTGTCAACAGTCGCTGTGACATCTAAGAGAATGAACTTCGTGGAGTCGTTGTCTTGCTGAATGTAAACCTGAGCGCCAGCGTCAATGAAGCTAAGGAAATTATCGAAGTCATTATTGTTGTCGTCAGTGCTTGAGATAAACAATTCAGTGACGGACGCGGGAGTCGCATTGTCCATGCGAAAATTGCCGTTGCCGGGATCGGCTTCAACAATAGAGGTTTGGAATCTGTACTCAGCGGAGATGGTTGCGCCACCTGCATCTGCGTTGATGGTGACTGGACCATTCGCTCCACCGTCAACGATAGTGATGCCGCTGCCAGCAGTTAGAACGCGCTCGTCGGTCAACGTCGCATCGAGCGACAAGACGACATATTCGGCATCGGCTGGTGCGCCAGCCCCGGCAGCGGGAAGCCAGTCGAAGTCGAAGTCCTCGTTACTGAGTTTTGTGAGGACCTCGCCTGTCAACCCCCCATCGGGGATCTCGATGAGGACGACGCCATGACCTGAGACAATGGCACTGCCGACCA
>SDBS01008086.1_pt1 | contig 10188 bp, 9 predicted proteins | sample 2277091 | NCBI WGS metagenome assembly SDBS01 (sample SAMN10404972, study PRJNA504765) | marine sediment metagenome | isolation source: marine sediment core GS10_PC15, 163 cmbsf | place: Arctic Ocean: Southern Knipovich Ridge | collected 2010 | reverse complement strand
ACTTCCGCTTCTGCTGAAGCTCTCTTCTTTGTAGCATCCTCTTCAACTCGAGTGACTTCATCTTCCTTGGCGCTAATTTGGCCATTTAAATCTTCTTCTGACATGATATTTCAATTTTTATAAATGTTTTTTTTTTATAATTTTTAATATCTAAATTATATACTATTTAATTTTTTTAAATTATTAGCTTGTTATTGTATTTTTAAGTAAATTAGCTTTTTAAACTTTCTATCATGTTTTTTGAACTATGTTTTACTAATCTTTCCTTTCCTTTGACCTAGAAGCGATTTTGAAAATTCTTATTTTTCTACGTGCTGAGTTCCCAAGCACAGTATTTATAAAATGAATGTTTGTCATTTAGAAAATGTATGTAAGATGTTCTACTTAACGAACTTATTTATATCCTAAAGTTTAATTAATTTAAATATGATTAAAACACATAAAATTAAAGAATAAAAGCCATTTTTCCTTAAAATATGCTGTCTTTTTAAATAAGCAATTATTAAATAGATCTTCCCCCAAGGATTGCAATTAGGATTAGGATAGGTTTTTCTATTTAAAATGCTGAATGAAAAAATTAAATTTATATATTTAGGATTAATCTTGATATGTAAAATTTACCGAAGATTTAATTAGAAAAAAACTCCAAAGGTAAAAACACCTTCATAACTCATTTCTTCTTTTCTTTTTTTTTTTCTGATAGTTTAACAAAAAAAATTTTCGTCCTAACTTTAATTTAGATTGATTCTTTTGTTAAAATAAATTAGACCTAATTTAAAATATTTAAAATTTAAAAAGAAAAGGATAAAAAAAATGGGAAAAACTTTAACTGAAAAAGTTATCGAGAAACATTTGACAGCAGGAAGCTTAGAAAGGGGTTCAGACATCGCAATAAAAATCGATCAGACACTAACTCAGGATGCCACGGGTACTATGGCTTATTTACAATTTGAAGCGATTGGTATGGAAAGGGTCCAAACCGAACTTTCTGTTAGTTATGTTGATCATAATACACTTCAGACCGATTTTAAAAATCCAGATGATCATAGATACCTCCAGAGTATAGCAGCTAAATTTGGATTATATTTTTCTCGACCTGGCAATGGGATTTGTCATCAATTACATCTTGAACGATTTGCTAGACCTGGTAAAACATTGTTAGGTAGTGATAGCCATACTCCAACTGGAAGCGGAGTAGGAATGATAGCTATAGGAGCAGGTGGACTAGATGTAGCAGCAGCAATGGCAGGAGAATCCTTTAGATTAAAAATGCCAAAAATCGTAAAAGTGTACCTTACTGGAAGTCTTCCTGATTTTGTATCTGCTAAAGATGTAATCTTAGAAGTTCTACGAAGAATAGGAGTAAAAGGAGCAGTCAATAAAGTTTTAGAATATGTTGGACCAGGAATAAAGACTCTAACTGTTCCTGAAAGGGGTACAATAACAAACATGGGAACAGAAACAGGAGCTACAACATCAATCTTTCCTTCTGATGAAATTACAAGAGCATTTTTAGAATCTCAAGAAAGAGGGGATCAATGGATCTCGCTTGAACCTGATAATGATGCCATTTATGATGAAACCATTGAAATTAATTTAAGTGAACTAGAACCTCTTATCGCTGAACCTCATAGTCCAGGTAATGTTAAAACTGTTAGAGAATTAGAAGGATTGAATGTAGATCAAGTATGTATTGGAAGTTGTACAAATTCATCTCTGAGAGACCTTAAAATTGCCGCAAATATGATGAAAGGGAAAACTGTAAATATACATACTGTTTTGACAGTCTCTCCAGGTTCAAGACAGGTAGTTGATCATTTAGTTGAATCTGGTGAAATGAGCTACTTAGTAAAAGCTGGAGCACGCATTTTGGAAAATGCTTGTGGACCTTGTATTGGAATGGGATTAGCCCCTAAGACAAATGCTGTAACCTTAAGAACCTTTAATAGAAATTTCCTTGGAAGATCAGGGACTAAAAGTGCCAATGCATACTTAGTTAGTCCTGAAACAGCCGCAATAGCAGCTGTTGACGGAAAAATTACTGATCCAAGGAAATTTGGTCCTTTACCGCATATAGAAATGCCACAAAAATTCATTGTTAATGACAATTTAATTATCCCTCCAATACCTCCAGAAGAAGCCAAAAATATAGAAATTGTACGAGGTCCAAATATTAAACCATTACCTGAGTTTAATCTATTACCTGATACGTTAAAAGGAGAAGTTCTTCTAAAAGTAGAGGATGACATTACTACAGACCACATAATGCCTGCTGGAGCAAAAATCCTCCCACTCAGGAGTAATATTCCCGAAATTAGCAAGTTTGTTTTCAATGTTGTGGATGAGACGTTTCATGATAGATCTTTAGAGAAGGGTGGTGGTTTTATCATTGGCGGGGATAATTATGGACAAGGTTCTAGTCGGGAACATGCCGCAATTGCCCCAAAATACTTAGGACTCAAAGCAGTAGTAGTTAAATCGTTTGCACGAATCCATTTAGCGAATTTAGTAAACTTTGGAATTGTACCTTTAACTTTTGTAAATAAGGATGATTATAATAAAATAGATCAGGGTGATTTATTTGAAATTGACCTTAGCACTATCGAAACTGGTACTGTGTCATTAAAAAATCTTACAAAAGAAAGTGAAATTTCTTTGACTCATTCATTGAATGAAACTGAAATTAAAGTGTTGAAAGCTGGTGGAAAACTCACTTTTATTAAACAAAAACATTCTTAATATCAATAGAATATTAAATTAATTTTTTTACTTTTTTTTATTCTTTATTATGATGAAAGAAGAGGATTTCAGCTTGGATCCAAAGAAACGATTTTCTTCGAGAGTGGAGAATTACGTTAAGTAAGCCCCTAAACTTTCTTTAATTAATTTGAATTTTTCTAGAGACGATGAAATTTCTCCTTTTCTAACAAAATCTAATCCTTCATTATTTAGTTTCGTTATAGATTCTGTAAGTTTCTCAAATTCAAAGTCTTTTTGTAACTGTGGTAATATATTTGAGAATTCTTCGATCCTATTTTTAAGGTCTATTGATTTTGCAAGTTCGAGGATATTTTCACTATTAGTAATTGCTTCTTCATAATGCTTATTTTCCTGGAGTTTATAAGTTTTTTGGACTAAATCTTCAACTGTAGCCTTAGTTTTATTAAATTCTTTTTCAGAAGATAATACTTCTGATTGCAATTCTTTTAATTTTTTCAAATGTTCAGTTATACCTTTATCTTTTGCTTGTTGAATCAAATACGTTAATCTAAACTTTAAATCCGAGAACTCAAATTTTGCTAATAAATCAGAACTTTCAGTTATTAATTCATTAGCACTTTTACTTAATTCTTTTCTTGCTTGAGCATCTAAATTCTTCTTTTCTAATTCCTCCCATTTTTTCTTGATTTGTTTATCATCAATCCCAGATAAAATAGTCTTAGATTTATGTATAATTTCAGCGGCTTCTAAGAAGTGTTCGGTATTGAAAGAAGTATTAAATAACTCTTCTAGTTCCGACAGTTCTGCCTTTAATTTGGCAGCGTTCTCAAGCCTAAGCTTATCTTGTTCAAGTTTTAATTTTAACTTTGCTTTTTCCTCTCGTTGTTTTTGAATTCCTTTAACTCTTGCAATTAAATCATTTTGTTCTCTAATAAAAGATTGTAAATCTTCAGGAGTAGCTAAACCTATGATTCGATCTGCATATGATAAAACCTCTTTTAACTCTCCTCTCATATATGCTTGACCTTGAATACCGATAAGATCGTCGATTTCAGAAATTACACTAATTTTTCTTTTCTTATCCTCCTCTTGTTCTTTTTTAGTTTTTTCTACTTCTTCCTCGGCCATTTTATTCACCTATCTCGTATTCTTGTAATTGTATTATAATTTGTTTAAAGCATTCTAATGATTCTGAGCAGGAACCTTTTATAAGAGATTCCATACCCCTTTCACTCAATGATTCAATGTTATTCAACAATTGTTTTGCACTTACGAAATTAAATTCATAGTCATCCCATTTCTTTTTGATAGTTTGATCTACTAATTCAGAAAGGAATATCTTCCCCTTCTCTAAAATTTTAGAAATTTTATCGAGTTCCATCTTGTGAAAAGAAGGCTCTAAATCTTTTTCTAATTTCGACAAATCGTTCTTCAATTTCTGTTGCTTTTCTTCAAAACCTTTTCTTTCTTCGATCTGTTGTATCAGTGTTGATTTAACTTCAGAATATTTTTCAATAAATTCTACCTGATTTATTGATTTGGCAAGTCCAATAAGGGTTTCACAATGTTTTAAAGTTTCGTCTAAAAGCTTTTCTTCTTGATTACTCTTAATTTTTTCTCCTAATTCAATAATTTCTGTTAAGGTATTGTTAAAAGAAGCTTCTGAAGAATCAACCTCATTTTTAGATTTCTCAAGCTTTTCCAGGTATTCTGGAATATTTTTCTCTTTAGTTTTAGCTATAAGAGTTTCAAGTTTAGATTTTAGGATTTCAAATTTAAAGTCTTCTTTTAATGCGACGATTTCAGATAAAAATTCATCTATCTCACTCATCAAATCTCTTTTTTTTTCTGCCTTTTTATATACCTTTTCTAAATCATCCCAATGCAGTCTAACCTCAACATCAACAACATTACTTGACATTAGTTTCCCTTTTTCGAGAATTTCTTTCGCTTTTGTTAATTTCAATGATTTTATAGAGGATTCTAAATTCTTTTCTAGTTTTGACAAGTTGATCTTTAATTTCTGTTGTTCTTCTTCCCGCTTTTGCCGTTCTTTTATTTCTTTTTTTGTCTCTTCTAAGATCAGTTCGAATCGATCAACTGTTGAGAATAAATCTATTTCTTTTGCGAAACCAATCAAGGATAAACAGTCTTTAACCACATCCTCTAACTTACTACTTTTTTTATCTTCTTCTGTCTTCTTTTCTAATTCTTCAATACTTCCAAGAGTTTTATGATAAAATTCTTCCGCATAAACAATATCTTTCTGTAATAGATCTAATTTACTTTGATACTCTGGTAGATCTACTTCCTGGAACTCCTTAATTAATTTTTTTATTCTTGAATTTATTTCTTTATATTGATGTTCTTTCTTTAATTGAATACTGTCTTTAGAAAGATTCTCAAATTTCTCAACCAAGTCAACATTTAGTTTAAGTTCTTGAAGTTTGTTTTCAAATCCTTCCCAATTATTTCTTATTTTATCATCTATTAATGGAGAAAGTATTTTTTTTCCAGTCTTAAAAATCTCAAAAGCTTTATCATATTCCATAATATCAACCGAATTAATGAAATCTTTTCCGAGCTTGAACAGATCAGTCTCTAGCTTTGCCTTTTCACTATTCCATTTTTTTTTAGCCTTCGAGATCAAGTTTTTTGCGCTTAAAATTAAAGAAAGGTCATAAGTTGTCTCAAAACTCTTTTCAAATGATTCAACAACCTTGTATGCACCAACAATATCATTTTCACCCAATAAATTAGTATATTCTTTTTCTGCCTTGAGAGCAGCTTCCTCAATTTTGGAAATAATTTTCTTATCATCACCTTGTTGAGTTAGATCAGAGATCCTCTTCCTTTGTTCTCTGATAGTGGCTTCATCTTTAATCTTTTGGGCAAATACAATAACTTCTTCGAGATTTAAAACAGCTTTGTCAAACTCTTGGGACTTTATTAATTTTTCTGCTTTAGTTTTTAATTCATCAATTTTTTCTATAATTGGAAGAACGACCTTTTCTTGATGATTGATATGAGCATATAACTCTTCCTTATCTATATTCAGATTTTCAAAAAAATCGTACGGTTCAGACCTCATTTCAAAGGTAATATTCCTCAAAATTCTAAATTGAGGGAATTTGTCTTTTAATAAAACCCTGATTTTAACTATATGATTTTTTAACGCTTGTGTTGCAGATTTACCAATCCACACATACATAATTCTTTTTTTTTGAATGTAAATCGCTAAAATATTAACAATGGTGAATACATCTTTGATGTTGTGGTAGTCTATCTCTTCAAACGTTCCATCATAATTGAGTCTAAATGTTTTGATTAAATTTTGGGACATAAATAATCATCTTAATTTTAGTAATATATTAGTCTTAGATTAACTTTTTAAACATTTGCGATTAGAAAGTCAGAGATATTATAAATCCAATAATTTTCCATAGGTTTGAAATCTTGGTTTAACTTAATAAGTCAAATAGGAGATTTTAATTCAATGAATGTTAAGCCTTTGTAATGATTCCATTTTCTTCTAATAAATTTGCAAAATTTAAGACTTCACTAGGATAAAAAATATGTTGAAACTCTAAAGTAAGCATAGCGCTAATTTCCTTAAGATTTAGAGATAATCCTATAAAACTTATTAGTTCCCGTACTTCACCTCCCCATACATCAGGAGGTTCTGGAACTTTAAATTTCTCGTATGTATCTGATATTAAAATGGGTAAATAATATTTCAAATTCCGCCTGCTAAGAAAATTTAAAACCCATTTCTGTTTAAAATTTTCTGGTTCCTTAACAAGTGTAATATCAATTGATACGTTTTTGCATATACTAGTCCACTGAGATAACAGATTTTGATTCAATCTATCTAATTCTTGATATTTCTCCATAAGTAGTTCTTCAATAATAGATGATAATGCATCAAGTTTTTTTACTGAATCTAAAAATTCTTTTTCATGGTTAACAAAAGCATTAATTATCGCTATACCCAATAAAACTTTCTCATCTTTTGAAATTGATGAATTTGTACTAACCAAGGTGATTTTATTATAGAGAGAAAATAGTACCTCTTTTGTTTTACCAAGTCGATGATAAAAATTTTGTTCTATTATTGGCCATATAGTAATAATTGTCTCACGAGATTGGAGGGCCCCTATATAGCTAGTACAGAGAGCAATAGCAATAGTACGTTTTAATTCAGTTGAATCACATTTTTCAAGTGTGTCAAGAGAACTATGCCAATATGGATCTTCATGCCCTATCATTAATCCTGGAATGCTTATAGGTTGTTCGACAAAAACACAATGATCACTTCCCCCTGAATAAGGAGTTATCCGATACCTCATCGGAAATGTCGTCCCATTCACTGCAACTCCCTTTGGGTGATCAGCTATTATATTTGTAAAGTATTGAATTAAGTCATTTAAAATTGAAGGTCTCGAGTAAGGGGGAAGGCATATGATACATGGTTCTCCAACATTTAAAGGATGTTCTCCAATCATATCTAGATTAATATTGAAAAGTGCATTTTGTGCGATTTGTTCGTGTTCTTTAACCCATGGGAAAGTTCCATGAAACTCAGGAACCCACAGGAATCTTATTGTCCGTTTTGGTGGATCTAATATTTTCTTTTGTATAAGAACTGTGAGTGACCGTGCCAATTCTAACAATCCAGCCGAACCACTTGCATTATCGTTTACTCCCGCTGCAGGGTGACAAATATGAGCAGAAAGAATTATTTCCTCATTAGGTTTTTCAGTCCCTCGAATCATAGCAGAGATTACTCCAAGTTCTCCATCAAATATTTTTGCATCAATTTTTGCATGTAACTTAACAGATCCCTTGTTTAGTAGTTCTTTTAAAAATTGTGCTTGTTCGAATGTAATACTAAAGCCGAAGGTTGTTATTTTTAAATCTTCAGCAATAGCAGGAAATCTATTGTATACTGTCATACCTCTGTAGTTTGCTGCTCGTTCATAATTGGGATAAACTATAACACCTAATGCCCCTTTTTCAGCATATAAAGTAGGAAGTATTATTCTTGGGGCTTCCATTAAAATTAGCTTACCTTTCACATTTTTTCCTTCAAAATCTTCTTCTGTAAGACCTTTTCCAACGTCAATTAACTCTGCACTCACATCACAACTTTTTGATCTTCCTAATACACACATCGGAATATCCTGAAATCGGCACAATATTTCTTTTTGAGGTTTTATCAGTGATAGTTGTCCTGATTTTATATCCCAACTTTGAGTAACTATCCAATCCCAGGTTTTTGTTTTTCCATCTGCGGGATATTTATGAATTTTTACTTCATCTAAACCAAAGGTCTCTAATTCGTCTTTTACTAGGTTTAATACATTATGAAAATCTTGAGAACCTACAACTCGATTATATTGCGATATCTTCGCTACCCAATCAAAGGCATATTTTCCACTAACTTCACATAAGACATCATTAATAAATTTAGAAAAATCGTTCATACATAAACCACTTTAAAAGAAAAAATTTCTATTTGTTAATTTGATATTTCAACTCATTAAAATATAAAATTTGCGATTCTTAAAAAATACAAAAAAAAACAATTAAATTAAAAACTAATTCTTTATATTTGTAAAATTTTATATCTTCCTTATGACAGACTTACATATCTCAACTCAAAATAAGGGTGTACAAATAGGAACTAAAGCGCCAATGATTGATACAGATGATATTGATGGAGATAAAGTGAATTTGACTAAATTATTAAGAAAACATAATGGTGTTTTACTTGACTTTTTTAGAGGCAGTTGGTGACCCCACTGTCGAAAACATCTTGCTTACTTGACTGAAAACTTAAATAAATTAAAAGAACTTAATGTTAAATTAATATCCATCGCAATTGATCTTCCCAATAAGCTAATAAAAATGAAATATAAAAATAATTTTAAAATACAATTTGTTACTGATCGTGCTGGCAGATTTAGTAAAGCCTATAATATTTTCTTAGATAGAAAGAATGCTGTCCATGATAGATTACAAGTAAGTCATGCTATACCCTCGAAGTTTCTTATTAATAGAGAAGGAAACATAGTGTGGCAATACATAGGAGCAAAAAAAGATAGACCTTCCATAGAATTAATAATAGAAGCAATCGAAAATTATTTATAATCAATAACCCAGAAAGAATGATTTATGTACATAAATGTTAGGTACATAATAACGACCTTGCAAAGGTTCTGGGCAATCCCTCTTTAAACTAATAATTTAATTTAGACGTTTAAGAGACTTATTTATCATTTTCAACAAAGTGTCATATTCTAATGGCACCGGTTCGCTAAGGCGGGTGGCATATATTGCGAGATTCCATTGTTTAATCTCCTTTAAGGTAATACCCGTCAGTTTTATATAATGTTTGATATATAACTTTGCCAACTTAGATTTAATTGTTTTGTAAATAAATCTATGAATAAAACTTTTGTTAAAAGTAATTTCATCGGAAGGACTCAATCCATATTTGATTAAATAAAACGTTCTGGCAACATCCCCAAGGGGATTACCTGAATTTGCATTCGGCCAATCAATTACATGTAATATATCATTTAAAATAATAATATTTCCAGGATGATAATCCATATGGCAAATCGAGTTTCCATCAGGTAACTTTTCAATATAATTAAGAATCTCTTTTTTTTGAAAATCATTTAATAATTTCGTTTGATTAATTGCTAGGTGAAAAATATCTTTCTGAGAATTAATATCCTTAATATTATGATTGTGCATTTCTACGTGGATTTCTGCTAACATTCTAAGACTTTTACCTATGTTTTTTTTATTTTTCCCCATATAGATTCACTTAAAGTTATCCCATCAATATATTCATATAGGATGCCAGTTCTCCCGTTTTCTTCAATTTTCTCAAAAGCTTTGGGACAGTTAGGAAATATTTTTTCAATCAGGGTATTAACTTTAAATTCATAATCTATTAGATTATTTGGAAAGCTTTTTGAAAATAATTTTAGAACTCTGTTATTACCCCAATATATTTCTTCTGCAGCCCTTCCTTTTCCTATAACTTCTCTTTTTTCCATAATTTCTACATAATGAAATTTAAACTAATGAGAGAAATTTGATTAGGATAAAATTAAACATATTTTAATGAAATATTTCTGATGATATCTGCTTCTCTATCTTGCTCGATTATTTACAATCGTTATTATCTATTTTTTTTTGCTTCATTTTTTGCTTTTTGTTTATACCGACTCCCTTTAGCTGAAGCAATTATCCTCTTCAATGCTTCAGGCATGAAAATATACATAAACAGAAAAGAGAACCCGACTATCATTAATCCAATTCCAGTTCCGAGAGTAGTATACCAGAGATCAGAATTGATTTCATATTTCTCTCTGTAACAACTACATCAGGATACTTGGTTGATAATCCTTTTTCACCACTTTCAACCTTGCTTGGTGTTAGAGCTACATC
>SDBS01008084.1_pt1 | contig 10190 bp, 10 predicted proteins | sample 2277091 | NCBI WGS metagenome assembly SDBS01 (sample SAMN10404972, study PRJNA504765) | marine sediment metagenome | isolation source: marine sediment core GS10_PC15, 163 cmbsf | place: Arctic Ocean: Southern Knipovich Ridge | collected 2010 | reverse complement strand
AGATCGTCGGCGAACTTCGGGAGCTGCCCCGTGCCGAGGAGAGACACGGAGTTGACGAGGTACGGTGGGATCACCTCGGTGTAACCATGCTCTTTGGTGTGGAGGTCGAGCATGAAAGAGATTAGCGCTCGCTCGAGCGCGGCGCCGACCCCCTTGAGGACCGCGAAGCGGCTCGAGGCCACCTTGGCCGCGCGCTCGAAGTCGACGATCCCGAGCTCGGGCCCGAGGTCCCAGTGGGCCCTGGGCTCGAAGTCGAAGATCGGCGGCGAGCCCCAGGTGCGCTCGATCCTGTTGGCCCCCTCATCGGCACCGAGAGGAACGCTGTCGTCGAGGAGGTTGGGCATCGTCAGCTCGAGGCTCGCGAGCTCCATCTCGAGCTCCCTTGCCCGCCCCTCGAGGCCCTTGATCTCCTCGCCGAGAGCGGCCATCTCGGCCTTCTTCGCCTCCGCCTCGTCACCGCGTCCGTCGCGGTAGAGGCCGCCGATCTCCTTCGAGCCCGCGTTGCGGCGCGCCTTGAGCTCCTCGACCTCCACCAGCACCTCGCGCCACGCCGCGTCGACCTCCAGTAGGCGGTCGAGCGGCGCTTCAGTCCGGCGCTCGGTCAGCATCGTTCGAACACGGTCCGGGTGGTTGCGCAAGAGATCGCGGGCGAGCATCGGTTTTCCTCCGGCGGCGACTATAGCAGCGCACGAAACCCCGGCGATTGGATTCGCGCTTGGGGAAACGAGTTGAGAGTTATGAGTTGAGAGTTATGAGTGAAGTGGAACTGCTCTGAATGGCCTTACTCTTTACTCTTATCTCTTTACCCTTGACTGCGCTGAGATCCCACCGGGACGTAAACCTGGGTGCCCCGGCGGCTGCGCATGATCTGCTCGACGAAGGCGTCGAGGTCGGAGAGATTGTTGACGAAGTCGATCTCGTCGGTGTTGACCACCAGCAGCGGCGTGTCCCGATAGTGGAAGAAGTAGTAGGAGTAGGCCTCGCTGAGACGTTCGAGGTACTCCGGCTCCATCGCCCGTTCGAAGTCGCGCGCACGGCGCTTGATGCGCTCGACGAGCACCGGCACTGAGGCCTGCATGTAGATCACAAGGTCGGGCTTCGGAACCTCCTGCTCGAGCACGGGGTAAAGCTTTTCATAGACCCGGAGGTCGCTGTCGTCGAGGTTCAGATAGGCGAAGATCCGATCCTTGGGAAAGCTGTAGTCCGCCAGCACGAGTCGCTGGAAGAGGTTCATCTGCGCGATCTCGCGCTGTTGCTGGAAGCGGGACAGCAGGAAGTAAATCTGGACCTGAAAGGCGGCGCCCGCCCGCCCCTCGTAGAACGACGGCAGGAAGGGATTGGTGATGTCCTCGAGCACCATGACGCCCTCGAACCGGTCCGCCAGCAGCTGAACGAGGGAGGTCTTTCCAACCCCGATCGGGCCTTCGACGGCGATGTGTCGGAACGGGATCTTGGGTCCACTCATCAGGCTTGGTTGATTTTAGCAGGGCAGATCACGACCCCGTCAGCTTGGCGATGACGAAGAGGATGCTCATGCACACCGCAAGCGTGCCGTTGGCGGTGAAGAAGGCGGCGCCCACCGCATCGAGGCCGTCGGCCATGATGGCTCGATGCTGCCAGGCGAGAATGATGCCCGCCGCGATCACGGCCGAGTACCGTATCCATCCACCGCCCGCCGCGGCGGCAAAGAGGAGGAAGCCGAGGAACGCAAGAACGTGAAAGCCCCTGGCGAGGATGAGTGCCCGATGTCCTCCGAGCTGCACGGGAAGGGAGTGGAGAGAATGGGCACGGTCAAAGCTCTCGTCCTGCAGAGAGTAGATGATATCGAACCCCGCCACCCACAGACTGACCGCGCTCGCGAGAATCACTGGCGGCCATGCAAGATGGGCCGTTACCGCGATCCAGGCGCCGATCGGCGCTATCCCGAGCGCGAGCCCAAGCCAGAGATGGGAAGCTGCCGTCATCCGCTTGGCGTAGGAGTAACCGAGGAGAACGGCAAGGGTCGGCGGTGCGAGTGCCAGGCAGAGGGGGTTCAAGTTGGCGGCGGCGGCGATGAAGAGAGCTGCCGAGACTGCGGTCACGATCCACGCGAAGCGTCGGCTGAGACGGCCGGCAGGGAGCGCTCGGCCGGCGGTGCGCGGGTTCATGCTGTCGATATGGTGGTCGGCAAGCCGGTTGAAAGCCATGGCGGCGGTCCGGGCGGACACCATCGCCACCCCGACCCACAGCCAGGTTCGCGCCGACGGCCAGCCCGGCGTGGCCGCGGTGATGAGCGAAATGACGGCGAAGGGAAGCGCGAAGATCGTGTGCTTGAAGGCGATCATCTCTCCCGTTTCGACCAGATTGCCGGCGACTCGCGACGCCCCCTCCCTCAACCCCGCCATCGGAGGCCCTCGTCATTGGCGGGCAGCCCGAGGAGGTCGAGGAGCCGCATGCAGTAATGGTCGACAAAAACTCGCTGCGCTACCGCCTCATCGGGTTTGAGGTAGAAGGCGGGAAGCGGCGGCACGATGTGGGCGCCCGCGCGGGCGAGCTTGAGGAGATTCTCGAGCAGGATCGGCGACATGGGTGTTTCACGGATGCCGAGGAGCAGGGGCCACCGCTGTTTGAGAGCCACATCCGCCACCCGCTGCGCGAGCCCGCGCGAGATGCCGTGTGCCAACGCCCCCGCCGTACCCGCCGAGCAAGGCAGCACGACGACACCACGGAGGAGATGAGAGCCCGAAGCGATCGGTGCGGTCAGCTCCGAGTCGAGGTACGGCCGGATCCGTTCCCGAAGGTTTTCGCTCAGGAGTAGATTGTCCCGCAGGCCGCGAGCGCTCGCCCACTCAGGTCCCAGCTCGTGGGTGAGGACCTTCGTTGCGGGTCCCGTGACCACGAGATGCAGGGTGTCGACCCGTCCACTTTCCAACGCCGCCTGGGCGAATCGAGCGGCGAGCACCATCCCCGATCCACCGGAGACCAGGAGAGCCAGGTCACACGACACGCCGGTTGCTCCGGACCATGCTCCCGGCCCCCACTCCTCACGACCTCGCTAGGGGACGTGGTGAGAAAAGCGGGCCAGTTTTCGAGGTGACATCCATCGGGGGAGTATAGCAGCCGGTCACTGACAAAATTTCTTTACATACGGGCGGCAGGGGGCTCTCGGTGGAGGTGACAAAAAATATTGTCGAATCGCCAGCCTGCCGTCGTCCGGTAGTTCGGCACTCATCTGATGAAACAAAAGAGGTTACGTAGATTTTTCGCAGTTGGCACGGAGGGTGCACTAGTCGGCTGCGAACGAAAGGAGGCAACCATGGATGGCAGCTGAATCGGCCCGGAGTGATCGATTGCCAACTTCCAACGAAAAGGAGACGCATATGAACGCACGGACTGTCCTTTCATTGATCCTGGTAGCTGCCGCAGCCCTCACGATCGCCGGATCGGTCGAGGCCGCCCAGCCCACGGGTGTCGTGAACATCAACACCGCGACCCTCGAGCAGCTGCAGATGCTGCCCCGCGTCGGTCCGGCCCTGGCTGGCCGGATTGTCGATTTCCGCGAGGCTAACGGAGAGTTCCGGACCGTAGATGAAATCGTGGCCGTGAAGGGGATCGGTGAACGCTCGTTCGAAAAGCTCGAGCCGTACATCATCACCAGCGGGGCGACCACATTGGCCGAAAAGGTCCGGCTACCCCGTTCGAGCGAAGGCAGCGCGAAGGCTGCCGACTGATGATCAACGGTCTTCCGAGACGTCGTTCATCCTGAACCTGACGTCGCGGGAGACCCCAACTACAGCGTGGACGGGATGCGGCCCTTCGGGGCCGCGTTTTCCAGCCCGGTCTTCTCACCGGGTTTTGTAACGAGGGCGGCGAAGGGTAGTCAGATGTTGGGTTTTTCGCGAATCGGGCGACGCAGGCGTAGTAGAACTCCGTTGAGGAGCACGATTTGCGAAAAGCACGACAGATGGCTGCCATTCGCCGCCCGTAGCAGAAACCCGGTGAGAAGGCCGGGCTAAGGAGGTCTTCATGGCTGATCGCAGGTTCTCAGGCAGCACGGAGCGTGGCATGTCTCTGGTCGAGGTGGTGGTGGCGGTGGCCCTTCTCATCATCATCCTGGTGGTGGCCCTGCCCGGACTCACAGAAGCGCGTCGGGCGGCGGCTCTTAGCGGAGCGTCGCGTAAGGTGCAGGGACTCCTCTTTCGATGTCGAGCGGTAGCGATCCTGAATTCCCAGGCGTGCGCCCTCGTTTTTGAGCGCCGGGACGACGGCACCTGGCGCTGCTTCATCGCTCAGGACGGTGACGGCGACGGCATTCGGCGGCGAGACATCAATCGTCTCGTCGACCCCGTCGTCTCGGAGGTAGTTTTCTTTGAGACGGGAGAGGCGGGGCTCGGTATCCTCAAGGGTGAGTTTGTGCCTGATCCTTCGGGTCGTGGCCGGCTCCGAGGCGATCTCGACGATCCGGTTCGAGCCGGTCGCGGCGATATCATCACGTTCACCCCGAGGGGGACGGCCACGCCGGCCTCGATCTACCTCACCGACCACCATGCGAGGATGCGGGTGCTGCGGGTCTATGGCGGTACCGGTCGGGTGATCTCGCGGGTGTGGCGCTCCGGTTGGCCGAAGTGGCGGGAAGCTGGGTTCTGATCCGCGTCCGCGTCCGTCTCCGTTTCCGTGCCCGCCCGCCCTCGGAAAGCCACGTTGGGCTTCGCCCACCGCGTCTTTCCGAGAGGTAGGAGTGATAAATGGCATTCGAGGCTGATTGTGGTGCGTCGACGGTGCGGGAAGAGAATCGCGTGACGAGCACAGCCGGGTTCCTTGTCCCGGGAGAATTCCGGACGCCTGGCCACCTCGCACCGACCGTGGGCTCCCAGGAGAATGTCCAGGTCGGAGGTAAGTTACGGTGCCCGAAGGCGGTCCGTAACTCAACACTCAAAACTTAGAACTCAAAACTCTTCAGCGAGGGTGTGCGGAAAATCTGAATTCCGAATTCCGAATTCCGAATTCAATCCGCGCTAGCTACGGCTGGCTGGAGGCCTTGCGCGCACCTCGCCGGTGACGGTTTCGTCGGGTCCGGCTTCGACTCCGCCCATGAGCACGGAGTGTTCGACCCGGGCTCCCCTTCGTATGACCGCGCCCTCGGCAAGGATTGACGCCTCGATCACGGCGCCATCCTCGACGGTAACGTTGCGACCCACGAAGCTCGCGTCCAATGATGCCGAGGAGTCGACGGATGCGGTGGGGTGGACGACGGTAGCTCCCTCCAGCCGCACGGTCATGAGAGCGAGGTAGTCCTCGGGCGTTCCCACCTCCCGCCAGTGACCGGCGACCAAGACGCCGCCGAGCCGGTGAGCCTCCCGCGCCGGTTTCCAGAGAATCTCGGGAATGTCTCCGGGCGCCGTGGGCAGGCTTTCGACGGCTGCCCGGGATACCGCCATCACGCCCGGGTAGAGAAAGGGAGCTTCCGAGGCGTCGGGGCGGCCGGGAGCGTGAATGCCCGCGACCCGGCCGTCGGCGTCGAGAACGACCCGCGACCATCGCCCGGGGTCGAGATGAGGGAGGAGGGCGAGGGTCACCGAATCCTCCCCGCCGAGGTGACGCTTCACCAGAGCGTCGAGATCGAGACCGACGGCGCTGTCCCCGTTCAGAACGAGCACCGGGCCGTCCTGTCCAAGCAAGCCGCGCTCGCGAGCCAGCGCGAGACCGCCGGCGGTTCCCATCAACTCGGCCTCCGGAGAATGCACGATCTCGACGCCGTCGATGACGACCTCGGCCGCCGCCTCGGCCATTTTCTCGGCAAGGTGCCAGGTGTTGACCACGATGCGATCCACCCCGACCCGCGCGGCGAGACGCATGGACGAGGCGATCACCGGTCCATCCGGCAAAGCCAGAGCGGGCTTGGGGACAACCGACGACAGGGGTTGCATCCTCTCGCCGCGGCCGGCGGCAAGAACCATCGCAACCCTAAATGACCGCCGGATCATGTCGGGAACACCATGTCGACCGGGAGGTTTTTTTCCGGATGGCGAGACCGGTGCTCGCGCCACAGGCTGACGTACGAACCCCTTACGGCGGTTGACGGGTCGAGCCCCAACGATCGAGCCGCGGTCTGCAATCGCTCCCTTGGCCCCTCGACCTCAACGAAGTCGCCCATGGGAGTGTGGTCGAGGACCACCGAAATCTCATCGACCAGCCACATCTCGCGGTCCTTCTCATAACGTACGACAACACGCAGGCCGAGATGATCGAGTATTTCCAGCATCCTGTCCGTGTCCTCGATGTCGATCTCGTGCTCGGGTCGCTCCTTGATCGGGCCGCGAAAGACGGCAGGTCCCTTGAAGGTCAGGATATGGCGAAGGCCGTAGCGCCGGAGTCGGAGGACGCTCCCGGCATCCTGCAAGCGTCCGTCGTCGGTGTCCAGCAGCAGATTGATCTCCCGGGCCCGGGGATGCTCGGCTTTCGCATTTGCCCGAGCCAGGGCCTCCCGAACCGAATCGAGATCCACCACCGGGATCTTGATCTCTGCTTCAACGCTAGCCCGCATATCTCACCAGGTTTCTGCTGCGGGTTCGGGGACCCAACGCGCACCTGTCGGGTGAGGTCATCGGAAGAGCTTACCCATTCCGCGGGGTCCAACCAAATCCTTTTTCCCACGAGTTCGAGAACTCTCCGTGCGGTGGAGATCGAGGAAGCGCCTCGCGGACCGTGTACGATGACCCCATGCGGCATGTTGTGTGGGGTACTGCGGGTCACATCGATCACGGCAAGACGAGTCTGATCAAGGCGCTCACGGGCACCGACTGCGATCGCCTGCCCGAGGAGCGCGAACGCGGTATCACCATCGATCTCGGCTTTGCCCAGCTCTCAGACGACGATCTCCAACTGCACTTTGTTGACGTGCCCGGGCATGAGCGTCTGGTCCACACGATGATTGCCGGTGCGTCGGGCATCGACCTCGCCCTCCTCGTGGTCGCGGCGGATGAGGGCATCATGCCGCAAACCCGCGAGCATCTCGAGGTGATTCGGTTGATGGGAGTGTCCGGGGGCGCGGTCGCGCTGACCAAGGCGGATCTTGTCGACGACGAGCTTGCTGAGCTCGTTGCCGAGGAGGTTCGCGATTTTCTAGCGCCGACCACTTTTTCCGAGGTGCCGGTGGTGCCGGTGTCGGCGAAGACTGGATCGGGAATCGCCGAGCTAAAAAACGCGCTGGTCGCGCAAGCTCGGACGGTGCGCCCGCGCCAGATCGAGGGACGCCCGTTTCGGGAGCCGATCGATCGTGTATTCAGCCTCACCGGTGCAGGCACCGTCATTACCGGGACCTCTCAGTGGGGTTCGCTCGAGGTCGGCTCGGAGGTCACGATCTACCCCCACGGCGCCAGTGCGCGGGTGCGCCGCCTGCACGTGCACGGCGCCGAACGGCAGAGGGTCGAGGCCGGAGAACGGGTGGCGATCAACCTTGTCGGGTTGGCGCGCGACGCGCTCTCCCGCGGCGACCAGGTTCTCACCCCGGGCCCGTGGAGCCCCACGAAGCTGGTGACGGTTCATCTCGAGCTCCTGGCGTCTGCTCCGGGTCCGCTGGATGAGGGAGACGAGGTCGAGGTCCACGCGTTGGCGGCGCGGGTTCCGGCCCGCATCGACCGCCTCGCGGTACGGCCGTTGAGTCCCGGCGGGCGCGCCGCCGCCCAGATCTCTCTTCGTGAGCCGATGCTCCTTTTCCCTGGCGATCGCCTCGTGTTGCGGCGGCCGTCGCCGGTCAACACATTCGCCGGCGGCAAGGTGCTCGACGCCCGATTGCGGCGTTGGCGTCGACGTGACAGTGCGGAGCTTGACCGGCTTCCGGATGTCCAACGAAGCGTCTGGCCGCAGATGCTGGCGAGCTGGATAGAACGCGAGGGGCTCGCCGGGCTGTCTCTGACCGCGATTTCCGGGCGATTGGGCGTCTTTGAGGGTGCGGTGGAAGCGCCCATCGGTCGTCTTCTCGAGGACAGAACCGTCAAAGCTCTGGCGACTCAGCCCCCGACCTTTGTGGTCTCTTCCGCCCTCGACGGGCTGGCCCGAGATGCAGCCGGGGAATTGCAGCGGCGACTCGCGGGCGAAGAGGTGTCGGCGGGGATTCCGGCTCGGGATTTTGCCGGGAAGTTGCTGCCGCGGTCGGCCCTGCCGCTTGCGGATGTCTATCTCGAGGAGCTCCGTGGCCGCGGGGTTCTCGATCTCTCTGAGGGTCGGGTCGTACCACCGGGGTCCGACGACCACATGACGAGGGCCGGGAGGGAGCTCACCCGAAAGGTCGAGGCTCTCTACCAGGAGGATGGATTCGCCGCTTCATCACCCGTGGACGTTGCCCGTCGGCTACAGGTGAAACCCGCAGCTGTCGAGGGCGTTTGCAAGTACCTCGTGCAACGCCGCCGTCTCGTCCGGCTCGAAGGAAAGTACCTGATTCACCGCGCCGTGCTCGACGAGATGGCGAAGCGGGTTTACGACTGGGAGGTTGACGATTTCGGGGTCGGCGATTTCAAGGAGAGATTCGGCCTCACCCGAAAGCTCGGAATTCCTGCCCTCGAGTGGCTCGACTCCGAGCGGGTGACGGTCCGCCATGGGAACAGGCGCAAGATCATCCGGCGCAAGGGCTGAGGTCTCGTCGGTGCCGAGCCGCAAACGGAGTTGAGAATTGAGAGTTAAGAGTTGAGAGTTGAGAGTTATTCGCCTCATGCCCAGCGGGCAAGCGGGAGGGTGGGTGGGAACTCTAAACTCTGAATTCTTAACTCTCAACTCCTTGATGCGCGCACTTCGACTGATTGATGCCTGGTGATCCGGGTTTGGATGGCGCTACTGAACCGGGGAGTACTCGCGGTCCCGGATGACCCGGAAAGTCGTCGAATCGAGCCCGGAGAGCTTCATTCGCACCCGTGCCGAATAGACCAACCAGGTCGCCTTGGCTGCGCCGTCGACGGTTGCCGGCTGTACCCTCCAGGTGGCGAGGTATGCCGACACCCAGGGGTTGAGGCCGTCGAAGAGATCAAGCGGCACGAAGCGATCGCAACGTCCTTCCTCGGTGATGTGGACCAGCGCCCGCAAGTGGATCTCGTCTTCGCGGCCAGCGGCCTTGACCCGAATGCGGCGCGGTGTGGCGAGAGTGGTCAGCTGGTCGTGAGGAGTGGCCTTGAGGTTGCGCAGGTTACCGGGTGGCGTCATCGCGACGGGCTTGCTCGGAACCGGAGGAACTTCGGGGTCCGGCATTTCCAGAACCTGATCCACGACCGTCGCCTCCTTGACTCTGCCTTCCATTACGATTTCTAACACGACCCACGAGGGGCGAGAGGAGTTTCCGGCGGTGGCGGCGTCGAAGCGACTGCCGGTGAGCTCCTGGACCAAAGAAGAGGTAAGGCCGGGCATCGGCAGTTTCAGGGGGACGGCTCCCAAGCACTCGCCCTTGGCATCGACAAATGCGGCGACGGTTGCAATTCCTCTCACATCGACCTTGCGCGGCGCCGTCGATCCGAGCACAACCGCCGGCTCATCGACATTGGCGGTAAACGGGTTGATGGACTCCAGCTCGACCATCGGTATGGGGAGCGGAATTTCGACATCCAGCCGCTGCTGCCAGGCCCTGCTCGACGCGCTCTGCGCCGTGGTGCCGGAAGCCGCAAGCGACACCGCCACGACAATGATGATTATCCGTTTCATAGACGGAATCGTACCACGTACACTGTCGTGCCTGGTCTTTTCTCATCAGTGTTGGGGGCGCTGTCGCGGCGTAGTAGAGTCGCGAGGAATGGAACGGGTCGCCTACTTCATCTCGCCACACGGATTCGGCCACGCTGCACGCGCCTGTGCGGTGATGGAGGAGCTCTTACGCCGGCGGCCGGCGATGCGTTTTGAACTTTTCACGGGGGTGCCTCGGTGGTTCTTTTCCGAATCCCTCCCCCGGTGCTTCACATACCACCGCCTCGCGAGCGACATCGGTCTGGTACAGGATTCTGCTTTGATCGAGGACCTCGATGCGACGGTCGAACGTCTTGACGATGCCCGGTTCGATGATCCTGTGGTGATCGACACTCTCGGCGAGCGATTGCACCGGCTCCGTTGCTCGCTGGTGATCTCCGACATCTCGCCGCTCGGACTCGAGGTTGCGGCCCACGTTGGTCTGCCTTCGGTGCTGGTCGAAAACTTCACCTGGGATTGGATCTACGCCAACTACCCCGATGCCCCGC
>SDBS01008083.1_pt1 | contig 10190 bp, 9 predicted proteins | sample 2277091 | NCBI WGS metagenome assembly SDBS01 (sample SAMN10404972, study PRJNA504765) | marine sediment metagenome | isolation source: marine sediment core GS10_PC15, 163 cmbsf | place: Arctic Ocean: Southern Knipovich Ridge | collected 2010 | reverse complement strand
CTTCTACAACACTCCAATCTAAATGATAATGTTTTGCTTCTTTTTTGACGGCTCTTATTTTTGGCGCTCCAAATGGATAAATGCGAAATATCATGAATAGATTTTCAAACATCTCCAACCATCGTGCTACACTCTGATGCGATACTTGTAAATCCTGTCTCAAAGCATTAATTGATAAAGGCGATCCGACCAATTCAGGAAGTCGTAGAGCCAGGTGTTCCAACAATGCAACATCCTTCACTTTCTCCAGTGAATTTAAATCTTCATTTATCACCCGACTCCTATATTCTTTGCTCCACCGGCGGGATTCTCTGTCAGACGCGTTAATCAGTGGTTCGGGGAAACCACCATAATTTAGAAGATCTATTAGTGATGTATTACTTTGGTTATTAATCTCCTTGAAACTGAAAGGATGCAAGCGATATAAATGGTAACGTCCTTGCAGTGAATCTCCACCATGTCGATAAAAGTCTAATTTTCCACTACCGGTTACCAAAATCTGTAATTCATCCTTACGTTTATCGTATAGTCCCTTTATCACTTGCCGCCAGCGTGTGTATTTATGAATTTCATCTAGAACTAAGAGCCCGCCACCTGCAGGAAATCTCTCCCGGATAACATTTTCTCTATCTTCAACTGTATCCCAATTCATATATCGTTCTTTTAGGAAGTCAGGATTTAAGTCTGTTAATAATTTTTGTGCCATTGTCGTCTTTCCGGATTGGCGTGGGCCGGATACAAAAACCATTTTTTTAGCAAGATCTTCTTTGACACAGGATTCTAAGTATCGATTAATATATCTCATTTTTTAATCCTCATCGGAAAATAGTCGCGAGTAAATTAATATAAACATTAAATTAGTAGCAATATATATTATTTAGTTCACCTTGTCAAACACAATTTCTCAATTATCACCACTCGCTCGCAAGAAGCAAAGATCTCGTCCTTAGCCTGCGGTTAAGATTTGGTCTGTCGTTTAACTGGAAACCATTCGATCCGATCAAAATCCCTTCAATTCAATAATTGGGAATTTCAAAGCTGCTTATGATATTCCATTAAATTTATATTAGGAATCGATTTAAATAATAAATTAAAATCCGCGGGAATCAGAATTATCCCCTCTTGGAGGGTCTTTGTGAGAAATGAATTATCCAGGTTAGATAATATTTAAAAAATATTAGTCATTTTTTATCAACCTGGTCAAAATTCAAAAGATTTAAAGGTTGAAATTTGTTAAATTATGGAGAGTAACACTGAGGAATTAAAAAAAATGGGAAAGGATTAATTATGTCAAAAACGTTAAATGATCTTTTGGATGTGACAATACAGGATGAAATTAATGCCCAAAAGTTTTATCGTATAATGGGTGAAAAAACAAATAATCCAAAATTAAAGGAATTTTTTGATTCCCTGGCAAATGAAGAACATGGTCATGAAAGGATACTCAAAGGGGTCAAGGAAATGGAACTTTATGATGGGGCCCTCGAGGTGGATGAAGAATCGCTAAATCAGATAGAAGGTGCCCATATTATCGATGACAGTGAATCAATTGAAGATATGACAATCGAACGGGCGATGGAAATTGCCATGAAAAGAGAGAACAAAGCTTCTCAGGTCTATGGTCACATGGCGGAAAGTACCAGTCAGGAAGAGATTATGAAATTATTTACCAGTATCGCCGCAGACGAAAGACGTCATTTTAACACCATTGAGGAACAATTTAAAATTCATACAGGTCAAATGGGATGGGAGGCGTGATTTCGATACTGGATACTCGATTCTCGATCATCGATCCTTGATATTTGATTTTACAGATTTACTGGATCTTCGGATCTGACTACCTTCCTCATACAATTCAAATTTAGGTAAATGATTTATCGAGGTATGGTGTATATCAATAGCTGCAAGCTCATGTGCTATTTTAAATATTTCTAATTCCCGATAACTCATATCTGTTACTCCTAATAGTGATTTAAACTACAAACGACAATAAGCATGCCAATTCATTGTGATCCATTCATTAGCACTCTTAAAATCGAGAATCGAGAATCAAGCATCGAGTATCACCCTGAAATTCAGGAGTTGTAATAAATAACATATACTACTAAATTTGTACTAATTTTCACTTAGAAATGTGGATGTGATTCTTGAGAACTGAGAAGGGGAAAGGGATGTATCAGATTACCGAAACAAAATTCCTTGCTGAAGAAGTAAAACTTTTTAAGATCAGAGCACCGAAAATAGCCAAAAAGAGACAAGCAGGACAATTTGTAATTATTCGCGTGGATGAAAATGGTGAACGTATTCCATTAACCATCGCTGATTCTGATGTCGAAACGGGTACTGTGACGATCATCGTCCAGGGTGTCGGGAAAACAACACGGCAATTGAATCTAATGAATAGGGGAGATGAAATTTTAGATGTCGTTGGTCCCCTGGGGATGCCCTCTCATATCGAAAAATTCGGCACCGCTGTCAGTATTGGTGGTGGTGTGGGGTCAGCTATTGCCTATCCGACGGCCGTTGCCTTAAAACAGGTCGGGAACTATGTGATTACCATTAACGGGGCCAGGACCAAGGATCTGGTTATTCTGGAAGAGGAGATGAAAGTGGTCAGCGACGAGGCCTATATTACAACGGATGATGGCAGTTATGGGCACCACGGATTTGTAACAGATATGCTTATAAAACTCATTGATGATGGTAAGAAAATCGATTTTGTTCTGGCAATAGGTCCGATCCCTATGATGAAAGCGGTGGCCGATGTAACAAAACCATACGGAATTAAAACGGTTGTGAGTTTAAATCCGATTATGATAGATGGTACCGGTATGTGCGGGGGGTGCCGGGTTACCGTGGGGGGCAAAGTGCAATTTGCCTGTGTTGACGGTCCTGAGTTTGATGCCCATGAGGTTGATTTTAAAAATCTGATCGATCGCAACCGTATGTATGCTAAATATGAGAAGAAATCCCTGGAAAAATTTGAGCATAAATGCAATCTCGTAAAAGCTGCGAATTCTATTTAGAATGATTTAACCACCGAAACACACGGAAAAGCCACGGGGAAAAGAGTGTTTTTAAAGAACTATATGAAAGATTAAGATATAAATTACTTGATTTTTCAAATCTAGCTTTCTTATAAAGAGTTATCTATAAAATCCGTGAAAATTCCGTGTGTTTCTGTGGTTAAATTATCATTAATTTAAATAAAGCAAAATTGATTTTATTTTACCACGGAATCACACGGAGCAACACGGAACAGAATTAATGTCTAAATTATTGTATGAGGATTTGACCTATAAAATTATAGGAGCTGCGAGAGAAGTATTTAATGAACTTGGTCCGGGGTTTTTGGAATCAGTATATGAAGATGCCTTGTGTTATGAATTGGACTTACTAAACATTCCTTATGAAAGACAAGTAGAAATTGATCTAAAATATAAAACTACAATTTTTGAAAGGAAATTTCGAGCAGATATCCTTGTTGATAGAAAAGTACTTGTAGAAAATAAATCTATAAAGAAAATAATTACACAAGATGAATCTCAATTAATTAATTATCTGAAAGTAACAAATATCAGGATTGGACTATTATTTAATTTCGGATCATCAAAACTGGAAGTTTTACGAAGGATCATCTAAAATAATTCCGTGAAATTTCCGTGTGTCTCCGCCTGCCCGCCTATATTTGGCGTGGTGGTTAAATTATTTTTAATTTAAATAAATCAAATCACGGATAAAGCATAAAACAATAGCAAAAGGAAGAGCAATGGCAGAGTTTTTAAAACCCAGGGAAAGGATGGCCATTCCAAAACAGATCATGCCTGAACAGGATCCCTTGGAACGGCGTAACAATTTTAAAGAAGTGAATTTTGGCCTTACCAAAGAGTCGGCCATAAGAGAAGCTCAGCGCTGTTTAACCTGTAAAACGCCCACATGTATTGATGGCTGTCCTGTTGATATAAAAATTGATGATTTTATAAAACTGATGGTACAGGAAGATTTTCTGGCTGCAGCCAGAAAAATTAAAGAAGATAATATACTGCCGGCTGTCTGTGGCCGCGTCTGTCCACAGGAAGAGCAATGCGAGAAAACCTGTATCCTGGGAAAAAAATATGAGCCGGTTGCCATCGGACGGCTTGAGAGATTTGTGGCCGATTTTGAAATGAATGCAGGTGTTGAATCGGAACCGGTCCAGGTCGCCAGGAAAGAAAAAAAAGTGGCGATCGTCGGTAGCGGCCCTGCTGGTCTTAGTTGTGCTGGTGATCTTATCAACATGGGGTATGATGTTACGGTATTCGAGGCCTTGCACGAACTGGGTGGGGTTCTGGTCTATGGGATCCCTGAATTTCGTCTCCCGAAAGAAATCGTGCGAAAAGAAATTCGTAACATGGAAAAACTAGGTGTGAAGTTTCAGACCGATATGGTCATCGGTCGTACTCTGACAGTGGATGAGTTGTTTGATGAGGAAGGATTTGAGGCAGCATTTATTGGTGTCGGAGCCGGATTACCCTGGTTTATGGATATTCCCGGCGAGAATCTGGTTGGGGTATATTCAGCTAATGAGTTTTTAACCCGGATTAACCTGATGAAAGCCTATCTATTTCCTGAATTCGACATGCCTATGCTCGATATGAAAGGAAAAAATGTGGCGGTGATGGGTGGGGGTAACACCGCAATGGATGCCGTGCGGATTTCAAAAAGATTGGGTGCTAAAAATTCCTATATCGTTTACCGCCGTTCCGAAATAGAAATGCCTGCGCGAATTGAAGAGGTTCATCATGCTAAGGAAGAGGGTGTTGAATTTCTGATGCTGACAACACCTGTGGAAATGATCGGTGATGATGATGGGATTCTCAAGGCCATGAAATGTTTGAAAATGGAATTAGGGGAACCGGATGATTCGGGGCGGAGGCGGCCTGTACCGATAGAAGGATCAGAGTATATACTTGATGTTGATATTGCTGTTATTGCTATTGGCAATGGCTCCAACCCCTTAATACATCAGACAACGCCTGAGATAGAAGTAAATAAATGGGGAAATATTACTGTCGAGGCAGATACAATGCGCACAACAAAAAAGGGTGTTTTTGCCGGGGGGGACATTGTAACAGGAGGGGCTACTGTAATTCTTGCCATGGGTGCAGGGCGAACCGCAGCAAAAGCCATTGATGAATATCTATCGAATGGGAAAGACTGGGACACATAATCGAAAATCGAAAACTCAGGGAAACTATCCTGCAAAATTTGCCGGATGGATTTGCAGAAGAAATGAGTTATGGAATGATTGGAGTTGTATCCGATTTAAAAAAATGGAAGAAATCCCTTATCAGTTGATTGGCGAATTGATGCAGAAAATGTCGGTAGATTATTTGGTTAATTTGTATGAAGAGAAGGTGAAACGATAAAATTCAAATTATGCTGGTGTTGTTCTGTAAAGGTCGGGTGATGCTATACATCCTTTCTCAATTACCTGTTAATGGGTAGGTTTTAATAATCATTTTTTCAGGTGTAGAGGCGTCCCGCCGGGACGTCTCTACAAACAATTAAACAATTATTAAAAACCTTATATTAATATCTGTAATGATCTGTGTATTTCCGTGGTTAAATATTTTAGATTGCTATTTTAGATCATGCACATGTAACGACGCGATTAATCGCGTCGCTACTTTAACAACCACAACAGCCCATTTAAAGAAGGGTGCATCAACCTTCCTTAAATTGTGCTACCACGGCAGATATACTCTCCTTGGCATCACCAAAAAACATTCTGGTATTGGGTGCGAAGAATAGTTCGTTCTGGATCCCTGCGAATCCAGCTGCCATGGATCGTTTAAGGACAAATACTGTTTTGGCATAGTCCACATTAATGATCGGCATGCCATAAATCGGGCTGCCCTCATCATGCCGGGCTGCCGGATTAACTACATCATTAGCACCAATGACAACCGCTACATCTATAGTGTTGATGATCGGATTAATATTATCCATTTCATATAGTTTATCGTATGATACATTCGCCTCGGCAAGTAAAACATTCATATGCCCGGGCATGCGTCCGGCTACCGGGTGGATAGCATAGTAAACGTCGGTACCATTGGCTTCGAGCAAATCCCCTAATTCCCGGACAACATGTTGGGCCTGGGCTACTGCCAAACCGTATCCAGGTACGAAGGCGACTGAACTTGCAGCTTCCAGAATGAGATAGGCGTCTTCAGCAACAATTGGTTTTACTTCCCCCTGTTGCACATCTCCCTTACTCGTAGTGGTCGTAGTAGCACCAAATCCGCTGAATAATACATTACTGAGTGACCTGTTCATAGCCTTGCACATAATGTTGGTGAGAATTATCCCGCTTGCACCAACCAGGGCACCGGCGACAATCAGAATATTATTCTGAATCACAAAACCTGCGGCACAGGCTGCTAACCCGGAGTAGCTGTTCAGTAGTGAGATCACAACCGGCATATCTGCACCACCAATAGGAATAACAACCATAATCCCTAAGACGAAGGATAAGATGATGATACCAATGAATAAGTCGTAATTCATGACCGGGTTAATGATATAAATAACCCCGGCAGTTAAAGTACCGAGGAACAATAATGCATTGACTACTTTTTGTCCCGGGAAGAGAGTTGGTTTCCCACCGATAATCTCAGCTAACTTCGCAAAAGCGATCAGGCTACCGGTAAAAGTAACACCCCCGATCAACACTGAAAGATATATTGTGGTAATCGTAAAACTGTCTGCCATGGGATAGGAATGATAGGCTTCCCAGCCCACCAGAAGACTGGCAATCCCGCCAAATCCATTAAACAGGGCAACCATCTCGGGCATTTGCGTCATAGCGATCATGCGTGCAACAAAAGCACCGATAACCGCACCTATCACGAAACCGATAACGATCCACTGGAACTCAACTACTTCTTTACTGATTAATGTTGTAACTACGGCAATAAACATACCGATTGCAGAGATAAAATTTCCCCGCCGGGCTGTTGCCGGTGAACTTAGCATTTTTAAGCCATAAATAAATAAAGCAGCCGAGATGATATATATAAGATTAACGATAATATCTATGCTCATTTTTTATCCCCTGTCGATTTTTTCTTAAACATTCCCAACATTCTATCCGTTACCAAATAACCACCAATAACATTGATGGTAGCAAAGGCTACTGCCGAAGTCGCCAGAATGATACTAACAGTTTCATTCCCTGAGGACCCGGCAGCGATAACGGCACCGACAAGTGTAATGCCCGAAATGGCATTTGAACCTGACATGAGTGGTGTATGAAGCGTTGAAGGTACCTTGGATATAATTTCAAAACCCAAAAAAATAGCTAACATTAATATAAATGCCAGAAAAATAAGTGTGGTAGGATCCATGATATTTCCTTATCTATTTAAATTTTTCATCATTTCACTAAAAATTTCACCCTGATGTGTTACCAGGCATCCCTTAATGATCTCATCGTCCAAATCCAACGTGAAGGATTTACTTTCGTCTTCCCAGAATGCACCAATTAATCCCGCCAGATTACTGGAATACATCTGTGTGGCATGAATAGGTACACGTCCCGGCAAATTTTCCAGGCCGATGATACGAACGCCGTTATTCTCGACTTCCTCACCCAGTTTCGAACCTTCCACATTCCCTCCGGTTTCAACGGCAAGATCTATAATGAGACTCCCGGGTTTCATACCCTCAACCATATCTTTTGTGATGATGATGGGGGCTTTTTTCCCAAATACCTGCGCAGTGGTAATGACGACATCTGATTGGGAACAGTGGCGCGCCATCACATATCTTTGTTTGGCTAATTGTTCATCTAAGAGAGCTTTGGCGTAACAATCTTTTTTCTGACCGGTTTCTCCTAGGTCAATTTTTATAAACTTTCCTCCTAAGGATTTGACCTGTTCTTCCACAGCCGGTCTGGTATCAAAAGCCTCGACCCTGGCGCCAAGACGTTTTGCGGTGGCAATGGCCTGCAGGCCGGCAACTCCGGCGCCGATAATAAATACTTTGGTGGGGGCAATAGTTCCGGAAGGTGTCATCATCATTGGAAAAATTTTATCTAATCTTTCCGCTGCAAGAATAACGGCAACATATCCGGCCAGGCTTGCCTGTGAGCTTAAAGCGTCCATTTTCTGCGCAAGGGTGGTTCTGGGGATCAATTCCATGGCAATGGCATTGATTCTGTTTTTTTTAAACTTTTCAATAAGTGACGGCTGATTAAAGGGATCGAGATAGCTGATATGGATAGAATCTTTTTTCATCCAGTCGATTTCCTCCTCAGGAGGTATACGGAGACGAAGAACCATGTCAGCTTCACCGATCATCTTCCTCCGATCATCAGATATTGTCGCTCCTGCAGAAGAATATTCTTCATCCGGGAAACCTGATCCAAGTCCCATTCCTTTTTCAATTACAATTTCGGCACCCCATTTCGTGAAATCCGCAACAGTCTGGGGATTAACCGGTACTCTCCTTTCATTAGGATAGGTTTCTTTTGGAATCGCTATTTTCACGTAAATCCTCCTCAATAATTATTTTTGTTTTCCATCTCCTCAAATTCATCAGTGTTTTTTGCCGCAACCGTTTGACGAATTACACATACTTTTATTTGCCCCGGATATTCCATTTCTTCTTTTATTTTTTTTGCGATATCGGAGGAGAGTATTGCTGCCCGCTTATCGTCAATTTTCTCTGGTTCAACGATTACCCGCAATTCTCTCCCGGCAGAAATAGCATAGGTCTTTGAGACACCGTCAAATGAATTGGCGATATCTTCAAGACCGGTGATTCTTTTTGTATAGGCCTCCAGGGTGTCACGACGGGCACCGGGACGGCCGCCGCTGATCTTATCAGCCGCTGTAACCAAGACAGAAATGGGCGAAATAGGTTCCGCTTCTTCGTGATGGGCCAGGATTGAGTTGATGACAATCTCGTGCTCCTTGTATTGTGTACAGAGGTCTACTCCCAGTTTAACATGACTTCCTTCCGAGTTTATCGTAAGGGCTTTACCGATATCATGAAGGAGCCCGGCGCGTTTTGAAAGCTTGATGTTGAAACCCAGTTCAGCAGCCATGGCGCCAGTCAGTAATGCCACCTCTTTTGAATGCTCAAGTATATTCTGCCCATAACTAAAGCGGTATTTTAGTCTTCCCAGAGATTCTTTAATTTTTGGATGTACATTTTTCAGGCTGAGGAAACTTAAGGTGTCTTCGGCAGCCTTCATGATGGCCCGCTCAACCTCTTTCGTGGCTTTGGAAACAATTTGTTCAATAAGATTGGGATTAATGTTCTTGGATTTGATCAGATTTTCCATTGAAATTCGGGCAACCTCCCTGCGGACGGGATCAAAACCAGATAGAACAATAAGTTCCGGTGTATCATCCACGATTACTTTTACACCGGTCGTCTCCTCAAAGGCACGGATATTACGACCTTCCCGGCCAATGATCATACCCTTGTAACGTTCGCTGGGAAGCTGGACAGTTGAGAGGGTCGATTCCATGGTTACTTCGTAAGCGATGTTTTCGATCGCATACGTTATAATTTCCTTTGCTTCTTTCTGGGCGGTCAATCTGGCTTCATCCTTAATATCAATTGCCATTTGTGCCGCTTCCATTTTAACATGTTCCTCTAAATTTTTCTTCAATTCCTTTTTTGCTTCTTCCACAGAGATTCCGGCTATCCGCTGTAACCTGGCGTTTTGATCGTTAATGATAGATTCTACTTTTTGTTGTTTCTGAATGAGGATTTCTTCATTCTGGTCAAGTTTGTCATTCCGGTTTTTTAATTTGTTCTCACCAAATTTCAGATTATTTTCCAGACGTCGTAATTCTTTCTCCTGGGATACGAGTCTTGCTTCACTTTTCTGAATCTGATTTTCTTTTGATTTGAACTCTTCATGAAACTTAGTCCTCTTATGTTGCATTTCTTCGCGAAATTGGATTAATTTTTCTTTTTTTGTTTTTTCCACCTGTTGATGTGCGCTCTCCAGTACTTCCTTTGCCGTATTTTTTTTCTTACGCAGGTGTGCCGAGTGAATGCCGAATGTGATGAGGCTGCCAACAATCACTCCGATAGTAGCAGAAATTAAAATATATATTTCAGACACTTGAAACTCCTTCTAAACGGTATCTAATTCAATAAATAATGATGAATAATTTATAATTATT
>SDBS01008082.1_pt1 | contig 10190 bp, 6 predicted proteins | sample 2277091 | NCBI WGS metagenome assembly SDBS01 (sample SAMN10404972, study PRJNA504765) | marine sediment metagenome | isolation source: marine sediment core GS10_PC15, 163 cmbsf | place: Arctic Ocean: Southern Knipovich Ridge | collected 2010 | reverse complement strand
TATCGAAGCTGGTAAGCTGGCTGATGTAGTTGTGCTTAGTCAGGATATAATGAAAATAGATGAGGAGGAGATACTTAACACCGAAGTTTTAATGACAATTCTGGATGGAAAGATCATATACAGCAAATAAGGACAATCTGGGCCTCGGTCTGATTTTTGAGTTGATTTTCCTGCTAAGGTAGGTATTAATCAATTATTCCAAGTTAATTATTTATAATCTCCAAGAATTAGATAGGATCTTTCCTCATGGCTCATGTCAGTCTTTGCTTTTTGCCATCGATATCCGATATATCCCATAAACATCCAAATTCCCAGAATAATATACTCAAAAGGCCAGTTAAGTTGTGCAGAAGATCCTGGAAATATCATCAAAATGATTATAATTCCTGCGATAACTGTACCCAAATATAGGATTATTATATTCTTGACCTTATAAGGGCGTTTCATATCAGGAGCTATTTTCCTTAGCCTGATAGTGGAAAGGCAAGTAATAAGCCAGCCGCTAATAAAGGCAAAAGAGGCCACATTGACAATCGGAAGAAGGCTGGATTTCCCGATAAAAGGCCCAATGAGAGTGATTATACCTACAAAGAGAATCGCATTTTTGGGAGTGTGATATTTCTCATTGACATCCCCAAACCATTCGGGCAGGAGACCTCCTCGCCCTGTGGCAAAAAGCACTCGTGTAGCAGCAATAAAAAACCCGTTAAATGAAGTAATTAATCCAAAAAATGCTGCTAGTAAAACAAGCTTTGCTGCCCATGCATATCCGAAAGCGACTTGAAACGCAGCAGCCGTAGGCATTTCAAACTTGATTGTCTCTTGCCATGGCATACAGATTGAAAAAGCCAGGATCACCACCCCATAAAAAACCGCGGCCACAATTATGGAAACAATGATAGCTTTTCCCAAATCTTTAGGATTTAGTTTTTTTCCTGATTCCTCAGCGGCCTGGGGAATTGTATCAAACCCTGAATAAAAAAAGGGCACTATTCCCAGTATGGCTGTTATTGAACCAAAAACAGCGATTCCTGTTCCCTTCCCTGCAAAGAGAGGGAGCATGTTAGAAAAGCTTCCTTTAGCCAGAGCGATCAACGTAAAGACAGCAACGCAAACAAATATAAGGCTTGTGGCCAATGTCTGAAACCTGGCTGAATATTTTACTCCACGGTAATTAAGGACAATTATAAATAAACTAAGAATAATGCCGGCCGTGATTGATAATAGACTTACTGGGTAACCGCCAATCGTATACAATGATTTAGATTTTAACTCAGGAATAATATATTCTATGAGCCAGCCAATGGCGACAGCTTCAAAAGGACATAAGGCTATATAAGCAAATGTTAGAAACCAGCCTGTCAAGAAGGAAGGCCCGGCTCCAAAGGCTTTAAAAGCGAATGCAACTTCTCCTCCCGCTACAGGAATAGCTGGCGTTAGTTCTGCATAGCTGAGGCCGATAAGTGTTAACATCAATCCACCCAGAACAAACCCTAAAATTGCTCCAAGAGGCCCCCCTCGAATGAGCCAATCTCCGGCTACAACAACCCAGCCAACGCCAATTATAGAACCGAGTCCGAGCCCTACATAGTTCTTGAAAGTCATAGCTTTGGCTAAGACTTTTCTTCTTGTCAGATAGGGCTTTTCCTCTTTATTCATTCTTTCATCTTTTTTTGAAAAAAAAGAGATACAGTTCGTTCATCGAGACTATCTCCTTGGGATTCAATAAAAGTGTTTCCCATTTATATCCACAGAGCCAACTGTTGGCAGTTACTTTTAAAGCATGCTCGAAGATGTTTAAGGCTTCCTCCAAATGATTCTCATTAATGATGAGAGGAGGGATCCAGCGAATAACGTTTTCATCAGTTCCGCATGTCAGAAGAAGTAGACCATCGTCCAGGCAGCTCTTCTGTATGGCTTTGGCTTTTTTCCCATCAGGGATGCGTCCTCCTGGAACAACGAACTCCACACCAACCATCAATCCCAATCCCCGAACATCACCTATACATTGATTGCTCTCCTTCAGAGAATTCAGCCTATCCATAAGCTTCTTCCCAAAGCGAGCCGAGTTTTCCACCAATTTCTCCTCCTGGAGTACCCGAATGGTGGCCTCACTGGCTGCGCAGGCCAAGGCATTGCCTCCATAGGTGCCGCCATGGGAACCAGGCTTCCAGCGATTCATTATCTCACCTCGAACAGCGATAGCACTCAAGGGTAATCCGGAAGCCATACTCTTGGCCATTATAAGGATATCTGGAACAATGCCAAAGTGCTCCAGGGCAAAGAAGCGTCCAGTACGGCCAAAACCGCTTTGTACCTCCAGTTTTGTCCCAGATATATATACCTTCACCTCTCACTATGATTGTTTCAAGCAGATGAGGCCAGATTGAGGACACGTAAGGTAAGTAATCTTCTAGATTATTCATGGATTTACCTCCTTTTCTCACTTAGGCAATCTTGAAAACTTTTCTTCTTATTTGAACGACAGCTGCTATTGCAATTGCTAACAAGGCGAAAACCATAAACGGTGCCGATCCAATGTATCCTCTTTGAGACACTGTGACCTTGCCTTTAGATATTGTGACAGGTGTATCTGGAGCCTTGTAGACGATTTTGCCACCTATCAGAGTCAACTGGCACTTCAGGTCTTTTATCTCATCAGTTGGAATAGTGTACAGGTCTTTGTTCCAGACAGCAATGTCAGCGTATTTGCCTACTTCAATAGAGCCTATCTTGTCTTCCATGAATAGTTGACGAGCATTCCATATTGTATACGAGCGCAACGCGTTATGAATGTCAACAGCCTCATCCATTCCATACGGATTTGAACCATAGACTCCCAGCAAAGTCTTTCTAGCTATTGAAGCCCAAAGGCCGTACCTAGCTGCAAGGGGAGTAACGCTAAAATCAGAGCCTCCACCCCAAATGATATTCTTATCCAGGTAAGTTTTGAATGGTTTGAGCCTCAGTGATCTTTCTGGTCCAAAATTGCCGGCATAGGTGTCGCCTATCCACCACATGAATGTGGACTGGGACTCGGGATAGCCTGCATCATGAGTTTTTTGCATCTCAGCCATCATCTCTATAGCATGGCCTGTCGGAATGTTACAGTGTATAATACCGTGGCGCAAACCATGGATAGAGTTTTCTTTTAAAGCAAGGGCATAAGAATCTATAATCCAGTCGATGGCTCTATCGCCAATGGCATGCACACTCATGTGTAACCCAGCATTATGAAACATCAAGACTTGCTTTCGGAAAATCTTGGGGTCAATAACTGGATATCCATAGTTTCCCTTGTCAACCTCCTTGTAATTTTTATTCCACTCTTTGTATAACCACGCAGTCCGGGCTCCACCGCTGCCATCAAGATAAAGCTTAATGCCCCCTGAAATGAGCCTATCGTTACCGGTCGTTATGTATGGTTTCGTAAAAGGACCCACACGATCGATGAGCCTCTTTGCATCTTCTATTGTTTTTCCTGTTTCCCAGAGAATAAAAACTCTCACAGTGAGTTTGCCCTGAGCAAGCACATTTTGATAAGCCTTCCACTTCTCAGGACCAATACCCGGATCTTTGACTGTTGTCATCCCTTCTTTGTTAAATTCTTCCACAATCTTTATTAGGCCTTTTTCTACCTGCTCGAGAGTAAAGCGTGGAATCAGTCGCCCCACTAGATTCTGAGCCGATTCTTTGAGAACACCTGTCGGCATTCCATCCGGATATCTGTCGATGGTCCCTCCTGGAGGGTCAGGGATATTTTTTGTAATTTTCGCCAGTTTCAACGCATAACTATTTGCTGTGCCATAGTGACCCATGGTGTGGGTAATCCAAACAGGATTGTTTGGTGAGACGAGATCAAGGTCCGAAGCGTATATGTATCTAAGCTCTGAGAGTTTCCCCTCATCCCATCCTCTTCCTCGAACCCATTCTCCGGGCTTCATTGTTTCGATCTTTGCCTTGATCTTCTGCTGAACATCCGCTATCTTCTGAACCGCTGGATAGCTCAGATCTAATACATAAAGCATACTCGTTCCTGAAAAGTGGCAGTGAGAGTCAATGAATCCAGGAGTTGCCGTCATTCCTTTTAGATCAATCACTTGAGTATTTTGACCAATTAGTTTTTTTACCATCTTGTTTGAACCTACGGCCATAATCTTTCCATCTCTGATAGCTATCGCCTCAGCAACTGAATCTTCCGCATCCACTTGAATAATCTTGCCATTAATCATGACTGTATCTGGCATGAGGTATTTTTCTATGAAGGATCTATCCTCTGGTCCGACACATGACGGCAGTAAGAACACACCTATCAGTAATGATATAAAGAAGCTAGAGATAAAGACCAAGAGTTGATTCTTTCCTGATTTGTTTCCCCTTACCATATTGGCCTCCTTTCTATTGTTAAATCAAAGATTATATTATTTTCTAAAAAATACCAAGAGCTTCTTCCATTTTTTCTGTAAGCAAAATCCTGGGTCATTCCTCAATTCAAATGACGATGAGGTATGCTCGTCCGACACCTGAGAACATACAGAGGGCTGTTGACAAGTTGTGGAAATGTTCCAAGAATTTCGGGACAAAGTCGGCACTCCTTTTAAAAAAACTAAAATTTGACAAATATAAAAAAGCGTGTGACTATTCTGTCAAATATCAATATGGATATCTCACTAAAAAGCAACTATCCCTTCAATGTAGATATAAAATAATGGAGTGAGGAACAGGGAAGTTATGTTCAACAGAATGAAGCTCAGTATTAGCTTTATAAACTTATTGTCGAAATTATTAAAAATTTAGGGAGATTAGATCATAGACTAGTTTTTAAAAGCACCTCTGCTAGTTTTTTTTAGTGAACATCATAATTTTGGGCAATCAAAAGACTTTTCTATTCGTTTGCCCGCATAAGGTAGGAGGTTACAATGAAGAAAAAACTTCATAAAGGATTAGTGTGGATATTCAATTCTCTATTATTCTACTGGTTGGCGATTTTTATTTATTCTTCCATCCCCTCATTAGCAAAAGATAAAGATCCGAACATTGTTTTTGATCCTGTGCATTATCAAGCCTTAAAGTATCGGCAGATAGGGCCATACCGAGGTGGTCGGTGTTCAGCTGTCACTGGGGTTCGTGGACAGCCACATACATTTTTCATGGGTTCTGGAGGTGTATGGAAGACCATTAACGCCGGACAAGTTTGGAAAAACGTTTCCGATGGTTCTTTCGATACTGGCTCTATAGGTGCCATTGACGTGGCCGATTCCGATCCCAACGTCATCTATGTAGGAACCGGACAAGCCACAATAAGAGGCAATGTCTCTACTGGTTTAGGTATTTACAAGTCAACTGATGCGGGAAAGACCTGGGCCCATGTTGGTCTACGAGATGCAGGGCAGATTTCTAAGATTATCATTCATCCATCAAATCCTGATGTTGTCTATGCAGGTGTAGTTGGACATGCTTTCGGTCCTAATGAGACACGTGGGGTCTTCCGAACGGCGAATGGAGGCAAAACTTGGGAAAAGGTTTTTTATGTCAGCCCCAAAACAGGGATCGCGGACCTGGTTATGGATCCCAACAACCCAAGGATACTCTATGCTTCTGCCTGGACGGTAGAACGGAAACCTTGGACTATTATCTCAGGTAGCGAGGAATGTGGTCTTTTCAAGACCAGCGATGGGGGAGGTACATGGAAAAAGCTCACCAATGGCTTGCCAACTGGAATAGTGGGGAAGATTGGAATAGCTGTATCACCGGCTAACTCAAGCCGTGTATGGGCTTTGGTAGAAGCAGAAGATGGTGGTCTCTTCCGTTCCGATGACGCTGGAAAGAGCTGGCGTCATTTGGAAACAAATCAAAAACGTAAATTGTATCAGCGCAGTTGGTACTACATGCACATCTTTGGCGATCCAAAAAATGAAAATGCCCTATATATTCTTAATGTAGGCTTTTTTAAATCCATAGACGGAGGCAATACTTTTGAGAGGATTACTACCTGGCCGCATGGAGACGGTCAAGCCATGTGGATCAATCCTGATGATCCCTACATCATGATCATAGGTACAGATGGAGGGGCTAGTATATCCTTAGATCGAGCTGAAACATGGTCGACAATCAAGAACCAGCCCACAGCAGAGCTTTATTATGTTTACGTGGATGAACAGTTCCCTTATCGGGTTTACGGTCCTCAACAGGATAACAGCACTATATCGCTGCCAAGCCGTTTCTCCTCACAACTCACCTGTTATGAAAACTGGTACCAAGTAGGAGGATGCGAAAGTGCCCAAATTGCGTTCAACCCCAAGGATCCTACTATTGTGTATGCAGGCTGCTATGGTGGCGAGATTACACGCTATAATGTCATTACTGGGGAAGAACGCGACATTCTCTGCTACCCTCAGATGGAAATTGGCAAGGCACCTAAGGACCTGCGTTATAGATTCAATTGGAACGCACCGATTCGCCTCTCCCCACACGATCCCAACATGCTCTACCATTGCTCTCAAGTGGTACATAGATCTATTGATCAAGGTCAGAGTTGGGAAATCATAAGTCCAGACCTCTCACGCAATGAGAAGGATAAACAGGATTACTCAGGAAGCCCTATAACCTTAGAGAACACCGGTGTCGAGGTCTACTCCAACATCTTGGCTTTTGAAGAATCGCCGCACAAACCTGGGCTACTGTGGGTTGGTACTGACGACGGTCTGGTCCACATTTCTCTTGATGGAGGCCAAAACTGGGAAAACATAACTCCTAAGGGAATGCCAGAGACCAGTTCTGTCAACATCATCGAGCTATCTCCCCACGATCCCGGCCGAGCTTTCATCGCTGTACTTAACTATTACTTCGAAGACTATCGACCTTACATCTATAGGACCAATGACTATGGCAAAACCTGGAAGCTGTTGACCAGTGGGAAGAATGGTATCCCCAACAATACACCGACTCGAGTAGTTCGGGAAGATCCTGACCGCAAGGGACTTCTGTATGCTGGGACTAAGTCCGGCATGTATGTCTCCTTCGATGACGGCAAGCACTGGCAGACTCTCCAGCTGAATCTTCCAGTGATCCCAGTCACCGACCTGAAAGTACACCATAAAGATTTGGTTCTCTCCACCCAAGGCAGAAGCTTCTGGATTCTGGATGACATAACCCCTCTGCAACAGCTATCCAGCGAGATGTCTAATTTGCCTTATCTGTTCAAGCCCCGGGATACCTGCCGAATGCATATGGCTCGAAAAAGAAATCCAGATTATCCCTGCGGAGATAATCCCCCCAATGGTGCTCTGATCTTCTATTCATTTCCTGAACCTCCAAAGGATGAAGTTACCCTGCAAATCTTCGCTCCAGATGGCAGCCTTATTCAAACTTACTCATGCAAGCATAAGCCCTTCCCCCATCCCGAATTGATTAACTTTAACGTTTCTGATGGCACCACCATGGTCTCCAAGAGCGCTGGAATGAACCGCTTCGTCTGGGACCTGCGTTACCCCGTAGTCAACACGGTCGAAGGCGCTATCGTTTGGGGTTTTACTGGTGGACCTCGGGCTGCTCCTGGAACATACAAGGTGAAGATTTCAGCAGGCGAGTGGAGCCAGAGTCAATCTTTTAAGATACTCAAGGATCCCAGAATTATGACCACCCAAGCAGAGTTTGAAGAACAGCGCGATCTGCTATTGAAGATGCGGGAGAGTCTGAATGAGATTTATGATGGTGTGCGCATAGTTCGGGAAGTAAGGGAGCAAGCCAAGGATTTGGTCGCTCGACTTGGTAAAGCTGGTCACGACGTGACCGATCTCCAGAAAGCAGCCGATTCACTCTCCGGAAAACTGTCGAATATTGAACGAGAACTCATGCAGCCGAAGAACTCAGCCCGCCAAGATACAGAGAATTTTCCCACGAAATTAGATAACCAGCTTGCTTATATTTATTGGAAGCTTGATACGGTAGATAATAGGCCAACCGACGGCCAGGTTGAACGCTTCCAAGACCTCGAGACGGAGAAGGAAGCCCTGCTGACAAAGTTACATCATATCATCGACACAGACTTAGCGGCGTTTAACGAGATGATCCAAAAGTCTGGTGAACCGCCTATCATCTTGCCCAGTGCCACCAAACAAATCGAGCAGAGAAAAAGGTTTCCCTAACTAGAGGATAAGCCCAATAGAAAAAAATAATAGCAAAAGGCGAAGCTGAATGTTTAAAAAGCATTCAGGGAAAATAATTGCTAGATGAAAGCCCCTTCGCTTGCCTGTTTTCAAAGACTATCTGCTCACCCATACCGGGCTGCTCCATCCCCACTGGTTGTTCTTTTGCCGGACGCATAAATAGTAATTATCTGTCGGGCTTTCAGGATTTGAATCGACAAAATAACCCTTTAGCCGAAAAGCCTGCTCAGGAACAGCTCGATAAAATGAAACTGCGACATCGAGATATCCACGCACCAAATGGGAGCGTTGACCCTGCAGCAGCTCCGCGAGTTTATGCTCAAACTTCCGGCCATTGACAGAAGCCATGATGGAGGCCTGGACTGGCATCTCGACATCAAGGATCAGGGAATTGTTGATTGGAGTCACCGGAGTCGGGTTTCCAAAGGAGAAGGATTTAAACGAGACACTTCTTTCGTCTTGAGCTGTGATGTGGCTGATTAGACTTTTTCCTTTGGTTAATTCTTCCAGCTCGGCACCCTCTGTAGGCTGAGCTCTGAAACAGGGCGTCACTGAGTGAAGGCGCCCGTCCGTTAGCTTTAAAGTTCCTGTCCACTCTGTGAGTTTTGTCATTACTCCCCATCCCCATTCAAACCTTATTTTGGCCCGAACAGAACCTTTAGGGGATGAAAAAGTGAACGAAGGATTGAATCGTTTTATAACTCGGCAGTTTTTCACCAAATCAACATAATCCAGGTAATCCTCTCCCTGAACGGTGAAGTCAATTTTCTGTTTTCCCTGGCCCGCGATTTCCTGACCCATCAGGGCATCATTAACGGCGAAGTCGATCACGATACGATCTCCTGTGACTGCGTAAATTCTGCGGGCTTTGAACGCCTTCCAAAGGGACTCTTTTGTTAATTGGCTGGCGTAGATAGCGATTTTTCCTTCTCCATAACTTCCTGGGTATCCATAATGGTTATCGGTCGAAGCGCTAATTCCAAATTTATATCCCCTTCTCAAGCCCGTCTCTATTGTTTTTTCACTTGACCGGGGGCCCATTTCCCTCAGCATAGGGTACGGAGAAGTATCAGAGACAGAGCATCCGTGATAGGAATAAACCTCAACGAAGGGAGACTGGGAGGATTCCTTGAAGTAGTCCCAGTTTATCCCTCTGGAGCCCGGTAAATAGGCTATATGATGGGGAATCACAAGTGCCTGGCGTTCTTTCATTTTATCGCGGAGTTTTTCAATGGAATCAGCGTAAACAATCTCGTGTTCCGGCTCCAGGTAATAAACGTTATGATCTCCATAGCGTATGGAGTGCCATTCGAAGGCCAAAAACGGAATGAACTTTCCGGGTTGCATCGCCTCTTTGGTCAGCCTTTTGACCTTTGGCCAGAGATGTTCCAAGCGCTTGTATCCTTCATCATGATAAACGATGTAGTCTCTTATCCTGTTCATATGTTCTTCATCCCGGGGTGTGTCATGCCAGCTTGAGTGCCCCACAACAGAGCAAAAATCAAGACGCTGCTCCTGAGCTGCCCTGAAAGCATTTTCTAGAGAACCAATGCCATAACTAATTCCGGAATGACAATGCATATCTCCCCAATACAGGTTATATTGCGTTTTTCTTTGCTTTTCGTTATAAGCCTTAACTGGAAGGTCTAAGGCAGCGAGCCCTGTAAGACCGAATGCCCCTTTTAAAAAAGAACGCCTTTTCATGCAATACCTCCTTCAATAACATTATTCTTCAAATTAGTGCCAAGTTGGTAGCCAACCTCATAATGGCTGCCCTTAATATGCACAATAGGAATAGTTATCTCCTTCAATAACTTTGCTCTTTTTTGTTTTTTAGGTGCTTCTGCATTACAGAGAAAAGCGAAAACAAGAAAAGAGAAAACAACGAAGATGAAAAAATGAAAAGATTTTGACTTGGGTTTTTTAATCAGCTTATCCTCCATAAATTTTTTTTATATTTGAAATGTTGTTAATACCAGCGCAAATCAGATAGCATTTATGCAGCTTTTATATTAAAGCGAA
>SDBS01008081.1_pt1 | contig 10191 bp, 6 predicted proteins | sample 2277091 | NCBI WGS metagenome assembly SDBS01 (sample SAMN10404972, study PRJNA504765) | marine sediment metagenome | isolation source: marine sediment core GS10_PC15, 163 cmbsf | place: Arctic Ocean: Southern Knipovich Ridge | collected 2010 | reverse complement strand
AATAATAAATAGCAAATCGTCTGGGGCCATAGCTCAGCTGGGAGAGCGCTTGCATGGCATGCAAGAAGTCGTGGGTTCGAATCCCATTGGCTCCATTAACCTATCTTTTTGCCATCAAAAGATTTGCGAGGAATCATTCCTGTGTCATCTATCTCGGCATTAGTGCTGCGTATCGCAGTGGCCCAAGCACAGGGAACACAAAATGGAACGGTCTATTGCATGGTGTAACAATCAGAGGTAATATGGGGCTATGGGTAATGTTTTTCCCGATGATGTATGATTGTGCAGATGAAAGGAATGGCGATGAATCCAAACAAACTCATGTCCAGGACCATCGGAGCTTGGTTGCTTGCAGTCTGTTGTTGCGTTCCGGTTGCAGTCTGTTTAGCGGGCGCCGCGGCGGAACAGGTCAAGAAGGTGCGTGGCGAGACCCTGGAGAAAGCGGTCGCCAGCACGGGCTTCCATGGGGGCTTCCAGTACCTGCCAGGGCCGATTGGCAATCCTTCTACCCAACACTATGAAGTATCTCCGGGGCATCCTCCCTACGAACAGAGGGCCCGCTTTCTGGGCGTGCTTCGCGGGTCCTGGTACGAGATCGGCCATCAGGTAGGGACAAAAGCCGGTGACCTGGTGCGTTGGGTATCCGACGTTTGGTGGAAGCAGCACACGGAGAAGTACGGACTGGACAACACAATGAAGGCACTTCCACTGTACGAAGCCCAGATTGCCGCCCTGAACCCCGAGCTTATCCAGTTCATGAAGGGCATTGCCAAAGGCGCCGAGGCGGAGTTAGACAAGTCTCCATATGCTCAGTCGAGCAGCCATTATGAGAAGGTATTGAATACGAACATCTTCGATGCCTGGTCGTATCGACACCCGACTACATATCCCTGGACGCCCGGTCAGGGCGCCGAAGAGAATGGCTGTAGCGCCTTTGTGACCATAGGGACCGGCCCGAACAAACGCGATGAGATGATCGCGGCCCATAACCGCCATACTTCCTTTAATCCGAAATGCTACCAGCTTGTATATATTGGACAGCCCGATGACGGTAATGCGTTCTGGGTCCTTACCGCGGGAGCGGCAGGCGCGGCTTGCCAGGTAGTCAACGAAAAGGGAGTCTCGCTGATTCTGAACGCAGGCGGCGACCAACACGCCGAGCAACATGCAAACGCCTTTGGCGTGTCGTGGTTTCTCCTGTTTCTGCACGTGGCCGCCTACGCTGACACAGCCGACCAGGCCATCGAGATGCTCACCCGAGGGACGCCGGACTATCGCGCTCGTACCGGGCGCCAGAGCCTGCTGCGCACCGGGACCTGGAACTTCCTAATCTCGGATCGAACCGGCTGCACCATAGTGGAAACTACTGCTGACCGATATGCGATGCGGCGTCCCGGCGATCTGGGCGAAATTGGCAACTACTTAGTGATGACCAACCACAATTACTGCAATTACAGCTTCGACGAGAACAACCGGCGAACGGACGTGCCCATGACGCGGTTTGGCAATGAGAAAACGTATCCCGGCAGTGCCAAGCGGTTTTGGACGCTTATGGGTGATATTCGTCACCACTATGGCCGGATTGATAGCGTTCTTGCTATGCAGCTTCTAAGCGGGCATCATCAACGTGACCGGGACGGACGATTGATCGAGTCCAGAGAAGGCGAGATTCCACTCCAGTATCAGGGTGACGTAAGCTGCCCCCACCTCGGAGGCTATCCCGGCGGTTGGAAAGGTGGTGCCGCGGATGCCAAGGTCGCGGTTCACGGTGAAGACTTACGGGTTTACTGGACGTTAGGTCGCCCCTGCGAGTGGCAAGGCCCCTGGGATGAGGTCAGACTGAAAAAGAAGACGGCTGACGTTCTGATTGCCTACGACTCCCTGACCGGGAACACCGAACGAATGGCACAAGCAGTGGCCGAAGGAGTCAAGCGAGTGCCCGGTGCGGTCGCGATGGTCAAGAGGGTCAGTGAAGTTACCAAAGAGAACCTGGAAGCCGCGGAGGCCATTGTTCTGGGATGCCCCACCTATTACGCCAACATACCCGGCAGAATGAAAACCGTGATCGATGATTGGTCCTGGAAGATGAAAGTGGATTTTACAGACAAGGTGGGAGGGGCGTTCGCCACAGGTGGTGGTCAGATGGGAGGCAAGGAACATGTAGTCATCTCGCTTCTGCTGTTTATGATCAACAATCGGATGGTTGTGGCAGGCCCTCTATATCAAGACGAAGAAGGGCAAGACATTTGGGCCGAAACGGGCGCCGGGGCGATGACCGGACCAATCGATCCTGGGATCAGCCCCAAGGAGCTCGACAGCGCCAGCCGCCTCGGAGAGCGGGTGGCACGCCTGGCCTTGAAGCTCTCACGGATTAACCTATAAGAAGTATAACATGATGAATCGTCGAAAATTTCAGAGATACACTGCTATGGACATCACCGGCACTATGCCGCCAGGTTGTCAAATGTACAGAATTTGAGTGTGCCTTCTTGCTCAGCGAGAAATACAGGGCCGAATTTCATCATGGCCACAATTAAAGGAGATGAAATATGCAGCAGATATTAGGTCGACGCAGTTTCCTAAAAATGGTCGGAGCAGGACTTGCCTCCACTGGATTACAAAAGCTTAATGGTCAATCGAAACCTGGAACACCAACCTCGGAAAAGGAAATCCCTTCAAAGTCATTTGTGGATTTCCTGAAGAAATATGGAGATGAGCATCCGCCCGGCATGATATACCGTGACGGGCAAGACTTTCGGGCCTGGCAGCAAGCTTTTCGTCGAAAACTCGAATCCCTGCGCGGGACCTTACCTAAACGTGTCAAACCTGAGATGGAAATTTTAGAGACAACTGAATTGCCTGACCACACCCGCCGGTTAATTCGTTTTCCGGTTACAAAATTTTCCGAGCTCATCGCCTATTTGCTGGTTCCCAAAAATGTCAAAAAGGGTGAGAAACGGGCAGGCATTATTGCACTGCATGGCCATCATTCCCACGGCATCAAGACCATTTGTGGTGTACTCAAAACGGATTATCCCCCTTATGCACTGCAGGCTGTACGTTCCGGCTACGTAGTGCTGGCACCGGCTTGGTGGGGCTGGCCGGGAAGAGACGGTCATCTTGACAGAATAGGAAATCGTGATAAATGCAATGTTATCCAGATGGCTGCGTCTATGTATGGTATTAACGTTTTGGATCTGCATATTCAAGATGGCCAGGCTGCGATTGACGTCTTGTGCTCACGTGCTGAAGTAGATGCGAAAAAGATCGGCTGTATAGGTAATTCTTATGGCGGCCGAACCACAATGTGGCTTACGATTTTTGATGAACGGATCAAAGCCTGTGTTCCAAGTGGATGTATGAACATCTTCCGTGAGCGTTCTTTGAAGCTGTCTTCGTGTGCAATCCAGTATTTGCCGGGAGTACTTCAATATGGGGACGTTCCGGAATTGTTTAGCTTGATCGCACCGCGTCCAATGCAGCTACAAGCGGGTGAAGGAGACAATCTAATCACCCTATCGGACCGAGACCAAATAAAGCAGGTCGTTGAAAAGGCGTATCGTCTTCTTGGAGCAGAGAAAAAATTTGAGTATGTACTGCATTCGAGAGGGCATGTATTTGCCTGGGACCTTGCTGCACCATTCTTCCAGAGGCATCTGAAAATTGATAGATAGGGAGTTTTCATGGAAAGACGTGATTTCTTAAAAAAGACGGTTGGAATAGGAGCGATGTCCTTCGCAGCAGCAAACCTTATTAACACCAGTCGGGCAGCGGTAAAAGAAAGAAAAAAGCAGTCCGTAAGGACTCCCCAGGAGAACATTATACTTATCATGACCGACAACCACGGTGCCTGGACCCTGGGCTGTTATGGAAATCCTGACATTAAGACGCCGAATATCGATCGCCTGGCGATGGAAGGCATCCGCTTCACCAAGGCATTTAGTTCAAATGCAGTTTGCTCACCGACGCGTGCAACATATCTGACGGGACTTATACCCTCACAACACGGGGTCCATTGTTATTTGAACCGTAGCGAAGCTCAAATGGGAGCAAAGGCATACAGCACAATTGAAGAGTTCCGCACTCTGCCTGAAATCCTTGCGGAACATGGATATACCTGCGGACTTGTCGGCAAGTGGCATCTGGGTAAGAATATGTATCCACAGGAAGGATTCAGCTATTGGATTACTATGCCGCATGGAGGTACGCGAACATTCTATAATGCGGAAGTTATCGAAAATGGTAAAGTCCGCACTGGGCCGGATTATTTGACCGACCTTTGGACAAAACATGGAGCAAGGTTTATTGAACAGAATAAAAATCGTCCATTTTTCCTGTTTTTGTCTTACAACGGACCGTATGGCCTCGGTTCTTCCCTCAATAAGCCCGCCCGCAACCGTCACGCTGCATATTATGCTGACAAGGAATTACTGTCTTTTCCCCGTGAATCGATGCACCCCTGGCTCTACAATAACAAACAATTCCTCAACAATGTGCATGCCATGCGGCGGTACGCCTGCGAAGTGAGCGCAATCGACGATGGTGTAGGTGAAATGATGCGCACATTGAAGAAGCTGGGGCTGGACAAGGAAACGCTGGTTATCTTCACAGCAGATCAGGGATGGGCTGGTGGTCATAATGGTCTTTGGGGGATGGGTGATCATACTCGTCCGCTGCATGCATTCGACTACACAATGCACATTCCTTTGATGTTCCGGCATCCCGGGGCAATCCCTTCTGGCCAGAAGTCAGATTTAATGGTCAGCAACTACGATTTGCTCCCCACCGTTCTAAGTTACCTTGGTTTGTCCGGCGAGATGCCAAATAATCCAAAGCCGCCTGGCCGGGATTATTCGACGGTACTGAAGGGAAAAAGCCTGGAATGGGACAATGTTATCTTTTACGAATTCGAGAATGTTCGGGCTATCCGGACTGTTGAATGGAAATATATCGAGCGGTATCCTGACGGCCCACATGAATTGTACAATCTGAACAACGACCCGAACGAGCGGTTCAATCTTTACGGCCAGCCGAAACAGGCTGATATTCAAAAGAAACTCCGCACGAGGCTCTATCAATTCTTTAACCGCTATGCTGAGCCAAAGTATGATTTGTGGCACGGTGGCCAATCCAAGACGCACCTGCTTAGCGCCGAAGGGGCCAGAACGCTTAGATCAGCTCAAGCGTCGAAAAGATAGTTTGTAACATAGCTGTTAAGAAGGGGACCGTAACTTGCATAAAGTATAGGGAGAAAAAAAGACACTTATGAAAAAGGTAGAAAACAATATCAGCAAGATAAACTGGTGGAAAGTCTCCATTACAGTAATTCTGGCAGCATTGGGTGTCGGTAAGGCTTTATCCATATCGCAAGATGCTCGTGCTTACGGTGCGAAATCAAATAATAGTGCGGCCTACCTGGCACCATTTAAGAATGAGGAAGAAGCAGTTGAGAAAGGCGAAACTATCGGTGTTGGCTCTGCACGGCTTGAAGGCCCAAAAACTGCTGAAGTATTTACTTATCAAACCTGGACAATCGTGTACACTCCTGGAAAAGTGGGAATCAAGCCTGGTGGAGGGATACGCATCGGCATTCGCCACATGTGCCATCTTTGGAGCGCTGTCCAAAAAGATGATCCAAAATCGCCCGGCTATTTGACGGTCAAATCCACAGACAACGTACCCGTGTCCGTCTCTGTCGAATGCCGCAACCGGAGCAAGAGATTCTCCGGCCAATATTTCCCCTGGCAAAATATTGTTGAGGTCATCGTGGGAGAACCCGGGCTGGAACCAGGCCAGACTATAAGAGTGACCTATGGCGACAGAACAAATGGTTCACCCGGGTTTCAAGTCCAGCCCTTCGATGAATCACATTTTATCTTTAAAGTGTATGTCGATGCCCTCGGTAATAATGAATATTTGCCTTTAGTTGAGAGCCCGGCTGTTAAGATCGCTGCCGGACGGCCTTATAAGTTAACGGCTCTGATGCCATCGAACGCTGCGGTTGGCAAACCTGAATGGTGTGTAATCCGAGCTGAGGACCGCTTTGGGAACCCTGCAACGCGATACAATGGCACTATTAGCTTTAAAGCGACCGATACATTAGCAAAGCTACCTGATTCTTATACTTTCACCCAGGCAGATAAAGGGGTACAACGATTCGAGAACATTATTTTCAATACAAAGGGCTTTCACACCGTATCTGTAGAAGATGGCAAATTTCAAGATGAAAGCAACCCAGTGAAAATAACCCAGAACCATATAAAAAAATTACTGCTGTGGGGCGATTTGCATGGCCATACACTTCATTCTGACGGCCGAGGTACTGTTGAAGAGTACTACGATTTTGCAGAGCGTGTCGCTGCTCTTGATTTTTCCGCAGTTTCTGATCACGCATTTGAGATGCCCGACGAAATGTGGAGTCATTCCAAGAAAGTGACGAATCAAGCAAACAAACCCGGCAAATTTGTGACCTTTAATGCTTATGAGTGGAGTGGGGCGAGCAATGTTGGTGGTGATCACAATGTATATTGGCTGGAGGATGATCCACCACTTTATCGTTCCCGCACAGGCTATAACAAGCTAAATCTACAGGTCTATCATGGTCCCGAACCAAAAGTTGAGCATATTATGGATTTGTTCGCTAAACTTGAACAGCACGGCACGAACAAGAACGTTTTTTGCATCCCGCATCGCGGAGGCAGAGCGGGAAATCTTAAATGGCATAATCCGAAAGTGCAACGGCTTATTGAGATTTTTAGTGAACACTTCCGCAGCGAGTCCTGGGCAACGGAATTCCTAAAGGAAGGACATCGGCTCGGTATTATGGCCAGCACCGACAACCATTATGGAAATCCGGGTTACGGCTATCTGAAGCGAGGACAAAGCGATTATTCAATCTTTGAAAAACAAGAAATTGGAATGGGACTTATAGCGGTCTTTGCAGAGAAACGCACCCGCAAGTCCATATTTACAGCTCTTTACGACCGGCACTGCTACGCGACTTCCGGTGAGCGTATAATCATCGAATTCACTGCCGACGGACACACGATGGGCTCTGAATACAGAACGAGTGAATCCCCACTCATCGCAGTAAGAGCAACCGGCACGGCAAATATAACTCGGGTTGAAATAAAAAAGAACAGCAGTTTCGTGCATGTAAACAGACCAAACAAAAGGATTATTGAGCTGAATTGGAGAGATCCTGATTTCGACGGCAGTAAAGCGTCCTATTACTACATCCGCATAGTCCAGGCAGACAATGAGGAAGCCATCTCAAGCCCGATATGGGTAAACTGAGCTCTAACTTTGTTTTGTCCTCAACTCTCTGCCCATATCTACAACGATCGGACACAGCAAAACCTTCGAGCATTATAACTACCCTAACGTTGTGGCTTGCCGACAACGAGGCTGGCTTGGTGTTGTTTCATCACCTCCAATAGTTCTCGCACCACGTTGGGGTGTTGGTCAGCGACGTTATATTTCTCCGATGGGTCATGCTCGACATGGAACAACAGTGGTGGATCGTGCTCTTCGATCGGCCACTCACCCCACGTACTCACGGAGGCTGGGCTGGTTGTCTTGATATGAATCTTCCACGGACCTTTTCGGACTGCCCAGAGTTCTTCGCCGAAGTAATAGAACATAAGCGCCTCGCGGCCGGTCTTGTTCTCAAAGAGCACCGATGAAATATCAACTCCGTCGACAATGCGGTCCTTTGGCGATTCAGCACCCGCAAGCTTAGTAAAAGTGGCGAATAGATCCATTGTGGTGGCAAAGGCGCAAGTCGTTACACCCGCTGGTATCCGTCCCGGCCAGCGGAAGATAGCGGGTACGCGATAGCCGCCTTCCCAAGTGCTCACCTTGCCTTCATAAAACAATCCCCCTGAGCCACCATCAAGCTTCTTGCCGAGCCATGGTCCGTTGTCGGATGTGAAGCCGACCAGCGTGTTGTCTTCGATACCCAACTTCCTAAGAGTCTTCAATATCTCGCCGCACGACCAGTCGAGCTCTTCGACCACGTCACCATAAAGCCCACGCAGACTCTTGCCGCGGAACTTCTCGCTGGCAAACAGTGGTACGTGCGGCATTGTATGCGCCAGGTAAAGGAAGAATGGCTTCTTGCCGGCGTTGGCCTGCATGAAGTGAATGGCCTCTTCAGTGTACCACTTCGTGAGATAGCGTTGGTCGGGCTCTTTGTCCGGGTTGGTGACAGTGAAATTGCGGATTAATGGCGTCGGAGGCTGGTCCTTGAACAAGGGATTATTCGGTTGCGTTCCGGGACTCATGTCGTTCGAGTAAGGAATGCCGAAATAGTAATCGAATCCATGGTTCAAAGGCAGGTACTTCGGCTTGCTGCCCAGGTGCCATTTACCGATACAGGCAGTTGCATAGCCAGCGACCTTCAATAGTTCGGCAATAGTGATTTCCTCATCGGGAATGCCACCGGTCGACTGCGGAATTAGCACTCGTGTGAGCCCACTGCGGATTGGAAGACGACCGGTGAGAAGGCCGGCGCGGCTGGGTGTGCAGACACTGGAAGCAACGTGGAACTGCGTGAACTTCATTCCTTCGGTTGCCATACGGTCGAGATTGGGTGTAGCGATCGTGGGGTGTCCATAGCATCCTATATCACCGTAGCCCATATCATCCGTAAAGATAAGGATGATGTTCGGTGGTCGTCTCTTGTCGGCAAGCAAGCTATAAGAAATGGAGCATCCAGCCATCGGGGCTGCCACGGCCCCAAGGCCCATCGCTTTCAAAAAAACGCGACGTGAAAAATAATATCTGCTCATCGCCTCATTATCCTTTTGTTAAGAAAATGTTCAGCGAAGTTCTTGAATTTCCAACATGGCGTTGGCCCACAGACAGCACAAGTTTTTCAACCCATAATAAAGCTCGATCGAAATTTACCATATATATAGCTTAGTAAAATTCCTAAGCCTTCTGATGTCCTATATTACCAGACTTATCCCAGAACTTCTATCGTTTTGTGCCCTTATTAATTGTCTCTCTTGCCGTAATTTCTGGGACCGGTAGCACCAGCCCATCAGGCCCGGCGGGTGTGAGCTGAATACGCCCAGAGTGAAAGGTTCAAGCCCAGATGATTATTTCCTTTGAACCATACACCCTGGTGTGCTATAATCATCCCTGTCGGTCGAAATCAAATCTTCTGTCAGCTACCGGCCGGGCAGGTTAGGAAAGGAACATCGTCGTGCGCATCATACCATGCTTACTGTTGCTTGCCGGCTTTCTTCTGGTGGCTGATTCGTGCCGCCGGACCATCCGGACGCCCGTCTGCGAGCCAGGGGCCCCTGCGGAACCGGGCGAGCTCGTGCCGGAAGGCTTCGTACTGCTGTTCAACGGAATCAACCTGGATGGCTGGAAAGTGCGGCAGTCCCAGAACCGGGATTGGCAAGTTGTCGAGGGAGTCATCGACTGTGACCCCTACGAGGGAGGGGGCGATAGGAACTTGTGGACCAACAGGAGCTACGGCGACTTCGAGCTGCTGGTGGACTGGCGGATCAAGAAGAGTCCCTACATCAACCGGGCCGCCAAGATTATTCTCCCCGATGGGACGTACAAGAAGGACGATTCCGGCAAGGAAGTGCTAATCGAGGTCCCGAACACCGATTCGGGGCTCTTTCTCCGGGGCCGGCACAAGTCTCAAGTGAACATCTGGTGCTGGTCGGTCGGTTCGGGCGAGGTATGGGGCTATCGTACCGACCCGGCGTTTTCGCCCGAGGTTCACGCCGGGGTCACCCCAAAGGTCAAAGCGGACCGGCCGATTGGTCAATGGAACACTTTCCATATCATTATGAAGGGGGACCGCCTGACGGTCACGCTCAACGGGAAGCTGGTCCTCGAAAACGCTCAGCTGCCTGGCGTCCCGGCTCAGGGACCAATTGCATTACAGCATCACGGTGATCGGAAGGACGGAGAATGGGGAGCGTCCTTCCTCCAGTTCCGCCGCATTTTCATTAAGGAGTTGAGTCAGCCGCCCAGTCAGTGAAAAGCGATGTGAACGTTGCAATGAAACCAGGTGGATCCGAATTCTTGTTAATTGTTTTAAAATTAGGACTGGTAAAGAAATTAGGTTTCGTTTTTGGTTGAGCGAGGACAAGGCTGGCAAGGAAGCAAAACGCAGGCCTACTGGTTGGTAGTCCGAGTTTTGCTGACACCGCCAGCCGAAGC
>SDBS01008080.1_pt1 | contig 10191 bp, 6 predicted proteins | sample 2277091 | NCBI WGS metagenome assembly SDBS01 (sample SAMN10404972, study PRJNA504765) | marine sediment metagenome | isolation source: marine sediment core GS10_PC15, 163 cmbsf | place: Arctic Ocean: Southern Knipovich Ridge | collected 2010 | reverse complement strand
TGAGCCAGCCAGATGCCCGATGTGCAGGTCACCATTCGCATAGGGCCAGGCGGTGCAGACCAGAATCTTCTTGGTCATCGGTCCCTCCACTCCTCCACCGCGATCAGATGGTGTTAACCCGTGGCAATCAGTCAACAAGAAAGCGCGGTCTGACTGCTGATTCCCCGCCAACCACGCTGTGACAAACGAATCTTATCATAAGCTGATGCGGCTGTCAAAGCGTTGACGCCATCCACCTCTTCATGTCCAGCGCCAGAGCTCCTCTGTCTAACCTTACCCCGACTATCCATGTGGGACACCGGAGGGCATGGGTTCATCCGGGTGCTGGAGGTCGCTCTTTTCAGGGCGGTGGATCGAGTGCTCCACCAATCGCGGAGGCCAATGCTGATCTGCCGGCAGTGGACACAATCCTGTGTCTGGGACGGTTAATCCTCCTCTCCCTCGGGAGCGGAGGGCTGAACCATCTCAAAGACGTACACCTGATGGGTACCGGTGTCGGTCACGTAGAGGGTGCCGACAGCGTCCGCATAGATGCCCACTGGCTGTTGCAAGGTGGCCGCTCCCGCCTGAGTCCACCGGTCCAGCAGCCGCCCATCAGGAGCGTAGCGTAGGATAGCACCCTCGCCCGGCGCCGTAACCAGAAGACTGCCGTCGGGTGCCCAGGCCAGATGCGGACCGTCGTGAGCGATGCTGGGAGGGATATTCCAGGAGCCCAGACTGCCGCCCCGCCGGTCAACTCGTTGCAGGCGCTGATTGTGGGCTTCCGCCACGTAGTAGGTGCCGTCCTGATCCATCGCCACATCCGTTGGCTCATGGAACTGACCAGGTGCGTCGCCCAACGTCCCCAGGTCGCCCACGAGGTTACCGGCTGCGTCCAGGGTGGCCAACCGAGCACCACCTGTATCGGCCACAACCACCGCGCCATCTGGCAGTGCAGTCATCCCCCGGGGGTGGAAGGTTTGGATGCCAGGCCCACCGATGCGGTCAAGCGCATTTCCCTCCGGGTCGAAGCGATAAATCCAGCCCTGAAGTGAATCGAGCACCAAGAGTCGACCTTGAGGGTCCCCGGCCAGGGCCAGTGGCTCCTCGAACGGTTCCTGCCCTCCGGCCCACGCCTGGCGATATGTCCCATCTCGATCCCAGGCCTGCACCCGCCGGTTGCCAGTGTCGGCCACGAAAACCACGTTGTCGATGACCGCCACGTCACGCGGTTCGACGAATTCTCCCGGCCCGTCACCCGGCGCGCCCCACGTCGCCTGCCAGCGCAGTTCCATGGGTGGCATCTCAGCGGGAGATGGAAGCTGGGTTTCCGGGACCGGCAGTCTCGCCCGGGCAGTGTCAGCGCTGGGCCACAGATATGGAGAAGGGATTATCTCCATTTCGCCGCCTGGCCGAGTCCAATAGAGGTGAATTCGCGAACGTTCCGTCTGATCCTGGTAGCTGATGCGCAGGTCGTGCAAGCCGGCCTCCAGCGTGATCACGTGTTCGGCGTACTCGTCAGGAACCAGAGCCTCAACCGTGAGCTGACCGTCCAGGAACAGCCGAGCCGCATCAACTGAGCGCAACCCCAGCGCGTAGAGACCAGCATAGGGCACATCCAGCGCTCCTGTCCACTCCACGCTGTAAGGTCGTGGCAACGGCGTCACATGAAAATATGCGTCTAGAACAGGGTCCACCCGCGCCAGCGTCGGTTGGCCCTCCCAGTTGGGATTGGCATAGTACTCGCCCAACAACCCATGCCCGGTGACAGGGAAACTGTAAAGAGCCCACGTTGGGATGGGAGCCATCTCCTCGCCTGGGGGTCGCCACGTCAGCCGCACACGTCCCTGTCCCCCTTCTGCCCTAAGTCGCAAGTCGTGATTTCCTTCGGCCAGCAATGGGGCGATGGTGACCCCACCCACTCCCACGAAGTCTTGCCCATCCAGCGTTAGCGATGCCCTGCCCGGGCCTTCCATCGCAAGTGTGTAATGGCCGAATTGCGGCGCATACAGTACGCCGCTCCATTCAACAACGAAGGGTAGGTCCAGATGAGCGTCCTGGGGCCAATCTTCGTTCACCAGCAATGCATGGCCAACGGAAAGCGGCATCCCCTCTTCGTCCTCACCCGCCCAAGAGCGAACCTCAAGGCCCTGTACACTGAGCACATCGTTTGGCTCCAGTCGCACCATAAGGACAGCGGTGGGATAGGCAGACTCGGCTGGCAGGCTATCGAAATGTGCCTGGGGATACAGTTGGCGTGCCCAATCGACAACCCAGGCCTCGTCGGGGTGAATGAAGTAAACGACGGAGCGGTCGGCCGGTTCGCGAGCGGGCAGCGGGTCCGGAAGGGACATCACCTTGCGCACACCCTGCGGTGATTGCGCTGGCGCGTGAAACCGGATACAGGGGTGATCAAAGAACAAAGGGGAGAAGTAGTAGATTGGCTCAGGGCCCAGCTCGGCAACCTGTTTCCCCACCATGGTTTCGGTTGTGGAAAACGCCTGCCACACCGCCATGTCACCAGCCTGTCGCCCGAAATACGTGACGCCATTGCTGACGGTGATAATGCCTAACCCGATTGCCACCAGTATTAGACTGTATCGAGGCCGGGTGATGCGAGCCGCCCAACGCAACTCTACCCACAGGGCATCCAAGCTCAAGCCGATGAAGAATATCACCGCCGGCATAGCGGCAATGGAACGCAACGATTGCGGCGCTTCGAAATCAAGCGAGAATATGCCTCCTGCCAGGCCAATAGGCAGCAGCACCAGGAAGAAGATGCTAACCCGGTCACGTCGGACAACTGCCAACCCTATCCCCAATGCAAAAAGTACCGCCGACAGCCGGTCCAGGGTGGGAGCGCCAGGTAAATTGTGACGCCCGTTGTTGTCACCCCGGTAATTGAACATCAGCGCGTGCTTCTGGATGTTTCCAGCAATTGCCCGCCCCAGGTTCGGGTCATCCCGGTTTGTGAAGACAGAGACAGTCTGCGTTCGTTGCCAGAAAACCGGGGCGTTCTGCCAGGAAAACAATGCAACCGGCATCACAACCAACCAGACTGCGGCCACAAACAATCCCAGTCGCAGAAGGGGACGAAACCCCCGCCCCCCATAGGCTCCCGGACCGCCTGGGCCCACCAGCCCCCCCGCCAGGCGCGACATCGCCCACAACAGCATCAGCCCCATCAAGATGAATGCCACCACAAACAGTCGAAACCCCGTATAGAAGCACAATCCCAACCCCAGCGAAAGACCAGTCGCCGCAATCAAACGCCACGATAACAACCGGCCTTGCAACACACGCAGCGCAAGATACAAGGTCAAGAACTCAAAGAACGGCGTGTCTATGCCGTTCATCGCGATCCTGCTGAAGTTCACATCCCACCGCATAGTGGCTACCAGGAACCCGAGCAACAACCCCCATCGTAGCCCCAGATGCTCGCGCCCAAATAGATAGGCAGTGATGACTGTGCCCATCCCAAACACAACGCTTACCACGCGTAACGCAGCTATGTTGTCCCCCAGGACCTTCAAGGCAAGTGCAAACAGGTAGAGGTGATGGGCGGGGTGATTCATCGAGTGCCAGAAGACAGGCCGGAAGCTCGGGTCTTGCAGAATGCGGCGGGCGTCAATGCCGGCCACCGCCTCGTCATACCAGGTGCCAAACGGCAGGGAACCGAACTGGAAGAAACGGAAGAAAAGCGCCAAGAGCAGTATGGCTACCAGCCAGTACGCGCCAGGCACCAAGGCTTGCTTGCCCTGCGCCTGACCATCTGATCTGCAACTGGCCCGGCCCCTGGTCCGCGGACCAACGAGCCACATCCCCCCCCCGAACAGGAGCAGGCTGGTCAGGTACAGGAACCAGGCCGCAGTATGCAACTCCTGGACAAAGAGTGCTAGGGAGGCAAGTGAAAGGATGAACCCGGCGGCCGCTATTCCCCACCCCAGGCGACTGCGAATTCCTGGATCCGGGACGTCGGATTCACCCGGCAGCCCATCATTGGGCGACTGTCGTGGGGCATCTCCCGGCAGACACCCCGCCCCGTCCCGAGACCGCGCAAGGTGCACCGCGAAGAGAGGTATGGCCACGGCATACAGCAGCAACCCCTCCCCCAGCCGATCGTGCTCCAGGATTCCCTGAGCCAGATACCCCAGGCCCAGCCCACCCAACGCCCACACCAGGCGGTTCAGGGTGCGGCGAGCCGGCCTGGCATCCGGGCTGACCCCCGCGTCAGGTTGATGGTCCAAATCTTCACCTGTGCTATTCGCGGTGCACAGACAGCTGTGAAATTTCAAGTGTCAAATGTCAAATGCCAAGATGCCAAGCCCTTCTTGCCGTCTGGCATTTGCTCCTGTCAGTAAATCATAACAACTACGGTGAGCGGTGTCAAACCAGGTGAAGCGGCCATCGCCAACGAGATGGAGACAGACTTGATTTCCCCGGGCAGACCTTCAGCCTCTGCAAAGACCGGTGACAGAAGCCGGCTAGCCACAGGATGTTCGGCCTGAAGCCCCAAGGCCGGAATGCACTCGACTCCAAGAGAAGGTGGTTGTCCATCATGGGTGAACGTGCTATAATAGCAGCCCATGCTACCGGCCCTGTCAGGGTGCCGGTTCCGTGATCCGCGATTCTTACCCTGGGTGAGATGGACCTTCGATCATGTACCTTGGATCTAGGCGCCGACGACGTTCTCCACGTCTTACCATATTCCTGCTGTTGCTGATCTTATTAGCCACTGTCTTTGTGGGTTACATCGCAAACAACCAACCTGAGTGGTCAAAGCCGTTCGAGCCAACGCCAATCCCGACACGTTCCGCTCAGTCGTACGTTGCAGAGGCCGAAGCTTATTACAATGAAGGTCAATTGGATGAGGCGATCGCCTCCTACCAACAGGTCTTGGCCATCAATCCAGACGACACGATGGCATACGTCCGACTGGCTGGTTTTCTTATTCTGCGTGAGCGAACAGCGGAAGCTGTCCAACAAGCCAAAGAGGCGGTGCTGTTGGAACCTTCAGACCCGCAAGCCCTGGCCATCTTGTGCCGCGCACTGGACTGGGAGGGCCAGTACGCCCAGGCATTCGACGTATGTGAGTGCGCCATCGAGATCGACCCTGATTACGCCGAAGCATACGCTTACCTGGCCGAAGTTTACGCTGATATCGGTGGCTGGAGAGCAGCACGTCAGTATGCGCAGCAGGCTATCGATCTGGATTATCAAAGCATGGATGCTCACCGAAACCAGGGCTACGCGCTCGAAATGCAGGGCAGATTCAGACAGGCGGCCGAGGCCTACGAGAACGCGATTTTCCTGCATCCCAAGATGGCGACTCTGTACAACGAGGTCGGCCGAAATTACCGTGCGATGGGAAAGTTCACAGACGCTGTGGATCGGTTCGAGAAAGTGATCCGCCTCGATCCCGCCAGCCCGGTGGGCTATGATCAACTTGGCTGGACCTACTATGCGGCCGGCGAATATGCCCGCGCCCAGGACAACCTGGAGCAGGCTACACTGGTTGACCCTGACTACGCGGCTAGTTGGGGACACCTGGGCATTGTGAATTACACGCTGCAACAATATGAGGAGGCCATTGTTCCCCTTCAGCAGACTATTCGCTTGGCGGAGAAGGACCATATGCGTGATGTGCGTCAGGTCATCGTCATCGGCCAAGACACGACATACGATCCACCCCATCCCACAGAACACATGCGTGGCGATTTCTACCCTCTCGATAGGCGAGGTGTTGATACGCTAGAGGTACACCTGTCCCCTATCTTGCAGCAGCAGAAAGCCGATCCCCAGCGCGATCGCACTTGCGGCCATCTGATCGCCTCTGAACTGAGCCCGTCAGTACCGGACCACGAATCTCGCCCCGCCGACACAGAGTTGGCCGAGACGATCGAACCAGATAGCGCCTTTCTGAATGCGAGGGGGCATGGCACGTTGGACGTGAACGAAGGCCAATTGGAGATCAGATTGACCAACATCCCTCAACCAGCAGGGATTCCTTATCAGGCGCAGCTCTTGAGGTGGCCTGACACGACGATTAGCATAGGATACTTCCAGCCCGACGCCCAAGGTAACGCCACCATCAGTTTCACATTCGAAGACGTCCACGCCGCACCGGTTGAGTACTACTACACACTGGGATTCTCATACGTTCACCTTGGTCAGTGTGACAAAGGCGTGCCGTGGCTGCTCACCTCTATTGACTTCGACCCAAGTGTGTCTAACCCCGCCTGGCAGGGATTGGCCCAGTGCCCGGAGGCTGCTGAGACCTACCAGGCCCCTCAACCGCCCCCAACGCCGACCCCCGAACCCACAGAGACGCCCGAAGGGCAATCGCTGCAGTAGACGGGCACACAGTACATCATTTCCTGATTTCCTTTGCTCATTCCTGTTTTGTTTGCTATAATCCCCCAAACTCAGCGATTGCTTTCATGAGGAACCTTGCTATGGTCATTTCCCAGCTGGAGGGTGAGCCGACCTGCCGACTCTCCATCGTGGTCCCTGCTTATAACGAAGAGAAACGCCTGCCGGATAGCGTGCCTCAAATCGTCAACTTCGTCAGGAAGCAAGACTATCCTATCGAAGTCATCATCGTGGATGACGGCAGCACGGACCGGACGGCGGAGGTGGTAAAGGGATTTCAAAAAGATTCTCCCTTCATAGCGCTACGTCAGGTAGACCATGGCGGCAAAGGCCACGCCGTAAGGGCCGGCATGTTGCAGGCCAAAGGCGAATATCTTTTTCTTTGCGATAGCGACCTCTCGATGCCGATCGAGGAGATAAACAAGTTTCTGCCACCGACGCTCAGCGAATATGATGTGGCCATCGCCTCGAGGGAGGTCCAGGGGGCTAACCGCTATGATGAACCAACCTATCGCCACGTTATGGGGCGAGTCTTCAATCTGATCGTGCGCCTGCTGGCAGTACACGGCATCCAGGACACCCAGGCTGGCTTCAAGTGCTTTCGACGCGAGGCGGCCCGGCAAGTCTTTCGCCTTCAGACTGTCAAGGGGTGGGGTTTCGATGTAGAAACCTTGTTCATTGCCCAACGACGAGGGATGGTAATCGTCGAGGTACCGATCAATTGGTACTACAAGAATCGCAGCCAGGTGAAGCCCATCCAGGACACCTACAACATGTTCCTGGAAGTCCTCAAGGTGCGTTTCAACGCCTGGCAGGGGCGATACGGCTGATGGACAGCCCGCCCGATCTTCAGATTGAAGCCGGCCAGGAAGACGAACAGACCCCCTCCGTCTCCCCGGGTATTCAGGAATCAGCCCGTCCATCCAGCGGCCGAGCGTCGGTCAGCCAGTTTCTGAAATCATCCCTCCCGAAATGGAACCTGTGGCGGGCCCTCGGCGGATGTTTGGTGGCCTTCGTTTGTGTGGTGCTCATCTACTCCGTCATCGGTGGTGCCGCCGTCTACCAGGGGTTGAAAGAACGCGCAGCTCTCACTGTACAAGATGCTCAGGTTCACTATGAACGCGGCCTGGCCCACGTGCAGAGTGGCGAGTATGAGTTGGCTATCGCTGAGTTCGAGCATACACTACGGCTTGATCCCGCACACCGCGAGGCGCGTGACGCCCTGCGTGAGGCAAGAACCACGTCCCTAACCCAGCCCACACCCACGTCAGCCACACTCAACGAGGCCCTCAATGGCATTCTGGCCGAAGCCGAAGCGTTAGCTCAGGAAGAGAGATGGTCGGAGTGTGCCCAACGTCTGGGGCAATTGCGCGACCTGGACTCAGAGTTCCAGGCCCAACGGGTCGCCGATCTGTCATACCAGGCCCACTTCAACTCGGGGTTGCAGCTGCGGCACGAGGGTCACGTAGAAGCAGGATTACACGCCTTTGAACGCGCCCTGGTCGAGCGTCCTGGTGACCTTGAAGCCAGTCTCCAGCTCGATCTGGCCTCGCTCTACGTGTCTGCTCAGGCCACGTGGGGCGCTGATTGGCCCTCGACAATCAACTTTCTGGAACAACTCCACACACTCACACCAAACTACCTTGACGTCCAGAACCTCCTCTACCAGGCATACGAGAGTTATGGCGATGCCCTCGTTGATGAGTTGGCGTGGTGCGTGGCCGAGCCCCAGTATATGCAGGCTGCCCTGCTTGAACCCGCGGCTGCCATTCACGCCAAACAGGAGGAGGCCAGAGAGCTCTGCTTGGCGGCACAGGCCGGGCCAACGGTAGCGCCCGCCCCTTCTACCGCCCCCATATCTACGGTGACACCCACCGCTATGGTCACCGCGCCGGTCGCCAGTACGCCCACGGTCTCAGTACCTGTCACTGCTGGCCCAGCTTCTGTGTTCTTCTCACGCTACAACCTAGAACGCGCGCAGTGGGAAATAGTAACAGTCGGTGCTGATGGAGGCGCTCCAATCCACATTGTGGGCGATGCTATGCAACCGGCGGTCAGCCCCAATGGCCGCCTGATCGCCTATCATTCGGAAACCGGCGACAATGAAGGACTCCACGTCTACAATCTAGCCACTGGCACTGATACTCGCATCACAACGTTTGGCGAGGATGTCACCCCCGACTGGGGTCCGGACAACCTGGGACTGGTGTTTGCCTCACAGCGATCGGGAGACCGCCGCTGGCAAGTGTACTTGGGCTGGGCCGATGCCAAGGGCGAAGCGGTTCCTCTGGTAGTAGGACGCACGCCAGCATGGTCCCCCGACGGCGTTCACATCGCATACCAGGGCGCTGATGAACAAGGCAACAATCCCGGTCTATACCTCATCAGCCAGGCGGGCGGCCCCGCCACCCGCCTGACTGACGGCGAAAGCGATCGCACCCCTGCCTGGTCTCCAGCCTGCACGCAGGAGGCATTGTGCCAGATAGCATTCATGTCGAGTCGCAGCGGAAGCTGGCAAATCTACGTGATTGACCTGGTGGGCGGCACCCCGCATCAGCTCACCCAGGCAGCCGGTAACGCCGGACTGCCCGCATGGTCACCTGACGGACGCCAGATGGCCTTCGTGAGCGACGAAGACGGCAGCTGGGGAGTGTACGTGATGTCAGCAACCGGTGGTCAGGCCACGCGGATTGCCGATTGGCAAGGTAATCGCGAGGACTGGCTGCTAGAGCGCCTGGCCTGGAGGCGCTGACAGGCTGTCATTGACGCGCAGCCTTGACCAGGACTCTTCACCAGCCGACCGTGATGACAAAAGAGCACGTAGGACAGAAGCAGTGGCCCCCAATGAAGACGGTCTTGTCCGTCGTGGCCGACACGCCGGAGAATTCTCTCTTACGTGTTGAGTTGTTGCCTGCTCCACAGCGTAGCTAGGCGACTGTCACTTCGTCTGACAAGTACACATCTTGGATGGCGTGGAGCAAATCGACACCCTCGTTCATTGGTTTCTGAAAAGCCTTTCGCCCCGAGATGAGACCCATGCCACCCGCACGCTTATTGATGACCGCCGTGCGCACTGCCTGGTCCAGATCGTTCTCACCGGAAGCCCCTCCCGAGTTTATCATGCCGATGCGGCCCATGTAGCACCCCATCACCTGGTAGCGGACCAGATCGATGGGATGGTCACTGGTCAGATCGGTGTACACCTTGGGATGGGTCCGGCCAAACTTCACCGCGGTGAAACCGCCATTGTTCTCAGCCTGCTTCTGTTTGATGATGTCAGCCTCGATGGTGACTCCCAAGTGGTTGGCCTGACTGCTCAGATCGGCGGAAAGGTGATAGTCCACGCCCTCGTGCTTGAAGGCCGGGTTACGCAGATAGGCCCATAACACAGTGATCATGCCCAGCTCGTGGGCATAGGCAAACGCCTCACTGATCTCCTGAATCTGGCGGCGTGACTCGTGGGCCCCGAAATAGATAGTGGCGCCAATGGCCAGCGCTCCCATGTCAAAAGCCTGCTGCACGCTGGCGAACAACGTCTGGTCATGGAGACTGGGATAGCTCAGCAGCTCATTGTGGTTGATCTTTACAATGAAGGGAATCTTGTACGCGTACTTGCGAGACACAGCCCCCAACACCCCGAGCGTGGAGGCAACGGCGTTACACTCACCCTCAATGGCTAACTTAATGATGTTCTCGGGATCGAAATAGAGCGGATTGGGCGCGAAGGAAGCGCCCGCGGCATGCTCAATTCCCTGATCCACCGGCAGCACCGAAAGATAGCCCGTGCCGCCCAACCGTCCATTGTACAGAATAGTCCGCATAGTGCGCAGCACCGGTGTG
>SDBS01008079.1_pt1 | contig 10191 bp, 16 predicted proteins | sample 2277091 | NCBI WGS metagenome assembly SDBS01 (sample SAMN10404972, study PRJNA504765) | marine sediment metagenome | isolation source: marine sediment core GS10_PC15, 163 cmbsf | place: Arctic Ocean: Southern Knipovich Ridge | collected 2010 | reverse complement strand
TGATTCCCCCCTTACTTCAGTCATTACCGGCATGTCGAACCTTTGCCCGGCGTCGCGAAGCCAGCTTAAAGCCTCCTCGGCTTCTTCCGGGCCTAAAGCCCCCAGTCCCTGGAAGGAGTGAACCGAGCTTCTTGGCTTAAAAATGCCGCCCCTTAAGATATGAGCCCCGGCTATCTTGACCTCTTCTGCGATTCTAAATAGCTGTTTCTTACTCTCTATAGCACAGGGCCCGGCGACGAATACCGGTTCATTCCCGCCGATATTAATATTGCCTACTTTAACTATTTTGCTCTCATCTTCGCCTTGAAACAGCTCGCTATATTCGCGGCTGATAAGCTTATATGGGGTCTCAATCATCCTGGCTTCCTTTACGCCGGGGAGAGCAGCCAGGTGAGCAAAGGATATCTGGCTCTCATCTCCGACTAAGCCAATAACTGTTCTGAATTCCCCTCTGGAAATGTCAGCTCTTAGTCCATGCTTCTTTATCTCGCCGACCAAGCGTTTTATTTGCTCCGGTGTTGCCTCTTTTTTCATAATAATCATCTTCTTCTCCTAGCCCCTTTTGGTCGTCCTTAATCTGATTGACTCCTTAAGGTCATATCTCTACTAACTCAAAAATCCCCCCGCCTGGGGGGATTTCTATTTTAAGATTTACTCTGATTAACCTACTTAAATTTCGTGATAAAGCCCCCTAGGCGCAGCCATTGGGCTGCACAAATGCAAAATACATGTAAAATAGTCCGCAGGGGGCAAAATTAGCTAACATACTCACTACTAGTTCCTTCTTTAAAGAAATATATCATGTGCGGCAGTGATTTGTCAAGCAGTAGCTTTAGCTGCTAATATGATACTTACTTTAGCTATGAATTATAGTTGTTGACATCTAGTTTAAATGTGTGATATACTCTTCAGTTGTCGTTTGTTAGTTTCACCATAGACACCTGAGTAACAAACTCGGGTGTTCAGTGTAGCTTGCAATGGATGAGCTTAGGCTCATCCATTGAAATTGTGTGGCCAGGGAGGAGAAGGTTGCCAACAGTAAATCAGCTGGTTCGTAAAGGGCGAAAGACGATTGTCAAAAGAACCAAGACGCCGGCATTACGCTTTGCCTATAATTCCTTGAAGAATAAGTTGGTGCGTGGCAAGGGCTCACCGCAGAAGCGAGGGGTTTGTGTGCAGGTCAAGACCATGACCCCGAAAAAGCCTAACTCGGCAATGCGCAAAATAGCCAGAGTGCGGCTGACCAATGGCATGGAGGTCACCGCCTATATTCCTGGGGAGGGACATGAGCTTCAGGAACATTCTGTAGTTCTTCTCCGTGGTGGACGAGTGCCGGATTTACCAGGTGTTCGTTACCGTATTATAAGGGGAGCACTGGATACGGACGGTGTAGCTAATCGCCGTCAGGGTCGTTCAAAATATGGCAGCAAACGGTCAAAGAGTGTGGCTGAGGTTGCTTAAATTTAGGAGGCGGGATGCCACGGCGGGCTCAAGCTAAAAAACGAGAGATACCACCTGATGCTAAGTATAATAATATAGTTATAGCCAGGTTGGTAAATAAAGTAATGAGAAACGGCAAAAAGACCACTGCCGAGAGGATTGTCTACGGTGCTCTTGAGATTGTAGAGCAGCGTGAGCACAAGGAAGCGGTCACTGTTTTAGAAGGGGCGGTGCGCAATGTAACCCCTCTACTTGAGGTCAAGCCACGTCGTGTTGGTGGTGCCACCTATCAGGTACCGGTGGAGGTTCGGCCCGGCCGTAACCAGGCACTGGCTATACGATGGCTGCTTAAATCGGCCAGAGCCAGAACAGGCAGGTCAATGGCTGAGAAGCTGGCGACTGAGCTTAGTGACGCCTCAAAGGGTCAGGGGGCGGCGGTTAAAAAGCGTGAGGACACTCACAAAATGGCTGAGGCCAACAGGGCCTTTGCCCACTATAGATGGTGAAGGGATATAAATCATTACTCCTAATATTTTAGAAGAAATGCTCGTATCAGAAAAATTAAAGCAAGAGGCTATACCTATGCCCAGGAGTTTTCCGTTAGACCGGATACGCAATATAGGTATTATCGCTCACATTGATGCTGGTAAGACTACCATCACTGAGCGAATACTCTATTACACCGGTCGTACCTATAAGATCGGCGAGGTCCACGACGGCACCGCCGTAATGGACTGGATGGAGCAGGAAAGACAGCGCGGTATTACTATCACATCGGCGGCTACCACCTGCCACTGGAAAGGCCACCGTATCAATATAATTGATACCCCGGGTCACGTTGACTTTACTGCCGAGGTTGAGCGTAGCCTCAGAGTGCTGGATGGAGGGGTGGTAGTTTTTGATGCTGTCGCCGGGGTTGAGGCTCAGTCAGAGACGGTGTGGCGTCAGGCTGATAGATACAATGTGCCCCGCATCTGTTTTATCAATAAGATGGACCGGATTGGCGCCGACTTTAGCCGCTGCCTGACCATGATTGAAGAGCGTCTGCAGGCTAAACCACTGATACTACAACTGCCACTGGGCAGTGAAGAATCCTTCCTTGGCGTTATTGACCTGGTGGAGAATAAAGCATGGCAATTTGATGGCAATCCTGACTCGGAACCAGAAGAGGTTGCTATCCCTCCCTCAGAGATAGCAACGTGCCAGGAATTCCGCCAGGCATTAACGGAAAAACTGGCTGAATACGATGACCATATCTTAACAGCCTATCTGGAGGGCAATGACATTACTGCCTCTGATTTAAGGCTGGCCCTAAGAAGGGTAACCTTGGCTAATAAAGGCATACCCATTCTTTGCGGTAGCGCACTTAAAAACAAGGGCGTCGGGCTACTGCTTGATGCTATTACGGCTTATCTCCCATCCCCATCGGATATGCCGCCGGTGAGGGCGATTGAACTAAAGACGGGTACAGAAGTCACTCGTCCCGCCAGCGATGAGGCTCCCTTCGCAGCACTGGCCTTCAAGGTGGTCGCTGACCCCTTTGTCGGACGGCTGGTCTATCTCAGGGTGTATTCGGGTAGGGTAAGTGCGGGAGCGCAGGTATTTAACTCAGCTCGGGGTAAGAGAGAGCGCATCGGACGGCTACTGCTGATGCACGCTAATCAGCGCCAGGATGCAAGCGAGACCGATACCGGGAGCATCATAGCGACACTGGGGCTCAAGAATACCTTTACCGGCGATACCCTGTGTGCTGCTACCCAGCCGGTTATCTTAGAATCGATTCGCTTCCCAGAACCGGTGATATCTATTGCCATTGAGCCCAAAACCAGAGCCGACCAGGACCGGATGGCAGAAGCCCTGCACCGGTTGGCTGAAGAGGATCCAACTTTCAAGATAACGTACAACGAAGAGACCGGGCAGACGGTTATCTCTGGTATGGGGGAGCTTCACCTTGAGGTTATAGTCAGTAGATTACTTAGTGAATACAGGGTGACGGCCAAAGTGGGTAAGCCACGGGTTGCCTATAAGGAGACCATTAATACCACAGTTAAGGCTGAAGGGAGATTCGTTAAACAAACCGGGGGGCATGGCCAGTATGGTCACGTCTGGCTTGAGATTGAGCCTTTAGAGCGCGGCGGCGGCTTTCAATTTGTAGACCGCATTAGGGGTGGTGTCCTGTCCAAGCCGTTTATTCGAGCTGCTGAGGCAGGTATTAAAGAGGCGATGGAGACCGGCGTAGCCAGCGGCTGCCCGTTAGTTGATATTAAAGTAACCCTTTATGATGGTAGCTATCATGAGGTTGACTCTTCAGAGATAGCCTTTAAGATGGCCGGCTCAATGGCGCTAAAGAAAGGTGTCGCTAAAGCTAATCCTATCATCCTGGAGCCGGTAATGAGGCTGGAAGTGGTTACCCCGGGACAGTTTCTTGGTGAGCTAATTGGCGACTTTACATCAAGAAGGGGTCGTATAGAATCTATTGAGACGCGTGGTGATACTTCCGCTGTTCGTTGCTTGGTGCCCTTGTCTGAGGCCTTCGGCTACGCCACCACTCTCAGGTCACTAACCCAGGGCAGGGCAACGCATTCCATGGAGTTTTACCAGTATCAGGAGATGCCGGCTGAACTAGCTGACCAGATTAGAGGTACAGCTGCAGGCAGCCAGTCGGGAACAAGGGAAGCATAAATGCCGAAACAGAAGATTCGCATCAGACTAAAGAGCTTTGACCATAAGATACTTGACCAGTCGGCCCAGCAGATTGTAGAGGCGCTGGAAAGGACCGGTGCTGTAGTTGTTGGCCCGGTGCCCTTGCCGACTCGTATCAAGAAGTGGAGTGTCATCCGCTCACCTTTTATTGATAAAGACTCGCAGGAACAGTTTGAAATTCGGACTCATAAGCGGCTTATAGACATTGTGGAGACAAACTCTAGAACAATAGACGCTCTGACCGGTCTCAGTCTGCCGTCGGGGGTTAGCATAGATATTAAACTATAAGTGGAGCCAGGTAGTATGATTTATGGGCTTATTGGCAAAAAACTAAGAATGACTCAGGTATTTAGAGATAACGGCTTGGCTGAGGCAGCCACTGTTATTGAGGCTGGTCCGTGTACTGTGATACAACTAAAAACGGCAGCTAAAGAGGGCTATAGCGCTGCTCAGCTTGGCTTTGGTGAAGCTAAGAGACAGGAGCCTGCCGAACAGGAGTCCCTTAAAGAGCCGAGGAATTTTAGGTATCTCAGGGAATTCAGACTGGCTGATACGGTAGACATTAAGGTAGGAGACAGGGTTGATGTTGGCTTGTTTAAGGCTGGTGATTTGGTTGATATTACCGGGGTATCAAAAGGTAGGGGTTTCGCCGGTGTAGTTAAGCGTTATGGTTTTGCTGGCGGCCCCAAGACACACGGGCAATCTGACCGGCATCGTGCCCCGGGTTCTATAGGGGCCGGCACTTCTCCCGGTCGGGTCTTAAAAGGCAAACACATGCCCGGACATATGGGCAGCAGCAGGGTGACTGTGCGCCATCTGGAGGTGCTTGAAGCTGACCCGGCCCGTAATCTGCTGGTGGTTAAGGGGGCGGCACCCGGTGCCAAGGATGGGCCATTACTGATAAGAAAGTCTAGCGGAGGGAAGTAAGGAAGTTGAAGGTTCCAGTTTATAGCATGGCCGGTGAAGTGGTGAAGCATATTGAGATAAGTGACGATGTCTTTGCTGTGCCCTTTAATCAGGCGGTGGTGCACCAGGCAATGGTGAGGCAGCTGGCAAATGCTCGTCAGGGGACGGCTAATACCCAGACTCGCGGTGAGGTTTCTGGTAGTCATCAGAAGCTATTTCGGCAGAAAGGAACCGGTCAAGCTCGAGCCGGCAGCCGCCGCTCACCACTACGCCGTGGCGGTGGAGTTGCCTTTGGGCCTAAACCCAGGAGCTACCGGCAAGAAATGCCCAAGAAGATGCGCCGGCTGGCCCTAAGGAGTGTCCTGTCAGCCAAGGCTGGGGACAAAGAGTTAGTGGTCTTGGAGAAGTTAGAGCTGGATGAGCCCAAGACTAAAGAGATGGTAAAAATTCTTGCCGCGCTGGGGATGAGTAGTAGTTCAGCCCTGATTACCACCAGCCAGCCTGAAGAAAAAGTGGTTAAATCGGCTCGTAATCTGGTCGGGGTTAAGACAATACCGGCCAGGCTACTTAATGTGGTTGACCTGCTTTCCCACAAGATGCTGCTCATGACCGAGGCGGCGGTGCGCCAGGTAGAACAAATGTGGGATAGGAGATTGGTTGATAAGGGGGAGAGCAGTGCATCGCTATGAAGTACTACGCTTCCCATTGATAACCGAGAAGAATACCTTGCTCCAAAGCCAGGGCAAGTATGCCTTTGAGGTAGCTCGGGAGGCTAACAAGCAACAGGTTAGGGAGGCTGTTGAAGCCGTCTTTAAGGTTAAAGTGGCCGCAGTTAATATGATGACGGTAGCTGGCAAGCGACGCCGTGTCGGCAGGCGACAGGTATTAAGCCCGTCCTGGAAGAAAGCGATTGTTACCCTGAAATCAGGTGATAAAATAGAACTCTTTGAAGGGGTTTAGTATTCTATGAAAGAGGCATGTAAGTGGCACTAAAAGTATATAAACCAACTTCTCCCGGCAGGCGGGGCATGAGCGGCTCTACTTTTGAGGAGATAACTAAAAGTAAGCCGGAGAAGTCACTGCTGCTGCCGCTTAAGAAGAGGGCGGGGCGTAATAGTCAGGGGAGGATAACTGTCCGCCACCGGGGTGGTGGTGCCAAGCGCCGGTTTCGCATCATTGACTTTAAGCGGAATAAGATTGGTGTTCCCGGCAGGGTGGCGGCTGTTGAATATGACCCCAATCGTTCGGCACGCATCGCTCTTATTTACTATGCCGATGGTGATAAGCGCTACATCTTGGCCCCCTTGGGGCTTAAGGTCGGGGATACAGTAAAATCGGGTGAGGATGCCGAACTGAAACCGGGTAATACCTTGCCCCTAAAGCTAATGCCCAGTGGCAGCCAAATTTATAACATTGAATTAGCGCCCGGTAGGGGGGGGCAGTTGGTGCGGAGTGCCGGAACTGCGGCGCAACTAATGGACAAAGAGGGCGGCTATGCCCTTATCCGGTTGCCATCCGGTGAAGTGCGGCGTATTCTTAGTCATTGTATGGCTACTATCGGTCAGGTAGGCAATGTTGACCATCAGAACATCAAGCTGGGCAAGGCCGGTCGCAGGCGCTGGATGGGTTGGCGACCATCGGTGAGGGGTTCGGCTATGAGCCCGCGTGACCATCCTCACGGTGGTGGTGAAGGCAGGTCACCGATAGGTATGCCAGGCCCGAAAACACCCTGGGGTAAGCCTGCCCTGGGTTATAGAACCCGAAAGCCCAAGGCTTCGGACAAAATGATTGTTAAACGGCGAGGTAAGTAGCTAAAATGTCAAGGTCAGTTAAAAAGGGACCGGCGGTTGATGCCAAACTAATGAAAAAGGTGGAGATGGTTCGTCGCTCCGGGCAGAAGGTGGTGATAAAGACCTGGGCACGAGCATCGACCATTTTGCCCGAGATGGTGGGGCTTAATATTGGAGTCCATGATGGCAGGAGGCATGTGCCTATCTTTATTACTGAAAATATGGTAGGTCATAAACTGGGTGAGTTTGCTGTGACCAGGACCTTTAGGGGTCATGTTACTAAGGTAGAGCGGATTAGTCGGTAAAGAAGTAAAAGTAGCTTTTTTGATTACTTGGTTAGGAAAGTAAAATGCAGGTTAAGGCAAAAGTTAAAGACACCGGAGTATCAGCTCGCAAGATGCGCCCACTGGCTGATATGGTGCGGGGCAAAAGGGTCAGTGAAGCGCTAGTCATGCTCCAGTTTGCCTCGTCACCATTGTCTAAGGTGGTAGCTAAGGTGGTGAAATCAGCGGTGGCCAATGCTGAGAACAACTTTCAGATGACACCTTCGGACTTGAAGGTGGTCAGTATCTTTGTTAATGAGGCACCGACTCTGAAGAGGTTTCGTCCGGCGGCTAGGGGGCGAGCGAATCGTATTCTCAAGCGTTCTAGCCATATCACAGTTATTGTTGCCGAGCAGGAGGCTTAATGGGACGCAAGGTTCACCCGTTTGGGTTTAGAATTGGTATTATACGCGATTGGCAAGCCAAGTGGCATGCCGATAAGCATTATGCTGAGTTTCTGCATGAGGACCTGGAGCTCAGGAAGGCTATTTCTGTCAAATACGCTGACACTGGTATCTCTCTGGTGGAGGTTGAGCGCCAGGCAAACAAGGTGTCAGTAACTATATATACTGCCCGGCCGGGCATTGTTATCGGCCGGGGAGGGCAGCGAGTTGATGAAATGCGGCATTACCTTGAGGATCTCCTTGGCAAGAGGGTACAACTTAATATCCAGGAGATTCGGCAGCCCGAGCTTGATGCTTATCTGGTAGCAAGGTCAGTAGCTGAGCAGATTCAGCGCCGTGTTGCTTACCGAAGAGCTATAAAACAGGCTCTTTTCCGCACTATGCAGGCAGGGGCTAAGGGAATGAAAATCATTTGTTCCGGTAGATTAGGCGGTGGTGAAATAGCTCGCCGTGAGATGATGCATCGGGGGCAGGTACCGCTGCATACGCTGCGGGCTGATATTGATTATGGCTTTACCGAGGCGCGTACCACTCTGGGTCGGATTGGTATCAAGGTGTGGATAAATAGGGCGGAGATTCTTCCGGAGCTTAAGGAAGTAGCGGTTGAGGAAGAAGTGCTCGCTGAGGCAACAGCTAGCGTGGTCACTGAAGTAGCGCCCTCGGCGGCTGTTGAAGCGGCAGCTGAGGAGAAACCGGCTAAACCAAGAGCGAAAAGAACAACAAAGGTCAAGCCCCCGGCAGCTGTTGAAGCGGCAGCTGAGGAGAAACCGGCTAAACCAAGAGCGAAAAGAACAACGAAGGTCAAGCCCCCGGCAGCTGTTGAAGCGGCAGCTGAGGAGAAACCGGCTAAACCAAGAGCGAAAAGAACAACGAAGGTCAAGCCCCCGGCAGCGGTAGAGTAAGAGGAGACGAATGCTACAGCCAAAACGGGTGAAATACAGAAAGAGTCATAAAGGACACCGTCGGGGTAAAGCCCATGTAGGGGCTACGGTTGCCTTCGGTGATTTTGGACTGCAAGCGATGGAGACGGTCTGGCTTACCAGCCGACAGATTGAGGCGGCACGGCGAGCTATTACTCACCATATTCGTCGCGGCGGTCAGGTGTGGATACGTGTTTTCCCGGATAAGCCGGTGACCAAGAAGGCGGCGGAAACCAGGATGGGTAGTGGCAAGGGAGCCCCTGACCATTGGGTGGCTGTGGCCAGGCGGGGCAGAATGCTGTTTGAATTAGGTGGCGTCAGCCATGAGTTAGCCAAGGAGGCGATGCGCCTGGCTTCTCACAAATTACCTTGTGATACTAAATTTGTAGTCAGGGAAAGCGCCATAGCTGCTGGTAGTAATTTAAGTGAAGAAGGAGCTAATGCAGCTTGAAAACTAAGGAAATCAGAGCTTTTGGTGATGAGGAACTCAAAAAGAGACTGGAGGCGGCTCATAAGGAGCTTCTTGAACTCCGTTTTAAGGCGGCCACTAAGCAGTTGAAAAACCACCGTGAGCTCCCAATGCTTAGAAAGGATATTGCCCGCTTAAAGACGATAGTACGAGAAAGAGAGTTAGGTATAGGGGTATAGGTCAAAAGTTATGCAGATTAAACGTAAAATCAGGATTGGCTACGTGGTCAGTGACAAGATGGATAAAACTGTGGTTGTCGTTGTGGAAATAGTCAAGCGCCACCCACTCTATAGAAAGACCTTTAAACGAGTGGTCAGGTATAAAGTCCATGATGAAAATAACAAGTGTAAGTCGGGAGATATGGTAAGGATTATAGAGACTCGTCCCCTCTCAAGGCAGAAGCGGTGGCGGGTAGCCGAGGTAATAACCGAGGGAGAGATAATAGAGGTTAAACCTCAGGAAATAGCCTGAGATTAGCTTGAGGGTAAACTAGAATGATACAAACCTATACCAGACTTAAGGCAGCAGATAATACCGGTGTCAGGCAGCTTATGTGCATTAATGTATTGGGTGGCACCAGGAAGAGATTTGCCAAGGTCGGCGATACTATTGTGGCTTCGGTAAAGAAGGCGACCCCGGAGGCGGTGGTCAAGAAGGGGGAGGTGGTACGGGCGGTTATCGTTCGCGTAACCCGACCATATAGGCGCCCGGATGGCTCTTATATTAAGTTTGACGACAATGCTGCCGTGATTCTTAGTGACAAGAATAATCCTAAGGGGACCCGAATATTTGGACCGGTAGCCAGGGAGCTCCGAGATAAGAATTTTACCAAGATTATATCGCTGGCACCTGAAGTTTTATAAGACGGGATGAAAAAGCGGCAAGGATATTCCTTGTGAGAGTGTGATAATCGGGATAAAGGGTGAGGTATTAAAAGAGAAGGTAAGTTTAAGATGTTGAATGGATGTCCGGGAAGCGGAAACATTAGAACTCCTATCCCGTCTTTAATAAAATGCCCCGGATGTGGGGAGGAAGTGGAGATATGGAGTGATGAACTAAAGGCTAAATGCACCAAATGTGGCGCCACGGTCTTTAAAGAGAATGTGCCTTCCTGTATAGAGTGGTGTCAATCTGCCAAGGAGTGTATCGGGGAGGGAAAGTATAACCGTTTAATGGGGGGAAAGGTAAAACCCGAGTAACCCGGGTCTTTTAGGGTACTTTAAGCAGCTATGAAGA
>SDBS01008078.1_pt1 | contig 10192 bp, 8 predicted proteins | sample 2277091 | NCBI WGS metagenome assembly SDBS01 (sample SAMN10404972, study PRJNA504765) | marine sediment metagenome | isolation source: marine sediment core GS10_PC15, 163 cmbsf | place: Arctic Ocean: Southern Knipovich Ridge | collected 2010 | reverse complement strand
AGTCTGCGATAAGCCTCGGGGAGCTGACAACAAGCATTGATCCGGGGATTTCCGAATGGGGCAACCCATCCCGTTTACGGGATATCATTAACTGAATACATAGGTTAATGAAGCGAACCTGGGGAACTGAACCATCTAAGTACCCAGAGGAACAGAAATCAACCGAGATTCCGTTAGTAGCGGCGAGCGAAAGCGGATCAGTCTGGCATGATTTAGCATAATATTTAGTAGAACAGTCTGGAAAGTCTGGCGATAGTAGGTGATAGCCCTGTATACGAAAAATATTATGTGGAACTAAGCATGCGAACAAGTAGGTCGGGACACGAGAAATCTTGACTGAACATGGGGGGACCATCCTCCAAGACTAAATACTACCTATTGACCGATAGTGAACTAGTACCGTGAGGGAAAGGCGAAAAGAACCCCTGTTAGGGGAGTGAAATAGAACCTGAAACCGTATGCATACAAGCAGTGGGAGTTCCGCTTCGGCGGAATGACTGCGTACCTTTTGTATAATGGGTCAGCGACTTACTTACAGTGGCAAGCTTAACCTTTTTGGGGGAGGCGTAGGGAAACCGAGTCTTAAATGGGCGATTTAGTCTCTGTGAGTAGACCCGAAACCGGGCGATCTATCCATGGCCAGGGTGAAAGTAAGGTAACACTTACCGGAGGCCCGAACCCACTAATGTTGAAAAATTAGGGGATGAGCTGTGGATTGGAGTGAAAGGCTAATCAAGCCCGGAGATAGCTGGTTCTCTTCGAAAGCTATTTAGGTAGTGCCTCGTGTTAAACTTCCGGGGGTAGAGCACTGTTTCGGCTAGGGGGTCGTAAAGACTTACCAAACCGATGCAAACTCCGAATACCGGAAAGTTGATGCACGGGAGACACACGGCGGGTGATAACGTCCGTCGTGGAGAGGGAAACAACCCAGACCGCCAGCTAAGGTCCTTAAATTACAGTTAAGTGGGAAACGATGTGGGAAGGCACAGACAGCCAGGAGGTTGGCTTAGAAGCAGCCATCCTTTAAAGAAAGCGTAATAGCTCACTGGTCGAGTCGGCCTGCGCGGAAGATGTAACGGGGCTAAACTGTATACCGAAGCTGCGGATCTAGAACTTAGGTTCTAGGTGGTAGAAGAGCGTTCTGTAGGCCGTTGAAGGTGAGTCGAAAGGCTTGCTGGAGGTATCAGAAGTGCGAATGCTGACATGAGTAACGATAATCAGGGTGAAAAACCCTGACGCCGAAAGTCCAAGGTTTCCTGCGCCACGTTAATCGACGCAGGGTGAGTCGGCCCCTAAGGCGAGGCAGAAATGCGTAGTCGATGGGAAACAGGTTAATATTCCTGTACCTTGTAATATTGCGATGGGAGGACGAAGAAGGCTAGGTCAGCCACCGATTGGTTGTGGTGGTTTAAGCATGTAGGAAGAATTTCTAGGCAAATCCGGAGATTCAATTCTGAGGTGTTATGACGATGCTCTTTTTGAGCAGAAGTGATCGATGCCAAGCTTCCAAGAAAAGTCTCTAAGCTTCAGATATTACAGGACCGTACCCCAAACCGACACAGGTGGACAGGTTGAGAATACCAAGGCGCTTGAGATAACTTGGGTGAAGGAACTAGGCAAAATAGCACCGTAACTTCGGGAGAAGGTGCGCCCTTGACGGTAGATAAATTTACTTTTGAAGCTGTTGGGGGTCGCAGAAACCAGGTGGCTACGACTGTTTATTAAAAACATAGCACTCTGCAAACTCGTAAGAGGACGTATAGGGTGTGACGCCTGCCCGGTGCCGGAAGGTTAATTGATGAGGTTAGATCTTCGGATCGAAGCTTTTGATCGAAGCCCCGGTAAACGGCGGCCGTAACTATAACGGTCCTAAGGTAGCGAAATTCCTTGTCGGGTAAGTTCCGACCTGCACGAATGGCGTAACGATAGCCACACTGTCTCCACCCAAGACTCAGTGAAGTTGAAATCGCTGTGAAGATGCAGCGTACCCGCGGCAAGACGGAAAGACCCCGTGAACCTTTACTACAGCTTTACACTGAACTTTGAATACATTTGTGTAGGATAGGTGGGAGGCTTTGAAGCTCTATCGCTAGGTAGAGTGGAGCCAAACTTGAAATACCACCCTGATGTGTTTGTGGTTCTAACCCAGGTCCGTAATCCGGATCGGGGACAGTGTATGGTGGGTAGTTTGACTGGGGCGGTCTCCTCCGAAAGAGTAACGGAGGAGCGCAAAGGTACCCTTAGCACGGTCGGAAATCGTGCAGTACGTGTAAAGGCATAAGGGTGCTTGACTGCGAGACAGACATGTCGAGCAGGTACGAAAGTAGGCCTTAGTGATCCGGTGGTTCTGTATGGAAGGGCCATCGCTCAACGAATAAAAGGTACTCCGGGGATAACAGGCTGATACTACCCAAGAGTTCATATCGACGGTAGTGTTTGGCACCTCGATGTCGGCTCATCACATCCTGGGGCTGTAGTAGGTCCCAAGGGTATGGCTGTTCGCCATTTAAAGTGGTACGCGAGCTGGGTTTAGAACGTCGTGAGACAGTTCGGTCCCTATCTGCCGTGGGCGTTGGAGATTTGAGAGGAGCTACTCCTAGTACGAGAGGACCGGAGTGGACACACCTCTGGTGTTCCGGTTGTCACGCCAGTGGCATTGCCGGGTAGCTATGTGTGGACGGGATAACCGCTGAAAGCATCTAAGCGGGAAGCCTCCCTCAAGATGAGATCTCCCGGGTCCTAGAGACCCCTAAAGATCCGTTGAAGACTACAACGTTGATAGGCTGGGTGTGGAAGTGCAGTAATGCATGAAGCTAACCAGTACTAATTGATCGTGCGGCTTAGTCATATAACTTCAAATGACTTTTATGTTACATACGTCTTTATCTATTTGCTGAATTAATACCGGTTTCCTGGTAGCAATAGCAAGCGGGTACCACCTGATCCCATTTCGAACTCAGAAGTGAAAACGCTTAGCGCCGATGATAGTGTGGGGTCTCCCCATGTGAAAGTAGGACACTGCCAGGTTCTTGTTTTAAAAGCCTCAATTGAGTATTATCTCGGTTGAGGTTTTTTTTTTACATTCTCGTCATCGCGAGGAGGTACGACGACGCGATCCATAAAATTGCTGAATCAATTATGATTAAAGTATTACAAAAACACGGTTTACTATTACTTTTAACAGCAACAGCCGTAATGCTGTTTGTAATGCTGTCAAGCTTTCCATTATGGACCGGCGAAACATGCTGGTCAGCTGTTACCTGGCAAATGCTCCACAGTGGTAATTATTGGCATCCGGTAATTTACTGGCAACCTTATTACGATAAACCACTTTTATCTTATTGGCTTATAATAGTTTTTGCCAAATTATTTCATGGTTTGAATATGTATACGTTGCGGTTGCCATCTGCACTTGCCGGCTTAGTTACAGTGTTTTGTACTTATAAATTAGGAACAAAAATAACTGACAAAAAAACTGGTATTTTAGCTGGCTGGTTACTAATTACCACTTACTATTTTGTATTTTATTCGCGTATTGCTTTTGCTGATGTGTTAAATATGGCTAGTATTATGCTAGCGGTCTTATGGTTTTTCTATCGCAAAGACAAAGCCAAATTCCTAGATTATTTCATATTCTTTGCTATTTGCTTTATTGGTTCTTTATTGAAAGGCTTGATAGCTTTGGTAATTCCTGTTCTGGTAATTTTACCCATGTTATTTTGGCAGCAGCAATGGCGCAAGCATTTAAAGTTTTCATTATTATTAGCTTTTGTTCTTGCAGCAACAATATATTTAATTCCCTTCTTAATTTCTGCTTATCATATGCATCATGATGTCGGCCGTGCTAATGGCTTATATGAAGTATTACGAGAAAATATAGTCAGATATTTTCATCCGTTTGATCACCAAAAACCAATATATGCTTATTTGATTTATTTGCCTGCTTATACTTTGCCATGGTTTATATTTTTGCCCAATACTATTTACAGCTATTGTAAAAAATTCAAAACCTTAAGTATCAATGAAAAATGGCCACTAATGGCAGCATTGCTGATTTTTGTATTCTTTTCGCTAAGTATCTCCAAACGCAGTTATTACATCTTACCAATTTTACCATTTGCTATGTTAGCTATAGCGATGTGGATGCAGAACCATATAAAGCCTAAGGTGATTGCTGTTTTAATAGCTATTTTTTATAGCTTGTTAGCACTATGGTTTTTGGTAATTCAACCGATTTATTATATCAACCATCATCCTCAAAAGAACTTCGCGCAAGTTATTCTTACAACTGCTACAAAAATTGCTCCATGGTCACAGTGGCAAATTCGAGAGCAAAATGCTGAAGATGTAATCTTTTATCTGCGACCTGAGCAAGAAGTAAAAAAATTGGTTTTACCTAAAACATTTACACAATTACCGCATAAACAAATTTGGATGATAGAGCAAAAATACGCAAAACCATTAATGCAAGCATTGCCATCTCAATCTAATGCTTATATGGTCTTAACAAGTCCAGAATATATTGTTATCATATGGAAATGAAAAAAGTACTTATACCTATAGCTGATGGCTCCGAAGAGCTAGAGATAGTAGCAATTGCCGATACTTTAAGGCGTGCCGGAGCTGAAGTTACTGTCGCGTCAATTACTGGTGAGTTACAAATTACAGCTTCGCGCAATGTTAAAATAGTTGCTGATAAATTATTAGTTGATTGTATTAAAGAAACTTATGATTTGATTGTTTTACCCGGTGGTGCACTTGGTTCACAAAATTTAGGAGAATGCTCTGAATTAGTTACTCTGTTGCAGCAGCAACAACAAGCTGGACGTTTTTATGCAGCTATTTGTGCTGCACCAGCAGAGGTCCTGCAGCATCATGGGTTATTAAAAGGCTTGCGAGCAACTTGTTATCCGCATCCGGATTTAACAAAGCAATTAGAGCATTATGAATCTGCACGGGTAGTAGTTGATGGAAGTTGTATTACTAGCCAGGGACCAGGAACTGCTTTAGAATTTGCTATTAAGTTAGTTGAGCTGTTATTTGATAAGAATAAAGCTGAGCAGATTGCCGAGGAAATGTTATATGCAAAATAGCATGATGTCGCCATTGTGAGCATAGAGAAGCAATCCATTAAAAGTTTATGGCGTTCTGGATTGCCACGTCGCTTCGCTCCTCGCAATGACAAATAACGTATTAACATTATATTTTAAGGAATGAAAAATGAAAAAAATTATATGGATATTTATATTGGCTCTTTTTCTAGGATTGGTCGGTTGTGAAACCTATCATAACGATCCTGATGGAGATCATGATACGAAAGGCATGCATACTTTTCCAGTAGCCAGAAAAGCGACCGGAAATCGAGTTTTTATCTTTGATCCCAAACATAAAGCCTGGGCTGTTTATGACGAAAAAGGCCATAGAAGAAATACTGGTAAAGCGTCAGGTGGCAATGTCTATTGTTCAGATATAAAGCGTTCATGCAGAACTATTGTCGGTACATTTAGAATTATCTCTAAAGGCAGCTCAAAATGCGTGTCTAGTGCTTTTCCCATTGAAACCAATGGTGGTGCGCCAATGCCTTATTGTATGCACTTTAACCCAAGCTATGCGATTCATGGGTCCTATGACGTGCCTAATTATAATGCTAGCCATGGTTGTATTCGGGTGACACCTACAGTTGCCAAATGGCTTAATACTAAATTTATGCGAGTTGGCTCGACTGTTATTGTGCGCTCGTATTGATATTTCTTTGCTTAGTTAATCAAGGCAGACCGTGGGATGATTTGCATATGATGTACAAGAAACAGTTGTGCAAAAATCAATCTTCATTTAGAATAAAACATTAAATTAATGCTGGCGTAGCTCAGTTGGTAGAGCAGCTGATTTGTAATCAGCAGGTCGCGGGTTCGAATCCCATCGCCAGCTCCATATCTGGCAAGGTTTTGAGGCTTGATGTGTTATAGCCTGCTGTGTCCGTGTAGAAGCTATGTAGAAAAGCTGAGACCTTTAAAGCCTCATTTCAAATAAACCTACACATTATTGACAATGATTGCCTAACAACATATAGTTGTTTCAGGTGTGAGATCACAGATACCCGCATGTTCGCACTGGAAAATCCCTGTGATGCTTTATAATAATATGTAATTAGCTATTTTCTTTTATAACTGAGATATCTAGCGGACAGGGTATGGATAATCAGTATGGAGGAAATTAGTATGGATAATCACAATCATTATATAACTTAGCCAAACAGCGCAATGTGTATGCTTTTGTCCGTCTTATGCAAATACATAGCAACATCGATAAGCTGCTTGATGACATAAAAACAAATATTAAAAGAAGCAAAAGACTGATAAAAAAGCGCATTAAATATTTGCCTGATGTCATGACTCCGATTCAAGATAAGCACCAATTTGGTTTTAGTAACCCGATTCATTTTGGCTTAATTCAATTAATACAAAATTTTGATGAGTGTGTTTCATGGCTTGTTTTAGCAAGGAGCTGTAATGTTTTTTCGCACCAGAATGGGTTCTATGGTCTAAAAAACCATATTAGAAAAAGTGTTTTTAGACTGTTGTCAGAAATAATACGCATAAATATTAAAGGTTTTCCTGGCATTAATTTTAACAATTTCTTTGAGAATGACGAGCATTATAAAAAAGCAGCAGAAAGCCATGGTGTGGTTGATCCTCAATTGTTACATATCGCTATACATTCAGCAGTTACACCATCGTTAACGCCAGAAGAATTAAACAAAGCGACAGGTCGGCTGAAAAAGTTGGTGGCTGGGAAATGATTGGCTAAATCAGGATGTTTTTATGGCCTAACATATAACGAAGCAGGTTTCCAATCTATTTGTTTTCAAGGTGTTGATATCCTTTCCTAGTCAAGCCGTGTAGTGTGGTTGCGGAGTTACTCATCGCTTTATTTCCTTTAATGAGACCGTCATCTACCAGCAAGTGTAAATGACCATATATGTCTGGTAATGTTCTGTCTGGAGCAAGTTTTTGTATGTCTTCAGAAGTTAAGATATAGCTTTTTCCGTCATCATATTGAGATTGTATTGATTCTAAAAGTGTTTTAGCTAGAGTTTCATCATATTGCATGTTTCTATGTATCCTTATAACATTTTAATTAAAAAAACGCCATTTTTTTAGCGTTAACCTTATTAATATATGGGGATAAAAATACAAAAATCAATGAGCTGTTATTAAAAACTTTTTTAATAACAATATACCATGGTTGTTTCGCCTGATTTATGAGCAAGTGGGTCGGTATATGCCTGTAAATTACTAAAAACCCGGTTAGCGTATTATATTATGCGGCAATGTGAAAACTTATTCACTTGATATATGGGGTCTTGAAGTCCAAAATTCCCTTTACGGTTGATCCGATAAACATTACTATTTTGCAGAGAAACTTAATAATGGATCATAAAAAATGAGGAATTGCATATGCCATTAAGATTATTAAATGTTGATGAAATTACTCCAAGCGAATTTTATATTTTCGTTTGTTTTAACAGACCTATAACAGCTCATAATTTTATAACTACAAAAAATTTTACTTCTTCAGCATATAGCCAAGCTTTGCATGATGAAGAATTTCGCGCAAAGTACTTAAATGGTTCAGCAAGATATTTGCCTTTTGAGCCGTGTATTAACAAACTTGATTGTCATATATTTTCTCCATATTGTATAACTGCTATCAATGATTATCGTGTTGAATATGAAGCTGAGATTCATAGAGAAAAGCATCATTCATTATACCCTTCAAGATTATCTGCCATTTATGCTTTTGGTGATTATGATACTTGTAAAATCGTAGCTAATAAGCACGGATGGGATATTAACACTGTTAAAAAATTTATGTTGGAAGAACATGAGCTAACACGAGTGGTAAAAGTCAATATGGAGATAGTAACTATGTCTCGTACTGCCTATCTTAATTCAATCTTAGATCAAAAAACAGTGGAATGTATGTGGGATATGTATTGGCAAGGACAAGAAGGTATGGAAATGAAGTTACCAAGGTCAATCGGAACAGAAGTTTGTAGCCCCAAACCACCTATTTTTGAATATCTTATTGAGGGAAGAGTGACTCTTGAAGAAACACCTTAACTTAAAAAAAATTCAAAAAGAGTGTTGATGTTTAAGGTGGTATCTACGGTTTCGAATTCTAATTTGGTATAAATGCGCTATCAAATAGCCCAGGATGTCTGATGTCAAGTCACATTTCCGGTTGGTGATAATTAAGTTTGCCGGTTTAAGTGGTATCTGATAATCTAATTTCATTGTTTATTTTCCGCCCAATAATAATCTACAAATATAGGCTGATCTCAATTATCCACAGAGCGCACAAGGCATAGCCGTTGACGGAATTTCCATGCCTCAATTACTTGGAAATTCCAAGCAGCGGGGCCGCAAGAGAGGTGCTCTTGCAATGCTCCTTGTGTGCCCCTGTGGGTAAATGAGCTTTCTTAGCTCTCTTCCATTGAGGGAAGAGCGGGGAGTAGGGTGCTCTAATCCAAAACCAAGTAGATTGGCTTTTGGCATTGTCATTGCGTTTTGCGATGACACCTTTTGAGCCATATAAAAAGGATTTTATGGCGAATCTAAGCCGCGCGACGCGTCACTGCGACACCGTGAAACGGTGAAAAAACGCAGTGACGCGGAGCAAGCAAAGCTTGCGCAGCAAAAAATTATTTATAAAAATCAAATAATTGCAAGCTTGCGGAAAAGCATTTGCACCGATTTTAAAAAATGAAACATTAATGCGGGGAGTGAATTTTAGGTTCTTGAATGGCTTTTACGAGTCGCATCTGGAATACCTGCAATTCTGTTTAGATGGCTATCTTGAACAATATGTAGCTGATGATGTTAAATGGATGATCACAGGAACTAATGTGCTGTCTTGAACTTACAATTCCCATCAAGATTTTATTGCTGGCATAGATCTGTATCATTCACTCAAAATTTGCTCTAAAATAGCAGAAAAACATTAGAAATATTAAGATATGAAAAAACTAAAATTGACGAATCTAAAAGGCGTGCCAAAAACATTGCTTTTGCCCCTAGCAGGGAGAGCTAAGTTTAGCCGAGAAATATATTCGCCAATCCATGATGCAAAAGCCATAGAACTATGTAACTCTATTGACTATGACTTCGGTGCTTTATTAACAACTAAGAGTGTTAGAAACTCGACTTTGTTTTGGATGGCGAGAGCATTTCATTTTGACCAGGCTATAAAAGCTTATTTGGAACAGTACCCAGAAGCGATTATTGTTAACTTAGGATGTGGTTTAGATACGAGCTTCAATCGAGTAGATAATGGCCGTCTTACTTGGATTGATATAGATTTGCCGGATGTGATCGATTTGCGTACAACACTATTGCCACCATCCAATCGCGAAAACTATATTGCAAAATCAGTTCTAGATTATTCTTGGATTAGTGAAGTTAAGAAGCATGGGGAAAATATATTCTTCTTTGTTGGTGGGCTTTTTATGTATTTTACCTCTGATCAGGTCAAATCAACTTTGATTAAGATGTCAGAGCAATTTCCACGCTCTTATTTAATATTTGATAATGTTTCTCCAAAAGGTTTGAAGCACGCAAATACCATGTTGGAAAAGTCAAATATGAAAGATGCATTGTTACAATGGAGCATACATGATGGGAATGAGTTGGAGAAATGGTCACCAAACATTAAAGTAGTTTCGCAACATGGATATTTTAAAAACATTAAAAATAAATACAACTTCCCCTTGTCTTATAAGTTAGTTATGTATTTCTTTGATTTATTCCATAGAAACGGAATCGTCAAATTAAGATTTATATCTGAATAACCATAATTCCTTTGCAATCGCTGATTGAGGGTAGCCATGCCACAATCCACATATTGGTCTCGGGCTAGCGAATCAGTAATGAGCCGCCGCAAAATATTGTGGTTAGGGTTTGAGTGTTGTTTGTTATACGGATTGCTAGACAAATAATGGCAAAAATGACTTTTCTCTGCAATTCTACGCACGTATCCCGGCTTTCCCCGTAATAATCACGCAAGTCTTGCTGCGGCACAATTGCAAAACGCGCTTTACGCGTTCATGGGTAAATAAAGCAAAAAGTTTGTTGAAGCCGGTAGATATATGTTATTATTGGCTACAGACGTTGGTAAGCACAACTGACGAGCT
>SDBS01008077.1_pt1 | contig 10193 bp, 20 predicted proteins | sample 2277091 | NCBI WGS metagenome assembly SDBS01 (sample SAMN10404972, study PRJNA504765) | marine sediment metagenome | isolation source: marine sediment core GS10_PC15, 163 cmbsf | place: Arctic Ocean: Southern Knipovich Ridge | collected 2010 | reverse complement strand
GGATCTTAGCCTCAGCGCTTTAACATTGAGTAGAAACTCAACAGCATCTTCCTTTACAAGAGGAATGGAGGAGAATTCGTGCTGAATTCCCTCAATTTTGACCTGAGTCACCGCCGCTCCCGGAAGATGGCCAAGCAGCACCCGGCGCAAGGCATTCCCCAGCGTAACACCAAAACCTTTTTCCAGCGGCTCGACTACAAATTTCCCATAGTTATCTCTATCCTCAACACACTCTATCTTAGGCATTACCGATTGAGACAAAATACTACCTCCTTATCGCGAGTAGTACTCAACTACACTCTGTCCCTCGAACTTGGCTCCCGCATCATCAGGAATAGGCAGGGATAAAACCTGTCCCACGAGATTCTCTCTATCCACACTCAACCAGCTGGATACCGGCTTACTCTCAATACTCTCAACCAGTTGTTTATAATACTCAGTTTTGGTACTTGATTCCCTCCAGTTAATGGTATCGCCTTCTTTAACCAAACAAGAGGGTATATCAGTTTTACGCCCGTTAAGCATAATATGCCCGTGCAGAACCAGCTGGCGGGCTTGAGGGCGAGAGTCAGCGAATCCCAGACGATAGACAACATTGTCAAGTCGTCTTTCCAACAGTACCACCAAATTTTCCCCGGTGATACCTGACTGTCTCTCCGCCGCAGCAAAAACTCGTCTAAACTGCCTCTCCAAAACTCCGTAGGTATAACGGGCTTTCTGCTTCTCTATTAGTTGCAGGCCACGGTCAGAAACTCTACGCCGACGGAATCGCTGCCCGCCAACTCTCCTTCGCCTCTCCATCGCACATTTAGGTGTCAGGCACCGGCTACCCTTAAGCATCAACTTATCGCCACAACGGCGACACAAATGACAAACTGACCCTGTATATCTCGCCATTTCTTTATCCTTACACCCTTCTTCTCTTGGGGGGACGACACCCGTTATGCGGAATGGGAGTCACATCCCTGATACTGGTAATATTGAGGCCAGAACTCTGTAGAGCACGAATAGCCGCTTCACGTCCACTGCCCGGGCCCTTAACATATACATCTACCTGTCGCAAGCCATGCCCCATACCTTTTCGTGCCGCATCCTGCGCTGCCAACTGAGCAGCATAGGGAGTACCCTTGCGTGAACCCTTAAATCCGGCTGTCCCTGAACTCCCCCACGCGATAACATTCCCCTCAGGGTCAGTAAGGGTCACTAAGGTATTATTAAAAGTCGATTGGATATAGGCTCTCCCCGCAGGAACGGACTTACGTTCTCGCCTTCTTCCCCTGGTTCTCTTCCCTGGCATCCTGCCCTCCTGTTTAACTAAACTTATTACTTCTTAGTAGCACCGCGCTTCTTACCCCGGCCGGCCACCGTCCTTTTGGCACCCCGAAGGGCGCGGGCATTGGTCCGCGTATTCTGTCCCCTGACCGGCAGGTTATGGCGGTGCCTGTTTCCCCGATAACTACCGATTTCAATAAGACGCTTAATATTGGAGGTGGTCTCTTTCTTCAGCTCACCCTCAACCCTATAATCCCGGTCAATAACCCCTCGGATACGACTGACTTCATCTTCAGTCAGGTCATCCGCCTTAACATCAGAAGCAACGCCGACCTCCTCCAGAACCCGACGGCTCACAGTGGAACCAATACCATGAATATATTGCAGTGACACCCAAATCTGCTTACCCCTGGGTATGTCTATTCCTGCTACGCGCGGCATGATAATTCCTCCTTACTCAATAGAGTATTAACCCTGTCTCTGCTTGTGCTTTGACTTAGTGCAAATCACCCTGACCACCCCCCGCCGCCTTATGATTCTACAGTGTTCGCATCTAACCTTAACTGAAGCTCTAACTTTCATAACAACCCTCTTCACTTAAACCGATAAGTAATCCTACCTCGACTCAGGTCATAAGGTGAAAGTTCTATCAACACCCTGTCACCAGGCAAGATTCTAATATAATGCACCCTCATCCTGCCCGAAACGTGAGCCAGCACCTTGTGACCATTAGCCAGCTCCACACGAAACATAGCATTGGGTAGAGACTCCGCTACTACCCCTTCAACCTCAATAGCCTCTTTTTTAGCCATAAACTCCTTGATTAGACACTGGTTAGCACCTCAGGCTCATTGTCAGTAATGGCAATGGTATGCTCAAAGTGTGCTGAAAGACTCCCGTCTCTGGTTCGTACTGTCCAGTGGTTATCGTCAACCTTGGTGCCCCAGTCACCAATATTTACCATAGGCTCAATGGCAAGGGTCATGCCCTTCCGCAACTCAGGTCCCGTCCCCGACATCAGTCCAAACGATGGCCGGGTGCAGTTGGGTATCCGAGGGTCTTCATGCATCTTCTGACCGATACCATGCCCGGTGTACTCACGCACTACCGAATATCCTCTTGACTCAGCGTAATTCTCAATAGCGGCTGAGATGTCTCCCAGTTTCGCGCCTGGATGAGCAACCTCAATGCCAGCTTTCAAGGCACCTTCGGTAGTCGCCATAAGCTTTTCGGCCTCCGGGCTAACACTACCTACACCTACCGTTAACGCAGCGTCACCCTGAAAACCATTAAAATTTATGCCAAAGTCAAGGGATACAATGTCACCATCCTCCAGTACCATTTCCCCTGGAATCCCGTGCACCACCTCATCATTCACGGACACGCAGAGGCTAGCCGGAAATCCACGGTACCCCTTAAACGAAGGTCTACCACCAAGTCTTTCCGCCTCTCTGGCGGCAATAACATCTAGCTCCTGGGTATGCATCCCCGGCCTCACTTCCGATTTTAGAACCTCCAGCACATTTGCTACAATCCTGCCGGCCTGTCGCATAACCGCAACTTCCTGGTCGGACTTAATAATTATGCTCATCCCCTTCTCCGATGGACAGGCTCCCTGTTCACGACTGCCAGTATTCTTTCCCCAACCTTATCCACACTCCCCTCTCCATCTACCTCCAGCAATTTGTCCGCCCGGGTATAGTAATCAATAAGAGGAGTCGTTTCCGCAAAATAGACCTGTAACCGTTCCTTAACCGTTTCCAGCGTATCATCAGGGCGTTGATATAGCTCACTACCGCACCGGTCGCACTTACCGCGAGCCTTAGGTGGAGAGTTTGTCAGGTGATACGGGGCTTGACATCGGCGGCAAATCCGGCGCCCACTGAGCCGCTCCAGCAACTCCTCCTCAGAGACCTTGATATGAACCACCTTAGCTATGGCTTTTGACTGCTCAGCCAACGCCCTATCCAGTGCCTCAGCCTGGGTCAGATTCCTAGGGAAGCCATCAAATACCACCCCGTTTTCACAGTCCGGAGCCGATATCCGTTCCAGAACCATTCTTATTGTTATCTCGTCGGGAACCAGCATCCCCTTCTCCATGTAAGACTCAGCCTGCCTTGCTAGCTCAGTCCCTTTCTCCAAAGCATCTCGAAACATATCGCCAGTAGCAATATGGGTTAGCTTCAGTTCCGCAGCTACTTTAGCCGCTTGTGTTCCCTTACCTGCTCCGGGCGCACCCAGAAAAACAATATACAACCTCTACTCCTACTTGATAAATCCTTCGTAGCGCCGCATGGTCAGCTGCGCTTCCATCTGCTTCATCGTGTCCAGAACCACGCCAACCACAATTAGCAAACCCATGCTGGATAGCTGTATTGCCTGAACGCTGGTAATCTCTCTGGCCAGGAAGGGGATTATCGCCACCAAGGCCAGAAAGAGGGCACCTGCCGTGGTAATACGGGTAATGACATGATTCAGATAAGTGGCCGTGTTTTTCCCTGGGCGAATCCCGGGGACAAATCCCCCCTGCCGCTGCAATGTGCCGGGCAAATCCTGCTGTTGAAAGATAACCATAGTGTAAAAGAAGGCAAAGGCAACCACCAGCAGAAAATTAAGCCCCCAATAGAACAAGCCCAGAGGCATTGCCGCGTTAGGATTAAACAGGTCTACAATATAATTGGCAAAGTTAGGGTTAGTCTGCGGGCCGGCAAAATAGCTGGCTACCATCCCGGGAAACATCACCAGAGCCATAGCAAAGATTAGGGGTATCATCCCGGCAGTATTTACCCGCAGTGGGATGTGGGTCGCCCCTGATTGCCGATACATACGACCGCCACGAAAGGCAGTGCGGGCGTATTGCACCGGGATACGCCGGTGCGCCTCGGTAAAGATAACGATTATCACCACGGTAGCCAGTGCTATAAGAACGTAAGCAATTAGACCACCCACCTGCCCCTGCTGCCCGGCCAGTAAACCGCTGCCAATCATCTCCCAGTAGCCAGTTACAATACCGCCAAAAATGATTATGGATATACCATTACCAATGCCGTATTCGGTAATAAGCTCACCCAGCCATACCAGGAATATGGTGCCCGCTATCAACGAAAAAACCATAGCTACCGTTGGCAGAGCAGCGCTACTTTCCAGCACCGGTGGTTGAGCATTCTGCAGTAACATTATCTGTCCATAACCAGCGACACCAGCCAGAGGCACCGTCAGCCAGTGCGTAATTCGATTTATCCGGTTCCTGCCGGCTTCTCCCTCCTGGGAAATAGCCTGCAATCGAGGTATCACCGGTGTCATTAGCGTCATAATAATCGAAGCCGTGATATATGGATAAACTCCCATCGCCGCCACACTGAACTTCCTCATGGCACCACCACTGAACATATCCATCATGCCCAGCAACGGCATATTCTCAAATAGCTGTCCTAAAGCATCAGCATCCACTCCGGGCAGAGGCACATGAGCTATGAAGCGGAAGACTACCAGCATGCCAAAAGTAAAAAGGATTCGACGCCTCAAATCAGGCAAACGGAAGGCATCAAGCATCGCCTGGAGAAGCCGTGGCCTAGCTTGCCTTGGCCGCACGTTCCACCTCCTCCACTTTACCTCCCGCTGCCTCAATCTTGGCTTTAGCAGCAGTAGAGAACTTGTTTGCCTTTACCACAAGGGGATGATTAACGTCACCGTCAGCCAGAATCTTGATTGGCCGCCGCAGAGACTTAATCACACCAGCTTTAACCAATGTCTCCGGGTCCACCTCACTCCCTGACTCAAACATATTGAGCGTGCCGGTATTGACCACGCTATACTCTATCCTGAAGATATTAACAAAGCCGCGTTTCTTGGGCAAGCGCTTGATTAGCGGCAACTGCCCGCCTTCAAAGCCAGGTCTCATACTGTAGCCGGAGCGAGATTTCTGCCCCTTGCAGCCCCGCCCTGAATATGTGCCGTATCCACTACCATCCCCCCGACCTACCCGCTTTCTACTTTTCTTTGAGCGGGGAGCCGGGACAAGTTCATCCTGTCTCACGTGCCTTCTTCCTCCAGCTTGACCAGATGTCTCAACTTATTAATCATACCCCGAACTGATCTGGTATCCTCGTGGACAACACTCTGATTTAGCCGACGAAAACCCAGAGCCTTCAAGGTCCTCTTTTGATCCTTACCATAGCCGATGCCACTTTTCACCCAGGTAATACGCAGTTTACTCACTTGTTTCCGCCTCCTCAACCTTAAGAGTCCCCTTCCGCCTGGCTACTTCTTCTTTCGGGTCTCTAAGCTGCCCAAGGGCAAGCATTGTCGCCCTGGCCACATTAATGCGATTGGCGGTACCCAGCGATTTGGTCAAAACATCCTTAACTCCAGCCGCCTCAAGCACAGCCCGAATGCTGCCACCGGCAATGATACCTGTGCCCGGTGCCGCCGGTTTAAGCAGAACCTTGGCTGCTCCCAACTTAACCCTTATCTCGTGAGGAATAGTTGTCCCGGACAAAGTCACTTTAATCAAGCTCTTTCTGGCAATTGCGTTAGCCTTGTTAATCGCCAGTGGTACCTCATTTGCCTTACCCAGGCCAATACCGACATGTCCGTTGCCATCACCGGTTACTGCCAAGGCGCTGAAACTGAGGCGTTTGCCACCTTTCATCACCTTAGCCACACGGTTGATGTTAATCAACTTGTCATTCAATTCCAGATCTGTTGGGTCTATCCTGCTTAATGCTCCGTTCATCTACCTTAAAACCATCCCCCTAAAATTTCAGGCCTTGCTTGCGGGCTGCCTCAGCAAGGGCCTTAACCCTGCCGTGATACTTGTAGCCACCACGGTCAAAAGCTACCTGGTCTATTCCCTTAACCAGTGCGCGCTTCGCTACCAGAGAACCAACAAGCTCAGACCTGCCCGTCTTCGTTTTGCTATCTACCTCGCTTTTTATCTCCGGGTCCAGGGTTGAGGCAGCAGCCAGCGTATGCCCTGCCGAATCATCAATAACCTGCGCATGAATATGGTTCAAGCTGCGGAAAACACACAAACGCGGCCTGGAGCCGGTACCCTGTACTCTCGCTCTAACCCGGGCATGTCTTCTCTGGCGGCCTATCCTGCGCCCGTCTTTTCCCATTTATACTGTTCCTCCTATAGCCTTACCAGCCTTACCTGGTTTAAGGCGCACCACTTCCCCGCTGTACCTGATTCCCTTACCTTTATAGGCATCTGGGGGGCGAATAGCCCTGATTCTAGCCGCCATCTCACCAACCACTTCCTTGTCAATTCCCGCAACCTTAATGCGATTGTTCCCCTCCACATCCAGGGACACACCTGGTAACGGCGTCATCTCCACAGTATGCGAAAAGCCAATATTGAGTACCAGATTATCCCCCGTTTTCTGGGCCCGATAACCGACACCTACTATTTCAAGGTCCCTCTGGAAACCATTTGTTACCCCTTCTACCATGTTAGCCAGAAGACTCCGTGTCAGTCCATGTAAGGAACGATGCTCCTTAGCATCGCTGGGTCGTGACACCGTAAGGCTATCATTATTCAAGGTAATAGACATATCAGAATTAAAATGACGACGAAGCTCTCCTTTGGGTCCACTTACCGTGACTTCGCCCTCCTTAATATTCACTGACACACCCTGGGGCACCGTTATTGGCATCTGTCCTACTCTAGACATATGTTCTTGCTCCTGCAATTACTTACCATACATAGCACAGAAGTTCACCACCAATCCCTTGACGCCAGGCTTGCTGTCCAGTCAGCACCCCTTTAGGTGTAGAAAGGACGGCAATCCCTAGACCACTATAGACACGGGGAACCTCTTTCTTCTGAACGTATACCCTTAATCCAGGTTTACTTACTCGCTCTAATCCAGAAAGGACTGGCTGGTTCTTGTCCCTATACTTAAGGTAAATCTTAATTGTCCGGTGTGGCTTACCTCTAACCACTTCATAATCGTTAACAAAACCCTCCTCTTTGAGGATCTTACTAATGGCCAGCTTCATCTTTGAGGCTGGTACCAACACCGAATCATGTCTCACCATAATAGCGTTGCGCATCCGGGTTAGCATATCCGCTATTGGGTCAGTAACAGTCACCCTTACCCCCTTTGGCGATAATCTCCTGATTACCAGCTAGATTTTCTTACCCCGGGAATCTTGCCAGATAAGGCAAGTTCACGGAAGCAAATACGACACAAACCAAACTTGCGCATGTAAGCGCGCGGCCGACCACACAAGTTACAGCGATTATGCTGCTGAACCTTGTATTTTGGCTCACGCCTCCACTTAGCAATTTCCGACTTCTTAGCCATATAACCCCACTCAGTCTCTACTAAAAGGCATGCCTAACAATTCTAGCAAGTGCCTGCCTTCTTCATCTGTTTTGGCCGTGGTGACAATTGTCACCTCCAGCCCTCGTGCCTTGTCAATTTTATCATAGTCTATTTCAGGGAAAACGGTTTGCTCCTTAAACCCCAGGGTATAGTTGCCACGACCATCAAAAGCATTTCTGGGAACCCCCTGAAACTCGCGGATACGGGGCAGGACAATATTCACCAGCCTTTCAATGAAGTCATACATGCGTCTCCTTCGCAGGGTTACCTTTAACCCTATGGCCATTCCCGTTCTCAACTTGAAGGCAGCAACTGACTTTTTTGCCCGGGTGACAATCGGGCGCTGCCCCGTAATAGCCGGCAGGTCACTCTCAGCCGCTTCCAGAGCTCTGGCATTCTGAATTGCCTCCCCCAACCCAATATTGACCACAACCTTCTCCAACCGCGGCACCTCCATCACATTCTTATAGCCATCAAGCTCCATCAGCTTGGGGATAATCTCTTTTCTGAACTTCTCCTTCAACTGTGACATTTAATCAATTGCCTCACCACAAGCACGACAAAAGCGCACCTTCCTGCCGTCCTCCAACATACGAAAGCCAATCCGGGCAGGATGGTCACACCTGCTGCAAAGCAGCATAACATTTGAAACATGAATTGGTACCTCCCGTTCTATTATGCCTGCCTGTCTAACCTGCGCTCTTGCCCTGCTATGCATTTTGATAAAGTTGACACCCTCAACCAGTACCCGCTCTTTCTTGGGGTAAGCAAAGCGAACCTTACCCTTTTTGCCCTTATCCTTGCCGGCGACAACCAGCACAGTATCATCCTTTCTAATTCTCATAGCCCCGTCTTCCTCATAAGACCTCAGGGGCCAGGGATATAATTTTGGTGTAGTTTTTCTCTCTCAACTCCCTGGCTACCGGTCCAAATATTCGGCTTCCCCTGGGGTTATTCTTATCGGTGAGAATCACCGCAGCATTCTCATCAAACCGGATGTAAGAGCCGTCGGGTCGCCGATAAGGCTGAGCAGTACGAATGATGACTGCCCGAACCACATCTCCCCCCTTAACTGCTCCCCCCGGACTTGCTCGTTTCACCGAACCCACAATTACATCACCAATACGAGCATATTTCTTCCTCGTGCCGCCCAACACACCAATACACATCAACTGGCGAGCACCAGTGTTATCTGCCACTTTGAGTCTGGTATTGGATTGAATCACGCTACTATATCCTAAACCTTAATTCTCGTCTGTTTCTTCAGCCTTAGCTTCTACTTCCTCAGCTTTAGCTTCTGCTTCTTTAGGCTCTGCCTCCACTTCCTCAGGCTTAGCCTCCGCCTCTTCAGGTTCTGCCTCCGCTACCTCAACCTTCGCCTCCGCCTCTTCAGGTTTTTCTTCTACTACCTCAGGCTTAATCCCTAATGCCTCAGGTTCAACTGCTATTTCTTCAGGTTTAACCTCTATTACCTCTGCCCTGGATATTATCTCGGCCACCCGCCACCGTTTCTCTTTTGAAAGAGGACGAGTTTCTACAAGCCTGACTGTATCCCCCAGCCCACACTCATTCTTTTCATCATGAGCCTTATACTTGGTCGTCTTCCTGATGGTCTTCTTATATATCGGATGGCGCCGGGATGTCTCTACAGCCACCACTATAGTCTTATCCATCTTATTGCTTACTACACGACCAAGTCTGGTTTTACGTTTTGTCGCCATAGACCAAATCCTTTTCCTCTGGCTCAGCATATATGGAATGCCAAACCTATAACTGCGAGTATTGCCTTAGATTAGTCCCCTCTCTCTGATTATTGTCTTCATCCGGGCTATCTCCCTCTTAACCCTTCCAATCTCGCGATTGTTGGCTAATTGTTTGGTGGCAACACGAAAGCGAAGGTCAAATAACTCCCGATGGGCCTCCTCCAGTTGTCTTGCCAATTCCTCAGTATTAAGAGCTCGAATTTCCTCAGCTTTCAAACTTGTACCAGCTCCTTAGTTTTTGAAGTACCGCCAAAGCCACTGGCTTCCTTCTTTACAAATCTAGTTTTTATTGGGAGTTTATGTGAACCAAGGCGCATTGCCTCTTTGGCCACTTCCTCGGCCACTCCTGCCATTTCAAACAGAATTCTCCCCGGCTTGACCACAGCCACCCAATGGTCAGGAGCACCCTTACCCGAACCCATTCGGGTCTCTGCTGCTTTTTTGGTTACCGACTTATCCGGGAAAATGCGTATCCAGATATTTCCACCACGGCTAACATAATGCGTCATAGCACGCCGGGCTGCCTCAATCTGACGGGCAGTAACCCAGGCAACTTCTTCCGCCACTAAACCAAAATCACCAAAGACAACCGTGTTGCCTGAATGGGCTCTACCCCGGCGACGCCCCTTATGAGTCTTGCGGAACTTCACTCGTTTAGGTTGTAGCATTACTCTTCCCTTGGCTCTCAGCTACATCTGCCTCGGCAGGCACCTCTTCCACTTTCTCTACTTCGGCCTCCGCCGCAGGTGCTGCCTTGGTTCGCTTCCTTACCGCCCGCTTGGCCGGCTTCTTCTCTTCTTCTACCGCAGGCACCTCTTCCACTTTC
>SDBS01008076.1_pt1 | contig 10194 bp, 15 predicted proteins | sample 2277091 | NCBI WGS metagenome assembly SDBS01 (sample SAMN10404972, study PRJNA504765) | marine sediment metagenome | isolation source: marine sediment core GS10_PC15, 163 cmbsf | place: Arctic Ocean: Southern Knipovich Ridge | collected 2010 | reverse complement strand
ATAAAGTCCCGAGTCGAGACGGATCTTATCGGAATGGCACATACCCAGCAGGCTCCCGCGCATACCCTCCACGATGATCTCCCGACGCTTCACCCCTCGCGCGGTTGTCACGTGATCGGCGAATGCCTGGGCAATGTCGGCATCCCAGTCCAGGTTGACGTGCTTGATGACCCGGTGCTCAAAGTCGCGCCATGTTGATACGCGCGCTGCCTTCTCTACAGCCGCTTCTTGGGTCCGCACAAGCTGGATGACCGGATAGCCTGCCTGAACAGTATTCCGCAACACGAGCATCGCACCGAACACCCGGCGCCTTGCGTTGCGCCTTGCGATGCGCCCCTGATTGCCATCCAGTGTTTTGATGGCCTGCTGAAGCTTACTAACCGCGTTTTCAATCTTCATCGAGTGTTCCCTCAAATGCACAGAAGTGTCCATCTGCGTATTACCGCTTTGAACATACCCGTATCGCTTCTACAGCGTCATTGATTTGGGAAATGGCGACCTTAGCGCTCCCGTGGCGGCAAAGTGCTCCGCGCTTAAGAAACGGATCGCATATACGGTCACAATCCCTGGCCGCCTGTTTGCGCAGTATCTCGAGCACTTCTTCCAGTTCAATCTTCACCCTATCCTCCTCAAATGCACGGAAGTATCCATCTGGGTATTACAACTTAATGATTCCACGATCGAGCAGATGACGTGTCCAATAAGCGCCTCCAACGGCGCCTGCCATCAACGCCAAGACCACAATGATGGGTTCTCCGCGGGTTCCAGCAAGACCCAAACCCGTCACTACGCAGGATCCCATCACTCCTGAAAATGCCGCCGCGGTTAGGTACCTCCATGACCGGCGCCACCACAGCCCCCACTTCCGCAATTCATTCATCACACTTCTCATCGAATCCTCGTGGCTAAATAGCCGCCAGGTTTTCCTTGGCACAGCCGTCACACGCAACCCACTCTGCCTTCGGATTGTTCTCAACGTCCCGCACGTAGAAATGAGGCCTCCGCCGCACGTCCCGCTTCAGCTTCTTGCAGCCCGCACACCTACGGCGCCGCTTCGCCTTCAGCTTCGTTCCCATGGACCCGGTCCTTTCCAAATATACAGAAGTGCTCATCGAGTCATTCCTGAACAAGGCCTTCCCACCCCTCGGAAAGAGTTTCAGCTTCACCCTCCCCATCAAGCCAAAGGCGCGCGTCATGCGCATTGGAGCGCGCATGGTCCTCATACTGCTCGTCGATCTCGTCGTCGTCCAGATCGTTCTTGAGTACGTCAATCTGGGCGTCGATGGCCGCATGATTGTCGTCGCCAAAGGTCGAGAACCGCTTCACCTTTGGCTGCATTTCCGTGAGTGTTTTAATCTCTTTCTTGATCTGTTCTGGCGTGGGCAGGTTCATCGTGTTTCCCCTTTCGCAGCCGCAGCCGCTCTCTCTCCACACACGGGACCCAGTCCCGTAATCAACGAATTTGGCTCCGTAAGCACCCGATTACATTTCAGGCATCGACCTTCCACCATGAGTTTATAGCCCTGCCGTGCCCATGGAGACAGGGCCGCATCGAGCGCAAGGCTCCAGAGCATTTCAGCATACTTCTCCCAGAGCATGTCCGTTCCGCGCTGCTTGGCCCAGACATGGATCCCCTGATCATCGACAAACCCGAAGCCAGTGTAGTCGCTCTGGTTGTCGGGCCCGGTCAGGAGGCCGATGATCCGGCGCCCAGGAGCAAACTCTGCAGTGTCGACCTGGGTCGAGATGCGGAACGTCCGGTGATCTCCCGTCGCTCCGGAATGGATGGTGTAGATGCCGTTGAATATCTTACAAACGGGACTGGCCATTCCTGCTCCTCATCGCTGTGCCCTTCACAGCCACAAGTATACGCAGTAAACTCATGGAAAGTCAAGGGGTGAGCAAAAAATAATTCGGAGGAGCTAGGCCTTCTTTTTTGGAGGCTCCGGGGGAGCCTTCTCGTTGGAGCCAAACTCGGGCATCTTCTTGGCAACGGCTTCGAACAGCCGAACGAGGGCCCGGAAGCGGTCCGGGTCGTATTCATCTGGACTCCCAAAGGGAAGCCTTGCAAGATCGATGAGCACCGTCCCCCGCTTGGTGAGGTACACGGTGTTAACGCCGTCCTGATAGATCGTGGACGATCCCCCAGCACGACGCATCTTGATCCTCCGAGCTTCCTCCTCAAACCACTGGCGCGTGGGCGCGTCCGCGGCGATCTCGGGGCTCCCAGCCCATTCGAGGATCCAACACTCCTTGCAAAGGAATCCTCCCTGGTGGGGTCCCTGTTTGAAAGGGATGGCTGACGGGGTTCGGTGGACGGGATCTCCGCACTGGGCGCATGTCGTGGGGACCGACGCAGAGCGCGTAACCAGGAGCGGGTTCGATACTTTGACAGGCCTCGGCCCCTGTAGTTCCTTTTGGGGAACCGCTGGTATGACCCGCTGCGTGTCTTGCCTCGTGATCTCAACCTGCTTTTCTTCGTCGTCCATTCCGTCCTTCATCAGTTTCTCAGTCTCCTATTCACCGGTATCCTACATGAAAACCGGGTCGTCGTCATCACCGGCAGACCCCCAGTTTTCCCCCAGGTACTTGTCGTAGATCTGCCGAAGCTTGGCTTCTTGGCCGTTTTTACCAGGCGTGAGGTTTTCTCCCTCCCGGAGCCTCTTGAGCATATCCTCGAGGAACTGGATCTCCCACGAATTGAGAGACTTGTCCATCCCGTCCAGCTCCTCGGCCATCTCCAGGAGTTCATCCATGGGATTCCCCGTTTCTTGAAGGGTTCACACCGAGCGTCAGTTGGGTGCTAGAGGGCGCCGGTGAAGAGCGCGACGACTTCTTGCGTTTCCTTTTCGGCTCCGCCGCCGGGCCCGTCAACCCAGCACCTGCGTTCCCACGGACCAAGTCCGTTCGTTTGCAGTTGTGGTCCTTCATGTCGGAATGGGCGGGACAGTAAACCCCATTGCATCCACGACACCACTGGGTCCACTTCTCCCTGCATTCTGATCCGCCACACTTGGCTGTTTCAAAAATCTCTGCGCGGTCCACCCGATTTTTCATAGCTCTTCCTCACTTGTAATAATCCCCTCAAGCTGCAGGTGAGCCAATTCACCAGAACGGGGGAACGTCGGCGTTTTATGTGCGTCCGGCATCGCTCCAGAAAGTCGTCCATCTGCCAGCAGATCATCAAGGATCCACTTGCAAAGAATACATCCAACACCATCACCATCCGGCACACGCTTTCTGAGCCGGTCGGTGATCTGTTTCAGACGTTCGGGTTCGATTTTAAGTTGTTCTTCAACCATTCCAATAGTTCTCGCTCATGTCCGTTTCCTCGCACCCGCCCCTTAACCACCCGTTGAAGAGCCTGAACAACCCGCGAACGCTTCAGCGTAAACTCCCGATCACTCTTCCAGTACGACAGGCCGAAATCGATATACCACTGGGGGTTCCGTCTTTCTACCACGCGAATCTTGTGTCCCTCGAAATGTGGCTCCGGCGCAGGCACCAAGATGATTCGATTCTGCTGCTGTTCAAGATCCACCAGCGCCTGAGCAGCAAGCTCCTTTTCCTCTATCGTTGAATATCGTGTGTACGTGCGATGATCGATTCCTGGCTCCGCATGGGATTGCTTTATGGGACGGTACTTCACATCGGCGCGCCGAACCCTAGTCCTCTTCCGTTGTCCAATCACGGTAGCTTCCTTACTTGAGTACAGTCTGAAGTTTCTGTACAGCAGCAATCGCCTGGTCACGCTCTAGCCCTGGCTCAATGATCGCAAGATCCAAGATTGTCGTCCAGACTGTTCCCTCCGGTCCGATCCTCAGCGGCGTGTCCATACCTGGAAGTTCCACCCGTCCAGTCAACTTGGTAATTTCAAACTGCTTCACGGTCATGGCTTCGATCACCGCAAACTCCTCGTTTCCGGTGAGCTCGTAAGGCCAGCCGTCATGGAGCTCCAACAGAATCCCGGTCCAGCGACGCTTGGCGCGGCAGAAAGCTGTCTCCTTGGACCCGCAGCGGCACACCCCGCTCCAGCCAGCCTCGCACCTAAAACCATCCCTCCAGACGGTCCCCAAATAGACAGCTCCCTTGAAAAGACGGACCCCACAGCGCTCCTGTTTCAGCTCTTCAAACCGATCCATTATGGGTGATTTCTCCTCTTTTCGGGGCACGTGGGCTGTGACGTGCCCCCGCTACGTGCCCCCGATGTGGATAAAATGCCTATCTCCTTGATAATCAACACTATATAAGTTTTTGTGATGTGGAAACTTTCCAATTGGGGGCACTTGGGGCACGTAGTGCCCCTATAAGCTCCCCAATTCCCTCCCCTCTTTTTCTCTCCCCCTCTCCCTCTATTTTTTTTCTGCAACATTCCAAATGCTTTATAAGGAGCGGAGGTGCCCCAAGTGCCCCTGCTGCCCCGGCATCTTCGATTCTGACTCGGAATCGCCTGTATAAATCTTACACACATGGACATCGGTCCTATGCTCTCCGGACCGATATCCATCCTAACCATCGATTTTGGCAAAACTGCTAGGCCAAAATCAATTTTCTCAGAAGTCATTTCATGCATAAGAACACCTTCAAAATATCGCTAGAATTGAGACCCAGGACCGTCGTCTTTTGTAGGATAACCAAAGCCCGCTATCTCGTCTTGGTCCGTTTTGGGTGCAACCCCGTCTATCCACTGTATTCCCGTCCACAACCGAATCCCCTTGCGTTTATGTTCCTGGGCCCCGAAATCCCGCGCTGATTTCGCAAAATTCTTCGCGCTCACAGGTCGCATCCCCTGCTCCTCGCACCAGCCGCTGTATTTCTGGTAGAGCACCTTCCGAGGGATTACGCTAGTCGGATCCTTCTCGCAGCACTCGATCATGAAGTCGAGTGCATTCGAACACTCACGTTTGTACGCCTCGATAGCCCTGGAACTTGTGGCCGACTCGGTGAACCTCTGCTGCTTCATCAGCCTCTGAAGTCCGGCCAAGGCCTTGTTGAGCAACGCTGAAACCAGTCGAGGCTTCTTGATTAGGATCTGGTCGTAGTCCAGGATCTGCTTTGAAGTGTGTCGAAAGCGGTTTGGAAACTCAACAAAGATTAGCCGATCGAAGTACGCAGCTGTCTTATCCACTGATCTGGGGAATTCATTCGCACTGAACACCAAGCGTGCGAATGGAGTGAAAGAATAATGATCTTTGAATTTCCGCTCTGCCGCAATTGGGTCACCTGACACGATCGACTTGAACTTGCCGGTGGACTTCAAGATATTCGGGTCGAGATCATGATATACGTTGGCTAGCTTTCCAAGTAACCCAGCGGTAGCGAACTTGTTTTCTTGGATCTCGTGAAGCGAAATGGTGCTCACGTTCTCTTCACCGAGGAGGTGCGTCAGGAGCTTTAGGAATGTACCTTTTCCGTTACCGCCGCTTCCGATGGCAACGAAAGCTTTTTGTAGTGAAGTGGACGGGATAAGCAGGTATCCCATAAACTCTTCGACAAGAGGTATACAGTCATCTGGAAAAACCGCCTTGAAGAAGGTGTTTAAGTCATCGCTCTCGGCATCAGGATCATAATCCGCATTCGCTTGTATGAGAGACTTATGGCTCGGGTCGTGTTTATGGAGCGTCCCTGTGCGCCAATCCAACATCCCATTCTTTAGATTGATCAGGTTCAGCGCCGTAGGGTTGACAGTTTCATATTTACACTTTGAATACTCCGTAAGCATATGTAGCACTTCGTTCATGCGTTCCTTGCTCGACAGATTACCTAGATGACGGCAGGCTTCTTGGCGGATGAAGCTCGCACCATCTGGGAGGAACACACCATTTTCATATTTGTAAAGTGTTACGCCTTCTCCATTCTCGGCGATGGGTGTCGCAAGGAAGTCATATTCACGATGAAACCACTGAGCCAGAATAGGTGCGCTAAAGTTGCCTTCTTCATCGAACCAGGGCTTTCCTGTTCGCTTGGCGCGAGCCTTATCCTTGGCGCTCGCCTCCTTTTCCTGTTTCTGCGCCGGCCCCTCCTCCACGCGTCTGACCTGGTCCTTTACCCAGATGTCCTCGATAATTTTTACGAGCTCGTCTTCGTCGAGCGAAGGGTTGTTTTTCTTCGTGTTCCACTCCTTCATCGTGTAGATGATTGAGCGTTTTGGGAGGCCCTTAGCAGCGTAATGACCGGCTAGAGCCACGGCCGCGTTATGTCTTCCTCCGTAAGGGCCTCCACCCTCGTCTACGCCTTCGGATTTTATTTCTTCTATCCTAGGGTCTCGTGAAATAGTTCGGATCGCGCCCTTTTTGTCCTCCTCGTCTTCGCGCTCTTCTTCACCAAGACCAGGCTCGATGGCGAAGTCTTTGAACACCTCTATTGGGTACCGCTTCCAGGTTGCCTCGACAACCCGGCACCATTTGGGATCCTTAGGATCCTTTAGGTTGAGAAACCCAGGGAGGCGAAGGACTCGACGTGGGTCATGGACTGCATCTGAAATTTTGAAAAAATCTTGTAGTCCGGCACAGATAGCTCGGGCTATCTCCACAGGGTAAGGCTTATCGAAAAGCCAATAACCATGTAGGCCTCGACCTGATTCCAACGTGCACGAAGGACCAATCCCTTGTGCAACAAGGTCGGTCACCGTTTCGTTGTATAGCTTCCGGATTCCTTTTTCGTTTCCGTGAAAATCAACATCAACCCAAATGCCTGGGTAGTGGGTAACATCACTGTTTTTGCCGTGCTTTTTGGGCTTACGGTAACGAGGGCAGACCGCCTGATGAATATTGGAGACCTGTGTACGATTGTGCTTTTCCAAATCTCGATGAATTGCCGGCCAGTCCCTTAGTGCCTGCTCAACGCTATAGAACAGGGCATACATAACCTTCTTTGTAGCCAGAGCGTCTTCTGGCGTGGGGTCGGGGACGGATTTAAGGAGATTGATTTCAACAACCCATGAGGGGTCGCAGATCTTCCAAAGTTCGGTGATGAACTTGTGAGTCTCCTTTATCCTGTCTTCAATTGTTGTCGACATCAAGCACCATCCACGACGAAAGCCCTCTTCTCCTAGAAACCCACAGTTCGAGTTCTCTCCTAAGCTGCGCCTGGGGCAGTCGGGGAGAAGGCCCAAGGCGCAGGAAGGAGAGAAGGGAGAGCATGCGTCCGGTTAGGACGCATGTCTCCTGCCTTCGTCGCTAGAACTCAGGGTCGCCTTGAGGTTCCTTTGGTGGCGCCGCGCTGGCAGCCGGAGCAGTCGTTGCTGCAGCCGCAGGAGCGGTTTCCTTCTTGCCAGAGCCCGACTCGGGGGTCCAGGCGTTGAAGAAGGTGATACGGTTCTGCTTGAAACCTTGGTAGGTCTCGTGCTTGATCCCGATCTCGACGGTTTTGCCGACCCAGGTGATCTGGGTAAGCTCGTTCAGGTTCTTGAGATCGCGGCCAAGGATAGTGGCGATGTCGCGCTTGAGGTATCCGAGGTTCTTCTGGGTGATCCAGAACACCTGCTCGACGACCTCGCCTTGGGTCTTGACCTTCTCGCCGGCAGCAGGATCCAGCATTTCGGCAGGCTCGAGGATCTCGAGGAAGAGCTTGAAGCCCTTTGTGCCGCTTTTGGCCTGGAACACCTCGTGGTCGACCAGGACCCCGGCTCCCGTAAGGTCCTGCTGACAGCAGGCCACCTTGTAGGTGCCCTCGGGAACGATACCGATTGAGGCGCCCGCCTGGGCCTTATCGGTTTCCTTGAAGTCATTTTCAAAGTCACCAAACTCGTTTTCCGGATGCGTCATGGATGCGTCTCCTTTTTCCACTAACCTCACAACATCCCGGCCGCCAACATGACGGCCGGGTAAAAAACTGAATTACGACGTTACAGCAGGAGCCGGCGCTTTCGGCTCGACAAACGGATTCCCCTTCTCATCCCGGGCCAGGACCGCACGACCAGCGAGAACCTCCCCCAACTGCGCGTAAAGTAGATCAACTTGGGGCTTTTTGAGATCCTTTGTAGACTCCACATTGAACATGGCTTTGAGCATGGCCTTGCCATCCTTGGAGGCGAACTTCGAGCCGTTGGGCCAGAGCGTTTTCCCGGCGCGCGTCATGAGGACCTTGATATCCTCTCCGGTTGCGTCAGGAGCATTAGGCTCGAGGGTGAACTTCTGGAAGAGCTTGCCAACAGTCTCGGCGACACTCCTGACGCCCTCCTTCGGCTTATCGTCGCCCTCCGTACCAGGTGGGGGAACTTCAATACGCTCGGGGATAGGTGCCGCTGGCGTCGGCCCGTCCATCACGCCGATGTAGGGCTTGAAGAGCTGTTTGTAGACAAACTGACGCGTGACGTTGTGGACGGAATACTTCGGCATCCAGTCGTATCGCGTCTTGCCCACCCGGATGAAAAACGTGGACTCCTTCTTCTTGACGTTCTCCTCGGTGAAACAGCGGAGGACCAGGTCGAAGATGTACTTCGTCTGCTTGTCGGCGTCCATGAGATAATTGCCGGTCTTCCGGCGGACGTCGTCGCCCTGGCGGTTGGTGGTTTCCTCAAACTCCTCCTTCTCTCGCATCGAGAGGATGACGTGCAAGGGGAGATGGATCAGACGCCTGAGGAAAGCCGCCCAGCGGCGTTTGATGATCCCCCACTCGGACTGGGACAGGATCTCGTGCCCACGCCTGTTTTTGACGTATTCGACCATGTCGTTGACGAGGTCCATGTAGAACACCGTCAGGGAGTCGATAGCGAATGTCGCGTTCTCGGGGGGTTTCTTCTCCAGCCAGTCAAGCAGTCCGCCGAGCTCCTTCCAACGGCTGATGTGCTTGACGTTGAAGTTGTACTTCTCCCGGTAGGGATCGCTGCCGTGTTCGGTATCGGCGAGATACACATTGGGGAAGGACAGGATTAACTTGGTTTTGCCCGTCCCGCCGTCGCCGAACGCTGCGATCTTTAGGTACGTCTTGGTCTTGATTGCCTTTTCGAACATCTTGGGATTTCTCCTTTTTTCATTTCCCACCAACAGCTGTCAAAAACCTTGGAATACTGCTCTTTTTCTGTGACCTCCTTTCTGTCTAGTCCCGTCGTATAGCCCCTCTGGGTGCGTACCGGCTGATGGCATCCTTGAACCAGGGGGGAAGCATCCGGCCGTGCTTACTGAAGAAATACTTAAAACCGGAGTCGATGATGTAACAGTAACCCCAGTCGTTTTTGGAGCGTACGATTCGCCCATAGCTTTGAACGATTTTGAGGCAGGTGAGCCAACCATAAAAATTGTCGTCGCGGTTGGCTCTCTCGCTTACGATCTTGTCACCTAGGTCGGGCCACGGAACCTTCGCGATGATCTGGAACCGAGCCAAGGAGTCCCGAAAATCGAAACCTTCATGCATGGCAGGGGCTACGATCACGGCGTCGTCCACCGACGCCAAGGCCGACATCATCAGTTGTTTATCACCACCGAAATCCGCCTGGAAGAGAAACCGGGGAGACGCGACATCATCCCGGAGCACGTTCGTCAAAGCAAAAGAATGGCTGTGAATGACCCCACGCTGACCTGCGTGTCGGTCAAGAAGCTGCTTAATTTTCGCTACGAACTTGGGTTGTGTGGGGTTGTCTGGGTTCCTCTTTGGGGAGAAGTGCTTGGCTCCCATATTCCCCACAAATTCAAGATGGAGGGGGCGGTTCTCGGAAGGGAATTCACAAGGCGTCACAATGTGCTCCACCTCGGAAGGGTCGATACCGAGGTTTTTCGCCCAGAGCGCCATGTTGAGAATCGTAGCCGAGAAGATTACAACCCGGTCGGCATGGCGAAAAAGCAGCTCTTCAGCGAACACCTTTGCGTAAAGCGGGCGCGCCATGATTTTCCGAGTGGGGTCCCCGCGCCGGGTCTTGTAGTCGATCGTCTCGAGAATCCATTCAGTCCTGTCAAGATTGCTCATGAAGATTTTGAGTTTATCCTGGAGCGACAGTAATTCCACTTTCTCCATCTGGCGGAGGTCGGCATCCTTGGAACTGCCGCCCTCATCGAGCATCCGGAGTTGGGAGTCTATAAGTCGGACTACATTCTTTTCGAGAAGCCAGTCTATGAACTGGTCTTTCCTCGTGATTTCCCGGTCGATCGTAACCCCGATGATTGAAAGGGCCCACCCTGTGAGCTCAACGGTGACAAAATTCATGAGCTGAGATTCGATGTTATGCCCTTCATCGATCAGCATTAGGGCCCGGTGTTG
>SDBS01008075.1_pt1 | contig 10194 bp, 8 predicted proteins | sample 2277091 | NCBI WGS metagenome assembly SDBS01 (sample SAMN10404972, study PRJNA504765) | marine sediment metagenome | isolation source: marine sediment core GS10_PC15, 163 cmbsf | place: Arctic Ocean: Southern Knipovich Ridge | collected 2010 | reverse complement strand
TAATAAACCAATACCCAAACCACAGGGTTGTAATTAAGATCACTATTGATAAAAGAGGGCCCGCCCCGTGCTTTTTTTCTTCTATGTCCCAGTTCATTTGATCCCGAGCAGTTTTCTTATTGCTGCTATGATCAACTTCAAAAGAGAAAGTTCTTGACATTCTCCAAGCGAGATCTTGGCCATCTCTGTGGCTTTATTCCATTCTTCTCGGGTAGCAATAGGAATAACCATTTGTTTATTCCATACCCATCGCTGATCCGGGGTTTTAGTCCCCTCTACTAATGTAGTAGGACTGGCAACGTGCCTTTTGGCCAGGCCGTCCTTGGTAAAAGCATATACCTTTACATTGTCATCGGGATTTCTTTTTAGATCATACATATCTTTTGAAAAATTCTTTTTGGCAAGCCAGTGAGAAAACAATATCACTTGAGTGCCATGAGAATTTTCCTGATAATATTTATCTCCAATTTTTACGATCCATCTTCTAAACACCTTTTTGCCATTAACGTATATAGGAACGCTGTCTTTACGTATCACCGCCGGATAGCCATTGTGCATTCCGAATCCCACAAGCTCAAAAAAGTGGCCGTTCGCGACGTCTACGCCTCTTATACCACATCCAACACCCTTGCTCTCAAAAATGCCCTGAAGTAATAGGTTAAAATTATCTGAGGGGACTTTAAGATATTCACCTATTTTGTGCTTTGCGGCATTGGCAATTATCTCTGGAGTTATATCTCCTTTGTATTTTAGCCATTCTTCGGTTAAGGTCCCGTCTGGTTTGTAGGTTAGCATGAGCCGATCTTCGGGGACTCCTTTTTGATGGGCCAATTTATAAAGATCCCTAATATAAACTCCTTTGCCTCCAGAAATAACACAGTGAGAATAGAACCATCTTTTAGAAAATATAATGATCTTTTTAATAGCGGCAAGAAAGAGATGTGTTAAATCATTACAAATTCCGAAAGGGCCACAACCCCAAGTTGGAGATTGATCAAAGTCCGGGGTTTTGCCGATCTCGTCCTCCACATCGTATCCTTGTTCAATAGTAGGCATCACTTTTAATACCTCTGGTGGCGCGCCAGTATAAATATGGTCCCGATTATCTCGAGGATCCTCACCCGCTATGCCCAATTGTTTTGGCAATTGTTCGTTTTCTAATTGTTCGTTTCTCATAATATTTAAAAGGAAGAGGGCAGGGATGCCACAATGATTACTCACTTGCGTGCCTTCTTATTAGCCAAATCCCTGCCAGATTCTAAGGTAGCGATCAAGGTGCTTCGTTCTTCCGTATGATTTTTATAATCTCTTGATTTAACATTGCTAATTTTTCCTGTCCTATTTGAACTGCCTGGTGATCTTCACCGCATTCAGTCCGAACCTTTTTAATGGTTTGTTTGTACTTAAAATAGTTTGCTACCCTTTGCCTAAAATTAGGACTTTGTTTGAACAGCCTTCTTGTTGCGCTATTCATTTAAACCTCCTTAAAGAACTATTTAAATATTTTATCTTTAAGCCAATTAAAAGCGATATTGATTACTGTGGTAGCAACTAAAATAATACCACCAAAGACTATGCCAACCTTTCCCAAAAACACATCATGTTTATCAAGACGCTTATCGTGTTTTTCAATAATCTTATTTTGTTTGCCCAAATGACCATCTATGCTTTTAAGATGTTGATTGATCCCTCCAAGTTCCCTGGCTATTTTTATTTTAAATTTATTTTCCGCCATAGACTTTACTTAACAAGTTAATTTATGTTATATTATTAATATGAAGTTTTCACCCGAAACAATTTGTCTTATTTGTCTCATCCTAATCACTCTTGCCATTTTGATCGGAGTTGGGTTTTACGTAGAAAAGCAAATATATCTTCGGCAAACTCAACCTTCTCAGCTCGAGCAGTTATTTAAATAAATATTCAAGCTTGTCCTCTGCTTTTTCTGTTTTAAATATATCTTCCATTCTTTTCTCTTTTTTTGAAGGCTCGGGCTTAAAGAGATGTTCAAGCTTGTCCTCTTTTTTTTCTTTTTCTTTTTTCTTTTCAGCGACGAATGGCGACCATCCGAGAAGCTTGATAAATCCCTGCCCGAATTCTCCGGTTATAACATCTGCTACTCCAGTGCTTATATCAAATGTAGCTTTTAATGGAACGCCGGCTATGCTACCTGTGAATCCAGCGATGGCCCGAATTGCATCCATTATATCTTCAGTATCAATATCGTCAGCTTTTAATTCTCGAACAGCTTTCATTATGTCATTAGCTATTCCATAGATAGGTATCTCGTGCGGGTATACTTTCATGCCTAAAGCAGTTCGAACCACTCCCTCTATTATGTCTCCAAGAATAAACAACCCGTTTAATGGTCCAAAGATTGCAGCCCTGAGCTGCTCTTTTTTATCCCATTCAAAAGCATCTGACACCCACTGAAAAAACATTGGCAATAAGAAGTGGAATATCAATAAAGTTTTAGCCGTCTTTATTACTCCCTGTCTGCCTACAATTAAATTCCTTACTGCTCCTATTTCCTTTCTCACATACTGGTTTGGAGAGGATCTAAACATAGTAAAGAGCTTGGCAAATGTTCCTCCTCTCTGCCAAAAAGATAATTCCGACAAGTCTGCTGATTGCTGCGTGCTTTCAGTGATGCTTTCAAATTTCTTTATGGCTTGTTCGTGAGTTAATCCTTTTTTTATATAATATCTATACACCGACCAGCCCCCCATTACAATAGCTCCCTTGTCTCCCACTTGAACGTTAAGCATTAAAGAGTTTAGGAAGCTCGGTCTTTTCCTAAAGTTTGACCATTTGTCAGTCTTCATGGCCGTTTTAATATCTCTCTCGAGTCCCTTGCCTCTTTCCCTCATTAATTCTGATCCGAGAAGTATCTTGGTTTTCTTGATCGGGTTTTTGGTCCAGTCTAATGTTCCGATAATAAAATCCTTTGTAGGTATGGCATCGGCAAAAGCTATAAACGATGTGAGCTGCTTAATTCCAATTGAAAGTTTAACTGCTAATACGGCTCGAGCAAATCTACCTCTAAGTTTGTCAAGACTTTTCATTCTGCCTGCCCGTTCGGTGCCTCCTCTTGTAAAGTCATTCAAGAAGCCATCAAGTACACTTAAAATTCCCTTGCCATGGTTTATCTTAATGGCCGTTCTGATCCTACTGTTCCCGAATACAGAATCAATATCTCTCATCTTTTTAGACCATGCCTTAAAATGCTCCATTTCAACGATGTGCTGTTCTAGCGCCGCAATGTCTCCTTGTAATTTAATAGGCCTTATGTTTCGAACCCTTGTTTTTAATGATCCTGACGTGACCTGCCTTCTTATAAAAATCTCTTGTATAAATTCCCCAAATCCCTCGCTGATATTTCTGTCCACTCCCTCTCTTGAAATGGGCGAGTAGTTAAGGTTATGTGGCAGGTCCACTCCGTAAATATCGCGATAAACTTTATTTATAGAATCATAATACTCCTGATAGAATTTTAATTGCGCCCTGGCAAATGCCTTGTCCTGTGGTGTTAAGTATCTATCGATCGCCTGGATCATATCTTCGGTATACGCCATTCCAACCTTAAACGTTTCCTCTAATGTAGGATCCTGTAATTCCATCCATCGCTTCCTTGCTTCGGATTTTGTAAATAACAATTCTACGTTTTGATCCTTGGCATTGCGATATACTCCCAAACTCTCTTCCTTAGAATCCTGCCTGAATTTTTTAATCATTGCTCTGTCCTTTGTTATTTCAAAAGATGTTTTTGTGATCTGCTTTACTTTTTGTATAGCTATTCTGCTTCCTTTTTTCTCCGCATTTTTCTCATCCAATATATCACCGAATTTATTTAACCTGCTTTCCCCTGGTTTAGAAGTTTTATCTTTTGCCGAAAGCATGTCTAAAATATCCTTCCAGCCCACGATCTCTTTTCCAAGCCCAGATATGAATTTCTGGGCCTTTTCTTTAATGGTAGTTAGCTTTTCCGGCCTAACACCGATTGTACTAATCCCTGGAGGCAATCCCTTCCCTCCGGTAATAACAAATATGGCGTTGTTTCTCCACCCTTCTATATCTGCCTGCCTATTGAACTTTTGAAGTTCGTCCGCCATTCTACCAGTATCTTTAAGCTCTGTAATTTTATTTAAAAGTTTTTGAAGCTCAGGATTAGTCATTGTGTCTAATCCCATGATCCAATTTGAAAGGAGATAGTTTTCCAAGGCAATATCATCTGACGGAATTTTATCTTGGTACTGTTCGAGGTTCGCTGTTATTTTATTTCCAATCCCTTCAGCGTTTAATTTTGAAGCATCTCTGATCACAGTTAAAACCCTTTGTATTTCTGGCGTGAATTTACTGACAGGTTTCCCCGCCACTTTTTTTACTTTTACATGAACCAGGGCCTTGGCTATTTTACTCCTTAGCGATCTCTTTGTTTCCGCCTCGGTCAATTTTTCTATTCTTGTTTGAATTTCAGCTTTTCTGCTTTCAAGTTGTTTAAATGTTTGAGTATTTTTTATTAGTTTTCTAAACTTGGCTTTGTCATGAAGGGTTAGTGCCGACTTATCTATTATTGCTATTATTCTTTCTTGCGTGGCCTTAACCTCTCTTTTTGCTTCGGCTCTAACCATTGGTCTTGTTGGTGGTCTAATTTCTTTAAGTTTAAGAACCTTCAGATTAATGATCATAATTTCTTCTTCTTCCGCAAGTTCTCCAAATCCCCTTTCGTCAATCACATCATATCCGTGCTTTTTTCCATAATTATAAAGTATTGAATCTATATTAGCTGGTATTAATGCTCCGGGCGCTGTATATTTTTTTAATTCTGCTGGCACAGTCCTTAATATCTTAGCGTTTTTATCAATCGTAAATTCTTCTACTATTCCTCCTTCTCCTTTTGTGGCAATTTCTGCATACCCCTCTGCTGTTTCGAAGTTTGTTGTAAATGCGGTTCCTCTCCCTTCCGCTGCTTTAAAATCAAATTTCTTATCAGCTCCTCTATATATTGTTATTTCTTCGGCTATTTCTATTTCTTTGCCAATATAGTTATATTCTGCAGCGTATTCAATCATCTCTTTTTCACTTGCCGTTAATTTGCCCTGGCCATACACATTTTCAAAATCTACTTTACTTAATTTTGCTTGTGGAATTTTTACTTCAAATACCTCCGATCCATATGATAATGCGTTTTCTTTATTCGTAGTAAGATAAATGTCACCATCCTTCGATGCTATAATTTTTCCAGTTTTCCTAATCAGTGTAGCTTTTTCTGGTGTTGTTCCGTGATAAAGTGTCATTATTCCTTTTTCTACTTTCGGCTTACCGACTTCTTTTATTGTTAAACCAATGGAAATCTCGCCCAGGGGTTCTATTGCTTTTTCGGCCATGTCCTTGAGACCAGTGATCGCATTCTTAAATTTATCATACAAAGGATTGTCCTCTCCTATCTCTGTTTTTAGTTTCTTGATCGCCTCGGTTGATTTCACCATCACTCCTCCGGTCCCGGCCATGACAGTTGTTAATAGAAATGTTTGAGGCGCGATAGCTCCGAGTGATTGCAACCAATCTTGCGGGTTGGCCCAATTTATTTTTCTTCCTCCTGGCAATCCTGCTTCTCCTCTGACTCCCATTTGTCCCATTTCAGTTATGGTTTCAGTGGCCAACTCCTGTCCGTAAACGGCGGTCAGTTTACTAGTGATCCTACCCGCCCAGGTTTTCCCCAACATTTTAGAAAGAGGCATGGTAAGGATCTTTGCAAAAGCAAGATTACTAACCGCTTCCGGGACGGCTTCCCATAATCCGTGCTGCATGGCCAGATACTCAAATCCTTCTTTAAGTTGATTCTCTTCTTGTGGCGTGATTTCCCTTTTCTGAGTCGCCAACATTTCCTCATTCTTGATCTCTAGGTATTCCTGCGTAATCTCGTATTTAGTCATGTTGTAAGCGGCCACTCCTGAAGCAGTGGCTCCCAACGTCCATGCGGCAGCTCTGGCCCCTGGTAAAGGAATAAAGGAGATTGGAACTCCCACTCCTAATCCTGTTCCCATTGAAACAAAGGAGTAAGCCAGGTTTTGCGGAAGTGCGGCTATCTCATGAATCGGAATGCCAGGGAAGAATATATCTTTTCTGTATTTTTCCGCAGTTTCTTTTATAAATCTATCTGATTCTTCCTGGGCGAACTTTATTAATTTGTCTCCTCTGTCCCTTTCCGTAACGCTCGCTCCTTTAGATCCCTGAAGTGCCATCACCACCTTTGATGCTATTTGAATCGGAAGATTATAAAGCCCCCGAACAAAAACTTTTAGTCCTCCCACTATATCTTGTTTGGGGGTTTGCCTCTGCATCTCTTCTATTCGTTCCTTAGCTGTGACCGGTTTCATGACGGGCCCTCTATATTTAGTGATCTTTGCTTCGGGCAATCCTATTGATGCTATGTATTCGTCCAAGGTTTGCGGAGCCCTGCCAATCTTTGCCTTAGGAATTTCAAACGGCTTTGCATATTCTTCGACACCCTTAAAAACAACCTTTTTTTCTGGTAGCTCGGGTTTAATGGGTTCCCTTGGAACAGCTTTTTTAAAAATATCCTCCAATCCACTGATAGGTTTAGTTATTTGAAGTTCTCTTACCGGTTTAAATATTTCTCCCAACGTAAACGGTTTGGGTTTCTCGGCGATGGTCTCTCGAGGCATTATTTCTATTGGCTTGGCCTCTTCTCTTATTCCTGTGACCGCCTCTCTTTTGGTAAACCATCTCCCTATTTTTTTAATCGCGGGAGTTACTGTTTTTTTTAATTTTTCCCAAAAACTCATTTTATTAAAAAGTTAGGTATTTACCTTTTAGAGCTAAAAAGTCCACACAGCCCCCAAATTTTGCTCTTGGAGACGCTTTAATGACCCTTCCATTCAATTAGAAGGGCCATTTCATAAACTCATGAATCTTTTTAAAAACCCCTTTCTTTTCTGTCTTGTTTTTTTCCAACCATTCGTCTGTTACTTGTTCGTAAATTGCATCCCTGATCATGTCAGGGGTTAATTTGCTGAATTCCTTTATCGATCTCAATATAAGATTTTCTCTTGTTCCTAATCCCTCGTCTCCTTTTTTAGGCCAGTCTGCCATGTATGTTTTAATGACGTCGTTTAATATTTCCTTTTCTCTATCTACGGCTCTTAACTGTGTGGGAGTGTATCTGTCTCCTCCTTTATCTACTGGGGCCGGTCCCAGATCCTCTGTCTTGATCGTCTCTCCAGTCTCGGCATTATAAGTTCTTAAATACAGCCTTCCTCCAGACTCATAAGTAATACTGCTAGTTTTTGGCTTTCGAGCTTCCACTACATCCATTTCAAATTCTTTTTCCCATCTTTCGGCTTCTACCTCTTCTCCTAATTCAGTGGTTAGTGCTGCCTGGTATCCTGTCAACATAGTTGTCAGTCTTTTTTCTTCAGCTTCCCAGTGAGCATATTTATTCGCGGCGTCCTGGGTTCCAAATCCTACTTTTCTTGTCACGTCCTCCAGTCCTTTATTGTATTGGTTGGCCAAACTATTTCTTTGATCTATTGATCTATTGATGTCTGCGGTGGCTGCGTCTACCTCTTGTCTTACTCTCCCGGTGATCATCCACTGAGGAATTGGCTTGCCTTTTTCATCGAGCATTAATTGATCCCTCTTTGCTTTCCTGTCTGATATTTCTTTATCTACACTGGCGATCTTGGTTTTCGTATCTCCCATCCCCGCCTTATTATATTCTTCGTCATATAGCCTGCTTTGTATTCCCATTATCTCGTCATAAGCTTTCCCTTTTTCTGCTCCGGCCGTATCAAGATCTACCTGAATTTTATCGACATCATAAACGTCAATTGGCTTGGCCCCTGGTTCTTCTCCTATTACTGGTTCCTCTTCCGGTTTAATCTCGGGTTTTATTTCTGGCTTTTCCTCATATCCGGGCGGTGCCTGTCCTATCATGGCATATTTGCCTAACTCCTCCCGGCTGATCGGTTTTACTTTGGGCCACGCCTCCTTGCCATATTCTGCTTCAAAAGCCGCTCCCGTAGGAATCCATTTTTTTGTGCCATATCCTCCTGGTTGCTCTGCGGTTGGAGTTTGCCATTCCGAAAGCTCGTACACCTCTGGTGTATCTGGTATTCTAAATAATCTATTTGGGTTTTTTTTGCGTTTTATTAATGCGTTTTGAATATCTTGTATTGTTGTTGGCATGATTTTTTATTATTATTTTTCGACCTTTGGTTTAGTTTCTTTAATTTCTTTGATCTTGCCGGTGTTTAAATCAATATCATAAGCCTTGGTTCCATCTAAACCATATTTACTAAATTTGCTAACAATATAAGCTTGCTTCTGTGCTTCTAATGCTTGAGCAATATAAATAAACTGATTTATTAATTTGGTTTTTTCCTTAAGTTCGTTTAGATCCTCTTTGTCAATTTTTTTCTCAATCATAATTTTTTAATTTATTTATTTTTTGTTATTTAAATGATCATCTATTTTTTGAACAGCTCCGACTAAAGCCATTACCACTTTGTCTAATCTAATTGCTTCCCCCCCATCGCTCATTAAATCTTTATCAACTGCTTTTTTATCAATTACTAATTTGGATTTTTTGGTTTTCCTATCGATTATGATTTTATTCTTGAATGTTCTTAATTGAGCTATTTCGTCTTTCTCGCTTAACGGAGTAGAGTGAGCATTCAATCCACCAGAGCCATAATGAAGGGCATGCCAATAGTTGCTAGCTGTTCCCAGTTGAGCAGAATTTATAAGCCCGCTTGCTGGGACTAAATGAGCATTGCTTAATCCGTTAAATTCTACATGAGTTCCGTCTCCTTTTATAGTAGTAGATCCATTTTTCAATAAGAGATCATCACATTCAATGTCTCCCGAAACATCCAAAGCCCCTGAAATTCCTACCACTCCTGCGGCGCTCATGTAAATTCTTTTAGTGCCGCCAAAATAAATTCCGTAAGAACTATTGTCTGATATATAAATGTTTCTAAAGTTTTTACTTGAGCTTCCTATGTTGTATGCGTCGTTTGATTGCGGCAAAAGGTTTCCGGTTATCTTTAATCCTTTTCCTATTACTGAATCAGCGTCCGCTCCACAAATAACGGTTTGAGGAGACCCAAAACTGCCGCCTACAAAAACATGGTTTCCTGATCCGGTTAATATAATGTCCCCAGAAAACTGGCCTCCTACAAAAACAAATCCAGCCGAGGATAAAAAGTATTTAAAACCCCCTCCTCCGGGATTGGCATCTATTTTAATTCCATTCACTCCTTCCTGCCCGGTATCAACCCCTTCTAATTGACAACGAAGGTTGCCATTATCATCATAACATTTTATAAGATCACTCTCTATTCTAATTCTTAGGGCGCTCGCGTCGTATCCAGAAAAGGTGTTACCAGTTAAAACGATTCTTTGCCCGCTTACGGCGGTTTGAATTGTAAAGCCCGTCATTGTGCCAGCTTTTATGTCCTCAGCGTAAATGCTTTTGGTATAGATTTTTTGCCCATCAATTTTAGTTAATGCCCCCGACTTTCTCCAGGCCTCTACGTTTGCTCTCGCGGTCTCGTCTGAAAATAATCTGGCTAAGGCTCCTACCGATAGATTGGATTCATCTGCCCCTACGGTTGCTCCTTCCTCGATCCCTCCCAGCTTTCCTCCCTCTCCCGCATTAATGTCTTCCAGTTTAGTGGGCTTAACCACTAGGTGTTCGTACGAAAGGGGTTCTGGAAATGGCTGATCTTCAATCTCCGAGTTAAAAAAGATTTTCATTTTAGTCTTTGGCATGTTTTTAATAAATATTGCTTCCCTCGAAATAAGAGTTAATTGTTATGACCTCTGGGGTGGTATTTCCTGACGAATATAATTCTACCCTCACCTCATAAATTTCCCCAAGTCCCTCTATTACAAAAACTACTTTTGTTCCATTCTCAGTAACAAATGCCTCTCCTTCATCTACAATCTCTTTTTCAACTACCTGATAAGCCTTTACCCAATCGTCCTCCTCATTCATTTTATATTTAACTTTTATCGAGCAATCGGCTGGTAATGGTTTTAGTAATAATTTAATAAACCTAAATATTTTTTCTGAAAATGGTTGGCCCGCGTCAAACGACAGTCCCTCATAAACCGCATTAGCTTTGTTGTCAACATCAATTCCATCTATACCTTATTTCACTCCCG
>SDBS01008074.1_pt1 | contig 10195 bp, 11 predicted proteins | sample 2277091 | NCBI WGS metagenome assembly SDBS01 (sample SAMN10404972, study PRJNA504765) | marine sediment metagenome | isolation source: marine sediment core GS10_PC15, 163 cmbsf | place: Arctic Ocean: Southern Knipovich Ridge | collected 2010 | reverse complement strand
GCTAAATATATAGATCAATTGTCCATCCTGTAAAGGGGATGCCAGGTTAATATTCTCAATTGAGGCAACGGAAGTTAGGCCTCCAGCGGCTTCGATAGCATCTTGGACAATCGACCCTGACGGGAGGCTGTAGACGCCTGGATCACTTACAGCTCCATTGACATGGACCCGCACCGGAGCTGGAGTAGGCGGCGGACTGAGTACAATGGGTATTCCACGTGGCTGAGCGGTGACCAGATTGATGACGGCTGCGATGATAATTACAAGGAATAAACCGACCAGAAAATTCCCAATTTGTGGGAAGCTTTTCATGTCCAAACCTATTTTTCTCTCACCCGATTATAAGTCAGTGTGCATAGTGAGCCAAACTAGATATAATCACAACCATGGATTCTTTCTACTCCCGTAAGGGCGACGATGGCTATACAAATTTATTGGGTGAGGGGAGAGTGCCGAAATTTCACCCCCAGCCTGAGGCTTATGGATCAGTAGATGAAATCTCCTCCAGCCTGGGTCTGGCGAAGGCTCTATCCAATTCCGAAATAATAATTCCATTGGTGACTGGAGTTCAGCGCGACCTCTATCGCGTCATGGCAGAGTTAGCGGCTACACCTGAGAACGCAGAAAAATTCCGTGGGATTGATGCATCACGAGTGACCTGGATTGAGAAGAATATTGACGATCTCACCCCAGAGGTTGAGTTCCCACAAGAATTCATTATCCCTGGTGATAGTCTTGCCGGCGCAGCATTTGACCTATCAAGAACAGTCACGCGACGGGCGGAACGTGCAGTCGCTAAACTGCATATCGAAGGTTCCCTGAGCAACCCCTATCTTCTTAAGTATCTGAATCGTCTTTCTTCCCTCTGCTTCGTTCTGGCATTATGGGAAAACAAACGATCGGGTCTTGGTGCCCCTACCTTGGCGAAAGACCCCTCATAATGACCGGCACCATTCTAAATGTTATCGCCATTTTCATCGGTGGAATCATCGGTATTTTTCTTGGGGGGAAGATCCCGGATCGAGTTCGCACCACGGTTGTTTCAGGATTGGGCCTTTTTACGCTGGTATTAGGAGTTCGCCTGTTTTTGCAATCTGAGAACCTACTGATTCCGCTCGGCGCCATATTAATCGGCGGGATCATTGGCGAATGGTTGGATATCGAAGGTGGATTGAAGCGGTTAGGGCTTTGGCTGGAGGCGCGATTTAATTCGAATAAGACATCATCATCAAAGCAAGAAAAATTTGTTCGCGGATTCTTAACCGCTAGTTTGTTATTTGAAATTGGACCATTGGCCATTCTCGGATCTATTCAGGATGGTCTCACTGGTGACTTAAGTTTGCTGGCGACAAAATCGGTCATGGATGGATTTTCGAGTCTCGCTTTGGCATCAACACTCGGTATTGGCGTTTTGTTTTCAACCGTGATCGTGCTGGTTTATCAAGGCGGAATAAGTCTATTAGCCATCCAGGCACAATCCCTCCTCACCGAAACGATGATCGCGGAGATGACGGCGGTCGGGGGAGTCGTGCTGCTTGGTTTGGCGATTAGCAGCCTACTAGAAATAAAACCCATTCGAACGGGGAATCTGCTGCCCGCGCTGGTATTTGCACCGATTTTGGTGTGGATTTTATCCTTGATTTGAGGGCTAATTCGTAGGTCCCATTGCGCTTGGAAAGTGGGGTAGAAAAATTGCTGTACGGGCGAAGCATTTGCTGATAATTAACCTAAGATTCTAAGATTCCCCCATAAAAGCCAACGCAGCTTCAATCTCTTGTTGGAAGACATCAAAACTTCGAGCACCTTCGATCATCTTCCCGTTTATGAAAAAAACCGGGGTCGATTCCAGCCCCCGCTCAACGCCTTGGACGTGATATTTTTGCAATTCTTCTTGGTATTCTTTATTATCAACACATTGGTTGAATTGAGTTAGATTGAGTCCAATTGATTCTGCGTAAGCTTCCAATCGGCGCGGCGTATATGCTTGAGAGCCATGTCCGCTTTGGTTTGCGAAGAGAATGTCGTGGTACTCCCAGAACATATCCTGATCTGCTGCACATAAGCTGGCGCCCGCAGGCCCCTCTGAGTCTGCAACTCGAATGAAATTTCGATAGATAAAATAAACCTTACCTGTTGATACATACTCCTGTATGATGAGCGGTTCTGTTTGTTCAACGAAAAGCTGACAAAATGTGCACAAGTAATCGGAGTATTCTTCGATGACAACAGGAGCATTTGGATCCCCCATACTGGTACCGGCTGCAAGGGGATGGTCGATCGGGTCTGGAATAATTATGTCCCCAATCGGACGAACGCTGTTCCAAATCAGTATTGCGGTCACAATCAGTGCCGCTCCAATGACGACCAGGCCAGTGATTAATTGTTGTCTTTGCTGCTGTTTTCTTCGCCGCTCTTTAATTTGAGATTTCTTTGTCATACTCTTCTTATCCTAAAAATCGAGCCATTTTGCCATATTGAAGCCTACTTGTCCACCCCTAAATTACTCAGGAGTAATCATTGCTCAGGACAACTGTAACCTTTTGGTAGCTTATGACTTGGATTATTTTTTTATCAAACTAATTGGTACTCGCCAAAGCAGCTTCGATCTCTGTTCTAAAATTCTCATAATTTTGGGCACCCCGGATCAGGGTCCCGTTGATGAGGAAGGACGGGGTTGAATTTGCGCCAGCGTTTTGAGCAACCCGGAAATCATCGTCAATCTGAGTGTGGGTACGGTCGTCAATCAGGCAGACACGGAATTCTTCAACATCCAGACCGGCTCTACCTGCTAAATCTTCCAATCTAGCATTTGAGAAGGCGGTGGGGTCACCCTCATTCTGGTTTACAAACAAGTAGTCGTGGTAAAGCCAAAAACTACCCTGTTCAGCAGCGCATAGGGCGCCTTTCGCCGCGCGAAATGAGTTCGGCCCCAAGATGGTGAAATTCCGATAGACGAAATGTACCTTGCCTGTCTCAATGTAATTTTCGATGATTTGCGGGAGAGATTCTAGATGAAATTGTCTGCAGAAGACGCACTGGAAGTCTGAGAATTCAATGATCGTTACCGGCGCACCCTCGACACCCATAGAGGTGCCAGATGCGAATGGGTAGGTCCTTGGCTCAGGATCAATAATTCCGCCACCAAAGTTTGCGTTTGATGCAATTAATAGGACCACAACAAGAACTGCTGCCACGCTTACTGCAATGATCACCCAACGGTTTCTAACGAATCTGTTTAAGCCTGTTTCAACGTCTTTTATGGAGTTCTTTGTCATTGGAATCCTTAAAGTACAGAGTGAATTTTGCCATAAATAACCTGAGTTGTCTATATAGGGTGAGGTTTGGATAATAGTTCGGATAATCGAACAGCATGGGAGCCGCCGCTGCTAATCTGAGTTGCCTATATAAGAGCTAAGCGCGGAGATGGTTTTTATAAACATCCTGAGAAGAAAAATCCACCACATTCTGTTCAAGGCTTGAATAATGTGTGTGAAATGAGGAAGAGTGAAATTAGGGAACTCTCGGAATCTTATAATAAAACTTGAAACGCGCAATCAGTCATAGCGCGAAAATGTACTCATAGACCGGGTATCGATCTCCCGTTTCCTTAAACCCTAGACGTCTGTAGAGCCGGTGAGATATGATGTTGTCGCCTTGGGTGTTGACGGTTATCCGTTGGAAGCCCCGTTTTGAAAATTGGCGTATCAAATCGGTGACCAATGCGGTTCCAATATCTTTTCCCTGATGTTCGGGATCAACAGCCAACCTCGCCAGGTGCCCTCCCCAGGCTGATGCGGTACTGAACTGGTAACCAATGATCTTTCCTTCGTGTTCGAAAACAGTTGCGAGAGTACTTTGCTTCAGCCCTTTGCGTAATTCATCGCTCGAATTCCGCCACAATCTGCCAAAGGCCCGATGATCTAACTCGGAAATCGTTTCTAAATCGGATGGCCGTATGCCCCGTAAGGTACCTGGTGGCTTCGAGAATTCAGGGGGATCGCCTGAACTCCACTCATAGAAGATTACATGGTTGGTGGCGATGAAGTTAGCGTTTATTAGCAAATCCTCTAACCACCTTGGAAGTGCCAGCACTGCAAGCGATTGCAGTTCAAGCTTAACAAGTTCAGATAATGCTGCTGGCCAAAGCTGGTCCCATGCTAAGTGAAGAGCGCTGTGATGCTTGATTGCCAGAATCCTCATCCAGGCACTTTCAGCTGTTTCTGGGGGACATGCCATGCAGGCGGTGAGAGTGTTTCGGTTGAAACAAAGAAGAAATGGCGATTGATCTAGTAAATCGTAGGGTTCAAGCCAATCGAGGTGCTGGTGTTTTTTCTCTGCCGTATTGAGTAACGTTGAAACGATCCCTCGATCACGCTTGCTGGATTGACGAATACTCCAATTCTCAGGAATCATTGGAAAGGTCCGTATTGTGTAATGATTTTTCTTAGCGCCCCATAAGGCGAGAGGGGATACTCAAAATCCTTCGAAGAAGGCGGTATTTCACATTCAATTTTGGCTGCTGCTCCAAACCGTTTTGCATAGTGGTCACTGCATCAAGAGGGCGACCCCTTCGAAGTTGAATCTCAGATAATGCTCTCACGGCATGTATAAGATGTTCCTTATCTCCAACCTCTTTAAAAAGCCGGATCGCTTGTTCCAGTGCACCTTCGGCATTCTCACGCTGGCCAACAGCTTCGAGTGCCGAGGCTAGATTTCCATATGCGAGTGCCGCTTTGAGCTCATCAGATGCGGCAAGAAATACTTGATGGGTCTGTTCGACTTCTGCCAATGCCTGTTCTGGAGCTCCAGCTTGGAGAAGCGCGACTGAAAGGTTATTCGACATTTCGGCTACTAAGAGATGTTCACCAGACTCCTGATAACTATCTCGCGCGGCTGTGAAACCCTCAATGGCGAGATCGAAATCGCCGCGTTCAAAGGCAGATTTAGCGCCATCCGCAAGTTCTGAAGGTGATTTTGATGGCTCAGTCACAGGGTGATTTCCAGGAGACCCTCAGCAACGGTCCTCAAGCGATTCACATCCAGTTCACTGAGGCGTTTTGCTAATCGGAGATAGGGTTCGTTTACAGGATTGCTGAGGAACTCTCGAAGGTCGGGATGCAGATTTGAGAGCATTTCAACTGTTTTATGCTGGATCTCTTGAGTACCGATAGGGCCGTCACTATCAACGTACTCCTCGGGCTTTCGTCCGAGTTTTTCGGCGAGGATCTCCAGGTCATTCAGGGGAATAGATCGACTGCCGCGCTCATACGCAGAGATCCGACTTGCTGGGAGTTGTGATTCCCTTGATAGTTTACGGATTGAAAGATTTGATTCGATCCGGTGCATTTTTAGGAGCGCGCCGATCATCCTTCGCCTGAGCGAAATCAGAACCTTTGGGTCAATTTCAGATTTGGAGGATGTGCTTGAAACATCGTCTCCTAAAAATCCTCGAATTGGTAGGTCCAGTTGGAACGCAAACAATTCTAATTCGGGTAGGGAGATGGCTTTTAGACCGCGTTCATAAGCAGACAATCTACCGGGATTGGTCCCAATTAGAGCTGCAGTTTCCTTCAAACTTTTTCCGGATTTCTTCCGGGCTTGGCGCAGCATTGCACCAAGAACTTTGTTGCGCAGCAAAATTTCTTGCTGTTCTGTCATTGATCTCTCCCACTGAGGCATCGTCGACCGGATTATAGCAGAACTACCTAGTCGGGAACTAACCGAAATAGCTTTCTAATAAATGATTGGAGCATTTGCAAATAAGTAGATGCTAAGGTTCTAGATGGGATTAATTTCCGCACCCACAATGCCATTCGTGGGAATTCCCCAATATCATGTAGCGCATGAGGAAGAAATTTATGTTCGATCTTCTGACAAGTGAGCAAGGAATCTAAATTATGACGAACTAGGTTTCTATAGTCTCATCCTCGACGGGAGGCATCAAATACCCAAGGCCTTGACGAGTGACAATGTGAATGGGGCTCTTGGGATCTGGTTCGATCTTTTGCCGCAATCGACTCAGACAAACCCACAAGATCTCCTTGTCATCCCTGTACTCGGGCCCCCACACAGAAGCAAGGAGCTCCTCTGGGGTCTGGACTCGACCCATTGTCGTGGCGAGAGTTTGCAACAATCTATACTCTGTAGCGGTTAATGAAACCTCATCGCTTTCTGAGAAGACCTGCGCCCGGGCAAGGTCCAGCTTAAGCTCATGATGCTGGATGATAGGTTTGTGGTATTGATCCGTCATTGTTCGTTCAGCGCGCCTCAGCACAGCACGCACGCGCGCAAGTAATTCCTGTGCTGAGAAGGGTTTAACGATGTAATCATCCGCCCCAGCGTCTAACCCTCGAACGCGGTCACGTTCTTCACCCTTTGCTGTCAGAATGATGATCGGGACATTCGAAAATTCGCGAATTCGTTCACAAGCTGTGAATCCATCCATTATTGGCATCATAACGTCCAGTAAAATCAAATCTGGTTGGTCTGATGCCACAGCCTCGACGGCCTGTTGACCGTTCATAGCCGTTCGTACATCATACGCTTCTGCCATGAGGTTTACTTCGACTAGGCGAAGATAGCGGGGGTCGTCATCAACTGCGAGGATGGCTTTATTTTCACTCATCATCCTTCTCCGAATTGTATTTTTCAGCTATCACGATGGTTGGTAGCGAGAAATAAAAGGTAGATCCTTCATCAAGTTTACTATGCACGCCTATTTTACCGCTATGAGCTTCAATAATCTTGCGGCAGATGTATAGGCCCAAACCGGTTCCTCGGATTGTGCTGGTTTCTCCTGGAACGCGATAAAACCTCTCGAAAAGGTGTGGAACGTGTTCCGTGGGGATTCCTGGACCGAAATCTTTAACCTCGACACGAATATTCTCATCTACATTCTTTACACTAATCGTAACAATGCTATCCGGTGCATATTTACATGCATTGGAGAGTAAATTATCCAATACCTGTGAGATCCGAGTCGCATCAACATCTGCGGAGGGTAAGTTTTCTTCGATTTCCAGGCGTAAATCCATCTCCGGGTGTGCTGATCTCGTGCGCTCGGATGCGTCTCGGATCAATGTGGCAATACGCGTTGGTACACATGTCATTCCTAGCCGACCGCTTTCCAATCTTGATGAATCGAGTAGGTTATCTATCAATTCTCGTAAGCGATCGGATTCATCATCGATAATTTGTAAGAATTCAATTCTCGTCTCAGGTTTCCAATCCACGTCTTCGCGCAAAAGAGTTGTAACATATCCCTTGATAAACCCTAAAGGGGTTCTCAATTCGTGTGAGATCGTAGAAATGAATTCGTCCTGCATTCGGGCTAACTCACGCTGCGCCTCAAGGGTGGCGATTCGGTGGGCTAAGCGTCGATTTTCCAGCAATTGACCGACGTGCCACGCAACGAATTCCGCTAAGCGGATATGTTCGGGGGGAAAGGAAGGGCCGCCAAACCGACCAAATACCAACCCTCCAACACATCTACCCCCCACTAGCATTGGTAAGCCCAGGTAATCTCTTCTGCGGTCACGGCCTTTGACTGATGGGCCAGCATCCTCCTGTCGCAATACCGTTTGGCCGGTACGGTAGGCTTCGCGAGCAGCCGGCTCTCCCCAAGAGAGTTCGGCCTCTTGCGATCGTCCACGCCCCAGTGCAGATGCATAAGCTGGCTCAAGATCCCCGGTCTTTTCACTTTGTAGGTATAGCGAAACAATGTCAAAAATGAAAATCGTTCTTGAGAGTCGAAAAACTGTGTCGAGCCCGGTTTCAGTATCATATGTCTCCGCAACAACACGAGCAATGGCGTAGACAGCATTGAGCTCAGTGCCGGTTGTAAGGGGTCCGGGAGGAACTAATGGTCCAGTCATTCGTTCACGGGCACAATAGGTAGGGAAAAGCTGATCAGGCTTCCCTTATCCTTGAAACTTTCAATGTTCAATTCACTGTCATGAGATTCCAGGATCAGTTTAACCAGCGCCAATCCAAGGCCAGTTCCTCCATGTTGCCGAGTTGCCGATCCGTCCAGTTGATGAAAGGGGATGAATGCCTCCTCGATCCGGCCGGGGGGAATTCCAATTCCAGTATCCGCGACCAATATCTTGATTGTTTCCCCCTCCACCTTTGCACCTACAATGACCTCACCACCAGAAGGAGTAAATTTAATGCCGTTATCGACCAACTGGTAAAGGACCCATTCCAATCGATCAGGATCAGCGTTGAGGTTGGGCAAATGTTCTTCAAGGGCGATCTTCAATTTCACCTCTCCCTTGTCTGCTTTCTTGAGTGACTGACGGAGAACGCTCTTGGTCAGGTCGGTTATGTTTACTGACTCAATATTGAGTGTTATCCCCCCTCGGGCTGCGGTAGAGAATTCGATTAAATCATTAATCAGGCTTTCAAGTCTGAGTGTGGATCTCTGCATGACCTGTATTGCATCTTTCTGATCATCAGTCAGAACACCTAAATCCTCATCCCTGATAAGTTCAACATATCCTTTGATGTGAGCAAGGGGAGTTCGCAGTTCATGAGAGATGTTTGAGATCAGGTTGGCTTTAATTTGATTGGCTTCGCTCAATCTCTCGAGTGCACTCTTCAACTCCACTGTCCGTTCTTCAACTCGCTGTTCTAGAGTCCTATTGGCCTCTCGTAACGCCGTGTGGAGTTCGATAATCTGCAGATTTATGGCTAAATCGAGCGTCTCGGCGTCGATATAGTCCATTTCGATCAACGTCTGCCCAAGCAGGCGATGATCCTTCTTTTCGGCGAGGAACTTCTGATGCTCTACTGCGCTTTCTAATTGCTCTTCTGTGATTAGGCCGTGGTCAAGGAGATAATCACCAATTCTGGGGATCAAGGTTTCGGGTGCTGCTGAGATTGGAGCAGCGCCGGGAAGGCCATCGAGATAAGCCCGTTCTGTGAGCAAAGTCAACAACAGAAGGTCGACGCCACAGTTAGGGCAGGTCTTCTCATCTTTTGGAAGAGCTTTGCCACAATTAGGGCAAGGAACACTGGTTATTTTTTGATCATGTATAGTTTCGTTCATAAGCATAGGTTATTGGGAATAAATTTACACCGAATAATCATAGACTGTATGCAAAATTTGGGCAAGCAGGTCGATGGTCACATTAGGTTTTTGTTAGGAGTATAAATGCACGACAAATGCAGATGGAATTGGTATCGCTCGGATTTGTTGTGGAAGAGCCCCTGTTCCAACGCTTAAACTTGCAAAGACCTAAACCAAATAAGGTGGAATGTATTCAATGATAGTCACCTGTAAGGTTGACGCTATGAGATTTCCGGCATAATGGAGACACTTAGATGGAAGGTATTATGGCGATTGAGATTTTGTTAATTGACGATGATCCTGATTTCTCGATGATGCTCAGAACTCTCTTACGAGGTCGAGATTTTCAAGTTCGAGCTATTTTTTCAGGGGAAGAGGGCATTGGTGCATGTAGAGATGATGCGCCGGATGTTGTAATTCTTGATCTTCTTATGCCTGAAATGGATGGCTGGGAGGTCTGCGAGAGGATTCGCACATTCAGTGATGTTCCCATTATGATCCTTTCAGCGCTCGGTGCGCCTGCCAGTGTCGCGCGTGCTTTAGATGCAGGTGCAGATGATTACCTAATAAAACCAGTCCACGCCAGTCTACTTGCATCCCGCCTTAATGCACTTGTTCGACGTCGTTTACTCGTCGAAAGTATGCAGGCGGCTTAAGTTAGGTAAAGTTCCGAGAAATCAGGTTAATAAAAATCACGCAGTCCGCTGCGTGATTTTTGGCTCAAGTATTTCTCGAGCAAACTTTCCTTTTCTTGGACTGTAAACTGCTAGAAAAAAGAATCCGGGATCAGAGCATGATTATTTCATCGTCAATAATTTGGATGTCTGGTCGGCGGTTTTCTATCCAGGAAGGGATCTTGGAAAGAAGTTGCTGAACGTGCCTAGACTCATTACTGACAACCACACACGCGATCGTCGCTAATTGGTGATGATCATTTTGTGCTGTTTCCGCCGCGGAAATGTTAAATTGGCGATGTAAACCAGTGAGAAGTGGCTTCAAGCATTTGCGCTTGTCTTTTAGGCTACGGCAACCAGGAAGCCGTAGTTCAATGGAAATTGCCCCGACATGCATATCATCAGTGTATGACTCCAAACTCAAAACCACAAGGGCGGGAAGCTGTTCGTG
>SDBS01008073.1_pt1 | contig 10196 bp, 18 predicted proteins | sample 2277091 | NCBI WGS metagenome assembly SDBS01 (sample SAMN10404972, study PRJNA504765) | marine sediment metagenome | isolation source: marine sediment core GS10_PC15, 163 cmbsf | place: Arctic Ocean: Southern Knipovich Ridge | collected 2010 | reverse complement strand
GTCTGTAATCCTGGACCTCTCAAAATGCCTGGCATTTGCCCAGGGCCCTCCATGCTCCTCCCGCCTCTGTTCACCCCTCACAGCCTCCCTGATGCACTCCTACCCTCCTGCATACATGCTCCCTGCAAGTCTCCAACAATTCCTCCGGACCCTTACCACCTAGAGAACATTACCTCCTTTTCATTTTTTTCTGTACTTTCGATTGTTTTGGTTTTTGATTCTGTATAAGATAAGGAGGTAGGGTAGGCTATTTTTTAACGCGTGATTGATTATCATCGACTGAAAAGATTGACCGGCTCAAAATCGAAAATCAAGTTTAAGCATGAAGGGATATATCTCATGGCGAAGTTAACTCCCCAGGAGTTTCAGGAAAAGCACGCCCGGCGTCTTAAGGCATCGGTTGAGGACGTTCGCCGCGGCATTGACCGCGTTACCGAAAGTCCTACAGCAAAGGCTGCTGCGAAGCAGGACAAAATGTTGACGAATTTAACGGCAGCTATCAATAGCGGAAAATGGGCGGCTGGTTTGAAGCGTGTCTCGCTTGACGATTGGAAAAAGAAAACCCGTGACGTTGGAGTCAATCGGATTGCCGCCGGTATCGATGCGGCTGCTGATAAGGTTGTAGCGTTTGCCGAAGATTTGCTTCCACACATTGATCGCGGCAAGGAAAAGATCAAGGGTATGAGCGATGTTACTCTTGACGACAATATCAACCGCATGACGACTTTTATTCGTCACATGTCCGAACTGAAACGCAGCAAGTAATTTATTTCGGTTGTGCATGAACGGGTAAGGTTGTTCTGTTTATAATTGTAATGTTGTTTTACAGGAAAGGGATTATAAAATGCTAAGGCAAGGAAACTGTGTTAAGCGAATCACAGCGGTTTCAACCGGCAGTCTGGAAGCCCGCTCAGGTGAATCGTTTTTGATACGCGGTTTGTATGTTGCACCCGAATCGGACAATGATTTTTTATCATTGAAGGTTGACCGTAAAACTGTCGGGGTGTATCGTATATACGGCAAGAGCGGGAATCATCTTGATCGTCTCAACCTAGGGTATCACCATAAGAATCTTATGGAATTTTTGCAGCGTAAGGGTGTCAACTGTTCGATACCTGTCGCGGAAGGTCAAACGTTCACGGTAAGCTCAGCGGGGACTAGTCCCGTTGTCGTTATTGTTTACGACACTTACGATGCGGGTGATATTCGAGCCGATATGCCGAACGGGACTGACTCAAAGGAATACATGTTTATTCAATACATGGATTCGTCTACTTCCGTCTTGACAACTCAAACCGTCGAGCTTGATACTTCGCTGAGTCCTCCCGAATTTCCTGATTTCCCATGCGGCAAGTCTGTACCTGCCAATACTGAAATTGAGATTTTGGGCCTGATCGGTTCGCCGTCGGGTACAGGTGTATCGGGCTCGAACTACATCGGTACAACTTACGTCAAGTTAGTCAAAGAGCGTGAAGTGTTGTTCGATCAGGATCGTAACGGGCTCCCGTTCTTTTACGAATTTAACGACACGATGAACGATTATTCTGCGGGCTTTACTCTTATAGCTCCATGCGTTAACGTTCGGCATTTCACTGAGATTGCTTCGTTGGTTAACGATGCACCGCTTGGCGATCCTTTAATGTTTGAGCCGGTGTTGAAGTTTCAATCCGGCGAAGAGCTTTTAATGTATCTGAGCTTTGTCGAAGTGGGCAGTCAGGATCTCGGTGATAAGATCGATCTTGCTGTAATTATGAACGTTACGCGTTCATAGAATTTGATGGGAGTTTTAACATTATGCTAAAGTGGAAAAGAGTTTCAAGCGGTATACTCACTCTTAACGCTGAGGTGCTTGTCGATGTCCTGGCAGGCATGGCCGGAAAAAATCGTGTTATCACAAAGATTTCTTTTACGCCGACTCAGTATAAGTATTTGCGGGTTTACCGGGACGCTGAGCAGATTGTTGACTATGACTCGTATATCCTTAACGGCGAATACCCCGTTTTGGGGATGGACCTTCCGCTGGCAGAAGGTCAACAATGTAAGGTCGGCTTTTATAATTCGTCCGGGGCTACAACGGCCCTTAGTATTTCGATAGGATACGATGAAGCGTCTTAATCGTTACCGGGTGATACGGTGTCGACCGGGGAAAAAGTTTCCTGCAACGGCCCACCGTATCACCCGGGACATTTTGGAGCGAATCAAATGGTGGCGATTCTTTTGCCAGGAGTCGTCAAGGTCAAAGGAAAAATTCGTATAATCATTAGAGGGTTGTATCATGTTTGAATTATTATCACCACTTCCCATGAAGGGCCTGGAAACCAAACCTGAGATGACAGGCCGGGCAAAAGTTGACGACACGATAATTATGACCCTGGCTTCATTGATGGGCTGGGACGGGGAAACTCGTCGTCTGATTACTTGTGCAGTTAACGGCTCGCTTCATACCGTTCCTCCTCCTGCAAAAGCGATCATCAATACTACAGGCGTCGGGGCGAACGACGACATAACTTTTACCGATACCCCGACGACCGAAGTTATGATCATGGCAGACCCCAACAACGGCGGGGATGTCTGGGTAAACATCTCAGCGGCGGCGGCCGTTGATACCGGCTGGCCTCTTGACGCCGGGGATATTATTATTTTGAGCGTCAACAATCTCAAAGATTTGCAAATGCGAATTATAACGTCTGGTGATAAAACGATCATCATACAAACGGTATAATGCTTATGTATGCAAGACGTGAACCTTTTAAAAAAGGCATGACTATGGTATGGCCCGGTGCGATTGCAGATATTCCGGCCGGGTGGGCCTTGTGTAATGGCAGCAATGGAACGCCGAATATGACGGATCGTGTTGTCATAGGGGCCGGTGGTGGTTTAGTGTTCAATTCGACGGGCGGGTCCGTATCCCATACCCATGCATTTACGGGCAACGGACATGATCACGATATAGAGTCAGGCCCCGAAATACAAGCCGGGGAGGGTTATGCTTTGACTGTATCCGAGGAGACTGCCGGGGGCACTACAAACCCAGCTTCTACTTTACCCCCTTATCGAGTCCTTCCCTATATTATGAAACTTTAGAAGCTGGAGATTATTGACATGAAGAAAAACCGTCCTGGCCAAAAACTCGTTTGTATGATCATCCTATCGATAGCCGCTTTGTTTTACATAACCGGATGCAGTGCTTACCGCGGCAGGGATACGCGGCGTCAATTAGCCGGGGTCCCTGGGGAAGTCGTTTTAGTTGACGGTGCTTTAAGGGGTGAAACATACGAATCCGATGAAGTGCTTAATTTGCTGAGGATCCTGTCGCAGGCAAACACCGCGGCCGCTCCGTTCAATCCTTACGCCCTGCCGATCGGAGTTGCACTGACCGGGATTATCACATTGCTTGAAGCGTTACGCCGCAAGGAAAAGGGCGGCAGAAAATATGCCGAATCTAAACTCAAAAATGGAGATGCAAACAATGGAAGTTAACGGAACAAAAAGCAAGCTGCAAGTATGTATTATCAAGATTGTTTTTCCGGTCGAATCGGACGATTCGGCGATTGATTACAAAAAGAAGATTGCCGCGTTGCTTGTCGATCTGCCTGATGTAAATATCCAATTCAGTCTGATGGCCGGGCCGCCGCCGTCGAGGCCACCGGGGGTATAAAATGGGTAGCTGGGATACAAAAGACGATGCTCTTGTGTATATCGCTCAGGCTTACAATCTGGCCAGTTACTATTCGACCGAAGCCAATGTTCACACATATCATGCCTGGCAGCACATGGAGTCTTTTGAAACAGCCGCCGCGGTCAAAGACATAATTTCCGCCTTATACTCACAGCATGCCTGTAATGATAATGTTCTGAGCAAATGGGTGGATTACGAGCCGTCTTATGCAGTCCCTTATTTTCTTGCCAATTATGCGGGCGGCGAACTTACTATCATCGATCTGCTTGCCGCTTACATCGATGCCGAGGACGATCATCGGTCGGCCTGGCAGTTATTGACCGATGCTTATAAGGCAAGCATGTATGACAAGCCTTTTAATAAAGAATATCATTCCACCTGGATACAGAGGTTTAGATCATGGGTTTAAACGATCCGGTTTCATACGGCGATTATTATCACGCCGCCCACCTTGAGGCGTTAAAGCTGATGGACGAACAGACCGAGTCGGCCCTGGCCCCGTATTTTGGCGGGCTCCTGTCCGATCTTGGAGACATATCCGACCTACCCACAGGGATCCAGACGTTTTTACATGCGTTAGCGAACCCTCCTTCGGCCGGGCTGGGCGGGTTCGCCGCATTGACGGCGGGCGAATTTGCTTCCGAGACGATTCGGGATTTAATCAAGCCTGGTATCAGTGCCGCAACCCGGGTGCTGAACCGCGGGGCTCTTGAAACCTGGCTAAACAGTGGCCAGGCGATCACGCTTCACCATCGGAAAAAGATCGACGACGAATACTTCCGATTGCTTATGACAAGCGAAGGATATGACATATCGATTGCCGAACAGTTTTCAAAAGCTTCGCTCCCATATCCAGCGATCACTGACATAATGCGTTTTGCTCGTTACCACGGCGATCCTGTAAACACAAAAAAAGCGGTCTGGGAAAAATTCAACATCCCCGAAGATGATTACGAGATGTACGAATGGATGTCGTTGCAGGTGTTGACGACCGAACAGATTGTCCGTCTTTTCAGGCGTGAAGTTATCAATGAAAACGATACTGATTTTTTTCTCAAGCGTGTTGGCTGGCGTGATTACGATGTAGACTTCATCAAGGAATTGGGCTGGTTGATTCCAAATCCGATGCTAATGACTCAGGGTAATCTTGTTGCGGGTGTCGGCGACGATCAAATTATCAAGGATATTATCAAGAGCGACATCCACCCGGACAAAGCCAAAATTTATCTCGATGCGATCCTTACAAAACCGGCAACCGGCGATATAGTTTCCCTGGCATTAAGAACCGACCCCGATCTCAGCGGCCTGGGCGAACAGCTTAGAAAAATCGGCATACACCCTGACTACCACGAACTTTATAAAGAACTGGCATACGTGATCCCGCCGGTGTCCGATATTATCACAATGGCGGTGCGTGAAGTTTTCACCCCTGCAATCGCAGCCAGGTTCGGACAATATGAGGACTTTCCCGCTCCATTAGAGGAGTGGGCCGGTAAGAAGGGCCTGTCAAAGGAATGGGCCGAGCGTTACTGGGCTGCTCACTGGTCGCTCCCATCGGCTACCCAGGGCTTTCAAATGCTTCACAGGGGGGTAATTAGCCAGAAGGACCTCGACATGCTCCTGAAGGCTCAGGATGTCATGCCTTTTTGGAGAGACAAGTTGACACAGATTGCTTACAGACCACTGACTCGGGTCGACGTTCGCAGGATGTACAAAGAGGGGGTACTCAATGAGACGGGAGTCTATGAGGCGTATCTGGACCACGGCTATTCCGATGAAAATGCCAAGAAAATGACCGAGTTTACTATTCGCCAGGCGTTATCGTCTCAAGCGAAGTTTACAAGCCGGGACGTTATCGCCGCTTTTACAAAACGTATGATCAATGCGGGTGAGGCTCGCGGCCTGCTGCGGGACCTGGGAATCAGGCCGGACGATGTTTCATATATACTTTCCAGGGCCGAGTACAAACGTAAATGGGATTTGACGGATAGTCGAATTGCCGGAATCAGGAATCTATACCGCAAAGGCGTGTATAATGAAAACCAGGCCCGGGCAAAATTGCTGGCACTTAATTTGCCGTCCGATGAAGTCGAGGTTTTATTCGAGCAGTGGTGGTTTGAAAAAGAGGGGGATCTTGCCCCGACCTGGACAAAAGCCGAGACAATTCGTTTTGCAAAAGCCGGGACGATAACAAAGCCCAGGGCTAAAACCGAACTTGAACGTATGGGATACGACGACGAACATATCCGGATCTATATGGCGGCCATAGAATGAGCGAAGTTACCGACATGAAAAAAGCGATTGCCGAACAGCGTCAACAACGTGAGGAGGCGGACAAGCGTATCACTGAGGCCATAGCAAAGGTTGATCAAACTCGGAAAGCGAAAAGGGACGAATCCAGCCGTCGTCATTAAGATCGCCTTTTGTGTATTTTCGCGTCAAGGTTTTAATAACCTTTTTCACGGTATAAGAATCGTCGCTTGAATTTCTCAGCATACCCCGCAAAGAAGGCCACTGCTCCTGGGAGTAAATTCCGGTATCGATCCGAACCGCCTTTTTGCTTACACCCTTGATCACGGTTTTTCCTTCGGTCGAATAATCTTTGAGCCCTTTTATGTCAACCCATTGAGTAGTCTCCTCGATCTTTAAAAATCCCAGGCGTTCGGCATCGATCAACCCGGATAGATTTGCCAGGCCCGCCGCATTGACGATCAGAGAATCCGTATCGCAATAAAAATAGTTTCCGGTCCCGGCCGTTTTCATTAGATCATACAGATACATCCTGGCATACGCCGCGACGGTTGACGAAATCGCGGGAAAACTATTGAAGCATTCTTCATACCCTTCTAATTCCCAGACTTCGCCAAGCAGATAACGAATCATGCCGCGGCGGTTTTGATCGGGAAGATAAACTATTTCGGTCCGGTCCCGTTCGTTGGGAGCCTGACCGATCTTTGTCCAGACTTCGGCTTTTTGACCGAACTTTCCGTATAGCGAGTTTAGCAACAGTTTGCATATTTCGACATAAGAAGGTACAGCGGCCGATCTAAATTCCTGGCGTAGTGCGAACATCCGGGATACGTATCGGGTGAACAGTTTTTCCTGTTCGTAAAACGCATAGCGTTCGACCTTTTTGATATGATCATGTTTTAAAGCGTAAACTATTTCGGGTGTTGTCAAAACGGCCCAAAAGCGGCCGACGGGAAATATAGTACGATCCCGCCTGACAGCGTACGCCGGTTCGTCCGTTTCAATCAGGACCCGGGCGATTACCGCCTTATCCCGGATGTTGTATCGCAAAGTGTCAAGCGAAGTTTTCCCCCGACAGGTCAAAAGCTTACAGGGGAAATGCTCGCGATGCATGACGGTTGCATATAAAGAATTGACATCCAGGACGTAAAACGGTTCGCCTTCGAGACGGCCCATGAAAAAGCATTCGACCCGACCGCCGCGATATGAGGCCCGCTCAAGATCGATAGCCTGTTCGTTGTTGTGGATGTATATTTTATGATCATAGAATCCGAACAGATACGCCGCCATTGCGGTCGAAGCGATTGTAAAGCATACCCGACTGATTCGGTTTCCCTCCAAAAACTTTACAAAGTCCCTAAACATGGCGATCAGGATTTCGACATCACGCTTGCAGTACGTGCTTAAATAATCGTCGTCGGCCGACGCGAAATCGATTTCAAGTTTTGGAATCCCCAGGCGTTTGCCGAGAGAGGCAAGCGATTCGCGGAACCAATTCATCGAATCGATAAAGATAATCGTCCTGTGCTTGTTGCGAACCGAAATTATGCAGCACGCCCCGGAATTGTGAAAAAACTTGAGTTTGTATTTTTCCTGTCTAAGATACTTCCAGCCCTGGACAATGGTAAAATCAAAACTCATGTTATGACTGATAATCCAGAGACGGCGTTTTGGTTCGCAGTGGGCGTATACGAACGTCCAGAAGTTTTTCATATCCTCGAAATATAACCACTCGAACTTTTCAAGATTGCGGCCGTACGCCCGGCGATAATAACAAACCCACCCTAATTTCAAAGTCTGCTTAACATCCCCGTTGGGTAAAGTCTCCTGGCTTGTTTCCGTATCGAAAAAGATTATATGCCGCGGTATGATCAAAGACTTTTCACGTTTCAGAGCATGAGGTTTTCGATCTATCGAACTCAAGAGACAATCCTTTGCATGACGGTCCAGGGGGTAACAGATACGACCTGGCTTTGCAGCTTCGGGGACTGTTCGCCGATCAGGGCCCAGGTCAGGCCCTCAATTTCGCCAGGCGACATGGGGCGGTCCTGCATAATGTTGACAAAACGTTCGGTCAAAGGCTCACCCGGACGGAGCCGGGAAACGATCTTGACCTTATACATGAACTCCCGGGATAGATCCCAATCGACCTGGGCGATCACCTTCGCCGTCGGGGTGTAATCTTTACGAACGTACTTAAATAAGTCGGCCTTGCTCTCGACCTCGTTAACGCTCCTGAAATCGGCTAACATATCCGTACGGCGATATGACAAACCTCGGGTCTTCATGTCGGCTATGAATTTTGAGGCGGATACGCCCTGTTTGAACGCAATCTTTGCTCTGAGAATCGTCTCAGAGCGTTTTTGGCCCCTCGATAGGTCGGGCATGATTATCACTCCATGAAACCTGCCAGGTGTTCATAATCGTCTACAACTTCTTATAGATACCCTGAGCGAGATCGTCAAGAGTTTTTACCCCGTCGGCCAAAGATTTTACCGCTTCACTCAATTCGGGTTTATGGTCCGCAATAAGATCGAGCGACTTTTGACAGTGATAAATTACCCAATCGAAGTTACGGTGCATACCCTCGAAGTTTTCCTTAAGTTTGCCGCGTGTATTGCTTGCCATAATTACAATCCTTGTAAATAAAATTGGGGAGCCGACAAAGGAGGGAGTCGACTCCCCGCTAGGGTGAAACGAAAAATACTAACCTGCGACGATTGCCTCGGCATCCAAAACTGACTGATCGACCGCCGCGGGATCGAACTCGTCGTCTCTCCAAGCGAGCAGCTTCTGTGTAAGCTCAAGATCACCACAGAGCGATAAATCATACGATGTTTCAATATCGTTATGTTCGCCGCGACGAACTAACAAAAACGCATGAGTCCCGAACTTATCTTCATACCTTGACAGTCTTCGAGCTACACGCTTGCCCGTTATGAACAGCGTGTATCCCTCCATCGTGATCACGGGACAGCCAATCCGTTCTGACTGTCGACCCTTGAACCGACCTGTCAATAAGACAGGGTCGGCAACGACGATAAAGATAATCGCTTCGCCGTCTTCGGACAAAAAAGCAATATCACCACCGCCCCATTCATCCATCTTATCTTTCCAGCCCATTTTTAGCCCTTTCAACTAAAACGTTATTACTATCTATTCTTAACACGCTGTATAATAACAATGCCAAAACCTGTTCGGCGTCGTACTTTTTGACATCGGCAAGAAGCTCTATCATTTCAAGCATATCGCCCTGGACCTCTAAGCGATAAATGCCGCGGTCAAGCTGGTAGACTCGAATCATCTTCGCTCCTCCTGACAAAACGCCCATGAAGTCGATAGGCGGCTCCTGTAAGATACCGCTGGGCCATAGCCTGTAAATCGTTTTGTCTGTTCGGAGGCATTGCCTCAATTGCCTCGTACTCCTCGATTGACATACTTACCTGGTAAAACCTGACATACTCGTTTGCTTCCGTTTCCGCCATAACAAACCTCCAAAAATTGCCCACCATCGACCCGCCTTACGGCACCCCTGTTTACCCGACAACAGCATCCGGGACTTCATCACGTATCAGCATATAGCGCAGTACGCCCAAAATGTAATCCATAAAATTTCTTTCCAGTGACACTCTAACATGATCATTCTCCTGACTTATCAATACTTATCAACATAAACAATTCACCATAACGCCTGAACATAAGATTACCCGTTGCAGATGCAGACGGGGTAGACCAACAAGGAATCACACATCCGGTCAACTTTGAAATCGCCTCCCAGCTTAATCGGAGTACATGATAATCAAACAGTCCGAGCTCAAAGAAATCCTCGACCTCCTGCAGGTCGTGAGCCTGGACTATATGAAGCAAAGGAGGGTTATAGTCGACAGTCACTTTGTACCAAAAATATGATTCTGTTTTTTCCATGATCACCCGTCCTTATACGGTTGTAATTTTGACTTCGCAAAACTTAACGCCGTTACTTACTCCATGATATATATCGTCATCCATTTCTACCAGGTGAAGGTATTGCAAACAGAACAACTTGCTTAACATTCTTTTAGTATACGCAAGGGCCTCGAGTTTAGAATGCTCTTTGAAAAACAATAACATCCGAGGGGCCTCAAGATTGGCCATCTTAATAGTAAAACAGTAATCACTCATTTTCCATACCCTTCACTTATAACTAATATGTAAAATATACAAAACGACGGATCCGAAGTCAAGGATAAAATAGTATATTTGATATAATTTTTGTAAATCGTTACTG
>SDBS01008072.1_pt1 | contig 10196 bp, 4 predicted proteins | sample 2277091 | NCBI WGS metagenome assembly SDBS01 (sample SAMN10404972, study PRJNA504765) | marine sediment metagenome | isolation source: marine sediment core GS10_PC15, 163 cmbsf | place: Arctic Ocean: Southern Knipovich Ridge | collected 2010 | reverse complement strand
GAAAGTGGTTGCTGCTGAACAACACAATAGTACAAACGAGAATGTCAGTAGTGGGCAGCCTAGTGAAGCACAAACAACGGAAAATGCTGCAAGTGAACCATCGACCGAAGATCTTGAAGCAAAGATAGATCGTTTAGAACGTCGATTTGATGCGATGACTCAAAATCGCGATAATCCAAAAGGTGGTGAATTTTGGTATAAGCATTTTCGCATCGGTGGTTTGATTAATGTCGAAGCGTATGATCGAACAGATCCGCAATTTCAAACACGTGGTTTGTCGCATTCACGCCAAATTGAAGTAGCGACTGCAAAACTAAATGTAGATGCAACAGTAAATGATTGGGTTAGGGGCCACTTGGGACTATTTTATTCCAGTGCGATGGCTCGCTATTATTTAACAAATGCAGTGCAAGCCAATTCCACAACGCATGGCATTATGATGGATGAAGCTTATGCGGTTATCTCTAATTTTAAAACCTCTCCATTTTTCTTCCGAGCAGGCCAGCAATATTTACCCTTTGGTGCTTACAATCGATATCCTATTTCAGAAACATTAACACAAGAGTTGAGCGAGACGCGTGCAGTTTCTGCAGAACTTGGTTTTAACGATCCCAGCGGGTTAGCAGGATCTGTTTCTGCATTAGATGGGCTTTCAAGAATTAGGCGCGCAAATCGCATGGATTTGGATAATTATATTGCCGCGCTTTCATATGAAAATCGGAATCATCCGGTCGGCTTTGAGCTTGGTGTGAGTTACATCAACAATATGATTGATGTTGGTAATATCAGTTTTAATATAGCTGGCACAACTTATACAAAACGCGTTGCTGGTTTTGCGGCGCACGCGGATGTGTTTACTGGGCCATTTGATTTGCTCGTTCGCTATGTGACAGCACTCAGACAATTTGCTATGGCAGATTTTACCTACCAAGTACGTCCAGGTGTGACGCGCGGTGCGAAACCAAGTGCTGCTACGGTTCAAGCGGGTTATTCATTTAAAACAAAAGGGCATGAAAGTAAAATTGTTTTAAGTTATCAAATAAGCCGTGAAGCACGCAACGTCAATGCAACATCAATTGCTGCCATGACGCCTGTGGCGCTTCCTCGAAATCGCATGTCGATTGGATATGGTATTAAAGTGCTTAAAAACACAATTGTCGCTGCTGAATTTAGACGCGATCATGATTACTCCAAAAGACATGCCGGCACTAATCGTTATGATAATGGTGCTACTTTGCGTTTGACGGTGTTGGTGTAGGAGCTGAGAGTGTCTGATATGACAATTCTTATATTTATCTTATCTTTGATTTGTTAGTTAGTTAAAAAATCTACGAGAAATGTAAGAATTGTCATGTCTGACACCTTTTTTATTAAGGAAATTTATCATGACCAAACGAATCGTCACAGGCATTGATGACCGTGGAAAAACTTTTATTCTGAAAGATGATGCCGGCACATGTTTTAACGATGTATTAGGTTTGCCTGGTTGTAACTGTAGCGAAATTTGGCGCACAGAAAAAACACCCGCCGACAGCAATACAGTTTGTGATATTGATGAAAAGAATTTTAATTTATTACCATCAAAAAATGGAACCGTCTTTCGCATTTTTCAATTGCCACCTGAGAATGAAATCAAAGATGCTCTCTTAAAAGCAGGGCTATCAAAAGATATAGAGAAAATGAGCGCCAATGACGCAGATACGAGTCACCATCCATTAATGCACAAAACCCAAACCATCGATTATGCAATTGTTCTTTCTGGAAAAATTACTTTGATTTTAGATGATGATGAGGTTGATTTAAAAGCTGGCGATGTTGTTGTTCAACGAGCCACCGCTCATGCTTGGGCGAATCGATCAAGTGAAGCTTGCTCAATCGCGTTTATTTTAATTGATGCGGATTAAATCTCATCAAAAATTTCATAAAATGCTGGCAGTTAAAATTCAAATTTTCAAGAAATCTCTGGTGTTGGAGTTAACTTAATTTGGGTTCGGCGTTTTTTATAAGTGTGATAGAGGCAAATACGTATTAGCTCCGAAGGAGCAACATATGATAGCCCAGGCCGTGAGGCCTGGGAATAATTGATCCCACGAAGATTGAGGCCTGAAAGGCCGACATAAAAGCGGGCTTTTCTAACCCAGCCCTCACGGACTGGGCTCTACAAATGTCGCTCCTTCGGAGCTAAAGAAAAGGCATAAAGTCTGACACCATGCATCTAACTAAAATCTTCTTTTGCCAAATGTTCGTAGTGTTTCCATCGACGATTAACTTCTTCTTGATTTTGTTTCATTAAACGTTCAGCTTCTTCGGGATCAGATTTTTCAAGGCTCTTAAATCGCATTTCAGTTTTTCTGAAGTCTTCAACCGGAATACTCGGGGCTTTTGAATCTAATTGAAATGGATTTTTGCCTTCTTTAATCAATGTTGGATTGTATCGATAAAGTGGCCACAATCCTGATTGAACAAGCGTTTTTTGATGATCCATTCCCATGCGTAAATCAAACACATGTGCAACACAATGGCTGTACGCAATGATGAGTGATGGACCGTCATACGCTTCTGCTTCTTTAATGGCTTTGATTGTTTGTGCGGGATTTGCGCCCATGGCAATTTGAGCAACATAAACATAACCGTAACTCATTGCGATTAAACCTAGATCTTTTCTCGGTGTTTTTTTGCCGTCAAATGCAAACTTGGCGACAGCGCCGATAGGTGTTGCTTTTGAAGATTGACCGCCTGTGTTTGAATAGACTTGGGTGTCTAATACCAGTAAATTAATATTTCGACCAGTGGCAATGGTGTGATCTAATCCGCCAAAGCCAATATCATATGCCCAGCCGTCGCCGCCTATTGACCAAATGCTATGTTTTAAGAAGTGATTGGCTAGTGATAATAATTGTTTTGCTTTTGGATCTTGTATTGAATTTAATTTTTCTTTTAATGCAGCAATGCGTGCTCGCTGAGCAATAAAATCTGCTGCTTCAACTTGTTTTGCATTCATCAATGCATTAGCTAATTCTGCGCCGACTTTATCTGACATTGCTTGTAACAATTCAGTTGCTTCTTCGCAATGTTTATCTTCAGCTAATCGAAAGCCTAAACCAAATTCAGCAGCATCTTCAAATAACGAGTTATTCCATGATGGTCCGTGACCTTCTGTATTTGTGGTCCAAGGTGTCGTTGGTAAATTACCACCATAAATTGAAGAACATCCAGTTGCATTTGCCACAATCATTCGATCACCGAATAATTGGCTGATGAGTTTGATATAAGGCGTTTCACCGCAACCAGCGCAAGCGCCCGAGAATTCAAATAGAGGTTTCATGTATTGAATATCGCGAGTAAATAAAGGATTTAAAGCAGTGATGTCAGCCTCAGGTATTTCTTTGAAAAACTCTACATTTTTACGCTCTTCTTCTAAAATCGGTTTTTTCTCTGTCATGTTAATCGCTTTCTTGCCGTCATGTGCTTTATTTTTTGCCGGGCAGTTTTGTACGCAGACACCACAGCCAGTACAATCTTCGACATATATTTGCAGAGTATATTGTTCGTCTGGGTCTTTGCTCATGCGAGCATGAATTGATTTAAGTGTTTCAGGCGCGTCGTCTAATTTAGATTTATCATATTTCTTTGCGCGAATTACGGCATGTGGACAAACCATCGTACAAATACCACATTGAATACAAACTTCAGGATCCCAGCAAGGTACATAATTTGCGATATTGCGTGTTTCCCATTTCGTTGTACCTGTTGGGAAAGTGCCATCACATGGTATAGCGCTCACAGGCAATTCATCGCCGCGTTCTTCCATTAATATTTTTGTAACATTTTTGACAAAAGGAGGTGCCTCATTTGTGATTGCAGAAATAAACTCTCTTGTGCTTGTCACTTTGTCTGGCACATTGACTTCATGCAAATGATCAAGCGCTTGATCAACAGCAACAATATTCATTTGAACGATTTTTTCACCCTTGTTGCTATAAGACTTTTTAATAGCGTCTTTGATTTTTTCAACTGCCGTTTTAAATGGAATAACATTTGCAATCTTGAAGAAACAAGTTTGCATGATGGTATTAATGCGAAAAGCCAATCCTAAATCATGCGATAATTTATAGGCATCAATCACATAAAACTTTATTTTCTTTTTAATAATTTGTTCTTGAACTAGGCGAGGTAAATGATCCCAAACTTCTTTTTCATCATAAGGGCTATTTAATAAGAACGTTGCGCCTGGAGCTGCACGATTTAGCATATCTAATTGATTGACAAACGTAAATTGATGACAGCCAATAAAGTTTGCAGATGTGATTAAATAAGTTGAATGAATTGGATTTGGTCCAAAGCGCAAATGAGAAACCGTTTTTGCGCCAGCTTTTTTCGAGTCATAAACGAAATAACCTTGAACGTTTAAGTCGGTATTTTCACCAATAATTTTAATCGTGTTTTTATTGCCGCCGACGGTGCCGTCAGATCCTAAACCAAAGAATAGGGCGCGATGAACACTGTCATCTTCCGTAATAAATGAAGGATCATACGATAAACTCATATGTGTCACATCATCTTCAATGCCAATCGTAAATTCATTTTTAGGATTATCTTTTTTGAGTTCATCAAAAACAGCCTTTACCATTGCCGGCGTGAATTCTTTTGATGAAAGGCCATATCGACCGCCAATAATTTTAGGCATGTTTTTCCATTTGTGTTCATGCATTGCATAAGCTAACGCAGTTGAAACGTTAAGATAGAGTGGTTCGCCTATTGAACCGGGTTCTTTTGTGCGATCTAAAACGGCAATCGATTTCACTGCTTTCGGTAATAAATTCAAAAATAACTCTGTTGGAAATGGATGAAAGAGATGGATTTTCATCACTCCAACTTTCTCACCATTTTTGTTTAAGTGTTCGATCGTTTCAATTGCTGTTTCGGCACCAGAGCCCATTAAAATGATGACACGTTCTGCTTCGGGGTCGCCAATATAATTAACAAGATGGTATTTTCGTTTTGTGTTTTTCTCAAATTTGTTCATGGCACGTTCTACAATGCCAGGCAGATTTAAATAATATTGGTTGACTGATTCGCGCCCTTGAAAATAAACATCAGGATTTTGAGAGGTGCCACGAATGACGGGGTTTTCAGCATTTAAGGCGCGTTTTCTGTGTGCAAGAATCCATTCTTCATCAATCATGTCAGTAAATACTTCATCGGGAATTATATCGACTTTTTGTAATTCATGACTTGTGCGGAAACCATCAAAGAAATGAATAAAAGGCACGCGTGATTCAAGTGTTGCGGCTTGTGCGATGAGTGCAAGGTCATGTGCTTCTTGAGGATTGCTTGAAGCCAATAGAGCAAAGCCTGTATCGCGCACTGCCATTACATCGTTATGATCACCAAAAATCGATAGTGCTTGAGCAGCAAGCGATCGAGCAGCAATATGAAAAACAGTTGGCGTTAATTCACCCGCAATTTTAAACATGCTTGGGATCATTAACAATAAACCTTGCGAAGCAGTAAAAGTCGTTGTTAAAGCGCCTGTTTGAAGTGCGCCATGAACAGCAGCACTCGCGCCACCTTCACTTTGCATTTCAACAACATCTGGAATCGTGCCGAGCATATTCTTTTCTTTTTTAGCAGCCCATTCGTCTGCCAGCTCGCCCATGGGCGATGAAGGCGTAATAGGGTAAATCGCACAAACCTCATTGGTTTGATAAGCGGAATAAGAGGCGGCGTGGTTGCCGTCGATAATCTCTTGGCGTGGTTTATTGGTCATAATTTCTCCGTTTTCCTGCGTTTGATTGTTATCATTTAATAATGGGACATTATAACAATATTTGACAATTTTGCAGGTGTTTTATGTAAAAGGTGTCAGGCATCATAAAAACAATGTTTCTTCAGAAACATTGTTTTTATGATGCCTGACATCTTTTAATTCTAATTTTCCGATGCCGTTTCCCGTGCTAGGGTATGCGTGTTCTGCCTAAATCGTACAGCTGATAAAAAACTTTCCATTTTAACCAGTAACTTACATATTTTGTAAGTTACTGGAGAATTTCAATATAGGTGGGTCTTGTTCTACTCCATGGTTGGCTAGTAGCCAACTGGTGAGTAGCGGGTAGGCTAGTAATTATCTGAATTTGTCCTGCGGTACTTTTGTTTTATCGCGAGCTTAAAACGGAGGCAAGCCGCCTGGTGGCATCATACCTTGCATTTGCTGCATCATTTTTGCCATGCCGCCGCCTTTGGACATTTTCTTCATCATCTTTTGCATTTGAGCAAATTGTTTTAATAGGCGATTCAAATCTTGAACTTCGGTGCCTGAGCCTGCTGTAATTCTGCGTTTGCGCGATCCTTTTACTAAATGTGGGTAACGACGTTCTTTGATTGTCATGGACTGAATCATGGCTTTCATTTTTACAAATTGATCATCATTCATCATGCCTTTTACTTTGCCAGATAAATTATTTATGCCGGGGATCTTGCTCATCAATCCCCCAATGCCGCCCATATTATTAATTTGTTCGAGTTGTTCGAGAAAATCTTCAAAATCAAATCCCTTTCCTTTTTTGATTTTTTTGGCTATTTTTTCAGCCTTTTTCTTGTCAATTTTTCGCTCGACTTCTTCGGCAAGCCCAACGATGTCACCCATGCCTAAGATTCGCGATGCAATTCGATCAGGATGATAGGTTTCAAATGCATCAATTTTCTCACCAACACCTATAAATTTAATTGGTTTCTTAATGGTATGCCAAATCGAAAGAGCAGCACCTCCACGTGCATCACCATCAGCTTTTGTGAGAATGACGCCAGTTAAGGCAATCGCGTCATTGAAGGTTTTTGCCGTGTTTACAGCGTCTTGTCCTGCCATGCTGTCGACAATAAATAAAGTTTCAGTTGGTTCAATTGCTTTATGAACTTGCTTGATTTCAGCCATCATTTTATCGTCAATATGAGAGCGTCCGGCAGTATCAATAATAACAACATCGATAAATTGTTTCTTCGCAGCATCAATGGCAGCTTTTGCAATTTTAACAGGATTTTCTTTTGCATGGCTTGGATGAAACGCGACATCAATTTGTTTTGCTAACGTTTCAAGTTGTGCAATAGCCGCAGGCCTATAAACATCAGCACTGGTGACCAAAACAGATTTGTTTAATTGAGTTTTGATGAGGTTTGCGAGTTTTGCGGTTGTTGTTGTTTTACCAGAGCCTTGAAGGCCAGCTAAAAGGATAACAACAGGTGGTGCCGCTTTTAAGTCAAGTTCGGCAGAGGCTTCACCTAATAGGTTGGTCAATTCGTCACTGACAAGTTTAATAAAAGCTTGACCGGGTGTTAAACTGCCAATGACTTTTTCGCCAAGTGCTTGTTCACGCATTTTGCTGGTGAATTCTTTAACAACAGGCAGGGCAACATCCGCTTCAAGCAGTGCCACACGCACCTCACGAATGGCGTCTTTGATGTTTTCCTCAGTTAATCTGCCTTGACCTGATAAGTGTTTGACCGTCGAATTTAGACGATCACTTAATTGTTTGAACATGTATTAATAATTTCCAGATAGATATGTTTAAAAATCATGCTGATTCTATCGGAACCCCCGTTCGTGTCAAGTCTTGACAGAGTAGAGACCTATCTTCATAATCAAAATCTGTTATTAAGTGAGATTAAGAGGTGAGAAATGGAAAATAAACGAGATGTGCACGTAAAAATAAATCCCTATAAAAATTTGGTTATTGCTATCATTTTACCAGTGATCCTAGGGCCTATTGGGCTTTTGTATTCCAGTTTTCTTGGATCAATTATCATGCTTTTCTTGTTTTTCGCTTTTTCTCTGCTCTCATTGGTTGGGCTTAAGCTTTCTTTTTTCTATATTTTGTTTTGGATGATTTCAGTTGTTTGGTCAGCTGGAAGCGCCATTCGGTACAATAAGAAAATAAATAAGATTTTTATACCTGAATTGAGCGCCAAGGATAATGCTGTAAAATAATTTTTACTGTTAGATCCCGCGGGAAAGAACGCGGGATGACGAATAAACAAATGCCGCGGTATGACTATAATAGAAGTTAGTAAGAACATAATAATGATGAAAAAAATAATATCAAGATATGCCACTGAAATTCCAAACTGTTTGATGCAGCAAGATTTTCATCCATTGCTCAAGCAAATTTATGCAAACCGGGGTGTTCAGTCGCTTGAGGATTTAGATCTTAGTTTGAAAGGTTTGTTGTCATTTCATTCCCTTTCTCAAATTGAAAAAGCTGTTGAGACACTTTATGTTGCGCTGCAAGAAAAAAAGAAAATCATTGTTATAGGAGATTATGATGTTGATGGTGCGACGAGCACAGCGCTTGCTGTGCGACTTTTAAGTGCTTTTGGGGCGGAGAAAGTTGGTTTTCTTGTTCCTGATCGTTTCAATTATGGGTATGGTCTTTCGCCTGCAATCGTACAATTAGCCGCTGAACAAAGCCCTGATATTTTGTTAACAGTTGATAATGGCATTTCAAGTATTGATGGTGTGGCGAAAGCAAATGCTTTAAATATAGATGTTATTGTAACGGATCACCATCTTGCTGCGATAAATCTTCCCAACGCAATAGCTATTGTTAATCCAAATCAACCTAATGATAAATTCCCCTGTAAAAATCTTGCCGGTGTGGGTGTTATTTTTTATGTCATGCTTGCGTTGCGCGCGAAATTACGACAATGCAATTGGTTTGAAGAAAAAAATATTAAGGATCCTAATTTTTCTGAATATACTGACTTAGTTGCGCTTGGTACTGTCGCAGATATGGTTTCAATGGATAAAAATAATCGAATCTTAGTCAATCAAGGTTTGAGCCGAATTCGTGCTGGAAAATGTTGTCCAGGGATAACTGCAATATTGCAGGTTGCTCGTCGCAATCAATCTGAGATTGTTGCATCAGATTTAGGGTATGCTGTTGGTCCTCGATTAAATGCGGCAGGACGCTTAGAAGAAATGTCTTTAGGTGTGAATTGTTTGTTGAGCGATAATTTTAATGAAGCTTTAAAATATGCTGCGGAGTTAGAAGACTTAAATTTAGAGCGCCGCGCTATTGAGCAAGAGATGCGACAAGAAGCGTTGACGATTATTGAAAATTATCCACTGCAAGATCCTGAGAAAAAAGAATTGCCTTTTGGTATTTGCTTGATGAATGAAAGTTGGCATCAAGGGGTGGTTGGTATTATTGCGTCTCGGATTAAAGACCGATTGCATCGCCCAACGATTGTGTTTGCGCAAATTGATGATGATTTGTTAAAAGGGTCGGCGCGTTCAATCCCAAAATTACATTTACGCGATGCCCTTGAAAGTTTAGCGCTGGAATATCCTGGTTTAATTACGCGTTTTGGTGGTCATGCGATGGCTGCAGGTCTCACGATCCCCAAAAATCGTTATCAAGAATTTACAGAGCGATTTGATCGGCAAGTTCGAAAAAGCTTAAATGAAAATGATTTTGCTTGTGAATATATTACTGATGGTGCTTTGGAATTTGAGCATTTTAATCTTGAGATGGCAGCGCTTTTGAAAAATTCAGGGCCGTGGGGGCAAGATTTTCAAGAACCAAAATTCGATGGGCGGTTTCACGTGCTTGATCAGCGATTGCTTGTTGGAAAGCACCTTAAATTAACGCTCGAATTTCAAACGAAACATATTGATGCAATCGCTGTTAATGTTGATTTAAATGCTTGGCCAAATCATCGTTGTGAATTTATTGAAGCGGTTTATCGATTGGATGTGAATTCATTTAGAGGCCGAGAAAATTTGCAATTGATTATTGAGCATCTTGAGCCGATTTAAGGGTCAGGTTTTGGGTTTGCCAATAGTGGACTCTATGTTTGTTGCTAGCTCGGCGACAGTTTTGTTTGTATCTCTCCAGCCATCATTTCTTAAATCGTTTCTGGTGCTCCAGAAAGGCCAGGCGGCAGTTTTTTGATGTTTTTCAAACTGTTGAACGCCTTGAGTGCTCGCTATTTTAATTTTTTCTGCGTGCTTTGTGGCATAGTTTAGCTTTTTTTCTTGCGTTATAATAGTTTGTTTGTTGTTGGCAAGATCAGCATTTAAGTCAGCTATGGTGTTATCTTGTGACTGAACCGTGACAGTCAAATCTCCTATTGTTTGTTTTTGATCCTGGTTTTTCTTTTTTAAATTGGCTACACGTTCATCTTTTGGATCTGTTATAGGT
>SDBS01008070.1_pt1 | contig 10197 bp, 5 predicted proteins | sample 2277091 | NCBI WGS metagenome assembly SDBS01 (sample SAMN10404972, study PRJNA504765) | marine sediment metagenome | isolation source: marine sediment core GS10_PC15, 163 cmbsf | place: Arctic Ocean: Southern Knipovich Ridge | collected 2010 | reverse complement strand
CGAGGTGACTCGATGAATATCATTTTCGATTACTCCATTGCTTCCAATGCTGCGACTGGAAGCTATACTGTTAATATCTTGCTTTGGTCTGATTGGTTACCAAGCGGTGTATCTTTATCTTCGCCGGCTGAGGAGGTGACTTTCGATGTATCATAGTGGTATTGTGAGAAAATCGAGTCTTAAGAGTGATTTGAATAGTCCATCCTTAATTTTCCTTCTGCGTGGATTGTTTATCGTATTAATTCTTCTCGTTTCATCGTTGAATGTTGTAGAATTTGCTTATGCTGCAGATCCTTGGATGGATGCTAATTGGGAATATAGAAAATCAATTACAGTGGATTCTGTACTAGTGGTTGAAGACTTGACAAATTTTCCCCTTCTTGTTGACATTACAGAGGGTAACCTTACATTAAAAGCTCAGGACGATGGTGATGACATTGTTTTCGCTGATGCGTCAGGAATCCGATTGGATCATGAGGTTGAATCGTATGATAATGTCTCTGGGCATCTTGTGGTTTGGGTAAAAGCGAACCTGACATCTGCTTCTGACACGACTCTCTATATGTACTATGGAAATAATGGAACGGGTAATCTCGAGAACCCTGAGGGCGTATGGACAAACAACTATACGCTTGTACAGCATCTGAGTGAGACATCAGGCACGCATGTTGATTCAAGCTCGTTCAGTAATGATGGTACTGCTTTTGGCGGTCTGAATCAAAGTGGTATCGGTAAGATAAATGGTGCTGACGAGTTTGATGGTTCCAACGATTTCGTCCAGGTCACAAGCAACGATAGCATATCAGGATTCTCGAGTGTTCTTACCGTTTCTGCCTGGATAAGAATGGTCAATACGACTCCCAGACAGTCTATTGTTCAAAAGTATGTTCTTACCGGAAATCAGCGAGGGTATATGATTGATTACCAAAACCACAGTCTGTATGGATATGTACTTGGATTCTTCTTGTCTTCAAATGGTTCAGATCAAGAAATTTATTTTGCTAACTTTACACCAGCCGCTGATATCTGGTATCACACAGCTTTTGTGTGGGAGTCAGATCAAGTGCCTCGTATATACATAAACGGTACTCAGGAGGCAACAATTGGGGCAGAGCTTGTATCTAGTGTTTATGATAACAACGTAACGGTCCTACATATTGGGACCAACACATATGTTGGTGGCAGGAATTTTGAGGGCACTATTGACGAGGTGAGGATATCTGATGCGGCACGTAGTTCGGGATGGATAAATGCCCAGTACATTAACCAGGAAGATCCCTCAGCGTTCGTGAGCGTTGGGGTAGAAGAAACAGGTGGAACTTACTACTTATCCGCGTCTGCGGGTGCGGGCGGATCAATTTCACCAGCTGGTTTGGTTGCTGTGGGTGAAGCGGATAATCACACCTTTATGATAATTCCTGATGAAGGTTACAGCATCACAGATATTGTCGTTGACAGCATTTCACAGGGCCCATCATTCACTTACACTTTCGTCACTGTTCTCCAAAACCACACAATATCTGCTTTGTTCCAATCAAATACTCCGCCTACAATCTCGCTAGATAAATCAAACTACGATAAAGGGGATACGGTTACGATAACAGTCACAGGTGGAACAGCTAACAAGGATATGATGATTCAGATCGATAACCCATCCGGCAATCCCATATGGGCTGATCAAGAAACTTTTGATACAAATGGAGAATTCCAATATCAGTTCAACATTCCTTCAAGCTGGAGCTATGGGTCCCACACAATAAGAGTAAGAGATGTTGATGCAGGAACAACGAAAAGCATGGCTCTGAGTATACCGGCGCCAGCTCCGCCTCCACCGCCTCCTCCGCCTCCGTCTCCTCCTCCACCCACTGTGAATAATGATCCCGTTGCTCGAGCAGGTGAAGATCAAAATGCATTAGTTGGGCACGTGCTTTTCTTGTGGGGTACTGAGTCGTCTGACTCCGATGGAACCGTCGATGTGTACCTATGGAACTTCGACGATGGAACATTCGGCTTAGAAGGTGCTGTATCCCATGTTTATGACGAGGCGGGAGTATACAACGTTACATTATCTGTAGTGGACAATAACGGCGGAACAGATAGCGATACATTAATCGTATCGGTTGAAAGTCTCCCACTGGAGGGTGAAACCGGCGTAGATGAAGGAGTGGCGGCTAATGAAACAGATTATACCGTGGATGCTTTGGACTCAGTAAGCACAACGGTGACTCTAAACACATCCAATTTTGTCACTGTCTCAATATTCGAATATCCGGAAAACCCGTATCCTGAGGTCCCACTACCTCAGAACAGCATACCAGGTGTTGTGGATGTCTTTGTTAGCAATCATGATGCAATTACCTGGCCCATTTATGTCGTCAGACACTACACAGATTCTGAAGTTGAGGGACTTAACGAAAGCAAGCTTCGTATCTTCTACTATAAAGAGGGATCTTGGTACATATGCCGAAACACAGGTTCAGATCCAGCGCAAAACATAGTCTGGGCGTACATGTTCGAAGATGAAGTAACAGGCAGCCCAATAATCATGGTCGAGTTATTGACTCCAGCGGATATTCAAGTCTCAGACTTATCCATCACCCCCACTGAAATCAAACCTAATGAGGATGTTGAAATATCTGTAACTGTATCAAACACAGGGGAGATTGCAGGAAATTATACGGTTACTCTGAGGATTGGAGGAGAAGTCGAGGAGACAAGAGACATCACAATAGACTCTCAAACCACCCTGACAGAAACATTCATCGCTACACGAGATGCAGCTGGAACCTATCTAGTAGAAATCGACGGACAATTAGGTAGCTTCAAAGTACAAACACTGGCAGAGTTCGTGTATAGCATCGATAGACTCTCACCTGAAGATATAGAACCTGGTGAGACGGTGTCTGTTGATGTCGAGATCTCCAATGTTGGTGAAGCCTCCGGCACTTATTCGTTCCAGTTGACGTTGGATGGAACTGTTGTGGGATCCTCATCTGGAGAGCTGGCGGGTGGAGAGAATACCATGGTGTTCATGACTGTGTCTTCTGAGTCCGAAGGAAGCCACACCGTTGAGGTGGACGGCTCTACTGAAACATTCACGGTAACCACGCCCTTAGCTCCAGCTGAGTTCCAATATGAAATTGTAGCCCTGACACCGGAGGAAGTTGCACCTGATGGATCTGTCTCAGTTACCGTGGAAGTGACCAACATCGGCGAAGCAAGCGGATCCTACGAGATTGAGTTGACGTTAGATGGATCTATCGTTGAAAGTGCTTCGGGAGACCTCGCTGGAGGGGAATCAAGTACAACGCTCTTCGTTGTATCCTCTGACGCTGAGGGCAGCCATACTGTTGAGGTTGATGGATCTATCGAAGCCTTCACCGTGACAGCGCCTCCAGTTGAAAGGAAGATTCCCTGGTTATGGATAGACCTAATTTTGGTGGTCGTCGCAATAGCTGTGATTTATTATCTCCGTAAAAAGGAGATAATTTAGATCCTTTTTTTCGTATTTTTTGTTTCTTATGATATTTCTGAATATCATTTCTCTAAACCATGAGTTCAGATAATTCATACTGAAATGAATGTACTAAATCAAGATATTCGCGCGCTGGATGAAGCTGGACCATTTTCATTCATGAATAATGTAACATCATGACATCTTTTATGAATGCGCGAAGCCAAGGGCAGTGAGACCTTCTCTGAATATTAGTACTGGCTTCATTTTCTAAGTCGTCTAAAGGATATTCATCACTTGGTCATTGAATAAGTTATCAATGGTGATATCTTTGTTGCACCCAGATGATTAATCCGTAGGCGAATGAATTTTGTATAATGCGTGTACAATTTTTGTTCTCATATTTACAGACATGGATAAATTAAGCCAAGAATAGCTTTATATCTAGATTTGATGGACGCACGCGCGCATGGGAGATGAAGCCTTATCAACCTATTAAATTCCGCTTCGTGCACTCTTGTTTATATTATAAGTGGCTATATTATTCAATCCCTTAAACAAGGTGAATATTATAGATAATAAAATCTTAGTTGTTGGACTCGATGGGGCTTCATTAAATTATGTTCTGCCCTGGGTTAAGGAGAATCAATTACCCAACATACAAAGGCTTTTTGAAAATAAGATAATTTATAATCTTGAGACTGTGCTTCCACCCTTAACTCCTCCTGCATGGACGACGCTCGTAACTGGTAAAAATCCTGGAAAACATGGTATTTATGATTTTTTTAAAACTAAAATAAATACTTACGAGAAAGAACTTGTTTCTAGCTTGGATATAAGTGCAAAATGTATATGGGATTATGCTTCTGATGCGGGATTTGTTTCAGTTGTCTTGAATGTTCCTGTTACTCATCCTGCAAAAAAAATTAATGGTGTCTTAATTCCAGGGTATCTTGCCTCAGAACCTCCAAAATGTTATCCAGAAAATATTATTAACAAAATGAAGGATAAAATAGGAGACTATAGAATATACGATGATAGTGAAATTAAACATGTAAATAAAAAAACGGTATTGTCTGGATTTCTAACTCTTATAAAAATGAGACGAGATGCAGCAATCTATTTAGTCAAGGAATATAATCCAGACTTCATCTTTATTCAATTTCAAAGAACCGATCAAGCTTTTCATAAGGGTCTATCCGAAAAGATGATTCTCTCTTTGTACAAGTCTATCGATACTTGTATTGGGGAAATTATAAATTTAATTGGAAAAAATAAGTGCAATACATTCCTAGTCTCAGATCATGGGATAGGAAAAAGTAGTTATACTTTCCACGTTGGGTCTTGGCTCTTTCATGAAGGTTTATTAATAAGAAAGGTTGGGAAGCTACCTTCATTCTATGAAAAAAAGAAGGATATAATAAATTCAAAGCCCTCGATTACTATTGAAGGATTATTACAACGGTTTTTTAAATTAATTGATTTAACGCGCGCGCAAAGGTTTCCAGTCATTTTTATCATAAATCATATGCAAGAGTGGTTACTACGATCAGGGCGAAAATATGGTATTGATTATGAAAAATCCAAAGCATATGTTGATTTGTCTGATGGCTATGGGATTAGAATTAATCTTAAGGGTCGAGAACCATTAGGAGTGATTAAATCAAGTAATGAATGCCAGCAATTAATTAATACTATAATTAAAAAGCTTCAAAAAATTCGAGGTCCTAACGGAGAATTAGTTTTCAATAAAGTGTTAAAATCAAATAAATATTATTACGGTGAAAAAATAAGCTTAGCACCAGATATTATCTTAATGCCAAATAAAAATTATACTCTTTCCACTTCGATCAAGCTTGATCTTTTTGGTAGATCAGAAACACACCAACACACTATGTACGGATTATTGATCGCAAAAGGACCTAATATTCGAAAAGGAGATATTATTCCCCCGGACTTACCAAAAGCGAAAATAACGGATGTTGCCCCAACAATTTTACATTTGATGAACATCCCCATACCTCGAGATATTGATGGAAGAGTCTTGAAAGAGTTATTCAATGTATAATGGTGCGGTATGCATGTTTGCGCTGCGTGCACGCAAATACTTTGGATCTACATATCTTAGTGTCATGTCCATGAATTAGTTTCGTGTGCTTGAGAAATGGTTCATCTAGAGCATGTGTTCGAAGCCCTGTTTTTTTAGATGTTTACTATGTTTTTGGATATATTTCTTCCAAAGAGTTTCAAGACGGTTATTTGGTATATTGGTTTAAAGCCGTTGGCTTCGAATACTCTTCTTGATGGAATATTGTATATGCTTGTGATAGCAAATGCCTTTTTCTTTTTGTAGTGTTCATAACAGAATTCTATTGCTTTATTGATCAGACATTTTGCTATCCCCCGTCTTCTAAAACTTTCGAAGGTATTCAGATTCCAGATGTAGGTCCCTTTGAAATGAACACGCGTGTCGATTTCTGGGACATATGCGTCTGTGAAACTCAGCCAGACATATCCGGCGAGTTTTTCTTCTTGGAAAGCTCCTAGCTTTATTTTCTCGTTTTTAGGTTCCTTTTTGAATAAATCCCGAGTTTGAATGTCAGTGATTGTTTTTGTATCGTTTCCTTCAATTATTTTTATTGTATAATCTTGGCAGTTTAATTTCTTTGGGAGTTCGTGTATGTTATTCCGTACATAGACAAGCATGTTTTGATACTTGAAACCTAGGGGGTCCAATTTGCCAAACATGTATTGCGTATATTTGTTGTTTACTAATTGCCAGAATCTGGGATTTTTCAAAGTTTTTTCATTGTTGCTTTGAGATTTTGGGGTTAAATTGAGATCGTTGAATGTGTTCTCATTGGCTAGTAATATGATGAAGGTTTCTGATCTTAGACCGTTGCTGTTTTCAGTGTTATAGTTGTCACTAGCGTGGATTACATTCTGTAGGTTTTCTGAAATTATCATGTTGGGATGGTCGTGGTTATCGCTGAGTGAGTGGGCTTGGTGGGGACTATAGGTTTTTCCTTTGCAATGAGCATTAAGGAATATTGTCAGAAGGATAATAAATAGGATTGTTTGTGGCAACTTCCATTCTTTATCAGGGGAACTGTCCAATTTTAGTTTAAGTGAATCCTTGTTCAGAATGTATGTTTTGATTGTTTGTATGTTATCCTGATGCCTTTACTTGGGGTTAGATATTGGTACCATTCGTGTGGCCTTGGTTTTTAGGTCAGATTTGCTAGTGACTGGAATAGGTATAGAAGCATACTCGAGATAGTGAGGAGGGTGAAAGCGTTCCTCAGTTTTCTGTCTTGAAGTTTTTGATTCAAGTGTAGGAATCCAATGGCTGTGAAGAGGCCGATGGGGAGGTTGAAAAGGAGTCGGGATTTGATGGTCTCGTCTCCTATGAGGAAGACGAGAGAGGTGAGAACGGTGAGGATGGTGAAAAAGCGTTCGGGGATATTTTTGTTCCCTTCAATGATGTAGAGGCCGATGGTTGCGAGTGAGAGGAGTAGGATGCTGGACATGAATCCTCCATATAGGAGGCGGAAGTTGTATATGCTGGTGAACCAGAACTCGCCGAAGCTAGCGAGTCTGTTTATGGCATCAGAACCGGCTGCTATACCACCCACTCCTCTGAATAGTTGGCTTTTTATCAGCTCTGACAAGCCGAGAATGGCGATGTATGTAACCATGGGTTTGAGAGAAATAGTTTCCTTGCCTGCTTTCCTATAGAATATGTAGGATACAGCAGTAGTCACGATGATTGTTGCGTAGTATTGGTCGAAGGTCCAGGGGTGGGTGAACACCAGGAGTGAACCGGTTATTGACGCTGCTACCAGGCTGTTTTTACTTTCCTTTCGTGTTGTTCTGAATAGGAAGGTTAAGGATAGAAAGATCAAGGCCAGGCCTAGGATATTTGCCAGGAAATAGGAGTACATGTTCACTGTAATTTGGTATCCGCAGGCTGTGAAGAATGAGGCCCACGCTGCTTTCGCTGGGTTTCTGTATATTTCATGGGTGAGGAGATAGACTGAGAGGACGAGCATTGGGTTGAGGATGGCTGGTAGATATCTCACGGCATTTTGTGTGCTGAGACCCGTTATGCGTTTGAAGGAGAGTATTAGGATGTGGATCAGGGGTCTGGAGCCTCCAGAAACGTTGAATGCTTGGGATATGTCGTGCTCTACAATTTTAGCCCATTCAACGTAATGTCGTATGTCAACACCGATGTCGAGTCCTTTTGGGTTGATGCTGGATAGGTATGGGTAGAATGTTGCGGCTGTGCTCAATATGATGGCTGAAGTTAGAAGGATTGTTGTGTATTTCTTGTTGAGTCTTTGATGGTGGGGGTTTATGGTTCTGGGTTTTGGGCTCCATCCCCATCTCAATATGAGTTTTATCAACCAACTGAACAGGAGGGGCAGGATTACTAATGGAGCGACATTTAGTGCGATGTAGTATATGTCGAGATTTAATCGGGCTACATGTTCTAGGCCTGTTTTGAGGTTTAGAGGGACGAGGAGCATCCAGTGTAGAAGAGAGAGGGTGTTGATTCCTATGAGTGTATTAAAGGTCCAGTAGAGATATCTCTCGTATTCTTTGAAGACCAAGACTGTAATGATTAATGTGATTAGAGAAGCAGCTGACAGTGTGGCTTCAATACCATAGAACGGATATAGGAGGATGGATACGAGAGGCATTAGGCTGTATTTTCTTCGATGGTGTGCGAAGGTTAGGATGATCCATATTCCCATGAGGATCATTAGTGGAAGAATTAGACTCTGTTCCAGTTCGAATTGCTCTTGTCGGGTTAGCCTATTAACCGTGGGGAAAAAGGTGAGGTTTAGAATGTCGAGGAGTTGTAAGAGGCCTAGTAGCCACTGGAAGACTGAGGTGATAGGTAATATGTAATGGTCGATTGTATCCGAGCTAAGTTTCAAACTGGCATGAGTTGTCTTTTGTACTAGATAATATTCGCTATACATCCCTTTTACTTGTATGACGACGGCTAAGTCGGGCAGATAAAATTGTATTGGTTTATATTTATCGAGTCTGTCCAACTAGAAAGACGATCCAGATGGGGTATTGTAGTGGATAAACCTAGGTTGATGAAAGTAGTGGGTGAGACATTTTTCGTATTCGGTTTGTTGGGTTGGTTATATGGTGTGGCTATTCAGATAACTCATCCAAGATGGTTGACTATACAGTTGACTCATTTGACTCCTTGGCTTCGAGTTGACATTTTCGCAATGGTCTCATTCATTCTGAGTGTTCTTGGCTTCATGATTTGGAGATATGTAAGAGCCTAAACTGTCTGAATATCCATCTAAAACAGGGTTTTAATTGGACAAACTGGGACGCGCGCGCGATAAAATAGATTACTAATACTTTAGTTTGGACTGGATCTATATCACAAGTTAAACACATCCGTGCACGCGTAAAAAGGTACATGTCAAAAAATGATAGGAGAGGATAGGCAGTCCTAGCATTCAATTCGTACGCATGACTTGGAGAGAATAGAATTTTCTTTATATGATGTAGGATTATCAGAAGTTATTATGAGTGAAGATTATCATATACGGAAATATCGGTCAGGTGATGAGGTTAAGATCGTTCAGGTTCTGGATGATGTTTTTGAGGGTTGGCCTAAAGTAGACCTTGATCTAGGACCTACAGAGTACTGGCTGTGGAAATACCAGGAAAATATTATTGATGAGAGGCTTGTTGTCTTTGCAGAAAATGGAGACAAGATTCTAGGCGTAGGCCATACAATTCCTATGAAAATCAAGATCAGAGATAAGATTATTTTAGGAGGCCTGGGTGGTGATGTAGCCGTTTTGAAGGAATTTCGGCGGAGAGGGATCAGAAATCGAAACCTTAATGTGCACAAGGAATTAAGAGTCAAGAAGGGGCTTAACTTCAAATATTCCATTACTGGAAACCCTATAGTAGTTGATATGTTTGAACGTTCTCCGGATTTTCACAAGTTTCCCATTAGTCTTAGTCAATATGTTAGGATTAACGACGTTGATCTTCATTTGAAGATGAATCCTATGGAGAATGATTGGATAGAAAAATTAGGATTTCAGGCTTTGAGGACTCTGGGATCGATTAAGTCTAGATTGCTTGTGAAAGATAATCGTGGAGCATCTATTGATATAATGGAAGTTAAAGAATTTGATGATAGTATCGATGATTTTTGGTTGAGATGCAATGAAGATTATGATTTGATATTTGTTCGTGATAAGAACTATCTTAATTGGAGATATTGCGATGCTAGAGCTGGCAACTTTATTATATTTTCTGCGAGAGTAGATAATAGGATCGTAGGCTATGTTGTTCTTAGAGTGAATAGGTATAATGAGGAGTATTCTGTGGGGTATATCTGTGATCTTCTTTCGAGTCCCTATAATGTACAGGCTATTGACAAGTTGCTGAATGAGGCTCTGAGTTTTTTTGATGATGAGGGAGTTAATATAGTGAACATGTTAGCGAAAAATTCGGTCCCTTATGGTAGTATTTTACAGAAATATGGTTTTGTAAATTCCAGGAGAGGTCATCACATCTATTATTCTCCCTTGCTAGAGGAGGATCCTCTAAGAGAAGCTATGGTTATTCCTCAGAATAGAACTTATTTCAGCTACGGAGACTTGGATGTAGTTTAGTATGCGCGTAACCCTCTGTGCGCGCAAAACAAGGGTTACAAATACAAAATACCTCGAAGGTAGAAAAAGATA
>SDBS01008069.1_pt1 | contig 10197 bp, 17 predicted proteins | sample 2277091 | NCBI WGS metagenome assembly SDBS01 (sample SAMN10404972, study PRJNA504765) | marine sediment metagenome | isolation source: marine sediment core GS10_PC15, 163 cmbsf | place: Arctic Ocean: Southern Knipovich Ridge | collected 2010 | reverse complement strand
AGTGTGCAATAAGTGTAACCGTCCGACGCGGGTTGGTTTTCGCTTTTTGGAGGGCGGCAAGAAAGTCCGCTTCTGCAAATCTTGCCATGAGGTAATTGATTAGATGACGGCTTTAAGGGAGCGATATAGAAAAGAGGTTGTCCCGGCTATGATGAAGCTTTATGGATATAAAAACACGATGCAGGTGCCGCGTCTGGAAAAGGTGGTTTTAAATATTGGTGTCGGCGAGGCAATTCTAAATGCCAAGGCTCTGGAGGCAGCCCAGAGCGATTTGGTAGCCATTTCAGGGCAGCACCCGGTGACTACCCGGGCCAGGAAGTCAATTGCTGCCTTCCACTTGAGGACCGGGATGCCTATCGGCCTGAAGGTAACCCTGCGGGGGGAGCGCATGTATGAGTTTCTTTTTAAACTGATGAACATTATCCTGCCGCGGATACGGGAATTTCAGGGGGTCTCTCCAAGCTCCTTTGATGGCAAGGGTAACTATACCCTTGGTTTCAAGGAGCAAACCGTCTTTCCCGAGATAGATTATGACAAGATAGATAAGCCCAGGGGACTGGAAATCTCGGTTGTTACTACCGCTCGGAAGGATGAGGAAGGCAGACATCTATTGGAACTACTAGGTATGCCTTTCAGTAAGGATTGAGGTAAAGATGGCTAAGAAATCAAAAATTATAAAGTCGCTGCGCCCGGCTAAATATAGGGTAAAGCAGCATAATCGCTGTTACCTGTGTGGTCGGCCTCGTGCCTATATGCGCCCCTTTGGCTTGTGTCGTATTTGTTTTCGGGGGCTGGCTCTTGCCGGGCAGATTCCGGGCGTGAGGAAATCGAGTTGGTAACTATAGACTCAGGGAGTAGAAGATGAGCGTCTCTGACCCAATAGCTGATATGTTGACCCGGATACGCAATGCTACTATGGCCAGGCATGGTTCGGTGCCAGTCCCGTCCTCGCGGATGAAGCTCTATATTGCCAAAATTCTTAAGCAAGAGGGTTTTATTGCTGACTATGAAGTAGTCGGTAGCCGACCGCACTGGCAGATTAAGATTGCTCTTAGGTATGATGAGGAAAATAAGCCGCTTATCTTGGGTTTGAAGCGGATAAGCAAACCCGGGCTGAGGATATATGTGCCGCGGAAGGAAATACCTCGTGTTTATGGGGGTCTCGGTATTGCTATTGTGTCAACCGCCAAAGGAGTAATGACTGGTCAGAAAGCCTGGCGTCAGGGGGTTGGTGGTGAGCTTTTGTGCTATGTCTGGTAAATATCACTTGAGGTTTTATATATGTCTAGGGTAGGGCGAATGCCAATAACTGTGCCATCGGGGGTGATGGTGGCTATTAAAGAGGATGGGGTTACCGTAACCGGGCCCAAGGGGGAGCTTCGTCGTAGTTTTAACCCGGATATATCTATAACCCTTAAGAGTGATGTCCTTACGGTATCGCGACCCAGTGATAGCAAGATGCACTGCTCCCTGCACGGGCTGACACGAAGCCTTCTGGCCAATATGGTGGTCGGCGTGACCGAAGGTTTTGAGAAAAGCCTTGAGATAGTGGGGGTCGGTCATCGGGCGGAGAAGGCAGGGGATAAGCTGATAATTCGAGTTGGCTACTCGCACTTGGTAGAGGTATTGCCATTACCAGGTGTTTCCCTGGATGTGGAAGGGACAAATCGCATCAAGGTTAGTGGGATTTCAAAAGAAGCAGTTGGCCAGATGGCCGCCGAAATTAGGGCTATTCGTCCCCCTGATGCTTATAAGGGTAAGGGTATTAGATACGCCGGTGAGGTAGTTCACCTTAAGCCGGGTAAGGCAGGCAAGGCTATCGGGGAGAGTACATAATGGGCAAGGATGAACCAAGAGCGGCACGCTATAAAAGACATGCCAGAGTTAGAGCTAAGGTAGAGGGCATAGCTGTAAGGCCTCGTTTGTGCGTCTTTCGTAGCCTAAACCATATTTATGCTCAGGTTATTGACGATGAGCGAAGTCACACGCTGGCCTCTGCCTCAACTATTGAGCCGGAGACAAAGGGTGAAGTCATGAGCAAGAACAAGTCAGCTCAGGCTGAGCTGGTTGGTTCTTTACTAGCCAAAAGGACTTTAAGTATGGGGATAACACAGGTGGTTTTTGACCGTGGTGGCTATAAATATCATGGCCGGGTTAAAGCCCTGGCTGAGGCCGCCCGTGAGGGTGGACTTAAATTCTAAAAGGGATGGTTTTAAGGTGGCAAAGAGACCAATAAGCAGGATAGATGTGACCGAGCTTGCCTTGAATGAAAAGCTGGTCTATATCAATCGCGTCTCCAAGGTGGTTAAGGGAGGCAAGCGCCTCAGTTTCAGCGCCCTGATGGTGGTCGGCGATGGCAATGGTCATGTCGGCGTTGGCGTTGGTAAGGCTAATGAGGTACCCCTGGCCATTAGTAAGGCGGGCACTATTGCCAAGAAGAATTTGATTAAAGTGCGCCTGGCAGGCAATACCATTCCTCATGAGATACTGGTTAAGTTAGGAGCCGCCAAGGTTCTCTTAAAGCCGGCGTCACCGGGTACCGGTCTTATTGCTGGTGGTAGTGTTCGGGCTGTGGTTGAGGCGGTGGGGATTAAGGATATTCTTACCAAGTCATTGGGTAGCTCAAATAAGGTTAACGTGGCTAAGGCAACGATACTGGCTCTAAGCCAGCTTAGGGACCCAGAGACAGAGTTAGCTAGGCGCAGAGGAGTCCCAAAAGGGCAGGAGGCGGTAACTGGTGGCTAGGTTCCGTATCACCTGGGTTAAAAGCGCTATTGGCTATGCTGATGACCAGAGGAGAACCCTTAGGGCTCTCGGTTTAAAACGGCTAAACCAGAGTGTCATCCATGATGATTTGCCCTCAATTCGGGGTATGATTATTAAGGTGAGACATCTGGTTAAAGTGGAGGAAGCAAGCTCGTGAGGCAAGATGAACTGGCCCCGGCTCCTGGCTCCAGAAAAAACAGAAAGCGGGTGGGTCGCGGCAATGGCAGTGGCCACGGTACCTATTCCGGTAGGGGTAGTGGGGGGCAGAAATCTCGTTCCGGCTACAGGATAAGGCCTGGCTTTGAAGGTGGGCAGTTGCCTTTAATTAAACGCCTACCACGGAAGCGTGGCTTTACTAATATATTCAGGATAGAGTACAGCGTTGTCAGTGTGGGTAAGTTAGGTATCTTTGAAGCTGGTAGTGAGGTAACGCCAGAGAAATTACTGGCGGCGGGGGTGGTGAAATCGTTACGGTCTCCAATCAAGATTCTGGCTGATGGCAGTCTTAATCGTCCCCTTGTGGTCAAGGTGAATAAATTCTCGGCGGCGGCAAAAGCTAAAATAGAGGCCGCCGGTGGCAAAGCGGAGGCGGTTGGCGATGCCGTCAAGGCAGACTAGGCCACGACTGTTGCAGGCAATGCTTGATGCCTTCAGTCTGCCCGACTTAAGGCGCAAAATTCTTATTACCTTCGGTATTCTGGTGGTATTTCGCTTTGTGGCTCACGTGACTCTGCCCGGGGTGAATGCCCAGGCACTTGGCGAGTTATTTGAATCCAATGCCCTGCTGGGTATGTTTGATTTCTTCAGCGGCGGTGCCATGAGAAACTTTTCCGTGGTGGCACTAGGTGTTTATCCCTATATAACAGCTACCATTGTTATGCAGCTAATGACGCCTGTTATCCCACGCCTGCAAGCCCTTGCCCGGGAGGGAGAGGCTGGCAGGAATAAGATAAATATGATTACCCACTGGTTCACGGTGCCTATGGCCGGGCTTGGTGGTTATGGACAGATAATGCTTCTTCAGCGCGAGGGGGCGGTGGCCAGTGCTGACCCGCTGCCAACCATAGCTATGGTTCTGGCGATAGTAGCCGGCACTATGTTCCTGGTCTGGCTGGGGGAGCAGATTACCCAGTATGGTATCGGTAATGGCATATCTATCATAATCTTTGCTGGCATTGTGGCCGGTCTGCCTGAAATGCTCGGCAGTGGTTTTCTGGCAGGGGAGCAGGGGCAGCTTGGGGGTTTGATTTTCTTTATTATCATAGGACTGGCCACTACGGTGGTCATAGTTATCTTTACTGAAGCCCACCGCCGTATTCCGGTTCAGTATGCCAAAAGTGTCTTCCGCAGCGGCCGTATGTATCGGCAATCAGGCTCGACCTATATTCCACTCAGGGTCAATACTGCCGGTATGATACCCCTTATCTTTGCCATGGCGCTGGTACTGTTCCCGGGCATGGTCGCCAGCTATTTTGCTAATCCAGTCGGTACTGACCCTAACTTTGCTAATGCCATTGTGAATTTGTTTAATCCTAATGCTGCCCTACCTATGGGTTTCTTTTACTGGGGATTATTTTTCGTGATGGTAGTTGGCTTTGCCTTCTTTTATACCATGGTGATCTTTCAACAGCAGGACCTGCCCGGTGTCTTACAACGACAGGGGGGTTTTGTCCCCGGGATTAGGCCGGGGAAACACACCAAGGAATATCTTAATGGTGTCATTAACCATATTACTTGGGCCGGCGCCCTTTTCCTGGCTGGGGTGGCCATAATGCCCTTCATGGCTCGTGAGGTTACCAGTGTTCAGATGATTCAGCTTTCTAGCTTCGGCATGCTTATTGTGGTCGGCGTTGTTCTGGACACTATGAAGCAGATGGAGGCGCAGTTGACCATGCGCCGCTATGAGGGCTTTATCAAATAGGAGTAGTGGGTGTATATTATTTTCCTGGGAGCCCCTGGCTCAGGTAAGGGAACCCAGGCGGCTGATGTGGCTCGGGAGCTAGGTCTGGTGCATATTGCTTCCGGTGACCTGTTCCGGCAGGCCATAGAGCGAGGTAATGAATTGGGGCTTAAGGTTAAGGCTTATATGGAGGAGGGGATGCTGATAGCTGATGAACTAGCGATACAGGTGGTTTTGGAACGGGTGTCAGCTCCGGATTGCCAGAATGGGGTAATTCTTGACGGCTTTCCCAGAAATCTTAAGCAGGTTGAGGCACTGGATAAGGCTCTGGCGCTCAAGAATAAGGCTATAGATTGGGTGATATATATCAAGGTCTCTGAAGAGGAACTGATAAGGCGTTTGAGCGGGCGCTGGATATGCTCTAACTGCCAGATGCCCTACCATAGCCGGAGCTCTCCGCCCAGGGTTCAGAATAGGTGTGACCTGTGTGGCGGTGAGCTTACGAAGCGTCCCGATGATACTGCTGAAACGGTTAAAAAGCGACTTATGGTATATTTTACTGAGACGGTCCCTCTTATTGATTATTATACTCAAAGAGGCAAACTGCTGGAGGTGGCTGGAGAGGGGAGCATAGCTGAGGTGGGGAGTAGAATAATTACTGCCCTCCGGGGGAGAGAGCTTATAGCTGGATGAGCATAATTATTAAGTCTGAGCGTGAGATTGCTGCTATGCGGCAAGCCGGTAGAATTGTGGCGGCAGTAATGGAGATGCTTAAGTTACACTTAATGCCAGGTATGAAAACAAAGGAGCTGGATATTATAGCGGCTCAGGAGCTAGAAAAACTGGGGGCTAAAGCCTCCTTCAAGGGGTACCTGGGATTTCCGTCAAGTCTCTGTGTCTCAGTAAATAATGAGATAGTGCACGGCATTCCCGGGGAGCGGGTTTTAAATGAGGGTGATATCGTATCTCTTGACCTGGGAGCAATCTATAACGGCTTTCAGGGTGATGCTGCGGTGACGGTGGCAGTGGGGGAAATTAGTCCCCAAGCAAGAAAGCTTGTTAAAACTACTGAAGGCGCTTTGAAGGCTGGCATTGCCGCTGCTTACTCGGGGACAAGATTGGGAGACATTTCGGCCGCCATTCAGTATTATGCGGAGTCAAGGGGTTTTTCTGTGGTGCGTGAGTATACCGGCCATGGCATTGGACAGGAGATGCATGAGGAGCCCCAGGTGCCTAACTTCGGTCGTCCGGGGGAAGGGCTGGAGCTAAAAAAGGGCATGACCCTTGCCCTGGAACCTATGGTAAATGCCGGTAACTGGCGTACTCGGCTTGGCAGTGACCACTGGGCGGTGCTCACTGCTGATGGCAGCCTTTCGGCACACTTTGAACACACAATTTTGATTACTGATGGGGAGCCGGAGGTGCTTACCGTTGTCTAAGAAGGAGGCTATTGAGGTCGAGGGGACTGTAGTTGAGGCACTACCTAGTGCTACCTTTCGTGTTGAGTTGCCTAACGGGCATAAAGTGCTGGCTCATATTTCGGGTAAGATGAGGGTGCACTACATTAGAATATTACCTGGCGACAGAGTGTTAGTTCAGCTGTCTCCCTACGACCTCAGTCGTGGTAGGGTTACCTATCGGTTTAAGTAAGGATTAGGTCAAGGCGGGTTGGGAAGTTATAATGAAAGTTAAAGCCTCAGTTAAGGTTAGATGTGAAAAATGCAAGATAGTCAAGCGTCAAGGGGTAGTGAGAGTCATTTGCCCTAATCCAAAGCATAAGCAGAGGCAGGGCTAGCTTAAGGAGGCACAAGTGGCGCGTATCGCAGGGGTGGATATACCCAGGAAAAAGCCAGTTTGGGTTTCGCTGCAATATATCTATGGTATTGGCTCTACTTTGAGTCAAAAGCTGCTAGCCCAGACTGGTATTGATCCTGATACCAGGGTGGATAAACTTACTGACGAGGAAATTGACAGTCTTCGTGAGCTTATCGACCGGGAGCTTAAGGTTGAGGGTGGGCTTAGAAAAGAGGTTAACCTCAACATCAAGCGCCTCATTGACATCGGTAGTTACCGTGGTTTGAGACATCGCCGCAACCTGCCGCTTAGAGGGCAACGAACACGAACCAATGCTCGTACTAAACGTGGTGCCAAAAAGACAGTTGCCGGTAGGGGACAGAGGCGCGGCGCGACCAAGAAATAGGTTTATATTTAGGGGGGTAGCCAATGCCACAGAAGAAACGAACCAAGGCAAAGAAGCGGGAACGTAAGTCTATTCCGGCAGGTAGAGCCTACATCCAGGCCACTTTTAATAATACCCTGGTGACCATCACTGACCCTGGGGGTAATGTTATTGCCTGGGCAAGCTCAGGGACAGTCGGCTTTAAGGGCTCACGTAAGGGCACTCCCTATGCGGCGCAACTGGCAGCCAAAGGTGCCGCCCGCAAGGCCATGGAGCATGGCTTGCGGCAGGTAGAGGTTTATGTTAAGGGGCCGGGTGGTGGGCGTGAAGCTGCCATTCGCTCGCTACAGAGCGCCGGTCTTTATATTACCAGCATCAGGGATGTGACCGCCATTCCGCATAATGGCTGTCGGCCACCTAAAAGGAGGCGAGTCTAGGAAAGATGGCAAGGTATATAGCAGCTGTTTGTCGGTTATGTCGCCGCAGTGGCGACAAGTTGATGCTTAAGGGTAGTAAGTGTATTGCCAAGTGTACGCTGGATAAGCGGCCAAAACCTCCCGGTCCGCCACCACAGCGCCGCCGCCGTCTTTCTGACCGTGGTGGGCAGCTTCGAGAAAAACAAAAGGTACGCTATAGCTATGGCATCCTGGAAAGACAATTTAGGCGGTTTTTTGCTGAGGCAGAGCGGCAGCCGGGCATTACCGGGGAGAATCTGCTGGTTCTTTTAGAAAGGCGGCTTGATAATGTGGTCTATCGTTTGGGTTTTGCTGACTCCCGAGCTCAAGCCCGCCAGTTAGTTCAGCATGGGCATTTCAGACTTAATGGGCATAAGACCGACATCCCTTCCTGTCTGGTTAAAGAGGACGATGTCATTAGCTGGCGTGAGGCGAGTACCAAAACCGAGTATTATAAGCAACTGGCCCAGAGTATTGGCAGTAAGACTATTGCTGGCTGGTTGAGCCTGGACAAAGAGAAGCTCGTTGGTCGGGTTTTGTCTTTACCTACTCCAGATGATACTGAGACTAAATTTGAGGTGGCAGCTGTTGTTGAGTACTACTCGCGTTAGCTTGGTTGATAAGGAGGTAGAACTTTGTCTAACCTAGCTATACCTAAGATTGAGTGTGTTGAAAGCAAGGGTAACTTTGGGCGCTTTTTGGCTGCCCCCCTGGAGAGGGGGTTTGGCACCACCCTGGGCAATGTTATGCGGCGGGTGCTGCTTGCTTATCTTCCCGGGGCAGCGGTGACTCATATTCGGATTGATGGGCTTTCTCACGAGTTCTCTCCCATTCCCCATGTAAAAGAAGACACCATGGAGTTTCTGCTCAATGTTAAGGCATTGAGGCTAAAACCACTTTCTAATCAACCAGCGCAGTTGATACTTGAGGTGGCAGGGGAGAGGCAGGTTCATGCGTCCGACATTCAGCTATCAACCGACTTTGAGATTGTTAATCCTGAGCTTTATCTAGCCGCATTGGATTCGCCTGAAGCCAGACTTTTTGTGGAATTTGATGTTGAGCTGGGCACAGGTTACAGAACGGCTAAGTCCAGCGATGATCTGCCGGTAGGGACGATTCCGGTGGATGCCTTTTTTACACCGGTGCGAAAGGTCAATTTTACCATTGAGCCGATGCAGGTTGGTCGGGAGACCAGCCAGGAGCGGTTGTATCTGGAAGTGTGGACCGACGGCTCTATATCACCGGCAGAGGCTCTTATTCAGAGTGCTGATGTTTTGCTTGAGCAATTGACCCCGTTTATTGATTTTGGCCAGGTTTCTCGCATAGATGAAGAGAAGAGAGCTCTTCGCGCCGCTATTCCTGAGGATAAATACAATATGCCTGTTGAACAACTAAACCTGTCAGTACGGGCAATAAACTGCTTAAGACGTGCCAACATCACTATTATTGGCGAACTTATCGGTAGAGGGAAGAAGGAGTTGCTGAGCTTGAGGAATTTCGGGCAGAAATCGGTCCAGGAGTTAGAGGAACGTCTTACGGCAATAGGGCTGTCTTTTCCTCCTGAAGTAGAGGAAACAGGAACCCAGCCGGAAGAAATCAAAGAAGAAAAAGCAGGCTATGTAGCCTAAGATGAGTAAAGGACATAAGAAGTTTATCCAAAGGTAATCGGATGGTGAGCGTGATGAGGATGGGTTATATTCTTTTATTTGGCAGGGTGAGGGTAGAATGAGACATAAGATAGCCGGTAGAAAATTAGGCAGGTCATCAAGTCACCGCCGGGCGCTGTATCGCAACCTGGTGACAGACCTTTTGGACTATGAGAAGATTACAACTACTGAGGCCAAGGCTAAAGAAGCGCGTTCTATAGCGGAAAAGATGATAACCCTGGGCAAGGAAGGTGGGCTTAACTCCCGTCGCCAGGCGCTAGCCTTCATTTTTGATGAGAAGGTGGTTAACAAGGTGTTTGATGACCTGGCCCCAAGATTTGCCGAACGCCTGGGCGGCTATACCCGGATGACTAAACTAGGGCGCCGCTTGGGGGATGGGGCGGATATGGTCCGACTTGAGTTGGTGGAATGATAGGATTTACCAAGGAGAAGTTATCTATTAGGGGTAGATTGAAGGGGCAAAGCCCCTTCACAAATAATCTTTCCCACTCTCCTTTGAAGGAGAAGGGGATACAAGGGGTGAGGTTGATAAGCAATCTCACCAAAATCGTGTTGATTGTGGAGTATGATGGCAGCGGCTACTATGGCTTCCAGCTACAGGCAAATCTACCCACCATTCAGGGTGAGATAGAGAAGGCGCTTCTTAAGCTTACTGGTGAGCAAGTCAGGGTGACAGCCGCCAGCCGAACCGATAGTGGGGTTCATGCCCTAGGTCAGGTGGTTAGTTTCAGGACCGGGTCGTTGCTTCCGCTACAGACATTTACCGGTGGGCTAAACTACTATTTGCCCCGGGATATTGCCGTTAAGGCGGCTTATCCGGTGAGTGACGGCTTTAATGCCCGGCGTGATGCCTTAAGCCGCCAGTATAATTATTATATATTGAATAGCGATGCACCTTCGCCGCTTAAGCGGCATTATTGCCACCGCGTCAGCGGCCAGCTTGATATTGAGGCTATGAACCGGGCCTGCCAGGCCCTTATCGGTGAGCATGACTTCAGCTCCTTCGCCAGCGGTATGGGCGGCAGCCAAAAGAGGACGCTGCGGCGGGTGTACCGCGCCGGGGTGGAGAAGGGTGGCGATATGGTCGTCTTTAGTATGGTGGCCAACTCCTTCCTGCCCCACCAGGTGCGCAATACGGTGGGCGCCTTAATTGAGGTTGGTCTGGGAAAGATGACTGATAAGAAGTTTCATAGTATAATGAAGGCGCAGAAACCGGGTCTGGCCGGGCCG
>SDBS01008068.1_pt1 | contig 10197 bp, 8 predicted proteins | sample 2277091 | NCBI WGS metagenome assembly SDBS01 (sample SAMN10404972, study PRJNA504765) | marine sediment metagenome | isolation source: marine sediment core GS10_PC15, 163 cmbsf | place: Arctic Ocean: Southern Knipovich Ridge | collected 2010 | reverse complement strand
AAATAGGGGGGGGGGGGGGGACTTATTGAGATACAGAATAAAGATCACCATAACCCAAAGAAATAAAATAAATTTAATTATAAATCATGCTAAATAGACATATCTTCCATTGCATGACCCAAAAAAGCAAGGAAATTGTAAGCCCATGGATATCCATGAGAATAATCGAATCTCGAATCGTTTTGAAAATATCGCAAGGCTAATAATATGAGCCACTTCAAGCCTTGAAAATTATAGAACAAAATAAATATTATAGTGTCGTATGAAAACAAGCATTATCTAGATTGAGCGAATATATCAGAGTTATATAAAGATTGAATTGCATTTTCGATAAACTTGTAAACCACCCCATTATTGTATCAAATCAAATATAAAATTTGACCTAAGGAGAGTTGAGCAAATTTTGTCATAAAAATTACATATAGAACTGTTACCTAGGAACATCGCAAAAATATATAAAAATTTAAGTCAATAGTTTTAATTTGAGAATTGTTCAAGAAGTTTGATTGGATGGGTTTGCGATCTATTTCAATGAATCTATGGAACACAGCTGCAATTTTTCAAAAATAATGTTAGGATTTGTCGCAATGGATGTTTTGATTAAGTTTTTATCATATGAATAAAATAATTTTTTATGTTGTTCCGGAAGATTGGTATTTTTGGACCCATCGATTACCTTTGGCAAAAGCGATGCTTGAAAAAGGACATCACGTTTATTTGGTTTCAAAGGTGGGGAAATATAAAGAAGCTTTGGAAAAACTTGGCATTGAAGTTATTCCTTTTAAATTTTCTCGTTTTGGGACTAATCCCTTTAAAGAATTTATTACCATTGTGAAACTTTGGAGGCTTTACCGCAAATATAAGCCTGACATAGTACATCATGTTACATTACAGCCGGTTATTTATGGTTCAATTGCAGCTTGCATGTTAGGACGTATTTTTGTCGTCAATGCCATTGCGGGTTTAGGTTGTGTCTTTACAAACCCTACTTTAAAAAATAAATGTTTACGAATAATCATTAGAAAAATGCTGCAATTCTTGTTAAATAGAAATTCTTCGAGAGTGATTGTGCAAAATCCTGATGATCAAAAATTTTTGCTTGATATAGGTGTTAAAAAAGAAAAAATTAAGCTGATATTTGGTGCAGGTGTTGATTTAAACAGATTTGGCGTTGTTAGTGAGGCATCTGGGAAACCTGTACTTACTTTAGTTTCACGCATGATTTGGGCAAAGGGGATTGAGGTTTTTATTGATTCGCTGCAATATTTAAGGCAGTGGGACGTTGACTTTGAGGCCTGGTTGGTTGGTGTTCCAGACATCTATAATTCAACCGCAATACCTGTTGCTTATTTAGAAGGCTGTGAGAAGCAAGGAATTGTCAAATGGTTGGGACACAGAGATGACATTGAAAAAGTGTGGGAAGAATCCCATATTGCCGTTTTGCCTACACATTATGGTGAGGGAATCCCGAAATCATTATTGGAAGCTGCAGCTTGTGGTCGCTCCATTGTAACAACTGATGTGCCGGGTTGTCGTGAGGTCGTAACAAATGGATACAATGGTTTGTTGGTTGAAACGAAAGATGCTGAAGGTTTGGCGCTTGCCTTAAAATCATTAATTGAACAGCCTGAGTTACGCGCTATCATGGGGAAAAGAAGTCGAGAGATAGCGATAGAGAGGTTTTCTATTGAGAAGGTTGTTCGTGAAACGCTAAGTATTTATGAGAATTAGCACCTTATCTTTTTATCATAAGCTCCAAACAAAAATGTTTCTTGCTTGATATTCTTTTTTGTCCAAAATACTTTTGAGGTCAATAATCGTCGAACAATTGGGTGCAAGCTTTGAAATGTATTCGTCAATATGTAATTTATGATATTGATGATGTGCAACGGCGATAATAATTGCTGTTGCATCTTGAATTGCTTCCCATGACGTTAATTGAATGCCATATTCTCTTTGGGTTTCTTCAGGATCTGCAATCGGATCATGCACAATGGGATGTGCTCCATAACTTTCGAGCTCATTATAAATATCAATGACTCTGCTGTTGCGAATGTCAGGACAATTTTCTTTAAAAGTAAAGCCCAAAACTGCGATTTTTTGATTTTCAATGGCTTGGCCAGATTGGGCGAGCAACTTTACTGTTTGATTGGCAACATATTTTCCCATTCCATCGTTGATGCGTCGGCCTGCTAAGATAATTTCGGGATGATAATGGTATTGTTCAGCTTTGTGAGTCAAATAATAGGGATCAACACCAATACAATGTCCACCGACTAATCCGGGATTAAAAGGTAAGAAATTCCACTTGGTTCGTGCGGCTTCAAGTACATCTTGTGTGTTAATATCCATCCGATGAAAAAGTTTTGCCAATTCATTCATGAAGGCAATGTTGATATCTCTTTGTGTGTTCTCAATTACTTTGGCTGCTTCTGCAACCCGAATACTTGTTGCTTTGAATATCCCGGCTTTTACAGCGGTACTATAAGTTTCGGCGATAATTTTTAGTGTGTCAGTGTCGCTACCGGAAACAACTTTAATAATATTTTCAAAAGAGTGTTCGCGGTCACCAGGGTTGATGCGTTCAGGCGAATATCCGACAAAAAAATCTTTGCCAAATTTTAGACCGGAAACTTGTTCTAAAATTGGCACACATTCCTCTTCAGTGGCGCCGGGATAGACGGTTGATTCGAATACGACAATATCTCCATGCTTCAAATGTTTTGCAACTGTTTTTGTTGCATCTAAAAGACAGGTTAAATCGGGCGCGTTTGCAGTGTCAATGGGTGTGGGGGCTGCGATGATATGAAAATCCGCATTTTCTAGTTCTGTAGCATCGTTAGTGAATTTTGTTTTTGTTGCTTGTAAATCGCTTGTTTCAATTTCGCTTGTTTTGTCATGAAAGGCATTGAGCTCTTCGATTCGTTTTGGGTTGTTGTCGTAGCCAACCACATCAAAATGCTTGGCAAAGGCAATGGTAAGAGGTAGTCCGACATAGCCCAGGCCGAGAACGGAAATTTTTCGTTTATTTGTCATCGTATTGAGTGACCCAAATTCTAAAAAGTGAATGATAATGTAAAAGTCATGCGATATAAAGCTATTGTTAATTTATCCCTTGGCCTTAATATATTTCCTGGATATAATGTGTTGTCTTCAAAGGAATAACAGGCAATTTGCTCGGGCATTTTTTATGCAATATACAATTTTTACATGTTTCGTTGCTTTTTTTCTGACATTATTTTCAATACTTGTGATGAGACCTATGGCGGTTCATATTGGGCTTGTTGACGCGCCAAACAGTCGTAAACACCATGAGGGCTCTATTCCCTTAATTGGTGGAATTGGTATCATATTTGGCATAAGCATTGCGCTTTTGATGTCGAGAATGTCTTTGGAGCATTACCGCGTACTTATTGCTGCTTGCGCGATCGTTGCTTTTTTTGGTGTGCTTGATGATTTACATGAGCTTTCTCCGCAAATTAAATTATGGGTCCAAATTTTTATTGCCTTTTTAATTGTCGTTTTTGGGCATGCGAATGTCACAAATCTTGGTAACTTGCTTTTCTTAGGGCCAATTCACCTCAGTCTTTTTAGTCTTCCTTTTTCAATTATCGCCGTGATTGGCATCATTAATGCTGTGAATATGCTCGATGGTATGGATGGGTTGATGGGTTCGATTACTTTCATTCAATTTTTGATTTTAGCACTCATTGCTTATTTTACACAAAATACATTTGATTTCATGTTCTTGCTTGTCGTGCTTTCAGCGTTGCTAGGATTTTTATGTTTGAACTTTCCTGTGTTTAAACGGCGTGCGCTTGTTTTTATGGGTGATACCGGTTCAATGATCATTGGTTTGTTGTTAGTGTGGTTTTTGATGAAGATGAATAACACCTCTCATGTGTTGACTAGGCCTATTACTTTTGTATGGATTTTGGCATTTCCAATTTATGATATGGTTAATGTTGTTTATCGTAGGCTTCGAAAAGGAAAATCGCCTTTTCATGCGGACCGAGAGCATTTCCATCATATTTTTCAAAAAAGCGGAATCAGTGATACAAAGATTGTTGTTTTGTTGTTGCTTTTTTCAACGAGTTTAAGTTTGGTTGGTATTTTATTGGCATTATTTAATGTTTCTGAGCCTCTAATGTTTGTATTCTTTCTTTTAGGGTTCGTGTTGTATTTGTTTTTTATTAATCACGCGGAGTATGCTGTTAATAAATTTCGCGTTATTAAACGTAAATTATTTTTATGAATTTTAAATCATCAAAGACATATCAAGTTTATTTTGTTGCTGCAATCGCAAGCATCTTTTTATCTATACTACGATTTTATCACTATCCCGTTTTTAATATCGACGGATTGTTATATCTCAAAGCGGCAAATGCATTTTTGTCTCAAGGGCTAAAAGCTTCCATGTCTGTTTACGGGTGGCCGTTTTATTCGATTATTTTGGCGCTTATCAGTAAATCGCTTCATTTAACTTTATTACATACCGGCTATCTGCTTAATTATATTTTCTCTGTGCTGACGGTTTTGATATTTATAAGGTTAGTTGAGGAGTTAGGCGGTTCCACAAAATTGTTGTGGCTTGCAGCTTTAATTATTCTCACCTATCTTAGTTTTAATCACTTTCGTGCTGATATTTTGCGGGACAATGGTTATTGGTTTTTTTATTTGTTGTCAATTTTTTATCTGTTTCGATTTATGCAAAATACTAAATGGAGTTATGCTATTTTATGGGGACTTTCAATCCTAATAGGAGCTTTATTTCGAATTGAAGGCATCATGTTTCTTTTGTTGGTGCCATTTGTTGTTTTTTTCTGCCGGCAATTTTCAATGACTGATCGATTTAAGTCTTATATTAAACTTAATATCCTTTTGTCAGTGTTCGTCATCATTTTGTCCGTGGTGTTTTTTCTTCACCATAACGTATTGTTGCAGTCGGGTCGCTTGTATGAATTATTAAAAGAATTTTCTGGTGGTGTTCATTTGTTTGTGAATTTCCCATCAATGAATATAGGCGTCAAGCAGCATGTGATTGGGCAATTGGCCGCCAATGATTCTGTTGTATTTTTGTTTTTTGGTCTGCTTGGATTGTTTCTTTATAATGTGGTTGGAATTATTTCCTTGGGTTATCTTGTTGCGACTTGCTTTGCTCGATTCAAGCCTGAAAATTCATCAATAAGACCTATGCTTTTGATTCTTGCTTGGTACGTTGCTATCAATGTTTTTGTGCTTTCTGTGTACTTTTTACAACAAGAAGGCTTTCTCTCTGATCGTTATTTGATTGCGCTTGCTTTAACGCTTTTAATTTTTGTGCCATTTGGTTTAAGTTATTTATATGAACGTTGGCGGGAATGTCCAAAAAAATTGAACGTTAATAATATATTATTTTGGTTTGTTTGTTTAACAATTGTTTGGATGACTGTTGGTAGTTTGCATCGTTTTGGTCCGTCAAAAGTTTATATTTATAAATCGGCTCAGTGGATTCGAAAAAATGCACCTAAAAATGCAAAGATCTATACGAATCACGCTGTATTAGGCTCACTGGTTGAAAGGCAGTCTGGCGGCTATGAGCCTCAAAATTCAGATTATTTTACCGATCAAAAAATCGTGCAGAAACCTTGGGCAGGGTATAATTATGCGATCTTTGTTATTTCTAATCATGATAAAAAAACCATTTTGCAAATTGAGCAAACAATGAAACAAAAACCGATACAAGTTTATTATGGTAATCATCATCGAGATCAAGCAGCTATTTTTAAAATCCCAAAGGAGGATTAATGGATATCACTATCATTGGCACGGGCTACGTTGGTTTAGTCACAGGTGCTTGTTTTGCTGAAATGGGAAATAATGTCACATGTGTCGATGTTGATAAGGCAAAAATTGAAGGTTTGAAAAAAGGTATTTTGCCAATTTATGAGCCGGGGCTTGAAGAGTTAGTCGACAGAAATTTTAAAGAAGGTCGTTTGCATTTTGTAACTAAGCTTGATGATGTGCCTTTTCAATCGCCTATTTATTTTGTTGCTGTAGGAACGCCGAGTGATGTTGATGGTTCTGCAGATTTAAAATATGTAATTAGTGCGGCAGAAGATCTAGGTAATCACTTAAATGATTACGCAGTTATTGTCGATAAATCAACGGTGCCAGTTGGAACTGCTGAAAAAGTTCAGAAAACAATTCAAGAGGCGCTCGATAAACGAAATCTCAAAATTGATTTTGATGTCGTGAGTAACCCTGAGTTTTTGAAAGAAGGCGCGGCAATTTCTGATTGCATGCAGCCAGATCGTGTTGTTGTTGGAACAGACAGTGATCGTGCTGAAAACCTTATGCGTGAGCTTTATGCACCATTTACGCGAAACCATGAAAGAACAATTTTCATGGGAGTTCGTGATGCTGAAATGACAAAATATGCGGCTAATGCCATGCTTGCCACAAAAATATCTTTTATGAATGAAATGGCGAATATTTGTGAATGCATGGATGTCGATGTTGAGCAAGTTCGAAAAGGCATTGGTTCAGATTCGCGAATCGGTTTTTCATTTATATATCCAGGTTGTGGATATGGTGGTTCGTGTTTTCCTAAGGATGTGAAGGCGCTTGTTCATTTGGCGGAAAATTGTGACTTTAAACCGGTGATGCTTCATGCTGTTGAGGCGCGTAATTATGCCCAAAAGCAAATTGTAGGTCAGAAGATTGTTCGACATCTTGGGGAAGACTTAACTGGAGTGACAATTGCGCTATGGGGTCTTTCATTTAAACCAGGAACAGATGATATTCGTGAAGCGACCTCGGAAGTGTTTTTAAAAGAAGTTATTCAGCGTGGTGCAAAAGTGAAGGCGTTTGATCCAGAAGGAATGAAGCCAGCGAAAAAAGAATTTCCGAAAGAATGGTTTGATTCTGGTTCGCTCGCTTTTGTTGAATCTCAAATGGACGTGTTTTCAGATGCTGATGTATTTGTCTTATTAACTGAATGGAAGCAATTTCGCAATCCTGATTTTTCAGCAATCAAAAAATTAATGAAAGGGAGTTTAATCATCGATGGTCGAAACCAATATGACCCAGAGAAATTGAAAGGACTTGGTTTTGAATATGATGGTATTGGTCGACGATGATGTGAAATGTCTCAACTTACGGTTTGGCAGTTTGCAATTGTTTTGCAAAAAGTTTCAATCGTGCTTCCCAAGTGTAATCTTTCATAAATCTGGCGTGACCGTTTTTTGCGATTTGTTTTCGCTCATTATCATGTTTTAAATAATAATCAATTTTATCAATCATTTCTTCGCTTGTTTTGAACGTTTCAATTTCATGTCCAAGTTTAAACACATCATTTAATTCCTCACAATAATCCGTTAATAGAAATCCTTTTAATGCAAGCGTTTCAAATATACGTAAATTAACGCCGGATTCAAAGCTGCTCCAAAGATGAGAGTTAATGTTTAAAATGATTTTACTTCGAGCTACAAGTTTATACAATTCTTTAGACCAAATGTCTTCATAGGACATTTTTTCAGATAACTGTTTGCTCATAATAGAGGTGTAACGTTTCCAATATTTGCCATGGACTTTGAGGTCATGATTTTTTAATTTTTCTAAAAAATGCAAACGGCGAATATTAGGCGTGCAAACAAACAGCAAGTCATTTGATTTTTTTTCACCAGTGTCTTGTTCGATAGGATTGAGACCATAAGGTAAAAAAGAAACGTTTTCATGCCCCAAACCATTCATATAAGTTGTGAGACTTTTTGAGAATGAAAATACGCGGTCATAAAGTGGAATTTCATTTTTGAGATAAAAATCTAATTTTTTGATATTGCTGAGCATGTTTCCGCTTTCGGTATCCCAAAGAAACAGCTTAAATCCGAGCTCTTTTTTTAATTTAAGAAGCGTTTTTCGATTAATGTGAGAATAAGAAAATCCTACAACAAGAATGATATCAGGTGAGATCTTGCGAATTGCTCGGCTAACATCTTTTGTGTATTTTGGATGATAATAGTATTCTTTCTTTTTGGTAAGTCTAATGAAACTTCTTTCAATCTTATAGGTTTTACTTTTTTTGAATTGTGATGGGTTTAAGAAAGTTGTATGAGCACCAAGTTTGCAAAAAGTATCATAGATTTCTTTTGCGATAGGTGGAGGGGAAATCCCATCAAAAATTAAAATTTTATTTTCTTTGATTAAAGTTTCAAAATCATCATTCATAACATTCACCAAAAATTCCACCAATGTTTTTGAGGAAGGCTCGATTCACATCGCTCAAGTTGCGTGCGGAAAGTCCAAGCACGACGTTGTACACCGCGTGATACATCAATCAGCCATTTTTTGCGTTTATAAGTTCCTCGGGCATATCCGCCTGTTCCTTCATGATAAGCTAAATAAAGTTTGTATGCATTTGCTTTTGAGATGCCAAGTTTTTTTGATGCAAAATTTGAATACCAGCCAACAAAGTCAGCCGCATCTGAAAAATTATTTCGATTGGCTCTGGAGTTGCCTGTTGCTCTTTTATAACCGAGCCAAGTTTGTTTCACTGCTTGTGAGTAGCCTGAAGCACTTGTTGGTCTAAACCATGGAATGACCCATAGTATTTTCTTTCGTGGTGGTTTTGCAATCGCGCTGAATCTTGATTCTTGATACATGATCGCCATTAATGTGCTGATTGGTAATCCCCATTTGTTGCGGACTTTTTCCGCAGTCCAGTACCATTTTGGATATTGTCGAAACATGCTACAGATATTATTTCGATTGGTTGGTGGCCGAGTTGTTGCACAGCTCGAAAGGCCGATAGCAGTACAGGTTAGCAAAATAAATAAAAAGAAATATTTTAAATGTTTCATTTTCCAGAAAGCTCCTTAATTTTCGCCTTAATCAGAGTGCTTATATACGCATCATGTTTTGCGAATTGTAGAGCCAACTTAAGCTGTTGTACAGCAGCTTTTTTGTTTCCAGTTAATATATAAATTTTTGCCCGTGTTTGATATGCGTGCACTAGATTTTTTGATTTACCTTGCGCTCGAGATAAAAGAGCTAAATATCTCGTATCATTTGAATAATCGCCCACATGTTCTTCAAGCATTTTCATTGCTTGTTTTGCTTTTGAATTGGTTAATAAAAAATAACCATATTGCATTAGGAGAGGGTAATAATCTGAATTGTATTTATAAATTCTGGCATAAGTATTTTGGGCGGATTTTATTTGATTGTTTTTTGCTTGTATTTCCGCAAGTGTCATTTTAAAGAGAAGCTGCGCAGGGCGTTTTTTAATAAGCTTGTTGATCGTGTTTTCAGCAATTTTATATTGGCCAGCAACCATCGCAGCGAGTGTGTATGCATATTGTGCGCCAATGCTGTTTTTCTTCAATTGAAGCTGTCTCATTAATTTCTGCGGTTTGCTGCTGCTAAGGTCAACAGCCACTCGAGCTTGAATAAGTCGAAATTCGGTACGATCGATATACTTTTTCTTTGGTAGATTTGCGACACGACTGTTGACGTCAGCAAGTCGTGATTCCGTTACGGGATGTGTGCGTAAGTACTCTGAGAATCCAAGGTCATTTAATCGATCTTCTTTTAGCATGAGCCTTAAGAGCGACGGCATTCCTTCGGGGTTAAATCCGGCATCTGACAAAATTTGAATCCCAATTCGATCAGCGTCTTTTTCATATTCTCGTGAGTAGTTGAAAAAATATTGATAACTGCCTGCAGTTGCTGAGGCCAGAAGTCCTGTGCCGGCTTCAGGGCTTTGTGTTGCGACGACAGCAGCGGCGAGCATTGCGACGATACTGGCGATCTGTAATTTTTTTTGTTTCGCAATACTTTGCATCAAGTGTTTTTGTGTTGAGTGTGCAAGTTCATGTGCGATAACAGCGGCAAGCTCACTTTCTGATTGCGCCTTTAGAATTAATCCAGCATTAATGCCGATATAACCATCAGGGCCAGCAAAGGCATTAATGCCGGGGTCGCGAATCACAAAAAACTGGTAATGTTTTGATGGTTTACTGCTATAAGAAACAAGTTTATAGCCTAGATTTTGGATATAGTCGTTAACAATTGGCTCAGAGAGAATAGGCAAGTTCTTTTGTATCATTCGAATAAATTGAGCCCCAAGCTCTCGTTCTTGTTGTGAGGTATGGCTTGAGGAAGCATTTTGATAAGAGAGCGGGGTGTAAGCAAGTGTTGCTGAACATATTGCTGTAC
>SDBS01008067.1_pt1 | contig 10197 bp, 11 predicted proteins | sample 2277091 | NCBI WGS metagenome assembly SDBS01 (sample SAMN10404972, study PRJNA504765) | marine sediment metagenome | isolation source: marine sediment core GS10_PC15, 163 cmbsf | place: Arctic Ocean: Southern Knipovich Ridge | collected 2010 | reverse complement strand
ATTTTTTCAACGATATCACCAAATGCATTGACCTTTTCTTCTATGGGGGATTTACGGGCATCCGCCAGGAAGCTTGCGAATTCTTCTGCTATATCTGATCACCATTTAATAAAAATAAATATATATATTTTCTAATAAATATATTAAAATTTTCTAATAAATATTTGTTGTTTTATTTTGTTTAACAAATATAATTTCATTATTTTGATTAAAACTAAAGATAGTTTCACCCCAAATTTTAGAGATTAAAAAATAGTAAAAAATGTAATGTAAAAAAAAAATTTGTACTTAACTCATCTGAGAAATTGAATTCTTTAGCTTACTCCATAACTCATTAAGTTCTGATCGGACCTGCAAAAATTGTTCAATTTCCTTCAATAAAATATTTCTTGCTCTGTCATAATCTCTTTGCAAATCATTTAACTCATTTTCTAATGTAGTTAATTTACTACCCTCGATCATTTTATTTTTGGTCCTTTCAATACTTAAAGCTTTCTTAATCAGACCTGATCTTTTATTAGCCACTTCTAAAAGAGCACTTGCAAAGAGATCCTTTCTTGTAGCTAGATAATCTTTTTTAATGGCTAAATCTTTGATCGCGTTAACATATTTGTTGTTAGCTTCAATATACCCATCATTTGCATGTATTATATCTTGAAATATATTTACTTCTTCATCTTTTATATTTGATTTGGATTCTCTCGCAAGCGTTTGCATTTGTTTCAGTGTGTCTCTAAAAGTCCTATTTAAGGATTGCTTTGCGATATTTAATTTAGCAATATTATCAGCAAGAGATTTTTGAGAGTTGACTACACTTCTCTGCCATTTAGCAACTTTTTTCAATTGACTAACTAATTCTTTCTCAGTTTTTGCTAATTCGAGCTCATCTTGATGTGTTATAATTGGACTCATATTGAATCATTCCTTGAATTATAAAATATTGTTTATGATATTTTTTATTTCTTTAGGTTTTTATATTTTTTTGAAGTAGTTCGCTTGATTATTTTTTAAATGGGAAAACTGCAGTTATTATGTTATCTCGGTAATTTGCTTTAATTACTTTAACTTTGATTTCCTTACCAATTAAATTTTCTGAATGGGTTAAAGTTAATGGTTTATTAAGAAGGATTTTAATACCGATGTAATCATTGATTTTAGCAATATATTCTTTATTCCAACGACCTTGAGAAACTACTTGTGCAGTTATTATATCACCCTTTTTTAAATTTAAAGTATTAACTCCTTTACGCTTATGAATCCCGAAATCTCTTGGTCCGAGTTTTAATTTGATATTGTATTTTCTCTCTAATTGGGATAATTGCTTGTAGAAATATCCCCACGTTTTTGGTCTTATCTTTTTTAACTTTCTTCCTGTTTTATATGTTAAATATTTCTGAATTCCAATCTGAATTTGTTTTTCTGAATACCCAAAGGTTCTGAAATTATTTACCACCTTTATAATTTCTTCTATATCCTTATCATTCTCTCCAGGAAACCAGACTGGTGCAAGTAACACATCAATACCAGAGTTTAATAAAATTCTGATATTATCTAGTAGTTTATTTACATCATAATTTTTACAATTACATAAATATGTTGCTAATTCATCATTCAATGTATTTAGACTTAAATTAATTCTTGTAAGATTAACTGACGTTAATTTTTTTATAATTTCATGTGTAAGTAATAAACCATTACTTTGCATAGAAATGATTTTAATTCCATCAATATCCCATAATTTTCTTATTAAATCAAACAGTTGAGGATATAACAAACTTTCGCCATATGGGGCGATGTGGATTTCAATATCATAACTACCTTTTATTTTAATAGTTTCTCTTACTTTATCAATGATATAATCGGAATCAACAATAAAATTGGAGTCATAATCACCCGCACTAACAAAACAATATTTACATGTTAGGTTGCAAAGTGTTAGAGTTTTTAACTCAATTACATTAGTTCCTCGATCTATGATTCCTATAAAATCTATTCCAAATAATGGAATATCCGAATTTTTATCTACATATATAATTTTATTATAATTCATCTTTTACTTTAGAGGTTATATCGCAAAATACCGATTAAGGAACCTAAATCGATAATTCGCTGACCAGTAGGATGTTCACTACTCATAATGTGAATTTTACCACCTGAATTTTCTACATCAGTTATGATTTTTTCAATTTGAAGTTTATTTTTTTTGGAGGATCCTCTAATTAAAATATCAGCTATAAATAGTTCTTTTATTGCTCCTCTTTCTGAAGGATTGGAGATCTCATTAAAACCTATTACTACTAAGTCTGCATTCGTACTGAAAAGTTTGAGAATTTCTTCTATCCTTTCTGTTTCTTGTAAAACTTTTACTTTGCTTTTTAATGTAGCTAAATCTTTAGACTTTAGAGTCTCTAAAATAGCGCTTTCTGTCCCAGAACTAGCATGTATGCTTTTTATATTAGAAGTATATTTGGATTCTAATGATTCTTTTATATATTTAATAAAGCGATCTCTTGTACTACCGGGTCCACAAACAATAACTAAATTTACTTCAGTATTTTTTAAATTTTCCTCAAGTACTTTTTTTATATCTTCAAAGAACTCCATGTATGCCTTATTTCTATGACTCTGTTCATATCTTTTACCAGGTATTGTTTTTTTTATAGTGGCAATTCTATTATGGCTAAAGTTTGTTATAATTGCTAATGTAGCTAAACCCGTTTCTATAGCAATTATAAATATAATAAAATTAGTTTCAAATTTTGAGGATTCCCTAAGACGCCTTAATTCGTTTTTTAACCACTTTTCTTTAGTTATTGTTAATTTTTGCCCCATTTCAATATTAAACGTATGATAGGTTCCGTAACTTACAAAATCTTCTGGTCCTTCTATGATCTTTCCTTTTAATCTTAATCTATTTGAAAATTCATGAAATGAAAGATCTTCGATACTTAATTTCAAAAACATAGTTTTTCTTTCTCCTTTAGAACCTTCTTTCAGAACTACTCTTCTTTGTGTTCGAGCAGCGACTTTATCATTTTTAGAGATAACATTATATAAAGTCCAGAGATCGTTTAAGTTCTCTACTTTAAGAGTAATTTCATTTTGTTTTTCATGAAAATCAAGAATTTTCAAATGATATTTCTAACTCCATAAAAATATTATATATATAGTAATGTATCTGATAAAAGAAAAAGTAATTCGCTTAAAAAAATAAAAAAAATATTATCTTTGATTGAAAAATAAATAAAAAAAAAGATATAAAAATCTATAAAAGAAGAGATTTTTACTGTTCTCCAAGAGCCTGCTTAACTTTCTCAAGCTCTTCTAAACGTTTCTGTTTGTCTTCTTCTCTTTTTCTTAATTCTTCAGCATCTGGTTTTGCTAGTGATACTCCCTTTTTGATAGCATCCTTCAGTTCATTATTGAGGGGGGGCATTTTTATTATACACCTTTTTATTGAAATATTATAATAGAATTTATTTTATTATATTATAAAAGATTTTATTTATAAGCTTATGTTATTCGAGGCTTGAACTTTAATTCCATAAGATAAGCGCTGTCTTTTAATTGATAGTAATTATTTATCTTTCGTATGATTTGAAAGCCAATTTTCTCATATAGCTTTATAGCGGATGGATTATTTATGTTTACGTTTAAGATAATTTTCTTGACTTTATCAAATTCCTTTATTTTTAAAATTGTATGATTTAAGAGAAAAGAACCATAGCCTTTATTTTGGTATTTTGGATTGATAAGAAAATTGATAATATTAGCACAATCTTTTTGATCCATTATAACTATTACAAATCCAATTAAATGTTTTTTAATATTGGCCTTTTCTAGTTTGAAAAAGAATAGATTCTCTTTAATTAATTTTTTAATTAACTTCTCTGAGAATGCATCTTTTCCAAATACCATAGATTCTATTTCTATAATTTTCTTTAAATCCTTTGAAGTTACTCTTTTAATATTCATTTAAAATCGTCAAATTCTTGTTTAAAGATTTTAATTGGTGTCTTTTCGGTAATTTGGGAATATATAGCCCTGAAGGGAATCGTTTCAATTATGTAGCCATTTAAATTATTTTGTTTATCCAGTAATAAGATAAAGCTTTCTTTTATAGCGAACTTAACAGGTAATTTAATATTGTTACCATTAAAATTTATGAGTTTTTCAGAAATTTTAAAATTTGATTTTACACTATTATAGAATTTCACCAAATCTTCTTCGCTTCCGTCAATTTGAGCAAATAATAATAGCCCTTCAGGAGTGATTTCTTCATATGGTAATTTTATTACTTTTGCCCGTCTTAAGTATCTATTTTTTAATTGAAAGTGATCCTTCGCTCTTGTAGAACAAAAATGAAGTTTAATGCTAGTTTTTGAAGCTAATTTCTCTAATAAATCCATGGCCATTTCTTTACTGTTTTCAACAGAAGCAATGGTACCAGCTTTTAATGTATAACCCTTTTCTTTCAGAGATTTACTATTTGGAACACAGAATTCAAATTCATTAAGGTTTATAAACTCTACTCCAATTCGATCCAAATAAAGAATAAATTCTTCAAGATCTCTCATTGATTTTTTATCCGGAATGACAGGCACTTCGGCTCCAACCGACATTCCTAAGTTTAGTGCCTCTTCAATATTTCTCCAATTTTCTTTTGATGGATGAAATCTCAGTTCGTCTAATCCAGCATTTGCAAGTTTTAGTGCAATAGCTCTATCAAAGTTAATTCCATTGGTATAAAGGTGGATATGAAATTTATCTCCTTCAATATTTTTTACAAATTTAATAAAATTAATTGTGTTTTCAATATTTGTATCTAAAAGAGGATCTCCTCCTGTAATACTCATTCCTTTAGCGTTTATTTTTTTATTTTCTTCAATTAAATCCTCTTTTCTCATTATTTGAATCTCATTGGCAAAAGTGATATCAGTATTTCTTCTTTCCATTGAGATTGGACAATACCACGAGCATTGATTAGGTTTTTGACATAAGCCGTTAAGAAACAAAACAGTCTTAGCTCCTTTTAAGCAGAAATGGCATCCTTTGGGAATCCCACGCCCTTTTAAATAAAAGGTATTACCGTAGGATTCTACAATTTTGTTTTTTTTCATCTTTGAAACAGTTTTTTTCTAATAATTGATTTTTTATTGGCTAATTCTTTTAATACTGCCTCCGTAGACTCGTGAAAATCGAGTGTCCGTTTCAAAAACACACCTGTTCTACCATGTTTTTCTCTTCTCAAAAGCACTTTTTTCCGTTCAAAGATAGTTTCGATATTAATTCCTAGTTCTTTCACAGCAATAGCTTCATTATCTATAATTGAAAATTCTTCATGGCCATGCTGATTAGGTTTGATAAATACTAATCTTTTATCAATCCCGGGAACTCTTGTATTATTATTTAACTGTTCTAAGTTAATCTTACCTCCAAATTTGTAAAATTCTTCCGATTTGCTACTTAATTTAGTTAAAGGTAAAGTAATACACTCTAGTTCACTCAAGTGAATATAAAGTTTAATGGAATCTTGAGGAGTTGCCATAATAATTTCTCTAAAATAGCTTTCAAATCCATTTTGATTGAGGTTAAACTCAATTTGAAAAGATGGAATCTGTTGCGTTATTACTATATCAATATCGCTTGTTTCGTTTATGTTTCCTCTAGCAATGCTTCCATATATAAAAGGATCAAACTTTGCTAATATTTCTAATAAAACTTTAGCCCGATTTCTTTTTGATTCTAACAGAGACCAATTTTCTCTCGTATAAATAACGCGATTATAATAATGTCTTAAAATTTGTTCTTTCGACATAAATTAAAGTCTTTTCATGATTTCAATTAATTGTTTTCTATTATGTTAACAAGAATTCCTAATAGAATGGTCTCATAATACTTAAAAGAGCTTCTTGCCTTTTCTAAAGTAATAATTTTTAAGAGGTTATTTTTTAATTCATTGAATTCTCTTAGAAAATTTTTATAATTTTTATTTGTTAGGTTACCAATCGATTTCTTGTTAAAGATGACATATAAAGAAGAATTAACCTCGTTATTATTAACATTTTTATGTAAATTTCCATTACGAGCTTTTTTAAGTTTAGGATTAATCAGAATTATCCCTTGGTTATTCTTATCTGAGATTGCAGAAATATCACTAAGATTGGATTTATGATAATTTATTAGAAAATATTTTCGATTAAGCGTGAACTCTTCATGTTCATAGAAATTTATCAATTGGGTTGTAAAATCTCTTATTTCTTCGATAATGCTCTTATTCAGCGTAAAATTATGGGAAAAAAATTTAGATTGGATTTTTATATTAAGAATATTAAAACCACAAGAACCCAATCCCTCAGATAAAACATGAATCAATTTCTTTCTTTTATTTGTCCTAATTAGAACGATTAAAGGTTTTGTTCTAATTCTATTTTTTTTTCCCTTATTTACAATTAGACTCCAATTATTATCAATAAAGCTATATTTTCTTAAATCAATGCCTGATTTCTCAGATTTAATGCATTCTAAAGCCTCATTCGATAATGAAGATCTATATCTAAATGTTTCTTTAAAAATTTTCACAAATACCAACGCTAAAAGTAAAAGGATTATAATTATAGTATCTATCAAAATCCAATTCAATCGAAATATATCCAAATTCATTTTTTAAATTTATTTTCTTATTTTATTCTATTACATTGTTTAACAATGGTTTATCTGAAAAATAAGTTATGGGAAATTTCATGAAATAAATAAAATTAGCATTTAACGCAAAAAGAAATTATAAATATAAAAAGCAATATTATTATTAAAAACATTGAAAATTTAAATAAATATTTGAGGTGTTCAATTTTCTTCATAATGTCTATCTTATCCATCAACTTACAGGAATATGTTTAATCCATAGAAAATATGGCAGCATCGAATTTAATCAAGATTTAGTAGCGGGATTTTTAACCGCCCTTAAAGACTTCAGTGTAGAGTTCTCGAAAGGATCAGGGGAACTCAAAGTTATAGACATGCAAATTTTCTACTTAATGCTGGTCTTTAAGGAAGGTGTATTAATAACTGCTGCTGCGGATAAAAATGATGATAGTAAAATCACTCATGGAGCTTTGACCGAAATTATAGATGAATTCATCGTACAATATGGAGATATAATTGAGTCTTGGTCTGGTGATGTTCGAATATTCAAAGATTTTGATGGAATTATCGATAAAGTACTGGATTCAGGAAGGATTGCAGAAATTAAATTACGAATTCCAATCCTAAAAATCTATAAAAAAGATTTTTTGAAGAGTCAAGCGAAGATTGCGAAGAAAGGAATGGTTTTATCTGAAGATGATCTTAGGCAGGCGGAAGATAAAAAGCCTGAATGGACTTCTAAACGTTTACCAAAGCAAGTAATAACTCAAGGTTTTTTAACAACCAAACAATATGATATCGCGCACATTGCTGATGGCTTTCATACTATATCTGAGATTGCTGAAGAAGCTGGAACTCCAGAAGCGGAAGTCCAAACAATAATAGATAGTTTGGATCAGTTAGGATTGCTAAAATTTATAGAAATTTCTTAAAGACCATCTTCAATGGTTTATTTTATTATTCAACGTCCTTTTTTTTGTTCTAAATGAATAACTTAAAAGGAATTTTAAATTTTTTAATTGTAGGATCTAAAATCTTTTAATAATAAACAATTAACTTTTTGAAATTTAATAGTTTTTATAATTGTATAATTTCTTGTGTTGTTATAACTAACTAATCTGATCTAGATGAACGTAAAGAAACTTGAAGAAAACATTTATGAAATCGCTCCTAAAACAATAATGGTGCGGATTCAAGGAAAGATAGAAAAATTCCAGATGAAGGTGCCTGTACATATATACGCAAACGAGTATATTTTAGAAAATATAAGTAGAGATAGAACCTTTGATCAAATTAGTAATGTTGCTTGCTTACCAGGTATCAAAAAGCATGCCATTGCACTCTCTGATGCGCATCAAGGATATGGATTCTGTATAGGCGGAGTAGCAGGAACAGATGCTGTAGATGGGATGATTTCACCGGGAGGAGTTGGATATGATATCAATTGTGGGGTGAATATGTTACGTACGAATTTATCTGATAAAGATATTGAGCATACCCTACCTGATTTACTGAATTCAATTTTTCATAATATTCCCTCTGGATTAGGATCAAAAGGAAAATTAAACATAAATTATGCTGAATTAGATAAGGTATTAAATACCGGTTTAAATTGGGCTTTAGACAAAGGATTTGCGATAGAGCAAGATATTAAGCATTGTGAAGAAGATGGTTTTTTAAGAGATGCTGATGCAAATTTAGTTTCTCAAAAAGCTAAACAAAGAGCAATTAAACAACTCGGTTCATTAGGAAGTGGAAATCATTTTCTTGAAATTCAAAAAGTTGATGAAATATATAATAAAGAATTAGCTAAAAAACTTGGAATTAATGATAAAAATCAGATAACTGTTATGATCCATTCGGGTAGTAGAGCTTTAGGACATCAAATTTGTACTGATTCATTGAGAAATGTAGAAAGAGCGATGAAAAAGTATGATATAAGAGTTCCTGACAGAGAGCTTGCTTGTGTCCCTGCAGATACGCCTGAAGCAGAGAATTATTTAAGTCAAATGGCCAGTGCTGCTAATTTCGGATTTTGTAACAGACAACTTATCACTCATTGGATTCGAGAATCCTTTCAGCAGGCATTTAAGAAAGATTTTGAGGAATTAGATTTAAATTTGATTTACGGAGTATGTCATAATATTTTAAAAATTGAGGAGCATGAAATAGACGGAAAAAAAATGAAACTAAACATACATAGAAAAGGGGCCACTAGGGCTTTTCCACCAAATCATCCGGCCTTACCGAGGGAGTACATAGATATCGGACAGCCCGTTTTAATCCCTGGAACAATGGGATCTGCATCTTACTTATGTGTGGGGAGACCAAATGCAATGAACCTTTCTTTTGGTTCAACTGCTCATGGATCCGGAAGAGTAATGTCAAGATCTAAAGCAAGGAAACTATATTGGGGTAAAGAAATACAAGCCGATTTATTGAATAAACATGGTATTCTAGTAAAAGCGGCTTCACCGAAAATAATTGCCGAAGAAGCACCAGGAGCTTATAAAGATATAGACCAAGTAGTTCAAGTTAGTCATGAGCTTGGAATTGTGGAAAAAGTTGTAAGATTAGTTCCTATGGGAGTTGTTAAAGGATAGATTAATTAGATATCAAATACAATACTAATTTCTACTTTGTTTTTACTTTCAGCAATTTCCATAAAAGAATAAGTTATAGCTTTAACCTCTATGCCTATTTCATGTTTAGTTACATCAAATTTTTCACCTCTTAATAAAGCGTTTAAAACAAAGAGGTCTTCGGATTCTTTAATGATTTGAACTTTAATTGTGTTAAAAACTAGCTCATCTACATCGAATATATATAGTAACTCAGAAAGAAAGTCAAAAAGAAGGGCTTCTTTATCTTCAGCTTCTATTTTTATTTTCTTCTCAATATTTGAAGAGATCCTTTTTAAATCAGGTGATATTGTTGCCATCAAGCTATAAGCCGTTTGATTAAAAGCTTCTTCTAAAGATCTACCCCAACATCGAGCTTGGACATCAGCTGTATGATCTTCATAAATAAATCCTGCTTCTTTCATTACTTATAAACACATATCAAATTATTTATTTTTATTCATTAAATTAACTTTCTTGGAGTTTAAAAATTTAATATTAAAATCTTAAATATATGTTAAGAAGTTCGTCAACAGATGAATATTTTCTTTATCAAAAAGTAAAGGTTAAAAAAAAGTATTCTAACAAGGAATTAATTTTCCTCCAATATTTTTATAGAAAGACAGGGATTTTCCCCGAGAATGTTATTATTACAGACTATTTCATCTTTTTCTTCGTCAGAGGGCGGGATTATTTCAAAGCAAGGTTCTATAGGGACTCCTTTCGGAAGAAATTAGAAAGCAAGATCTTAATAATAAGAGCAGAAAAAGTTTTAATAAAATTATTATTTGGTTTTTTCCCCGACCCTTATATTCATGACTTAAAATTAGTTAACGAACAGAATGGTTCAAAAACAATTATTGTATATTTTTTATCTTTTAAGGATAGAGGTATTGCGATTGGTCGTAAAGGAAAATATATTAAGGCTATC